>ENA-OROH01002828-OROH01002828.1-human-gut-metagenome-genome-assembly--contig:-NODE-2828-length-12533-cov-4.110835_pt1 | contig 12533 bp, 6 predicted proteins | sample MGYA00242125_ERZ509042 | MGnify/ENA primary metagenome ERZ509042 (study PRJEB26280, sample SAMEA2338738) | human gut metagenome | biome: human gut; feature: human-associated habitat; material: faeces... | reverse complement strand
GCCGCCGGAGCGGTGCTTGAGCCGTTAGGCGGGAATTGTGCGGTATTGCCTTAATTATTCGATTTTTACCCGTGTCCAGAAAACCGGGTACATATCAGTACGGGACGGCAGCTTTGCTTTTATTGGTTTGCTCTTTTTATAAAAAACTATGATTACAGCGGCATATAGTCAAAATCAATGCGGCCAAGGGCAACGTTGGCACCGGCCACCTGCACTTTGACGGGGTCGCCCAGCATCCAGCGTTTTCCGGTCAGCGGGTCCAGAATGCTGACACCCTCCACCACAGTGGCTTCGCCCTTGCAGAGCTGTGCGGCAGGCACAAAGCCCTCTACGGTGTTTTCCAGCGCCACAAAAATGCCGCGCGGTGTTACACCTGCCACGGTGCCGGTGTAGACTTCGCCCAGGTGGTTGTGCATATACTCGGCCTTGTACAGGTCCTCCACATCTCGCTCAATGCGCACGGCGGAAACTTCCTGGCGGCTGGACTGCTCGCTGGCGTGGGTGGCAAAACCGGTATAATCCTTGATGAGCTCCTGCTCCGGCTTGCCCACCAGCATATCCGTCAGGATGCGATGGATGGCAAGGTCCGGGTAACGGCGAATGGGGCTGGTAAAGTGGGCATAGTCTGCCAGCACCAGGCCGTAATGGCCTTTCGACTCCGGAGAGTAGCGAGCTTTCTGCATGCTGCGCAGGATACCGGTGTGGACCGGGATCTGGATGGGCTGGCCGCGGGTTTCGTCCAGAATGGCAGAAAGCTCCAGCTGGGTGGGCACTTCCCCGGCAAAGTGGACGTTCAGGCCGCAGGCTTTCAGGGTGTTGCTCAGCTTTTCCATGCGCTCGGCATCGGGGGCTTCATGGATACGGTACACAAACGGTACATGATGGGTGCGGCCCGCATTGGCAGCGCACTGGTTGGCCAGCAGCATGAACTCTTCGATCATGCACTCTGACACACCGCGGGTGCGCTTGACGATATCCACGCAGCGGCCTTCCTCATCCATGACCAACTTGGCTTCGTCGGATTCGATGTCCATCGCGCCGCGTGCTTTGCGCAGAGCCAGGCGCTTTTCGTACAGCTCGGTCATCGCGGGCAGCTGAGCCATAACGTCTTTATATTTCGTCACCAGAGCCGGGTCATTGGAGCCGTCCAACAGAGCGTTAATTTCTTTATAAACGCCCTTGACACGGCTGCGGATGACGCTCTTGACGAACTGATAGCTATGGATATTGCCGCTTTCATCCAGCTGCATCAGGCAGGAGAACGCCAGGCGCTCCTCCCCTTCATTGAGGCTGCAGATGCCGTTGGAAAGCTGGGTGGGCAGCATGGGGATGACTTTATCCGCGTAATAGATGGAAGTTGCGCGCTCATAAGCTTCCTTATCCAGCGCGGTGTCCGGGCGGACATAGTGGCTGACATCCGCAATATGAACGCCCAGCTCATAGCCGCCGTTCTGGGTCTTCATCAGGCTGATGGCGTCGTCGATATCCTTGGTCTCGGCAGAGTCGATGGTAAAGATCGGCAGACCGCGCAGGTCGGCGCGGTGGGCAGCTTCGGCGGGGTCGATGAGAGCGTTATCATATGCGTGAGCTTCGGCCAATACCTCCTCCGGGAATTCCTGGCGGACATCACGGCCATACAGCACAGCCTTGGCGCACTCTGCTGCGCGGTCGGAAGTGCCGAAGCGCTCGGCAACAGCGCAGCGGTGGTCCATATGGCGCTGGCCGCGGTTGGTCAGGATAGCACCGACCTTATCCCCCAGCTGTGCGCCGTTGATGCCTTTTTTATCCAGCACAATGCGCACATCACGGCAGCCGTCCGGCTCCACGGCAAGGCGGCCGTCCTCAGTCAGCACAATGGTACCGGCAAAGGTGTTGTGCGGGGTGGTCACCTCCACCACTTCACCCTCGGCGCTGCCCTCCACACGGGGGTGGTCGAACAGTTTGATGATGATTTTATCCTGCGGCATAGCACCATGCAGGGCGCGGCCGGGAATAAAGATATCGCCGGTGCCGTCATCGCGGGACGCAAAGCCGAAGCGGGCCGCCAGCTTGACCAGTGTGCAGGGAATGCCAGCGGGGGCATCGGTATTTTCCATCACGGCAAAGCCCGGAACATAGGTACCGTTGCGGGCGGACAGCATACCGGTAGCTACCATGCCGGTTACGGTGTTGCGCAGGCGGGAATTATCCACCTGCAAAGCATTCTGCAGTTCACGCAGGGTCTGGGGGCGGTGCTTGCACGCCGCAAGAATATTTTTCTGTAATGGTGTCATGTTTTCTCCTTTGGGTTGGGCACAGGCAGCGGCCCATGCCTTTGTTTTTACTCCTCGTTTACGTCACCCTGCCACCCGGCAGGGTCCTTCCATAGCAGGCGTGGCCTTTGGTTTCGCGGCAGCACCTGCACCATTGTGACCTTTTTATTTTTCCCATAAAAAACGACCCGCGGTATTGGGCGGGTCGTTGACGGTTCCTGAATAAGGGAAAGCGGAACGCCAACAAAATTGGCCAGACCGTTCTCCTTTCATTCAATTACAAGCGGGCACTCAGCACACCAACCAGCAGCGTAGCTACAAAGAAAACAGCGCCGCAGATTTTGGTCACTTTGGCCAGCTTGGCATCCAGGCCACGCTCGCGGCCGGCAGCCATAAAGCTGCTATCACCCATAATGGCAGCAGACAGGCCCTGCCCTTTCTGGGTCTGGGACAAAGTGAACACAACGATCAGAACCGAAACAATGATCAGCACAACGCCGAACGCGATTTCATAAGCGGTCATGGATTAACAGCAACTCCTTTTCAGGCCACAGCCAAAACGGATGTTTCGGCCTGCCCTAACTCTCATACAGGTTATAATATAACATACCAAAAAGCAAAATGCAAGAACTTTACCCTGCCTTGTGCAGAAAAAGATTGCATTGCCTTTTTTTGCTCCTTACAGACTCATCTGCTCGGTCGTGTCCTCCTGGCGGAGCAGCGCGCCGGCTGCGGGCAGGGTGCGCACGCGGTAGCGGTGCGGGTCTTTCAGTTCCAGCCCCGCCGCCGGGCGCACTTTGGCGATTCGGGCGTTCTTTTTCAGCGTTACCATGTTGATACCGGCGGTATCGCGGGTAGCCTTTTCGGGAATCAGCGCACTGCCGACCAGGATCAAGCGTGGGCCACCGGTGCCGCAGCTGGTGAAGACGGCCAGCTCGGTTTCTTCCTCAATGTGCAGCATTGCGGCAAGTTCTTCCTTATCGCTATAGGCTTTCAGCAGCTTGCGGCGGTTCTGCTTGGTCATATAGCTGGCCAGCGGGATCTTTGCACACTTGCCGTTCTGGTAGAAGAACAGCATGTAACCACGGTAATCGACTGTGACCGTCATGAACAGCGGCACTTCGCCCTCTTCCATTTCCAGCTTGGAAGCGACATAATCACCCAGCACGCTGGCCTTGGTATCGGCAAATTCCGATGCGCGGGATTTGTACACCTGGGCATGGTTGGTAAAGAAGAGCAGCTCGGCACTGTTGGTGGTCTCTTTGGTATAAACCACCTCGTCGCCGTCTTTCAGCTTCTGCTCGCCAGACATGCGCAGGCTCTGCGGGGTAATTTTTTTGAAGTAGCCTTCCCGCGTAAAGAACACCGTGACCGGGTAATCCGGGATCTCGTTCTGCTCATCGGCAGCAGAATCGTCCGGCAGGTCGTACAGAATTTCCGTTTTGCGGGGGCTGCCATACTTTTTGGCAACATCGCCCAGCTCGGTCATAATGATCTTGCGGATGCGGGCGGGGCGTTTGAGAACATCTTCCAAGTCTGCGATCGCCTTTTCCAGTTCCTCAATTTCCTCGGTGCGTTTGAGGATATACTCACGGTTGAGGTGGCGCAGCTTGATTTCCGCCACATACTCAGCCTGCACTTCGTCAATGCCAAAACCGATCATCAAGTTGGGCACAACCTCGGATTCTTCCGCAGTGTTGCGCACAATTTCAATTGCCTTATCAATATCCAGCAGGATAGCTTCCAGGCCGCGCAGCAGGTGCAGACGCTTTTGCTTGCCCTGCAGATCATAGTAGGTGCGGCGGCGCACGCATTCGGAGCGGAATGCGATCCACTCCAACAAAATCTGGCGCACGCCCAACACGCGGGGCTGGCCGCCGATCAGCACATTGAAGTTGCAGGCAAAACTGTCTTCCAGCGGGGTTGCCTTGAACAGACGCGCCATCAGCTTGTCCGGGTCCTGGCCGCGCTTGAGGTCGATGGTCAGCTTCAAGCCGTTCAGGTCGGTTTCATCACGCATATCGCTGATCTCACGGATCTTGCCCAGTTTGACCAGCTCGGTGATCTTATCCATGATGGCTTCCACCGTTGTGGTCGGCGGAATGCGGGTGATGTCAATGCAGTTGTTTTCTTTATCGTAAGCCCACTGGGCGCGCACGCGGATGCTGCCGCGGCCTTTTTCCAGCACATTCTGCATCTCGGCGGCATCATACAGGATGGAACCGCCGCCGACAAAATCCGGCGCGGGCATCAGCTGGGCCAGGTCCGCCTGGTCGTCTTTCATCAGGGCGATGGTTGCATTGCAGAGCTCCACCAGGTTGAAGGAACAGATGTTGGACGCCATACCGACCGCAATGCCCAGTGTGTTGTTGGCCAGAATGGTCGGGAAGGTGACCGGCAGCATCGTCGGTTCGGTGGTGGTGCCGTCATAGTTGGGCACAAAATCCACGGTATCCTTGTCGATATCGCGGAACAGCTCTTCACACACGGGTTCCAGCTTTGCCTCGGTGTAACGAGCGGCGGCGTAAGCCATATCGCGGCTGTACGCCTTGCCAAAGTTACCCTTGGAGTCCACAAAGGGCACCAGCAGGCTTTCGTTGGAACGGCCCATACGCACCATGGTGTCGTAAATGGCGGCATCGCCGTGGGGGTTCAGGTGCATGGTGCTGCCCACGATGTTGGCGCTTTTGGTGCGGGCGCCTTTCAGCAGGCCCATGCCGTACATGGTATACAGCAGTTTGCGGTGGGCGGGCTTGAAGCCGTCAATTTCCGGCAGCGCGCGGGAAACAATAACGCTCATGGCGTAAGGCATGTAGTTTGTTTCCAGCGTATCGGTAATGGGGCTTTCGATGACCTCACCGGCAGAGAGGATCTCGACGTTATCGCCCAGCTGCGGGCGGGCAGGGGCGGCTTTCTTTTTGGTTGCTTTTTTTGCCATTTTGCTCTCTCCTCCCCTGATTAAGATACATCCAGATCGTCCAGATATTCAGCGCCGTGCTCCGCAATGTGCTCCTTACGGCCCTGCAGATTATCGCCCAGGAGCAGGTCAAACACCTCCGCCGTGCGCTGAACATCGGTGGGCAGAACTTTAATTAAGCGGCGGCTTTCGGGGCTCATGGTGGTCAGCCACATCATTTCGGGGTCGTTTTCGCCCAGACCTTTGGATCGCTGGATCGTAAACTTCTGGCCGTCGATCCGCTTCATGATATCGGCCTTTTCCGGCTCGGTATAGGCAAAGTAGGTCTTATTTTTGGTGTTGATCTCATACAGCGGGGATTCCGCGATATACACATACCCCTGATTGATGAGGGTGGGGGTCAGGCGGTAGAGCATCGTCAGCACCAAGGTGCGGATCTGATAACCGTCCACATCAGCATCGGTACAGATGACGATCTTGTTAAAGCGCAGGTTGTCCAGATTAAAGGTAGCCAGGTCCTTATTGTGGCTGCCGCCCAGCTCCACGCCGCAGCCCATCACGCGGATCAAGTCTGTGATAATGTCAGACTTGAAAATGCGGGCGTAATCGGCCTTCAGGCAGTTCAGGATCTTGCCGCGAATGGGCATGATAGCCTGGAACTCCGAATCGCGGCTCTGTTTGACCGCGCCCATAGCGGAATCACCCTCCACGATGTACAGTTCGCGGCGGGTGGCATCCTTGGTGCGGCAGTCCACAAATTTCTGCACGCGGTTGGCCAGGTCCATCTGCTGGGTCATTGTTTTTTTGATGGACACACGCGCTTTTTCGGCGTGCTCGCGGCTTTGCTTATTGATTAGCACCTGCTTGCAGGCTTTTTCGGCTTCGTCCGGGTGCTCCACAAAGTAGACTTCCAGCTGGTGCTTGAGGAACTCCGTCATGGCCTGGGCCACAAACTTGTTGGTGATGGCCTTTTTGGTCTGGTTCTCGTAGCTGGTGCGGGTGGAGAAGCTGGAGGAAACCAGAATCAGGCAGTCCTGCACATCGTTGAAGGTGATGGAGCTTTCGTTTTTCTTGTACAAACCCTTATTTTTCAGCCAGTTGTTGATCTGGTTGACAAAGGCCAGGCGGACAGCGCGGTCCGGGCTGCCGCCGTGCTCCAGCCACGAAGAGTTGTGATAGTATTCCAGCGTTTGCACCGCGTTGGAAAAGCAGAACGCCACGTTCATTTTGACCTGATATTCCGGCTGGTCATCACGGTCGCGGCCGATTGCGGAACCGGAGCAGAAATGCACCTGTGTCAGGGTTCCCTCACCGGCGATCTCATTGGCATAGTCCTGAATGCCATGCTCATAGAAATATTCGATTTTTTCGGCACGTTCGCCCGTGCGGTCGTTGAACACGAGAGTCACACCGTCATTGACAACGGCCTGGCGGCGCAGCATATCCTTGAAGGTATCCGCCGGAACATTGATGTCGGTAAACACATCGGTGTCCGGTTTCCAGCGGATGACGGAGCCGGTGCGGCGGCCGGTGAACGGCTCTTTTTTCAGCCCGCCGACATTCTCACCTTTTTTGAAATCCAGGTGATAGTGCATGCCATCGCGGTAAATATCCGCAGTCATCCATTCGCTGGAATACTGGGTGGCGCAAAGGCCAAGGCCGTTCAGGCCAAGGGAGAAGTCATAGTTGCCGCTACCCTCGCCATATTTGCCTCCCGCGTACAGTTCGCAGAACACAAGATCCCAGTTCCAGCGTTCTTCAGCTTTATTGTAATCGACGGGGATACCGCGGCCAAAGTCCTCTACTTCCACAGAGTGATCCGGGTAAAGGGTAACGTTGATTTTGTTGCCGTGGCCGTCACGCGCTTCGTCGATGGAGTTGGATACGATCTCAAAAATGGAATGGGCACAGCCTTCCACACCGTCAGAGCCAAAGATAACGGCCGGGCGCTTGCGCACACGGTCTGCACCTTTTAAGCTCTTGATGCTTTCGTTGCCGTATTCTTCCTTCTTTTTTGCCATTCGGCAGTTCCCTCCCGTTTTGGATGCAGGGAATCACGCTGCTGCGTACCCCTGTGCGCGCAGAATTTTGCTTTTTCAGGCGCGTAAAGATAATTAAACCACAGGTTGACAGGAATTGTCAAATCCAATTTTGCGTTTTTGCTGCACAAAGTTCCCTGTTGTGGTTATTTTTTGTCTGCTTTTTTGCGTTTGCGCGGCGGCTGGGCGGAGGCTTTTTCCTCTGCGGGCGCCGGGCGTTCCGGCTCTTCCGGCACGGGGGCCGGAGCTGTGCCCTGCAGTTTCCAGGCGCGCTCCAGCACGGGTTTCAGGTACTGGCCGGTGAAGGAGTTCGGGCTCTGGGCCACCTGTTCCGGCGTACCGGTTGCCACAATGGTACCGCCGCCGCTGCCGCCCTCCGGCCCCAGGTCGATGATATAGTCGGCACGCTTGATCACATCCAGGTTATGCTCGATCACGATCACGGTGTTGCCCGCATCGGCCAGCTTATCCAGCACCTTGACCAGGCGGTGCACATCGGCAATGTGCAGGCCGGTGGTAGGCTCGTCCAGAATATAGACGGTTTTGCCGGTATCGCGGCGGGCAAGCTCGTTGGCCAGCTTGACACGCTGGGCTTCGCCGCCGGAAAGTGTGGTGGCCGACTGGCCCAGCTGCACATAGCCAAGGCCGACTTCCTGCAGGGTTTGCAGTTTGCGCGCAATTTTGGGCTGGTTGGCAAAGAAATTGCAGGCTTCCTCCACCGTCATATCCAGCACATCGGAGATGTTTTTGTCTTTATATTTTACTTCCAGCGTTTCGCGGTTATAGCGCTTGCCCTTGCAGACATCGCAGGGGACGTAAATATCCGGCAGAAAGTGCATTTCGATCTGCACAATGCCGCCGCCCTCGCAGGCTTCGCAGCGGCCGCCCTTGACGTTGAAGCTGAACCGGCCGGGGCCGTAACCGCGCTGTTTGGCATCCTGGGTGTTGGAGAAGAGGGTGCGGATATCGCCGAACACACCGGTGTAGGTGGCCGGGTTGGAGCGCGGGGTGCGGCCAATGGGCGACTGGTCAATGCCGATGACCTTATCGATCCATTCCATACCCTGAACTTCGTCACACTGGCCGGGGCGGCTGCGGGCGCCGTTGAGCGCTGCGGCCAGCGACTTATACAAAATTTCATTGACCAGCGTGGACTTGCCGGAACCGGAAACACCGGTCACGCAGATCATTTTGCCAAGGGGAAAATCCACGGTAATATTTTGCAGGTTGTTTTCCCGCGCTTTGACCACCGTGAGCATTTTACCGTTACCGGAGTGGTGGGCGGTGGGAACTTCCACAAATTTGCGGCCAGAAAGGTACTCGCCGGTCACACTGCGCGGGGCATTGCAGATGTCCTCCACACTGCCGGCGGCCACGATCTCGCCGCCATGCACACCGGCACCGGGGCCGACATCCACAATATAGTCCGCCTGGCGCATGGTGTCCTCGTCGTGCTCTACTACAATCAGGGTGTTGCCCAGGTCGCGCAGGCGCTTCATGGTGGCAATCAGCTTATCGTTATCGCGCTGGTGCAGGCCGATGCTGGGTTCATCCAGCACATACAGCACGCCGGTCAGTGCGCTGCCGATCTGGGTCGCCAGGCGGATGCGCTGGCTTTCGCCGCCGGAAAGGGACGATGCGCCGCGAGACAGGGTCAAGTACCCCAGACCCACGCTCTTCAAAAAGCCCAGACGCTCTTTGACCTCTTTGAAGATGGAGGCAGCGATGACTTCATCCCGCTCGGACACTTTTGCCGTCTGAATAAATTCCAGCTCCTCGTTCACGCTCATATCGCAGAACTGGGCAATGTTGATGCCGCCCACCGTGACGGCGAGGCTGGTGGGCTTCAGGCGTTGGCCGTGGCAGGTGGGGCACTCCTCGCTGGACATGACAAGGGCGATTTCCTCCTTGACCCACTCGCTGCCTGTTTCACGGAAGCGGCGCTCCAGGTTGGGGATAATGCCCTCAAACGTGTTCATATAGGTGCCGGAGCCAAACATATTCTCGCGCTGCATCTCGATTTTTTCAGTTCCGGTGCCATACAGGATGGCGTGCACGGCTTCTTTGCTCATCTCCTTGATGGGGGTATCCAGCGTAAAGCCATAGCGCTTGCCCAGCGCTTTGTAATACATTTCAGAGATGGATCCCTCCGCATAATACCAGCCGCTGGCCTTGATGGCACTTTCGCGGATGGACTTGTGCGGATCCGGAATCACGCGGGCCGGGTCCACCTTCATAAAGGTGCCCAGACCGGTGCAGGTTTCACAGGCGCCAAAGGGATTGTTAAAGCTGAACATGCGGGGGGAAAGTTCGTCAATGGAAACACCGTGCTCCGGGCAGGCATAGTTCTGGCTGAACTCCATCGGTTCGCCGCCGATAACATCAATGATGACAAGGCCGCCGGTCAGGGCAACGGCAGTCTCAATAGAATCGGCCAGGCGGCCGCGCACCGTATCATTGATGGACAGGCGGTCCACGACGATTTCAACGGTATGCTTGATATTCTTTTCCAGCTTGATCTCTTCGTCCAGATCATACATGTTGCCGTCAATGCGCACGCGGGCGTAACCGCCGCGGCGGGCAGCGTCCAGCTCCTTGGTCTGGGTGCCTTTGCGGCCCCGCACAACAGGGGCCAGCACCTGGAAGCGGGTGCGTTCCGGCAGTTTAAGCACCTCGTCTACCATCTCGTCCACCGTTTGCTGGCTGATGACGCGTCCGCAGACCGGGCAGTGGGGAACGCCGATGCGGGCATACATCAAACGGAGATAATCATAAATTTCCGTCACGGTGCCCACGGTGGAACGCGGGTTGTGGCTGGTGGTTTTCTGGTCAATGGAAACCGCCGGGGAAAGGCCGGTGATTTCGTCCACATCGGGCTTTTCCATCTGGCCCAGGAACATGCGGGCATAGCTGGAAAGGCTTTCCATATAGCGGCGCTGGCCGTCCGCAAAGATGGTATCAAAGGCCAGGCTGGACTTGCCGGAGCCGGAAAGGCCCGTCATAACAATCAGCTTGTTGCGCGGCAGAACCAGGTTGACGTTTTTCAGGTTATGCTCCCGCGCGCCCTTGATCGTAATGCGGTTGTTGGCATCAATTTGAATGTTGCTCACTTTTTATAGCTCCTTCTCCCCTTGCCCGTTTTGCGCTGTTTTTCAGCGGCGCGGCGGGTGCTGGTATCGGCGGTGGGGTCCTCCCCGCGCTGCAGCTTTTCAATCTCATCACGCAGGAATGCGGCGTGCTCAAACTGCAGCAGGCGGGCGGCTTCTTTCATCTCGCGGGTCAGGCGGGTAATGGTCTGTTCGCGTTCAGCGCGGCTCATACGGTGCTGGCGCATCTTTTTGTTTTCTTCGCTCATGCTGATTTCCAGCCCGTCGCCGATGGCTTTCACGATAGTTTTTGGTGTAATGCCGTGTTCTTTGTTGTAGGCATCCTGGATGGCACGGCGGCGCTCGGTTTCCATGATGGCGCGCTCCATGCTGGGGGTTACTTCATCGGCGTACATCAGCACCACGCCGTTTGCGTTGCGGGCCGCGCGGCCAATGGTCTGAATCAGGCTGGTTTCGCTGCGCAGGAAGCCCTCTTTGTCGGCATCCAGAATGGCGATCAGCGAAACTTCCGGCAGGTCCAGGCCCTCGCGCAGAAGGTTGATGCCGACAATCACATCAATGGCACCGGTGCGCAGGTCCTTGATGATCTCCATGCGCTCAAAGGTATCCACCTCGTGGTGCATATACTTGGTGTGCACGCCGTGTTCTTCCAGGTAGTCGGTCAGGTCCTCGGCCATTTTGACAGTCAGGGTGGTAACTAGGGCACGCTCGCCGCGGTCGATGCGCTGCAAAATTTCGCCCAGCAGATTCTCGATCTGGCCTTCCACTGGGCGCACCATGATGACGGGGTCCAGCAGACCGGTGGGGCGGATGACCTGCTCGGCCACGCGGCTGGAATGTTCCCGTTCATAGGGGCCAGGGGTAGCGCTGACAAAGATCGTCTGGCCGACCTTGGATTCAAATTCCTCAAATTTCAGCGGGCGGTTGTCAAACGCCGAGGGCAGGCGGAAGCCATATTCCACCAGCGTTTTTTTGCGGCTGTAGTCCCCGCCGAACATGCCGCGGACCTGCGGTAGCATCACATGGCTTTCATCCACCATCAGGATAAAATCTTTGGGGAAGTAGTCCAGCAGCGTGGTGGGGGTGGAGCCGGGGGCACGGCCGGACAGTACGGCAGAGTAGTTCTCGATGCCCTTGCACATGCCAACTTCCTGTAGCATCTCCATATCGTACTGGGTGCGCTGCTGGATGCGCTGGGCTTCCAGCAGTTTGCCCTCTGCAGTAAAGGCCTGCACCTGCTGTTCCATCTCGGTCTGGATCTTGGCGAGACCTTCTTTCATTTTTTCAGGGCCGACGATATAGTGGCTGGCGGGGAAAATGGCCACATGGCGCACAATATTTTTGCGCTCGCCGGTCAGGGGATCAAACTCGGAAATGCGGTCGATTTCATCGCCGAAGAATTCGACGCGGATGGCGTATTCATCATTATAAGCAAGGTGGATATCCACAATATCGCCGTGAACGCGGAACTTATTGCGGATAAAGTTCATATCGTTGCGTTCATATTGCAGCTTGACCAGGCGGCGGCAGAGCTCGTCCCGCTCCATCTGCATACCGGGGCGCAGGCTGATGACCATGCTGCGGTAATCGATAGGGTCGCCCAAGGAATAAATGCAGGAAACCGACGCCACAATGATAACATTGCGCCGCTCCGACAGTGCCGCCGTGGCCGAATGGCGCAGGCGGTCAATCTCATCATTGATGGCGCTGTCTTTTTCAATATAGGTATCGGTGGAGGGGATGTAGGCTTCCGGCTGGTAATAGTCGTAATAGCTCACAAAATATTCCACCGCATCATCGGGGAAAAATCCGCGCATCTCGGTGCAGATCTGACTGGCCAGGGTTTTGTTTGGTTCCAGAATCAGTGTGGGGCGGTTGCACTGTGCAATGATATTGGCCATCGTAAAGGTTTTGCCGGAGCCGGTAACGCCCAGCAAAGTTTGACCTTTATCCCCTGCTTTCAGGCCCTGCACCAGCGCTTCAATAGCCTGGGGCTGGTCGCCAGTCGGTTTGAACGGTGCTTTGAGGTGGAACACCTCGGTTTGATTTTCCTGTTGCTCCGGCATAGCGGACCTCCCCTGTTGTTGGTCGTTCATTTACAACTTAAATTTGTCTTATACAACTTACTGTTGTTTCATTATAGTATAGATCTTTTTAATTGTAAAGGCAATACCGCATAATTCTAAGTGCCGATACGGCGAGCGAGGTGCGGCAGCTG
>ENA-OROH01002802-OROH01002802.1-human-gut-metagenome-genome-assembly--contig:-NODE-2802-length-12654-cov-2.584808_pt1 | contig 12654 bp, 10 predicted proteins | sample MGYA00242125_ERZ509042 | MGnify/ENA primary metagenome ERZ509042 (study PRJEB26280, sample SAMEA2338738) | human gut metagenome | biome: human gut; feature: human-associated habitat; material: faeces... | reverse complement strand
TCTCAATTTTATAAACTATCGCCTTCTTTCTTCAGATTCTAAAGTTAAAAATAAACCTTTCCGGCTAAAGCCCGTTTGATATAAAAATTGAAACGTTTAAATTATGGCAAACATAGCAGAGCAAATTGTAGATATGCTGGTAAAAGCCGGTGTAAAAAGAATTTATGCTGTCACAGGTGACAGTTTAAATAAGATTAACGATGCTGTCCGCAAAGACGGCCGGATTCAGTGGATTCACGTACGTCACGAAGAAACCGGAGCTTTTGCTGCCGGAGCAGAAGCCCAGCTTCACGGCAACCTGGCCTGTTGTGCAGGTAGCAGCGGTCCCGGCCATGTGCACCTGATCAACGGGCTCTATGACGCCCACCGTTCAGGGGCTCCTGTCTTAGCCATCGCTTCTACCATTATTTCAGGTGAATTCGGAACGACCTACTTCCAGGAGACCGACACCATCCGCCTGTTCGACGACTGCAGTTATTACAACCAATTAGCGACTACACCGGGTCAACTCCCCCGCATGCTACAGGGGGCTATACAAACCGCTCTCTCCCGCAGAGGAGTCAGTGTCATCGGTATCCCCGGAGATTTGACCGGAGAAAGCCAGGTCAATATTCCTTCTTCAGAGATCAACTATCCGACTCATCCCCGCACCTGTCCATCGGATACCGAATTACAGGCGCTGGCCGATCTGTTGAACAACAATAGCAATATAACCCTGTTTTGTGGCATCGGAGCCAAAGATGCACACGAAGAAATCGTCGAATTGTCCCATCGGTTGAAAGCCCCGGTAGCCTATTCTTTCAAAAGTAAAATGGAAATCCAATATGATAATCCCAATGAAGTAGGGATGACCGGCTTATTAGGCATGGCATCGGGTTACAACAGCATGCATGCGGCCGATGTACTGGTTTTATTAGGTACCGATTTCCCGTACGGCCCGTTTTTACCGACTCACAATAAAATCGTTCAGATCGACATCGATCCCAGTCACCTGGGCCGAAGAGCCAAAGTACAAATGGGGCTATGCGGAGATATCAAGACGACACTCGAAGCTTTATTACCTCTTTTACAAGCCAAAAGCGACAAAAGCTTTCTGAACGATCAGTTGCTCGGTTATTCCAAAGTAATTAAAGACCTGAATGCTTACGTCGAAAACAAAGGCAGTGATAATAAGATTCACCCGGAATATGTCATGGCGATGGTCGACGAAACTGCTCAGGCAAATGCTATTTTTACCGTCGATACGGGTATGACCTGTGTCTGGGGAGCCCGTTACCTGAAAGCTTCCGGCCAGCGAAAGATGTTAGGCTCTTTCAATCACGGCACAATGGCCAACGCTATGCCCCAGGCTATAGGAGCATCGTTCGCCTATCCGGGCAGACAGGTGATCGCTCTCTGCGGCGACGGAGGCATCTCTATGTTACTGGGTGATCTGGCAACCATCGCCCAATATAAGCTACCGGTCAAGATTATTGTATTCAATAACCGTTCTTTGGGTATGGTAAAACTCGAAATGGAAGTCGCCGGCCTGCCGGACAACGAAACCGACATGCAAAATCCGGATTTTGCCCTGGTGGCTCAAGCGATGGGTATAAAGAGCTATACCGTCAGCCGTCCGGACGATGTACTCCCGGTATTGGTCGAAGCCTTGAACTCACCGGAAGCTGCTCTACTGAATGTAATGACCGATCCGAATGCACTGGCTATGCCCCCGCAAATAGAATGGAATCAAATGACCGGATTCGCACAAGCCATGTATAAAATGTTATTGACCGGCCGGACACAGGAGATTATCGATACGATCAATTCCAATTATAAACACCTGAAAGAAATTTTATAAAGACAATTCCAGCCTCAACGACAATGTCACATTTCTGTCATTAAATAGTAACATGGATAAAATACATTCGTAATTAAATCAATACATTGTATTTTATCCATGAAAGTAACAAGGAAAAAAGGTGAGATTCCCTACCTGGAAAGGGATATCAGTTGGATGTATTTTAACCGGAGAATCCTGTCCGAAGCAGAAAAAGCCCCGGTTCCTTTACTCGAACGGTTATCCTTTCTGGGAATCTACTCCAATAATCTGGACGAATTTTACAGGGTACGGGTAGCCACCCTCAACCGAATCATCGAATATGAGGATAAAACCATTAAGGCAGAGAGAGAAACCGCCATTCAAACCTTCAGGGAAATCAGCCGGTTGAATGCCCTGTATACACAAAAATTCGAGGAAACATTTACAGCAATAAATACAGCACTCCGGCAAAACCGGATTTACCTCCTGAACGAACAAGAATTACAGGAGGAGCAAGCCGACTACATCCGTGAATTTTACAAGACACAACTGATCGGCTCTACGACCCCGCTTTTCACTTCTTCTTTCCGTCATTTCAGTGACCAACCCGACGACCATATCTATCTGAGCGTCTGTCTGCAAACCACAGGAAAAACTAAAAAAGATTTTGCTATTATCGCTTTGCCGGTGCAATCATACGGCCGTTTTATCCGGATCCCCGGCGATGACGACCGCATATGCCTGATGTTTCTGGACGACATCGTCCGCTTTTGCCTTCCCCTGATATTCAACGGCCGGCCTTACGACCACTTCGAGGCTTACACGTTCAAGTTCACTAAAGACGCAGAAATGGAACTCGATTCAGATCTTCGGAACAGCATTATGCAAAAAATATCGAAGGGGGTGAAAAGCAGAAAAAACGGGGAACCGATCCGGTTGGTATACGACAGCCGGATGCCTGCGGTTATGCAGCGCCACCTCAGCCGGATGCTTTGTATGGACCGCTGGGATACTCAGGTCGGAGCCGGTAGATACCAAAATCTGAAAGATCTGATGAAATTTCCCGATTGTAAACGTGACGATTTAAAATATCCCCCTCAGCCTCCATTGTTCAAAACGGACTTTTCAGGGGACGACAGCATCTTGAATACCATCCGTACCCGCGATCTCTTCCTGCACTATCCCTATCACAGTTTTTCTTCTTTCTTGCGTGTACTCCGGGAAGCCACGATCGACCCGAACGTCAAAGCCATAAAAATGACCCTCTACCGGGTAGCGAAAAATTCCAAGGTTATCCAAACTTTAATCGCAGCAGCCAGAAACGGGAAAAAAGTAACTGTAGTTATCGAACTACTCGCCCGTTTCGACGAAGCATCGAATATCAGCTGGTCTAAACAAATGCAAGACGCCGGAATCAAAGTCGTATTCGGAGTCGAAGGTCTGAAAATACACGCAAAACTAGTATATATATCGGGTAGACAGGGAGATATCGCCTGTGTCAGTACCGGAAATTTTCATGAAGGGAATGCCACCCGATATACCGACGTCACCCTTTTTACCGCACGCAAAACCCTGGTAAAAGAAGTCCGGCATGTCTTCGACTTTATTGAAAAACCTTATCTACCCGTAAAATTCAAAGAATTACTGGTCTCTCCCAACGATATGCGTTCCAAACTATTGAAATTGATCGAAGAGGAAGTCAAAAATGCCAGAAAACAAAAAACGGCCCGAATATTAGGAAAGGTAAACCATATTACAGACCGGACATTGATCGCTAAGCTTTATGAAGCTTCGGCCGCAGGCGTAAAGATCGACCTGGTGGTACGAGGTAATTGTTCTATCGTCACAGGAATCCCGGGAATAAGCGAAAACATCCGGATTAACGGAATTATCGACCGTTATCTGGAACATTCACGAATTTTCATTTTCGAAAATGCAGGTGATATGATCTGCCTGACAGGTTCTGCCGACTGGATGCCCCGGAATCTGGACAACCGGATCGAAGTACTTACCCCTGTTTATGATAAGAAAATTCAAACCGAATTGAAACGAATCGTCGAATATGGCCTGAAAGACTCTCTGCAGGGACGACAAGTCGACGGCACAGGACAGAATATCCCCTGGAAAAACGAAGACCATTCGCTATTCCGGTCACAATCGGCCTTATATCACTATTATCAGGAAGACATACAAGAAATCACAACTAATAACATACCCCATGAGTAAAGTAAATTATGCAGCGATCGATATCGGCTCCAATGCAGTCAGATTATTGATCAAAAGTATCAATCCCGAAACAGCGGAACAGTTGTTTACAAAAGAGCTCCTTCTAAGGGTTCCCCTGCGCCTGGGAGAAGAAGTATTTACACAAGGTGAAATACCGGCCAGTAAAGCTAAAAAACTACTCCGTCTGATGAAGGCTTATCGGCAACTGATGAAAATATACGAAGTCGATGCCTATCGGGCTTGTGCCACATCGGCAATGCGGGATGCCGCAAACGGGAAAGAAGTAATCGAAACCATCACCCGGAAGTCAGGTATCCGGATAGATATTATCAACGGAGAGGAAGAAGCCCGTTTGGTATACGATAATCACATCGAATACCTGGCGGATAAAAACGCCGATTATATCTATGTCGACGTCGGGGGAGGTAGCACGGAAATCAGCTTGATCCATCAAGGAACACTCCGCAGTTCACATTCTTACAACATCGGAACCGTACGTCTGTTGAAAGGAAAAGTCGTTCCCAGCGTATACAACCGTTTGAAAAGAGACCTGAATAAATTGCGGAAACAATACCCGGTAATCACGATCATCGGGTCCGGTGGAAATATCAACAAATTGTTCCGGTTAGCTAAACTTCCGGCCAAAAATAAAATGACTCTCCCGGTAGAAAAATTAGTACAACTCAACAACACTCTAAAAAACTATTCCTTAGAAGAACGTGCCCGGTTATACAATCTGAAACCCGACCGTGCAGATGTCATTACCAATGCCGCAGATATCTTCCTGCTAGTCGCAGAGCATACCCAAGCGAAGCATATCGTCGTGCCTACCATCGGCCTGGTCGACGGTATCATCGACAGTCTCTATCTGCAACACCACAAAACCCCGGAAGAACAAATCCCCCTCCCCATTTATTAATAAATACAGATAATAGTAAATTTTTCAAATAAACCGTTAAAATTTCGACTTCAACCCTCAATGATATCAATAGATACCGATTAGTATAATAAAGACAGGTATTTTTTAAATCATTTTTTTTACGTAATCTTGCAGTTTAAATGGTGTGTTAATTTCTGAGAAGGAATTACGCAAGTTAATAATAAACTAAATTACTATGTCACTTAAAAGGAATATTCTTGACTTAAGAAAGAGGAAAGAAATTGTACTTCAGGGTGGTGGCGAAGATGCTATCAAAAAGCAGGCCGCCATGGGTAAATTGACAGCCCGTGAGCGTATCGAGGGGATTTTGGACAAAGGTTCTTTCCACGAGTACGACATGTTCGTAGAGCACCAATCTAAGGATTTTGATATGGACAAGAAAGTTCTTCACGGCGACGGTGTCGTTATCGGTACCGGTACTGTCTATGGAGAACCCGTTGCTATTTATGCTCAGGATTTCACTGTTGCAGGAGGTTCGTTAGGACTGATGCACGCCCGTAAAATCACCAAAATTATGGATCATGCCATCAAAATGCGGATGCCGATCATCGGTATCAACGACTCGGGTGGTGCACGTATCCAGGAAGGGGTGGATTCACTGGCCGGTTATGGAGAAATTTTCTTCCGCAATACACAGGCTTCCGGTGTTATCCCTCAATTGTCCGTTATTCTGGGTCCTTGTGCTGGTGGAGCCGTTTATTCTCCGGCATTGACCGATTTCGTATTTGTGGTAGATAATATTTCCAAAATGTTCATCACAGGTCCGGAAGTAGTAAAAACAGTACTGGGAGAAGAAGTTAGTATGGAAGACCTCGGAGGAGCACGCGTTCATGCCTGTATCAGTGGAAATGCCCACTTCTTTGCCTCTACAGAAGCAGAATGTTTCGAACAAATAAAAAAACTGCTCACCTTTATCCCCTGGAACAATCAACGTAAAGCGAAAGCCTTTCCGTCAAAAGCTCCGAAAGCAGAATACAATATCGAAAAAATCCTTCCTGCAGATCCTACCCAGCCTTATGATGTAAGAGATATTATCAAAGCCGTTGCCGACGATTCCGATTTCTTCGAGGTACAACAGGACTTTGCACAGAATATCGTTGTCGGATTCGGTCGGGTAGATGGAGAAACGATCGGTTTCGTAGCCAATCAACCCTTGGTATTAGCCGGTGTATTGGATTGCGACTCTGCCGATAAAGCAGGCCGGTTTATCCGTTTCTGCGACGCATTCAATATTCCGATCGTGACCTTCGAAGACATGCCGGGATATCTACCGGGCGTTGAACAGGAACATATGGGTGTGATCCGCCACGGAGCAAAAGTATTGTATGCTTATAGTGAAGCTACCGTACCTAAAGTGACGGTAACCCTGCGTAAAGCTTACGGTGGTGGATACATCGCCATGAACTCACGCCACCTGAAAGCCGACTTTATGTTTGCCTGGCCGACAGCCGAAATCGCCGTAATGGGACCGGAAGGGGCTGCTAACATTATTTTCCGTAAAGAAATAAAAGAATCTGCTAATCCGGAAGAAACACGGAAGCAGAAAGTTGCCGAATATCGCGAGAAATTTGCTAATCCTTATGTAGCAGCTTCCAAAGGATATATCGACTCGGTGATCGAACCGTCGGAAACACGCCTGTTATTGAAACATTCTATCGAAGTCTCCGGTAATAAAACCGTTATGACACCTGCTAAGAAACACGGAATTCCTCCGTTCTAACAGTGTTCAGAGTTTATAAAGTCCAGGAATTCCCGGACTTTTAAACTGAAAGACTTAAAAGTTTCAGAACCACTAAAAAGGAGGTAAAATGACTGTTAAATATGAAAAATTCCTGCTGAATGGCGTAGAATATAAAACTCAGCTTACCCAGAAATGGGTAAACCGAAAAAAATGGGAAGAACCGAATCCCTATCTGCTGACTTCACACATTCCGGGAACCATTATGCAAATCGAAGTGAAAGAGGGCCAGGAAGTCCAGGAAGGAGATGTTCTTCTGATTCTTCAGGCTATGAAGATGAATAACAAACTGGCTGCACCATTTTCGGGTAAAATCAAAAAAATATATGTCAACTCAGGAGATAAAATTCCGAAGGGGACATTGATGATCGAAATGGAAGAAAATGAAGCTGTCTGAATACAGCTGATCTGTTATGCTGATGTGCTAATATGTAAATGTGCCGACCACAGGAGCGTATTAACATATCAGCATTTGTATTTATAATAATGGCAGGTATAATGAATTGGTAAAGTTGATAAAGTCCAAAGACTTTATCAACCAATTTAATTCTGCAATTTATGTCGTTACAAAGATTTCAAAGGTTACAAGGATCTTAGACGTGAATCCTGACCATTATAACCGTTGTAACTTTTGTAACTGTTGTAAGTGAAAAGGTATGAGTTTTTTTGTCGCTAAAAATATTATTAAAAATTATGCCAATCACCGGGCTTTGGACGATGTATCTATCGAAATCCCGGAAGGAGCTATTTATGGATTGTTAGGCCCCAACGGAGCCGGAAAGACTTCTCTGATCCGAATTATAAACCAGATTACAGGACCGGATTCGGGTGAACTTTATTTTAAAGACCATAAACTGGAACCTGCCGACATGAACCGCATCGGTTATCTGCCTGAAGAAAGAGGCCTCTATAAAAAGATGAAAGTCGGTGAACAGGCCGTTTATCTGGCTCGTCTGAAAGGAGTGAGCCGTCATGACGCGATTCAACAATTGAAAGCCTGGTTCGAGAAATTCGGAATCGAGGCCTGGTGGGATCGGAAAGTAGAAGAATTATCCAAAGGAATGGCCCAAAAGGTGCAATTCATCACCACCGTCCTGCACGAACCGGAAATGCTGATTTTTGATGAACCGTTCAGCGGATTCGACCCCATCAATGTCGAACTCCTGAAAAAAGAAATACTGGAACTGCGCAAAAAAGGAACGACCATTATTTTTTCCACCCACAATATGGCTTCCGTCGAGGAAATCTGTAGCCATATTGCCTTGATTAACAAATCAAAAAAAATTATCGAAGGCCCGATCAATCAGATCCGGAATAAGTATGCCAACAATACTTACCGACTCATCTGTAAATATCAACCGGATTTTCATCCGCAAGAAGTGATCGGAGAAGAATATGAACTGCTTTCCGAAAAAATAGAAGACGGACAACACGAACTGGTCCTGCAACGCCTCGTGGCTTGTCCGACCAATACTTTATTACGTCGTCTGCTCGACAAAACCGATATTATCTCTTATCAAAAGGTCATACCGGGAATGAACGATATCTTTATCAAATTAGTGAAAGGAGAAATGGTTAACGACATCAAACAGGAAGAATAATCCACTTCGTAAACCCCAAATCATAAATCTGAAATGAATAAAACGCTTATCATCATAGGACGCGAATTTACAACCAGAGTACGGAAAAGAAGTTTTCTGGTACTGACACTCGTCGTTCCCATTCTTTTAGCCGGTTTTTATGCTTTCCTGATGTGGATGCTTCTGAAAGACGACACACAGGACCGTAAAATTGCAGTGATCAATCAGTCTGTACTCGAGACTCCATTCGAGCAAATCAACAACAATACATTCGAATACCTGAATACCCCGGTCGATGAATCGGGAGCTTCGGAATTTCTCCGGCAACATGACTATTACGCCCTGATTTCAATCCCGGAAAATATTATGGATCACCCGGAAATTCCGGTCTATTCTTTCTCTCAGGTTCCTATGGAATTGAAAAATGAAATCGCGGCCCAATTGCGCAAAAAAATTGAAGACATAAAAAGAGCAAAAGTCATTGCCGAATCACAAGTCCCCGATTTGGAAGAACAATTATCGGCCACACAAACACCTGTACTGGTGCGTACGTTAAAGATCACCGACTCGGGCGAAGCCAAAGAAAGCTCGTCGGAAGTCGCTTCGGCTATCGGATTGATCGGCGGCATGATTATCTACTTCTTTATATTCATGTATGCCTCTCAAGTCATGAAAGGAGTCATCGAAGAAAAAACAAACCGGATTATCGAGGTATTGGTCTCTTCTGTCAAACCGTTTCAATTTCTGTTAGGTAAAATCATCGGAGTAGCAGCTGTCGGCCTCGTACAATTCCTGATTTGGGTAGTATTCGGCCTTGTGCTGATCCTGGTCATGCAAACATTCTTCCTGCCGGGCATCGATCTGGAAGCACTGAGAAATGCCGGTAACCTGGCCGGCGGCCTGCCGGATATAGCCGGTACAGGGAATCTGAGCGCTGAAAAAATGCAAATCATCCAAAAGGTTGCGATGACCATCGACCCGATCTTTATCATTAAATTCCTGGCCTCTTTCTTATTCTATTTTATCGGAGGCTACCTGTTATATGCTTCTTTATTCGCCGCTATCGGTGCTGCCGTCGATAACGAAACCGATTCGCAACAATTCCTGACCCCTTTGTCGATTATCCTCGTCATCGGGTTATACATCGGTTTCGCCGCCATGAAAAGTCCCGAATCCCCGATGGTATTCTGGAGTTCGTTGATCCCGTTCACCTCACCGATCGTTATGCTGGTCCGTATCCCCTTCGGAGTACCGACCTGGGAAATCCTGACCTCTATGGCATTATTAATCGTCAGTTTTATCTTTTTTACCTGGCTATCCGGAAAAATTTACCGCATCGGTATTTTAATGTATGGCAAAAAAGTCACTTGGAAAGAACTTTACAAATGGCTGAAATATTAACCTCTCCCGGGATTCCGGGACGGACTTTTCGTCCCATTTTAAGCAAGCTCTCTTTTCACCTACTTCTAAAATAAAAGATAAGCAATGTTACAGCGGTTTCTATGGTTACTCCTTAACCACTGTAACCATTACAACTAACAAAATACCGGGCAGTAAGTCTGATATAAAACCGGACAAAAGGTCCGTCCCGGAATCCCAAATTTTTCGACCGATAAGGATTTTCTGCGTTATATTAGTGAATCCACAAAATAAATTATGGAAACACTAGAAATACAAAAATTAATTCAACAAAGCAGACGGCAAGACAGCTATGCTTTCAGTCTCCTCGTAAGACAATATCAGGATTTTGTATTTCGCCTTGCTTTTAGACTCCTTTGTAATTATGAAGAAGCCCAGGACATCACACAAGAAACATTTATCCGGGTCTGGACTCATCTTCCCCAATTCAATTTGCAAGCAAAATTTACAACCTGGTTATATAAAATCACCGTCAATCTCTGTTACGATTCATTGCGTTCGTATAAAAAGCGCCCGATCGTACATGATTCGGAAATTGATTTTCTAAAAGCTTATCAACAACTTTCCGATGAAAATTTGGAGAACAAAGTGATGAATGAGGAGTTGATCCAGATCATCCTTTACCTCACTCAAGAATTGACGCCCAAGCAAAAATTGATCTTTACATTATGGGACCTGGAAGGGCTGGAGGCTGAGGAAGTGAAAGATATCAGCGGGCTCAGCAGTGCTAAAATAAAAAGTAATTTATATCTGGCACGGAAATACATACGGGAAAGAATCGAAAAATTAAACCTATAAATCCTATGGACAAGTACAATGCTATTCTGAATAAATTACAACACACTGCTCCGATAGTCACTGATCCCGAAGGATTGACCCAACGGATTATGAAGGAAATCGAGCAGCCTGTAATCCGTAGAAGATCTAAAATACGAATTATAATGACGGGTATAGCTGCTTCGGTATTATCGGTATGGATGATCGATGAAATAAATTACCGACCGGTCGTCTCACCGACAACAAAAACAGAGGAAATAAATCGTCCGCCCGATAATGCCGACCGTTCGTATATTCCGGCCGAACTTTCCAGCCAGGAAAAAAGGACGATATTCTATTCTGAACTAAAAAGCAGAATGAATAAACAACAAAAGATCAAACAACTCATCCAAAAAATTCAAGATTATGAAACGAAATAATTTATATCTCAGCCTGATATTGGTGGTATTTACCCTTTTTTCCTGCACCCATCGATCTTACCGAATGCAAACCCAAGTCAACCGGGACGGTTCTTGTGTCCGTTCCATTTCGGTGGAGACCCGGGATTCTGCTTTTATTGCCGGAGATACGACTGCGAATCCGCTTCCTATCCAACTCGACACGACCTGGACCGTCGAATGCTATAACGGACAACAAAAAGTAACATGGCCTGTTGTAAATTTCGCTTTATTCCAAACAGATACATTACCCCGCCTGACAATTGTCGCTTCCCGTCGCTTCCCGTCAGTCGAGGCCATGGCTGAAAATTTTCATTTTAATCACGGATTATGGAGTGTTTGTAAACCTTCTATCATTTTCAAGAAGGAATTCAGATGGTTTTACACCTATTATTCTTATACCGAAACCTATCCCCCATTTTCAGTCCTCACCAAGATTCCGTTGGATCATTATCTTACCTCCGAGGAACAGACACTATGGTTTCAGGGAAATGATCCGGCTTTTCAAGGGAAAAACGGCACTGAACTATGCGATTTATTGTCAAAAATCGAACCTAAAGCCTATCTTTGGCTAAATCACAATCTTTTTGCCGAAAGTTATGCAGCTATCGACCGGCTTCTTCCCGACCATCCGTTCAAAAACCGTTTCGAAGCTGCCAGAGACTCTATTTTCCGGCTGAACCAGGACAAATACGATGCCCTCGATGCAAAACTTCCCGAGATGTTGGACAACTATTTTAAAACCGATTATTTTAGCCGGCACGGACAACGGATAGACTCACTCGACGACCCGGAATTAAACCATAAACTCGATTCTCTGGATCTCTATGAAATTACTTTTCAATATGAATTGCTCTTACCGGGAAAAATTCTCTCGAGCAACACCCGGCAAACCACCGCAGGTAAACTGTCCTGGCAACTCGATGCCTATCGTTTCCTGCCGCAAGATTACGTCATGACAGCGCAATCCCGTGCAATAAATGTATGGGCTTTCGCCCTTACTGCCCTTTTGCTGCTCACCGCCCTATATTTTATATGGAAAAGAAAGTGAAATACTATTTTTTGTATAAATTTGTTACAATACCATATCCTTTATTGCTATGCTTAGATCCGCCCATCAACAATCTATTACAAATAGAGGAGATGAATTTGAACGTTTAGATGAAATTATTAAGCAAAATAAGGATTTTTAATTCTACTTTGATTATACTCATAATTTTTTTAAACTAAATCCTCTTATTCCTCGTAGTCAAACATTTCTAATTGAAGATAATAAAATTTTATGTGGTTCTCCTCTCGATAATAAAATGATAATGAATATATTTATCGATTATATAAAGGGTTAAATATGAAAAAAACAGTTTATATATGTTTATTACTATTGGTATTATCTTGTACCCCCAGAGAAAAACCATATTCATGTAAACTAGTTGAGTTACAAGATTTAAATACTTTTCCTGCCATCGATTTAACACCGACTTCTATCGCATTAACGGATACGACATTATTGAATCCTGAAAAAATCTGGATTTCAGATACCTTATTGATTATCAAAGATGCAGAAACGGACGAGAATAAATTCTTGAAATATTATTCCCTAAATTCTTTCCATTTATTAAAAACCTACGGAAGTATAGGACGGGGACCCAATGAATATCTAACGCCGAGGGTTTACCGGCATTCCCCGAATAAATTTCTTATTATTGAAAAACTAAGATATACTTTATTTTGTACCG
>ENA-OROH01002798-OROH01002798.1-human-gut-metagenome-genome-assembly--contig:-NODE-2798-length-12662-cov-3.369953_pt1 | contig 12662 bp, 16 predicted proteins | sample MGYA00242125_ERZ509042 | MGnify/ENA primary metagenome ERZ509042 (study PRJEB26280, sample SAMEA2338738) | human gut metagenome | biome: human gut; feature: human-associated habitat; material: faeces... | reverse complement strand
GCAGGAAATGTGAGTGTGTATTAACACTCGCATTGCTTGCCGGATTTGTGTGTGGATAGCCACACGCATTGCTTGCCTCATTCCAAAACAGCCGAAACGGCCCTTGTACCGCTGCGAAAAATCAACTGAAATTTAAGAATTGGGAGGTAACGAGTATGAGAAAGATTTTGTCCTGTGAGTTTAACATGGACACCGCCTGCGTGGAGCTGTCTCTGGAGGATGGGATGCTGCTCTCCATTGACTGCACCGCCGTAGAGAACGAGGTGGCAAACAGCATGTACCAGCGGTCGGAGCTGGACTGGCTAATCTACAACGATCCGCTGGAGTATGTCAATCTAATTTTAGATGGTGAGCTAGAAGTCTATTTGAAAATAGTGATAGAGTATAGAATCCTAGGTTAAGACGCAAATAGAAAAAATGTCATATTTGAATATTACGAATATTTTCGAAAAAAACTTGACAACCTGCAAGCCGTTTGGTACTATATCTTCAGACAAGAGAAAAGCTCCCAGATACAGCGGCAACTGTTCTGAGAGCTTCCCACGCAAATATCATAGTTATGCGCCATTATGATATCAGATATTCTCAGGAATGTCAATGTGGGCTTGTACTTTCGATGAAAGGAGAACAAGCCAATGAAGTTTTATGTCAACAAGAATGAGCAGTGGACTGGTGAACACGAGGTACATCGTGCCGATTGCGCCTGGCTGCCTGACGCAGCGAACAGAATCTACCTGGGCGAGTTTTACACCTCTCAGGCGGCTGTTCAGGAAGCACGCAAGTACTACAACTGTGTAGACGGCTGTGAGCACTGCTGCCCTGAAAGCCACACCAGATGACATGATAAGGCAGCCCGCCCATTTGTGGGCGGGCTGCCTTTCTTTGGAGGCGAAAAGATGATCGCTAAAATTTCAGATCTTGCAGATGTGCAAGGCGGAATGGTTTTAAGCCGAAAAGAGGCTAAAAATCAGAAGGAAAGCGCTTTCGAGTACAGCCGCCTTACGCTTAGAGCATTCGATGAAAATGGAAATATTAATAAATCAGAGCTGGAGATTTTTCATGCCTGTGAGAACTTGGAAAACGCCCTGTTTACAGAGGTGGGAGATGTTGTAATCCGACTGGTTTCTCCAATGTATCCAGCATATATCGAGCTTGGCTATGAAAATATTCTCGTCCCTTCTCAATTTGCGATACTGCGAGTAAAAGACTGTGCAAGGGTCATGCCTGAGTATCTCCGACTGTGTCTGGCACAAAAAAGTGTGGAGGAACGAATTCTCAGCCTGGAAAGTGGGACAGCCCAGAAGACCGTAAAAATCAAAACGGTTTTGGATTTGGAAATTCCCTTACAGCCTTTGCATATTCAGCGGCAAGCGGTGCAGATTGACCTGTTAAGCAGAAAACGAGAATGTATGTATCGTGAGCTGATTGAAAATGAACGTATATTAACAGAACATCTTATTGAAAAGATGATTGGAGGAACCAACCAATGACGACCAAGAAGGATATTGAAAATGCATTGATGCGTGGCGCAGATACTCTGCGGGATACCATTGATGCAGCCAACTATAAAGACTATGTACTGCCGATTATGTTCGTCAAGTATCTGAGTGATTCCTATGAAGATGCGCTGGATGAATTGAAAAAGGAGTATTCCGGCATCCGCCTGGAGCGTCAGAAACGATATCTGCCCTTTACCATTGCGGAAGAGTGCTCCTTCCAGTCTCTCTATGACCAGAGATATTCTGACAAGATTGGCCAGCTGATTAATGCCGCTATGCGCAAAATCGAGGCGGATAACAACCAACAGTTGGCCGGTGTTCTGAACACCGTGGACTACAACAGCGAAAATGCACTGGGCACACTAGATCACAAAAAGGCAATCCTTCGGGATCTACTGGAGGACTTTGAGCCGCTGAGCCTTCGTCCCTCAGATATCGAGGTGAAGCCCGGTCAAGTCCCTGCCGATGTTATTGGTGACGCTTATGAGTATATGATTGGCCAGTTCGCTAGCATGGCAGGTAAGAAGGCTGGTTCCTTCTATACCCCGGCAGCTGTCTCCGAAATAATGGCTCGCATTGTGAATGTCCAGCCCGGTGAGCGTGTGTATGATCCCACCTGCGGATCTGGTTCCCTGCTGATCAAGGCTGCGAAAAAGCAGAACAGCAAGGAAGTTTCCATCTATGGTCAGGAAGTCAACGGTTCTTCCGTGGCAATGGCCAAGATGAATATGTATATCCATGAAATCAGGGATGCAAAGATTGGCTGGGGTGATACTCTGGCAAACCCGGTGTTCCTGGATGCTGACGGTAATCTGCTTCTCTTTGATGCCATTGTCGCAAATATGCCTTTCTCGAAGGATAAGTGGGCATCCGGTTTTAATCCCGGCGGTGAGTCCAGTGGCAAGGGCAAAAAAGAGTTTAAGATGGAAGCCACTCTGGATAAGTTCCATCGTTTCGATTGGGGTGTTCCTCCTGCAAGTAAGGGTGACTGGGCATTCCTATTGCACATGATCAACAGCCTCTCAGTCAATGGTAGAATTGCCGCTGTTGCGCCCCATGGCGTGCTGTTCCGTGGCGCTGCTGAGGGGCGTATCCGGCAGAAGGTGGTAGATGAAAATCTGCTGGATGCTGTGATTGGTCTGCCTGAAAACCTGTTCTATGGTACTTCGATCCCTGCCTGTATCCTGGTGTTTAAGAAAAACCGTTCTAACACAGATGTGCTTTTTATTGATGCCAGTAAAAAGGATGAAGAAGGTAATCCTCGTTATATCAAGGCGGGAAATCAGAATGCACTGGGGGATGCTCATGTAGATGCGATTGTCCAGGCATATCAGGAGCGCAAAGAACAAGATAAATTTGCTCATGTGGCTACCTTAGAAGAAATCAAGGAGAATGAGTACAACCTCAATATTCCCCGTTATGTGGATACCTTTGAAGAGGAAGCTCCGATTGATCTTCAGCAGGTTCAGTCCAATATTGCCCGGCTGAAAGCAGAGATTGCAGAGGCTGAGAAGCAGATGGACACCTATCTGAAAGAACTTGGGTTGTAATATAGGAGGTCAAGCACATGACCAAACAGATACACGCTGGTATTGCCGTTGGACAGGTATCAGAAGGATATAAACTGGAACACGGCTATGTGATTCCTAAAGAGTGGAAAGTCGTTCATTTCGACGAATGTTTCCATCGATTGACGCAGAAAAATACTGAGAACAATCAAAATGTTTTGACTATTTCTGCACAGCAAGGGCTAATCAGCCAGCTAGATTATTATAATACCCTCTACGCCAGCGAAGATAAGACAGGGTATTTTCTTATTCAAAAAGGTGATTTCGCATATAACAAGAGCTATTCTGCGGATTATGCGTATGGTGCAATCAAGCAACTGGAAAAGTATGATAAAGGCATTGTCTCTCCGCTGTATATCTGTTTCTCAGCTAATGAGGGCACAAATACTGATTTCTACAGACAGTATTTTGAAGCTGGAATGTTTAACCGGGAGATATACAAGGTTGCTCAGGAAGGCGCAAGAAACCACGGCCTGTTAAATGTATCTACTCCTGAGTTTTTCTCTGCGGCACTTGTTTTTCCTCCCGTTGAAGAGCAGAAAAAGATTGCTGAGATTCTCGAACAGTGCGATAAGGTGATTGCACTTAAGCAGAAATGCATTGACGAAGAGAAACGGAAAAAGCATGGAATCGTAAAGCGTATATTCTCTTCTGATGCTCATAAGGGATGGGAGGAAGAGCCACTCGGAAGCATATGTACATTTATCAACGGAAGAGCCTACAAGCAGGATGAACTTCTAAAAGTGGGAAAATATCCGGTTTTACGTGTAGGTAATCTGTTTACAAAGGGCGAGTGGTATTATTCTGATTTGGAGCTTGCTGAGGATAAATACATCGATTCAGGAGACTTGATCTATGCGTGGTCAGCCTCATTTGGCCCACAGATTTGGACCGGTGACAAAGTAATTTACCACTATCATATTTGGAAAGTGATCCCCCACGCCAGAATCGATAAGAACTATTTACATCAATATTTCATGTATGATGTTGGGCTACTTGCCAAAGAGCAACAAGGCGGTACCATGTCCCATATTACAAAAGAAGCAATGGAAAAGCGAATCTGCCGCTTTCCATCACTGACGCAGCAAAAAGAAATTGCACAGCTTTTGTCAATGGTGGACCAGAAGATGGAATTGCTACAATCAGAATTGGATGAATGGGAGATGAAGAAAAAAGCTCTGATGCAGCTACTTCTTACCGGAATTGTGAGGGTGAAACCGTGACTGATTTTGAAAATCTAAAAAGCAGTTACATTCAGACCATACAGCTGGCCATTGTGGGTGGTGTAAGTCACGATGAGGCCAAACGAGGAAATGAACTGCTCTCTCATTTTTGTAAACAGCTGATTCAGTGCAGCGGCTACCGGCCACAGGATCAGGAGGAAATGTGCAGCCAAATTGATTTGGTGAAGCAGACACTTGAACTGGAGATAGAAGCGGCGTACCACTAATAAGAAAAAGAGGAACATATGATGTCGAATAAGACAAACTCGAAAGAAAATATACCAACTGTTTTTCAAGATATTGAGACACCTGAAGAATTAAAACGTTACTTGGATGATTCAATGAGACGTTTGGACAACACTCCATACCTTCACCATTATACAAGTGTTTCCAGAGTTGTGGATATGATTCGAAGTGGTACATGGCACTTAGGAAATGCTGAAGGAATGAACGACAACCTTGAATATAAAAATGGTGATGCTACTCTCTGGCGTAATTTATTCTTCAGTTGCTTTATGTGTGAAGACAAAGAAAGCATTGGTATGTGGAGTATGTATGCACAACCGTGGGAAAAAGGTGTGAAGATTTCGATACCAAAAGCTGCTGTAAAAAAATGGCTGAAAACGACAACCGAAATTCTTGAAATTTCTACAAATGATTATCAGCCGACTGGACGCAGATTTCGATTGAAAGAGTATGATATATCATTAAGACTTTCGTCCGTTGCATATTGTAATTCAGATAGTCTTCAAGGAAAAACGAACGAAGAGAGAATAATGTGGAGTACGGCCAAGAACATCCATATTAAAAATGCTGTTCGGATTCCAGAACTCACCGGCTACATAAAAGATATGGCATGGTCGTATGAAAAGGAAATTCGTATTAAAGCTGAGTTTGATAATGTATATGGGGTTCATAGAATTGCAATTCCTTTAACAGAAGACCTGATTAACGCTATGACGATAACAGCCAGTCCATTATTTGAGGGCAACTTGGAAGATGTTTTGAAAAAGGAAATTGCATCCAAAATTAAAACTGAGCAGAGTATGTTTACCCACAGATTAAATATCAAAACAATATGCCAGGAATGTAAATTAAAGCAAAAATATGGCAGTAAGCTAATATAAATGAGGGATCATAATGCCAAACCATACCATTTTTAATGAACGACCGGAATCCCAGGATCGTGCTTTGAAAGTCATTGAAAAACTGGGATATACGATCGTCCCCCGCAGTGAAGCGGAGAAAAAACGTGGCTCTCGTCGGGCTGTTCTGTTCACGGAAGAACTGCAGTCTTTTCTGAGCCACCAGACGTATCAGTTTGGCACAGAAGAACGATACTTTTCCGGAGGCTCCATCGCCAAAGCCATGCAGACCATGGATCAGTTCAGTGCTGCTGGACTGTATGCTGAAAACAAGACGATCTATGAGCTTCTCTGTGCCGGCAAGAGCATGGAAGAGGATCTGCCTGACGGAACTCGTCAGTCCTTTGATCTGAGTTTTATCGACTTTGAACACCCGGAAAATAATACATTCCAAGTGACAGATGAGTTCGAAGTAGAACGCCCTAACGGTAAATTTGCTCGCCCGGATATCGTGGTGCTGGTCAACGGCATCCCCCTTGTGGTCATTGAATGTAAGAAATCCAGTGTGGACGTGATGGAAGGCGTCAACCAGAACATCCGTAACTGGGGTGAGGAATATATCCCGCACCTGTTCCGCTACTCTCAGTTGGTGATAGCAGTGAATCCGGATAAGGTTCTGTATGGCACCTGCGGCACACCGGCTAAATATTTCGTGTCCTGGCATGAAGACGACAAAGAGTGGCTGAATAATTGGTGCAGAAAATGCTCCCCCGATGGTCAAATCAAGGAGCAGGATCGTGCACTGGTGTCGCTGCTGCACCCGGAGCGACTGTTGGATCTGATTCGTAACTTTATCATCTACGATAACAATGTGAAGAAAATCTGCCGATACAAGCAGTATTTTGCAGTTAAAAAGTGCATGAAGCGAATTCTGCTTCAGGACGGTGTTGATACTCGAAATGGTGTTGTTTGGCATACCCAAGGCAGCGGCAAAACCATTACCATGATCATGCTGACCAAGATGATTCTGCGGGAGAGCATGAAGCCTGGCAGCAGCATCAAGCGACCACGCTTTGTGATGGTAACTGACCGCATCAACCTGGATAAACAGATCCGGGATAACTTCATTCATACACAGATGAGTCCTCACCGTGCCAAGACCGGCAAGGGATTGATTGAACTGCTGAAAGAAGATGGAAATACTGTTATAACGGCCTTGGTTAACAAGTTTGAAGCCGCTGTGAAACAGGAATACTGCAACGACAGTGAAAATATCTTCGTGTTCATTGATGAAGGCCACCGTACTCAGTACGGCAAACTGAACATCTACATGAACAGGGTACTACCCAACGCTGTCAAGATTGCCTTTACAGGCACCCCTCTGATGCAGAAGAAGCCCAAGGACGATAAGCGCAATGTTATGTCGGCCAAAGATACCTACGCCAAGTTCGGCCCTCTGATTGATAAGTATACCCTGCAGGATGCCATCGATGACAAGGTAACGGTACCTATTGTCTATGAAGGCCGTGTGATCCCGCAGACGGTCACCAGTGAACAGATCAATGCGCATCTCAAGCACATTACGGTGGGCCTGAAGGAAGAGGCTAAAAAGGATCTGGAAGTCAAGTACAGCCGTTTTGTGGCACTGGCTCAGACAGAAGCTCGTCTGAATATGATTGCTTTCGACTTGCATGAGCACTTTATTGGTTTTGTGAAGCCTAAAGGGTTTAAGGCGATGTTGACCTGTTCTTCCCGTGCAGAAGCAGTGCAACTCTTTTACAAGCTACGGGATCTTGGCGGCATTACCCCGGCGGTTGTGATTACACCTAATACCAGCAGAGAAGGCGACGATGAGAGCAACACACCTCAGACTGAAAAAATTATTGGAGAGTTTTTCTGCAAAGAGATTGATCCGCTTTTCAAAAATAACTACGATGCCTACGAAGACTCCGTAACCGGACAGTTTATTGATCCGGAAGGGGATATTGACCTTCTGATCGTGAAAGATAAGCTACTCACCGGCTTTGATGCTCCTATTGCAGCGGTCTTATATGTGGATAAAAAGCTGAAGGATCATACCCTTCTGCAAGCGATCGCCCGTGTGAACAGAGTGTACACGGATAAGGATTTTGGCCTGGTAGTGGACTATATGGGCATCTTCAAAAAGCTGAATTCTGCTCTGGATCTGTATAGCGATGAGCAGTCCGGTATGAACCTGTTCAACAAGTCTGAAATCCATGCGGCTATCTCTGCTGTTGCGGAAGAAAAGGACAAACTCGCTCAGGTCCATCAGCAGCTCTGGAAAATTTTTAAGGGAATTGATCCTGATGAATCCAGCGCCAATGTCTGGCAGGAACGCCTGAGAGAGTATGATGTGCGTAAGGACTTTTACGAAAAACTGTCTGCATTTGCAAAAATGGTGGACTTCATGTACTCCAGCTATGAACTGTTTGAAGCCGTTGGATTTGACCAGGCAGAGGCCTATCGCAAGGACTATTTGTTCTTCAAGAAATTAAAAGATAGTGTAGCTCTGCGCTTTAATGATCGTGTAGACTTCTCTCGGTATGAAGATGGCATTCGTCAGCTTCTGAATACCTATGTGAATGCGGAAGATGCCAAGATTTTGATTGAACCTCTGGATATCACCAACAAGGAGAAAATGGATGAACAATTGGCACGACTGGGTTCTAACGAGGCCAAAGCTGAAGCAATCCAGACCCGACAGGTTGAGGTCTTGGAAAGTCAGCGGTATGTGGACCCGATTCGTTATATGACCTTCATGGAGCGCATCAAAAAGACAATTGCTGACTATATGGAAGAGCGTGATAGTGAAAAGTATCTGTCTTCAATGGAGAAGATGGCAGAAGATTACCGGGCAGGTCGAAATTCTGTCAAATATCCTGAAAACATCATGGATGACAGCGATGCAAAGTCTTTCTATGGTGCGGTTTGTGCTGGTATAAAAAAATCAACTGGAGCAACAGATGTAGAAATTTCGGAGGAATTAGGACAATTGGCATTGGATATCAAAGCCGTTATTGTGAAACATACAAAACGTGACTGGCGAGATAATGTCATTGTACACAGAGACATTAAAAAGGCACTTGATGATCTTCTCTTTGATTATATGGAAGACTATAAGCGGGAATGGAGCTTAGACACTATTGATATCATCATTGATGAAATTATGATGGTGGCTAAGAAGGGCTATTAAGCATGGAAACGGTTAGTATTACATTACCATCATCTAAAAAGATAGTCAGTGTCAAGTTGGATCGAAAATCTATGAAGACTTGTCGTTTAAAAGTTTACCCATCTCAGGAAATTGTATTGTCTATGCCGAAAACAGTTCCGACCACGTGGGCTGAAGAGTTTTTAGTGGATAAGGGTACCTGGATTGAATCAAAACTAGATGCTTTTCGGAAAACTATTGGATATGCAGCGACTGATGAAATCAGAGATGGATTTTCAATAAAGTTTCTCGGTGAGGATATGCTTTTCGTTGTTACTGAATGTGAAAAAGAAAAAGTATATTCAGAAGGAAAGATCATTCATATTTGTTGCCGGGATGCGAATGACCAAGCGAAAATTCAGAGACAGTTTGAAAATTGGTGGAGAAAACAGGCGAAGGCGCTCCTTCAGGAACGAACAGAATATTGGTACCCTATTATTGAAAAATACGGTATTCCTATGCCAAAGGTTTCGGTCCGTAAAATGAAAACTTTGTGGGGCAGTTGCAGCGTAAATCGTGGAATAATAACGTTAAATTTCTACTTAATTAAAGCTGGTATACCATATATTGACTATGTGGTTTTGCATGAGTTGACCCACTTTTTATATCCAAATCACAGCAAGCAGTTTTATATGTTTCTTTCAAATTATATGCCAGATTGGAAAGAACGGAAGCAAGTGTTGGATCAGGATATTGTCCACGGATTGTAGTATATATCGTTAAAAAGGAAGCACGAAATGAGACGAATATATGAGTGGTACTCCGATCTTCCTAAGAGAATTAGGGATAGTAGATTGACACCAATAATGTGGCAACACCATGGCAACAAAAAATCAGATAGCCTCTGCTATCTGAATAATGGAAATAACGCTATATACTTTGGCTCAGGCATTCCCACACAATGCGCCTTTGTGCTGAAAATGGAATTTTGGAGTGGAAGGCGGGAGTATCATTATGACTCAAATGAAAATCAGAGAACAGGTAATTGAAGATCTGAAGCAGTATCCGGCGTTGAAGAAGAAAATCATCCTGCTTCGCTATGAGCAGGATCATCCCGCCAGGATTTCAGATGGTGAAGTGATCGACAGCATGGCACTTTCACGGCCTGTGACCGACGGCATCCGGTCGGCAGGCTTTATCTCAGATAAAACCATGCGCATCGCTACGCAGTTTCGTGATAAGAAGGAACGCTTAAATCAAGAAGCTGTGATGGAAATTGCCCAAGAACTCCACGCCGTTGAACGTCAGATATCCAAATTGGAGTTCTATGTTTCCCAGCTGGAAGAAAAACAGGCTGAGGTGATTCGGGGATATTATTTTGAAGGGAAAACCTGGGGAGAATTACAGCAAGAAATGCACCTGTCACCGCGAACGTTGATCAAGCGCAGAGATGACGGTCTGGACGGACTTGCATCTATGTATTCCTATCTGGGGCAGGTGAAAGGGGGCTACGGAAACACATGACAGTCTCCTATCCGTAACTTTTGCAATAACACTTCACTGGATGACTTGTTTTTATTCGGATATTCGTATATAGTGTATCGTATTGAGTATTATCCATGCGGAGGTGCAGTATGAACGGGATTAAGGGATATATCTCCATTCGGGAGGCGTCCTACCGTTGGGGCGTGTCAGAGCGGCGGGTCAACCAGTATTGCGCCGAGGGGCGGATCCCCGGCGCGTCCCGGTTCGGGCGCTCATGGGCGATCCCGGAGAACGCGGAAAAGCCCTCTGACCCGCGCTTTCAGGGACAGCACCGCGATTCCAGTAGGGCAAGCACCTGACGGATACCCCTCTGCATTTTAGCATCCGCAAAAAGGAAGTGAACGCTATGGCTTGCGACGAGAGCTTATACCGCCAATATCTGAGCGGCGACGACGAAGGGCTCAATGCCCTGATGAAAAAATACGGCGACCCGCTGACCTTGTATATCGACGGCTATCTGCACGACGTTCACGAGGCGGAGGAGCTGATGCTGGATGTTTTCGCCTACCTGTTCACCAAAAAGCCCCGCATCCGGGACGGCGGCTTCAAGGCGTATCTCTATAAGGCGGCACGGCACATGGCGCTGCGCCATAAGAGCAAACGAAAGACCCTGTTCAGCCTCGATACGCTGACCGGCGAGCCGGACGGGCGGCTGCTGGCGGAGGAGGTCATCCGTTCGGAGGAGCGAAACCGCATTCTGCATTTCTGCATGGACGAAATGAACCCGGACTATCGGGAAGTCCTGTATCTCACCTATTTTGAAGGCATGAGCTACGCGCAGGCGGCGGAGGTCACGGGAAAAACGGTGAAGCAGATTACTAATATGGTGTATCGCGGAAAAGAGAGCCTGCGAAGGCTGCTGGAACGGGAGGGGATCACAAATGCGGAGTCATGAGGAGCGGGTCACGGAGACGAAGCGGCGCATCGCCAAAATTGAGCGGGAGAAACGGCTGCGACGCAATGCAATTACCATGGCTTCCGCCGTGGCGGCGTGCCTCGCGCTGCTCATCGGCACATCCCTCGCCATGCCCGGCATTGCCGCAAACATCCAGACCGGGGATTACTCCGGCTTTGAAACGGCGGCCAGCATCTTTCACGGCGGCGCGGCCTTGGGATACATCGTCATCGGACTTTTGGCGTTTTTACTCGGCGTGTGCGTGACCGTTCTGTGCTTCCGGCTGCGGCAGATGAGCCGTGAGGACGGGCAGGACAGGGAAAGCGAGGATGCGCATGGAGCTGATTGAGAACCTGCTGCAACTGCTGGTCACGTTCGTCGGCGCGGTGCTTTCGGGTATCGCCTACCGCAAAAGCCGCAGGCAGGCGTATTTTCTGTTGCTGTGCTTCTATGGCTGCTTTGCCCTCGGCGCGCTCTACTGGACGCTGTATCTGCTGCTGTTCGATACCACACCGCGCGTTTTCTATGTGTCGGAGTTCGGCTGGGTGGCGAGCGTAATTTTCCTGCGCATTTTGCAAGCAACGCTGACCGAAACAAATGAGCGCAGTTTCCGCTGCCGCAGGGCGTGGCTCGCGCCTGCGTTCGGCGTGCCGCTACTGGCGTTCTACTGTGCTTTCGGGGACATTCTCTCCAATCTGATCTGGTGCGGCATGATGATATGGCTCTCCTTCTGCGCCATTCGTGGGCTTGTCTATGCGAAAACGCAGACGGGCGCGGCGCGGAATATGCGGTACTTCCATATCGGCGTGCTGTGCTTTGCGTTCGCGGAGTATCTGCTCTGGACGGCGGGCTGCTTCTGGCCGGATACCTCACCGGCAAGTCCCACCTTCTGGTGCGATATGCTGCTGACCCTTGCGATTCTGGGGCTGCTGCCCGCCATGAGAAAGGCGGTGGAAGAATGACCTACATCGAAAACATCTTCCTCTGCATGGTATCCCCACTGCTGGTGGCAGCCCTGTGCATGGGCAGGCGGCAGCTCCGCTTCTTCCTGTTTTGCATCGCCGGGATGGGGGTATGCCTGCTCTCGGCCTATATCAACACCTTCCTTGCGGCGGTGTGTCAGGCGGACGCCCTTGCCGCCACGGCGGAGATCGCGCCGGTGGTGGAGGAAATGATGAAGCTGCTGCCGCTGGTGTTCTATCTTCTGGTATTTGAGCCGGAGGGAGATAAAATCAAGGCTGCGGCAATAACAGTCGCCCTCGCCTTCGCCACCTTTGAAAACGTCTGCTATCTCATCCAGAACGGCGCGGACCGCTTCTCCTTCATCTTCTTCCGTGGCTTCGGCACGGGCGCGATGCACGTCCTCTGCGGCCTGATCATGGGCGGTGGCCTTGCATACACGTGGCAGCGGACGTGGCTGAAGATCGCAGGCACCTGCGGGCTGCTGGGCGCGGCCATCACCATCCACGCCATCTATAATCTGCTCATCGCCCACGGCGGCGCGGCGCAGTACATCGCCTACGCCCTGCCGGTGCTGCTGGTGGCGGCGGGAAGGTTGTCTGCTTTCCGATTGTCACGGGTGAAATAACCGAATATCCACTCCCTGAGAGCTGCTTTTTGGCGGCTCTCAAATTTTTTTGAAAAATTTTTCGTTTGGGGTGAGAGTTTTTTCGAT
>ENA-OROH01002794-OROH01002794.1-human-gut-metagenome-genome-assembly--contig:-NODE-2794-length-12673-cov-4.025598_pt1 | contig 12673 bp, 9 predicted proteins | sample MGYA00242125_ERZ509042 | MGnify/ENA primary metagenome ERZ509042 (study PRJEB26280, sample SAMEA2338738) | human gut metagenome | biome: human gut; feature: human-associated habitat; material: faeces... | reverse complement strand
CAGCCGCCGAAGCGGTGCTTAAGCCGCTAGGCGGGAATTGTGCGGTGTTGCCTTAACGCTTTTGCTGCAAAGTCTGCTCTGTCCGCATTCCCGTTTCCCGGTAAAATTCATCCAATTCTCCCTGCTTTTTTGATCACACGCACTTCCTCGGGCACTGCGCAAAAACCTGGCGATTTTTTCAGTTTGCCTGCGGGTACGGCTGTCCGCTTTTCTTCCAGCGGGCGTACCTGCCTGCCCAGTATATGCTGTACGCAGTCAAGCTGCAAGGCATTTACACCGCGTATTCCTACCTCAGCGTCCGCGCCACTGTGGACTTGCCGCTGCCAGAAAATTCGATCCATGCAATTTTATTTCAGCTTCGCCTCCTTGCCCAGCGCCTTCTTTTTGCACTCACTTCAAAACCGCAAAAGGACATTTATTATATCAGCTACAAGGGGAAGTTGTCAAAAAAATTGCCAAAGAGATACAAATAGGCTATAATATAAAATAAAAAATTGTGTATTGAACGGTTTTTACCCCATTTGCACCCGGAAGGAGGTGGCAAGCACGGATACTTTACAGACAAATAGTGCAACACAAACTGCTGAGATGCTCAAATTAGAGGGCGTTGTTGAGCATGTGATATACGAAAACCCGGATACCGGTTATGCCGTGTTTGAAGTGGATGCCGGTGGCTCCGATATTGTGGTGGCAGGCAACGTGGGCAGCGTGGATAACGGTATGTCCATTACGGCGTATGGCTATATGGTCAACCACCCCAGCTATGGCGAACAGTTCCGTGCCGAAACCTGTGAGGCCAGCCTGCCGCAGGATACCGCGGCTTTGCTGAGCTACCTTTCCAGTGGGGTATTGCCCTATATCGGGCCTTCCACAGCAAAAAAGATTGTGGCAAAATTTGGGGCGCATACATTGAACGTCATCTCCGAAACGCCGGACAAACTCTGTGAGCTAAAAGGTATCACCCCGCAAAAGGCCGCCGCCATCTCCAACGAGTTCCGACGTATGTACGGTGTGCGGGAAGTGGTTGCCTGGATGGCCAAGTTTGGGCTTTCCGCCCAGATGGCTGTTACAGCCTACCGCGCGTTTGGCCCCGCCACGGTAGAAGCACTGAAAAAGAACCCCTACATGCTGTGCGGGGAGCCGCTGAACCTGAAATTCAGCCAGGTCGATGGTATCGCCGCCCAGCTGCAGGTAGGACAGAGCAGCGACCTGCGCATTGCCGCCGGGCTTTTGTACGCTTTGCGCCACAACGCCAACAACGGCCACACCTGCCTGCCCGCAGATAAGCTGATCGAAAGCACTGCGCGCTTTATTCGGGTGGAGCCGGATGCCGTAAAGGCCGGGCTGCAAAGCCTGTTGGAGCATGACGAAATGCGCGCCTGCACCTTTGACGGAACGAAATATATTTACCTGCCAGATCTGCTCAGCGCAGAGCAGGATATTGCTGCGCGGCTGGGGGAGCTTGCCACATTCCCGACAGAAAGCCCCAAAACGCTGGAAAGCGATATCCGCGTTTTGGAATTGACCCAAGGTTTTGAATATGCCCCTTTGCAGCGGGAAGCAATCCGCTTAGCACTCTCTTCCCGCGTAATGGTTTTGACCGGCGGTCCCGGTACCGGCAAAACCACAACGGTCAAAGCGATTCTGAATTTGTATGAAGGTATTTATGACCGGGTTGCCCTGTGTGCCCCCACCGGCCGCGCCGCCAAGCGGCTGACCGAGCTGACCGGCCACAGCGCTTCCACCATCCACCGATTGCTGGAAGTGGACTATTCTACCGGCAGCGTGCGTTTTATTCATAATGAAAAGAATCTTCTCCCGTTTGACGTTATCATTCTGGATGAGATGAGTATGGTAGATGCCAAGCTGTTCCAGGCATTGTTGGCCGCCGCGCGTTACCACTGCCGCATTATTATGGTAGGTGATGCTGACCAGCTGCCCAGCGTTGGCCCCGGCAGTGTGCTGGGGGAGATCTTGCAGGCAGACGTTCTGCCCACCGTACGGCTGAATGAGATCTTCCGCCAGGCGCAGAAAAGCATGATTGTACAGAACGCCCACCGCATTGTGGAAGGGCAGATGCCCATAAAAGGCGGGCGGGATGATGACTTTTTCATGATCGAATCCACCGGTCTTGCCTGCCAGAGGCTGATCTGCGACCTGGTCAGTACCCGGCTGCCCAAAAGTTATGGCTATGACCCCGTGCGGGACATCCAGGTGCTTTGCCCCACCAAGGTTGGCCCCACCGGGAGCGTAGAACTGAACCGCCGCCTGCAGGCCATTTTGAACCCGCCTGCACCGGATAAGCCGCAGATCATTTGGGAGCAAAGCGGCCGCGTGCTGCGCTGTGGCGACAAGGTAATGCAGATCAAAAACGATTATGACATTCCCTATGAGCGGGACGGTGCCGAAGCCGGTGTGGGTGCCTATAACGGGGATATGGGTATTATTACTGCCGTTGACCCCGAAAGCCGTGCTGTGACGGTACAGATGGATGACCGAAAGTATATTTACGGTGCTGACCAGCTTGCCGAGCTGGAACCCGCTTACGCTGTAACAGTGCACAAAAGCCAGGGTTCTGAATTTCCGGCCGTCATTATGCCTGTGGCAGATGTACCCGCGCGCCTTTGTTACCGCAACTTGTTGTACACCGGGGTTACCCGCGCACGCCGCCTGTGCATTCTGGCGGGAACCCGGCGCACCGAGCAGGCCATGGTGGATAATGTGCGCCAGAACATGCGTTACAGCGGGCTGCGCTACCTGCTGCGCGAGGCAGTCACTCCGGCTGAAAAACGCAGATGAAACAGAGAAAACGCATATCTCTGGATTGGCTGGACCGTGGGCGAACGGCTCTGGAACCGCTGCTAGCCCTTGCCTATCCGCGGCACTGCCCGCTGTGCGGCACGGTACTTGAGCAAAGCGCCTGGAAAGCCGCCGTGTGCCGTTCCTGTACACCGGAAGCCGAGCGTCTGCGGCATCTTCCACCGCGTCTGCCTGTAACGGAGCACGCCTTTTACGCTGTCAACACCTGCGCAGCTGCCTTTTACTATGCAGACAGTGTGCGCCATGCTATCCTGCTTTGCAAGGAGAACGGCAACCCCTGGTATGCGCGGGAACTGGCGGATTTGATGGCTGTGCTGATTTTTGGCGCACAGCCCGCCCGTGCCCCAGGGTACCGCCCGGTATACGAGAATCTATCCGGCATTTCGCTGTACAGCGCCATTGTTCCGGTGCCGCCGCGCGGAAAGAAGAACCGCGCGGAAAATATGCCCCTTTTGCTAGCGCAGCGCCTTGGGCGCATCCTGCACATTCCGGTCATCCAGCCGCTGTGCCTGATCCGGCAGGTTTTACCGCAAAAATCGCTGGACCAGCAAAAGCGCTTTGCCAATGTCAAGGATGCTTACGCCTGCCGTACTGGGGTTGACCTTTCCGGAATGCGGCTGCTGTTGCTGGATGATGTGATCACCACTGGTGCCACCATCTCTGCCTGCGCCAAAGCGCTATTGGAGGGTGGCGCTGTGAGTGTGGACGGCGTGTGTGTTGCAGCGACGGAACTGATGCCCAAAAGCCACGGTGCCGCCGGAACACCAAAAGAAAGCAAATAACTTTTATCTGCCGGATGGTTGATGGCAATTCACAATAGATAACAAAGTGCTGCTTCTGGCAGCAAGGAGTACCAGATAAACATGAAGCAATATGATATCGGCCTTGATCTTGGCACAACTTCCATTATCATTGCCACACAGGAACAGGGAGTTGTGTTCCATCAGCCCAGCATTGGTGCTGTTGATACCCGCAGCAGCACCATTCTGGCAGTGGGGGACAAAGCCCTGCGCATGGTGGGACGTGTGCCTTCTTATATTGATATCATCCGCCCTTTGCGGGACGGTATTATTCAGGACCACCGCATGACAAACGAACTAATCGTGCGGTTTATCAATGAGGTATGCCGTTCGCGCATCATCAAGCCGCGCGTATCGGTCTGCGTTCCGGCAGCCATTACCGGCATTGAAGCTGACGCCGTGGTAGAAGCCGTCATGGCAGCCGGGGCACGGCAGGTTTTCCTTGTGGATGAGCCTGTCGCCGCCGCCCTTGGCGCAGGGCTGGATATCCGCAAACCCATGGGCTGCATGGTGATTGATATCGGCGGCGGCTCCACGGATATCGCCGTGATCAGCATGGGTGGGCGGGTGCGTGCCGCCAGCCTGCCGGTCGCCGGCAACGCTTTTGACCAGTGCATTGCCCAGTATGTTCAGGAAAAATTCAACATTGCCATCGGCCCTCTAACCGCCGAAGCGCTGAAAAAGCAGGTTGCCTGCTGCACCAAAAGCGAGTTTGAGGGCGTAATGGAGATCCGTGGTCATTCCTGGGAGACCAACCTGCCCGCCCGCCGCCTTGTCTATACGCGGGACCTGTACCTGCCCGTGCAGGAACTGGCCGCCCGCATTGCCGCCACTGCCCGCAATGTATTGGAAAGCACCCCGCCGGAACTGGCCGCTGATGTTGCCAAGAACGGCATTCTGCTGACTGGCGGCGGCTCCATGCTGCGTGGCCTGGCTGGTTATATTGCCGGGGAGCTGCATGTGGATGTTGCCATCGCACCAGACCCCATCAACTGTGTGGCACGCGGAACCGCAGCCAGCTTAACGCTGGGCCAATACCTGACAGCCGGTTTCCGCGATGCCACCCCCAGAGCGTGGCATAACCGACTGCAATCCCCAGAAGGTTTTTCCAATTAAAGCGCAGCTTTTGTGCAGGTTGTAAAAAGTATGATTTTCTGCGGATACCTCCGCCAGCCTACTTTTCTATCCGGCAAAAGTGTGCTATACTATACAGCGTTTGCCAAAATTCCCAGCCCTGCATGGTTCCGGGCTGGTTCTGCCATATAATATAAGGACAGGTTCATTATGCCCGATACCATTACCACTGAATTTCTGGCCCTGCGGGACCGCTATATCGCTTCCTGCTTTACTAAGCTGAACCCGGTGCAGCAGCAGGCTGTGTTTACCACCGAAGGCCCGCTGCTGATCCTGGCAGGTGCAGGCTCCGGCAAAACCACCGTTCTGGTCAACCGCATTGCCAATATCATCCGTTTTGGCCGCGCCTATGGCTCCAAAGAGGTCAGCCGCCCGGTTGCGCAGAGTGATCTGGAGCAGCTGCGCACCGCCATCATGTGCGGCCAGCCGGTTCCGCAGTCCCTGATGCCGCTGATGAGCGTTGCCCCGGCCCGCCCGTGGAATGTGCTGGCCATTACCTTTACCAATAAAGCCGCCGGAGAGCTGAAAGAACGCCTGAAAGCCATGCTGGGCGATACCATGGGCGGGGATGTATTTGCCTCCACTTTCCACTCTGCCTGTGTACGGATTCTGCGCCGCGATGCCGAACGCATTGGCTTCCCCAAAAGCTTTACGATTTACGATTCCGACGACCAGCAGCGTGTCATCAAGCAGATCTACAAAGAACTGATGATTGATGACAAGTTCCTGCCGGTCAAATCAGCCATCTCCCAGATCAGCGGTTACAAAGATAAACTTCTTTCCGCCAAAGATGTCGCCGCCGAAGCGCCGCGCGATACCAAGGCTGCTTTGATTTCCAAAATCTATACCGCCTATTCCAACCGGCTGCGCACGGCTGGTGCCATGGACTTTGACGATTTGATTTTCCATACCGTGCAGATGCTGAAAACCGATGCCGAAGCGCGGGAATACTACCAGCAGAAGTTCCGCTATGTCGTGGTGGACGAATACCAGGATACCAGCGTGGCCCAGTTCCACCTGGTGCGCCTGCTGGCCGGTGGTTCCAACAATGTATGCGTTGTTGGCGATGACGATCAGAGCATTTATAAGTTCCGCGGTGCTACCATTGAAAATATCCTGAACTTTGAAAAAGTTTTTGCCGGGGCCAAAACCATCCGCCTGGAGCAGAACTACCGTTCCACCTCCAACATTCTGAATGCGGCCAATAGCGTCATCAAGAACAACAACGGCCGCAAGGGCAAGACCCTGTGGACCCAGAACGGCGATGGTGACAAAGTTCACCATTATACGGCTGCTTCGGAACAGGATGAGGCCAGCCATGTGGCCGAGGTTATTGGCCAGAACCTGAAAAATGGTGCTTCCTTAAAAGACCATGCCGTTTTGTACCGCATGAATGCGCAGTCCAACCCCATCGAAACTTATTTTGCCCGTGCCGGTATCCCGTACCGCATTGTGGGTGGCCAACGCTTCTTTGATCGCAAGGAAGTCAAGGATATCAACTCTTACATGGCCGTTGTGGTCAACCCGCGGGATGACGTGCGCCTGCGCCGCATCATCAATGAACCTGCACGAAAGATTGGTGCCACCACCATTGATAAGATCGGGGAACTGGCCGCTGCCAACGGCGTGCCGATGATGGAGATCATCCGGGAGGCTTCTTCTTATCCCGCACTGGGCCGTGCCGCCAGCGCGCTGAACGCGTTTTACTCCATGTACCGTGAACTGTGTGATCTTTCCGTCACCCTTCCGCTAGATGAATTTGCCGGTGAAGTGATCCGCAAGACCGGATACGAAGCCATGCTGAAAGCGCAGAAAGAAGAGGGCGAGACCCGGCTGGAAAACTTGGGCCAGTTGATTTCTTCCGTAAAGACTTATGCGGAGCAGAACGGGAAAGACGCAACCCTTTCCGGTTTCTTGGAAGAAGTTGCCCTGATTGCAGACCTTGATTCCTATGATGAAGATGCTGATTCCGTTACCCTGATGACAATGCACAGCGCCAAGGGCCTTGAATTCCCGTATGTGTTTATCATTGGTATGGAGGATGGCGTTTTCCCCGGTGACCTTGCTCGCTACAGCGAGGAAGAAATGGAAGAGGAGCGCCGCCTGTGCTATGTCGGTATTACCCGCGCCAAGAAAGAGCTGTATCTTTCTTCCTCCCGCAGCCGTATGATTTTCGGCCAGACGCGCCGCAACCCGCCTTCCTGCTTTTTGGATGAGATTGACCCCAATGTGATGGACGAAACCGAAAGTCCAGAGCTTGCTTACAGCGGCGGTTTTGGCGCCGGGTACGGCAGCTACAGCACCAATGTTCCCGGCGGGCGCAGCGGATACTCCGGGGCTTCCCGCGGGTATCTGAACAGTGAATACAACCGCGGCGGCTTTGGCAGCAAGTATGCCGGCGGCTTCCAAAGTGGGTTTGCTTCCGGCGGGCACGAAAGCCCGAACTACCCCGGCGGCCGCCACACGGTCCAAAGCAGTAGCTTTGGCGCCGGGTATGGCAGTAGCCGCGTCAACCATCATTCCGGTGCTCCGGTTGCTCCGGCGGGCGGTGGCGTTACCACTGCGCCCGCCGTACCCGCACGCAAAAAGGCCGCCAACTTTGCAGCCGGGGACCTTGTGGACCACAAGGTGTTTGGCCGCGGCAAGGTGCTGAAAGTAACGCCGGTTGCGGGGGACTGTATTGTAGAAATCCAGTTTGACCGCGTTGGCATCAAAAAAACAATGGCCAATTACGCCCCGCTGACCAAGCTGACCAGCGAAGAATAAACCACTGATAAAAAAGGAAAAGAGGGAACGGGTCCATGCTTGTAACATTGATCGCCCACACCAATGACCCTGAAAAGACCATTGCCGCAGCCGCCAAGCTGTGCTATTCTGATGCACATATCGAAACCCTGCTGGATGGCCTAACACCGGAAAAGACCGCAGCCTTTTTGCAAAAGCTGAATGACTTCGGCCACGCCAGCCCCATTGAACATGCCAGCTTTACCTTTGGCATTGAGGGCGTTTCCCGCACCTTTCTGGCACAGGTCACCCGCCACCGCATTGCAAGTTTCAGTGTGCAGAGCCAGCGCTATGTGCGGCTGGAAGATTTCCGTTATGTGATTCCCCCGGAAATTGAGGCTGACCCTGCGGCCAAAGCGGCTTTTATTGATGCAATGAACGCCGATGCCAAACACTACCTGGAGCTGGTCAAGGCACTGGAAGAAAAGCATACCCACACCTTGATGGAGCAGGGCATGCCGGAAAAGACCGCCCGCGCCAAAGCCAGCAAAATGGCAAACGAGGACGCCCGCTTTGTATTGCCCAACGCCTGCGAGACAAAAATGGTAATGACCATGAACTGCCGCAGCCTGAACAACTTTTTCAACCTGCGCTGCTGCAACCGTGCCCAGTGGGAGATCCGCGCCGTTGCCGATGAAATGCTGCGCCTTGTATACCCGCTTGCGCCGCATGTTTTTGCCGCAGCTGGTCCCCGCTGCCTGGCGGGTCCCTGCCCGGAGGGCGGTATGTGCTGCGGCAAGCAGAACGCCGTGCGTGATAAATATGCAACACTGAAACAGGAGGCTGAAAACCATGGGTAAACTGATTATTTTTGAAGGCCTGGATGGTTCCGGCAAGGGCACGCAGGCAGAACTTGCCTGCCAGAATTTGCATAGCAAAGGATATGACCCGCTGAAAATCAGCTTCCCAGATTATGACAGTCCGTCCTCCGCACTGGTCAAGATGTATCTTTCCGGCGAGTTCGGCCAGCGCCCGGATGACGTGAACGCTTATGCAGCTTCAACGTTTTATGCTGTTGACCGCTTTGCCAGCTACAAAACCAAGTGGGGCAATGTCTACCGCCAGAATGGGCTAATCATCTCTGACCGTTACACCACCTCCAACGCTGTTCACCAATGTTCCAAACTGCCGCCGATGCACTGGGATGGTTTTCTGGAGTGGCTGTTTGAGTTCGAGTACAAAAAGCTCGGCCTGCCTGCGCCGGATGCGGTTGTATACCTTGCGGTTGATCCCGATGTCAGCCAGCGCCTGATTGCGCAGCGCTACCACGGCGATGAAAGCAAAAAAGATATTCAGGAACGCGATACCGAATACCTGGCCCGTTCCCGCGCCGCCGCTGAATATTGCGCACGCAAGCTGGGCTGGCACCGCATTGAGTGTACCACAACGGTAGACGGCCAGAAAACCATCCGCACGCCGGAGGATATTCAGTCCGAAGTGATGGCATACCTGGAGCGGATTTTGAGCTAAAACCATTGGCAGCAAAAACCCACACGTTGAATACGGCAAGGAGGGGATAGAACATGCTTTGCAAAGCAACGGAAGCTGATTTGGAGCAGATGGTTGCGTTCCGCCGCAAAACGTATGGCGGAACCCGCCAGGATGCTTTGGACTGGCTTTGTGGAATTGTGGGGTTGGATAATATCCTGATCCTTGCCCGGGACCCGGCCCCCGGTGCAAAGCCCATCCCGGCCGCCATGATTGGTGCGGTTCCAGTGGAATGCGGGCACCACCACGGCGTATGGCTCTGCTGCATGGCAACGGACCCGTCCCTGCAGGGGCGCGGGCTGATGCCCAAACTGCTGGCAACCTGCCTGCGCGCCTTTTCCGCCAAAGGGTGTGATTTCGCTGTGGCGGCACCGCAAAGCACGCGGGCCGCAAAAGCGTTTTCCCAGCTGAATTTTCAGGGGCGCTTCCCGCTGCGCATCATCCGCAAGCCCATTGAACACAATTTGTGGGCACGAGCAGAGTTTGATAACCTGACAGTCCGCAAATTGATTGACACCCGCATGCGCTACCAGCCCGCCTGCATCGCCCTGCCGGAAAGCAGCATGAACACCATGATCACCCGGCTCTACCGCCGCGGTATGACCATTGTTTCCAACCAGCGCGGTTACGGCCTCTATTGCCAGGAAAAGGACGAGCTGCTTTTTATGGAGCTGCAGGCCGATAACGACCATTCGGCTGATATTCTGCTGCAGGCCGCACGGGAACATACCGGTCTGACCAAAGCACGGCTGCTGCTGGCGGAAAATCAGTTTTTGTACCTGGGCGAGGGTAAGCGCTGTGGTTACGGCATGATTTGTTACCTTGGGCAGCCGTTCCCCGTTACGGACGTTTATTTCCGCCTGTTGCTGTAAGACCGTGCATACGTGAAACAGGGCAGTTCTGCTGCCTGGTAAAGGAGATTTGGAATGAAAATCAATCGTGGTGATTCCCAGGACAAGGGCTCGCAGTCGCGCCAGGCTTACCATGCTGCGCCAGCCCCCGCACCAAAGCGCCCGGTACAGCCTGATCCTGACCCGCAGGACCTGTACGAAGACGCCGAAGGTCCAGACGAGTACGCAGAGGATGACGATGATGAACCCGTCCGCCGCCGTTTTCCCATTGGGCTTGTGGTTCTTGTTGTCATTTTGGCTATCGTCGGCATCGGCGGCTGGAAAGTGTTCCAGTTCTACGGCGAAGTTGCCGGCAACGGCGAACTCGGCCCGGAGCAGACCGTTACCATTGAACAGGGTTCCACTGTTGCAGACATCACAAACGTTTTGAAAGAGGATGGCGTCATCCAGTATGACTGGCTGTTCAAGCTGTATGCCAAATACAGCGGCCGCGCTTCCGGTTTGCAGTATGGCGATTTTACCCTGCGCTCCGGCATGGATTATAACACGATCCTGAAAACCCTCAGCGTGCAGCAGGTCAAGCGCAAGACCATTACCATCACATTCCCCGAAGGCTACACAGCCGTTGCTATTGCCCAGAAGATGGAAGAAAATGGCTTGTGCTCGGTGGATGATTTCCTTGCCTGCGCCAACGGCGAGGATGGTTCCGATTTCAGCCAGTATGATTTCTGGAATGCCATCCCGGATACCGAAGGCCGCCTGATGAAGTGCGAGGGCTACCTGTTCCCGGACACTTACGAGTTCTTCACCGATGACTCGGTCTATAATTACGTCAACACCTTCTATAAGGAATTCGACGCCAAAACTTCCGACCTGTGGAATACCATCAACGAAAAGGGCACCACAATGAATGATGTTGTCATTCTGGCCAGCTTTATTCAGGAAGAAGCCGGTATGCCCGCAGAAGACGCCAAGGTTTCCGCCTGCTTCCACAATCGTTTGGAATCCGATGACCCGCAGTGGGCAGAGCATAAGCTGGAATCCAATGCCAGCAGCTATATCATGAACGATAGCGACAATAACTACCTGTGGAATTCGCCCACCGCCGCTTATTACGGCTGGCCGGAACAGGGTGCTGTTCCGGATGATGTGCTTGCTCATTACGACACCTACCGCATCAGCGGCCTGCCCGCCGGTGCCATCACCAATCCCGGTATTGATGCCATTGCCGCCGCGCTGAATCCCGACCAGGAATATCTGGACGAAGGCTATTATTTCTTTGTTACCGGCAACCCGAACGGCGACCACCCTGGCGAATATTTCTATGCCAAAACGGCAGACGAACACCATCAGAACTGCATCATCGCCGGTTGGGGCTGATAAAAGCTGAACTTCACTGAACAAAGGAGCCGTTATCTTATGTTGTCCTGTCCGGAACTGCTGTCGCCTGCCGGCAGCCTTGAAGCCCTGAAATATGCCGTCATGTATGGTGCCGATGCCGTATACTGCGCACTGCCGCGCTTTGGTATGCGCGCCGCACCGGTCAACCTGACCATTGGCGAGCTTCATGATGGCTGCATTTTTGCCCATGCTCGCGGCAAAAAAGTATACCTGACCCTGAACAACCTGCCCACCAACGATGAGCTTTCCGAGCTGCCGCAGTATATCAAGGACGCGGCCGAAGCCGGGGTGGATGCCTTTATCATTGCGGACCTTGGCGTACTGAGCCTTGCCAAACAGTATGCTCCGGATGTGGATGTGCATTTTTCCACCCAGGCAGGCATCACCAATTATGCTGCTGCAACCATGGCCTACAACCTGGGCGCCAAGCGTGTGGTACTGGCGCGCGAGCTGACCCTGACCGATATTGCCCAGATCCGCGATAACACCCCGCCGGAGCTGGAACTGGAAGCCTTTGTGCACGGCGCCATGTGCATGAGCGTTTCTGGTCGGTGCCTGCTTTCCAGCTATATGACCGGGCGCAGCGGCAACCGCGGCGAATGTGCCCAGCCCTGCCGCTGGAAATACTATCTTGTAGAAGAAAACCGCCCCGGCCAGTATATGCCCATTGGCGAAAATGAGGACGGCAGCTACATCCTGAACGCCAACGACCTATGCACCGCACCGTTTTTGGACCTGATCTGCAAGGCTGGTGTGGATTCTCTGAAAATTGAGGGGCGCGCCAAAACGTTCTATTACGTTGCGTCCGTTACCGCCGCTTACCGCAAAGCGCTGGACCAGTACCTGGCAAACCCCGCCAGTGATACGTTTGATTTACCGGATTCCGTGCTGGATGAGCTGAACCGTACCAGCCACCGCCATTATTCACCCGGTTTCTATTTTGGCAAAGAGAAAGCCCTGCAGACGCCCAGCCATACTTATGTGCGAGATTGGGATTTCATCGGCACTGTGGATTCGTGGGAAGACGGCGTTGCCCATTGCACCCAGCGCAGCAAGTTCTGCCTGGGAGATTCGCTGGAAATTTTGCAGCCAGATGGTTCGGTCGTGCCCGTAACACCTGAATGGATCAAAAACGCGGAAGGGGAAGCGGTGGATGCCACCCCGCACCCGATGATGCAGTATACCATTCCCTGTGCCACGCCCTTGATGCCGTACAGCCTGCTGCGGATGCAGAAAAGGCAGTAAATTTTCATTTATCTATTTGCAACAACCAAAAGCCCCACCTGCCGGATACAGAATGTTCTGCCCGGCAGGCGGGGCTTTTTTATTTTTATTCTTTACTTTTAGGGCAATACCGCATAATTCTAAGTGCCGATACGGCGAGCGAGGTGCGGC
>ENA-OROH01002791-OROH01002791.1-human-gut-metagenome-genome-assembly--contig:-NODE-2791-length-12680-cov-2.820990_pt1 | contig 12680 bp, 8 predicted proteins | sample MGYA00242125_ERZ509042 | MGnify/ENA primary metagenome ERZ509042 (study PRJEB26280, sample SAMEA2338738) | human gut metagenome | biome: human gut; feature: human-associated habitat; material: faeces... | reverse complement strand
CGTAATCCAGCGCCTCACTCATACAAAGGTAATCCTTATAATCCGTCAGAAGATCCGACATAGAGTAGTACCCCGGCGTCATAAATGAAGTCTTTTTATGAGCAGCGAATTGTTCCGCCGCATAGCGCATCAGCTTATGCGGCGTCATAAACCGGAGGGGCACCATAAGGTTTTCTTCCCCTCCAACGCCATGCTCGCTGCACCACTTCATCAGTTTCATATCCGGCTGGATGTGTTCCCGGATCAGCGCCTGGATCAGCATGAGCTGTTTATATCCCGGATTGACCTCTTGCAAAAAGGGCAGGTAGTTTTTCCCCACGCCCAATACTTCGGTCATATTACCTCCGGCGCTGTTAAGCACCTCATTGTCATAATAGTACCGGCCACCTTCGCCATAGACAACGTAGGTTGCCAGACGATAAAGGCGGCACTTGACCAGATACTCCAGCATCGGATGATACAGATACTCTTTTAGATAGGACGCAACATAGAGCGGTGTCCGATCCCCGAAATAATATTCCTTCAGCGCGGCATACTGCCACGGCGTTCCCTTGAGTTCGGAATCCAGATTGCGGTGATATAAATATCCGCAGTCATCCGCCTCAAAACAGTACTGGTATCTGCTAAAAACCGGACGTTCGCCCTTACACCAGGGCGTCAGTCCATGCGGATTGTACGAATAATAAAATGGTTCCCATTTTACAAGCTTTCCTTCATTCCAAGTCAAAAACAATCGGGCATTTTCATATACGCTGAATGAAGGCGTATCCTCCTTGCGATAGGAACAATACGCTTTCACAAAACGGATGACCAGTTCATTTTCGCCGGTCCGTTGGATTACCTGCGCTGTGGAGCGGTCTGTGATATATCCGCGCTTTCCACGGCTCTTAAAGGTTATCGGCTTTTTACAGCGAGGACAGATGCCTGCTTTGTTATGCTTTGCTCCCACGATCTCTACCTCATGTCTGCAAGCGGTACAGTAACCGGGTATTGGCGCTTTTCCTCTGTGATAATCGTAGAAGATATACCGAGGCAGCGTCTCTCTGCGCATAAAGCCATTCATATCCCGTGGAAGTGAGCCGACCGTTTGCATTCGGCTCTGAATCTTTTTTTCTCTCTGCATCTTTCGTTTCTTCCACTTTTGATCCAGCAGTTCCCCCTGCAAAGCGGAAAGGCTTAAAAACCCCTCTTTAGCCGGCATTTTACAGAACCGGGTTACCCGCTGCTCGTCAGTCAGAGAGTAGAAAGCGCACTTTCCAGAAAAGTTATAGCTTTTTCCAAGATGATTAAACATGGATGTCTGCCAGCGCGCGCTTTCTTCATCCCTGTACAGGGTAATGTAATCATTCCGGGTCTGGAAAACGGTCCACCGAGGTGTAAAATCCCCGGCAAGGACTGCCTCCTTCGCATAGACGTACAAGATCAGTGTCTGCCGGCCGTCAATATTATGGATGGCCGTACACACCACATACTGCACCTGTTCAGCGCCGAAAAGACCGTTGTTCAAATTAAACCTCCTGCCAGAATCGGCAAACTTACGCAGAATCCTTTTCTTCATTACGCTGCACCTCCAGTCATGGAAAACAGATCCATCTGTCCATCCGTATCTTTTGAGGCTTTCTGTTCCTTATCGTCGGATTTCTTTGGCTCCGGCTTTTTCTTCTCCGCCTTCTTTTTGGATTTGGGCGCCGCCTTGCCAGTATATGGTTTCGGAACAAATTTTTCTTCATTTTCTTTATCTTCTTCCGCATCCATATCCCAAAAATATTCCTTTGCCCACTGATAGCAGAGATCGTCCGGAACATCGCAGCCGTAAATTCCATTTACCGGTTTTTCATCGTTGTCCTTCATTTCCTGTTTGACAAAATCTCGGGCCTTTCGGTTGATATACCGAAAACACCGGATCATGGTCTTGCGGGGGTGCATCGCCTGGCGGGCAAAATCCAAGTCCTCCAGGCAGAGTGTCTGGACATACTCCGTCACGCACTGTTTCATGTTGCGGCGAGTCAGACGCTCCGCGTCATCGCCAAGACGTTTCATGGAAGCGGCCACTAAAGCATCGTCCTCCAACGCCACGGCAGATTCCCATGCAAAGAGTTCTTCCTCCTCGCGGGCTTTCTTCCTGGCCTCCCATTCGGCTTTTCGCTTTGCCTCCGCCTCTTCATGCGCCTTTCTCTTTTGCGCCTCACTTTCCTCCGCAGATTTTTTAGCATTGGCTTTGGACTCTGCCTGCGCAAGCTGCTCTAAAACAGCCTGTGCCGCCTCAGCCTCAGCCTGCTGTCTGGCGTCATCCCGTTCCTGCACTTTCGCAAGGATTTCATCATCTTTTGATACCGGCTGTGCGGTCTGGTTCCCATCAGCCTTTCGTTCAAGATCCATCTCTGAGAAAACTCCCATATCAAAGCTCCTTTCAAAAAAAGAAAGGGATACAGAGCAGAATCGATCTGCTTGTATCCCTTTTACCTGTCGGTTTCCGGTCAGAAAACCTATTTTTTCATTTTCTTAGCCAGCATTGGAGAGAAGTGTACCGGGCAAAAAGCGTCTTTATCCCGGTAAAAATATCTCCTGCCACGTTCGTCATACAGTTCCACCACATCAGATGGCGCGACGCTCCTGCCTGAATAATCTTCGGGCAGCTTATCATTATAACGGTCAAATATCCGTTTCAGACAAGCCTCGTCCGAATCTTCGACAGAGCAGAGCAGTGTATTTTCGCAGACCAGTGCGTATTCTGAGGCCGGCGGTTGTTCATAACCGGCTTCACGCAGGCCTTCCATCCCTTCAAAAGCAAATTTCTTTGTCTTCCCATCTGAGAAATCCAGCTGATAAATACGATACCCCTGATTCTTTCGCAGGCTCAGCAGATACTGCACAAAGGTTTCCGTATCTTCCTGCATAAAGGCATTGTATTCATCTTCAGTAAAGCCAAGACATTCCTCCAGCGATCTACTGTGTTCCGCCGATTCATGCCACGCCTCGATCTCATCATCAATGGTTTCAAAATCACAAAGGCCATAGAGAAACCTCTGTTTAAAGCTCATTCGTTGTGCCTCCTTTCCGGATTGTTTTCTTTTTAGGGCAAGCTGCCAGTCGTCAACGCCCTTATAATTGGGATTCCATGTAAGCCGTTTGTATGAAAGACCGCATTTTTTTGCAAGCAGATAAATTTGCGAAGCGCCTTTATCTACCTGTTCGTTGCGGTATTTGTCCATGTCTTCGGCCTCCATGATCATTTCCGTTCCGTTCTCCTTAAGCAGCGTGAACAGCCGTTCAAACTCGTCCGTATTGTTGGCTCCGGCGCTGGCGGCGAAAGTCCGGTTCATCAGATAATGCGCTACGTCCGCTTTCAAAAAACCTTCCGTAACAAAAACAACTCTCGCCATCGGATCTCCCACAAAATGTACAGGAGAGCCGGAGGAAACGCCCATCGGCTTTCCAATGGAGGACAGCCAGATGTATTTGGTGCCTTTTTTATCCGAATCATCCTTTTTAAACGGTACATCCAGACGTATCTGCATACCTCGGATCAGTCCGTCTAATCCACGGGACGGTATCAGGATACCCGCTGTACTGGTACAGAACTTTATGGTCCACCGCCCATCCTTTTGATAAAAACCCGGCACTCCCTGCAAGGTACAGCCTTTCTCCAAGAGCTGCGCTGCCAGCTTACGGCATAGATAAAACGGCGGGGTACTTTTGTACCCCAGCTCGTCTATCTGTTGTTCTGTAAGCCCCCGTACCGACCTTAAATGCTCCCGGTGCTTTTTGGATAGCGTCAGCATACCAAGCAGCATTGTATAGGTCTGGTGGATGGTCCGGACATCGGCAAGCATAGATTGTTCCGGCATATCAACCGGTTTCTTTACCGATGTTCTCTCGTAATAGTCGGGTGCAAATTCGCCGTTTTGCAATGCCTCGCAGATTTCCCGATAAGCTTCCGAATTGCTGATGTGATAGACACGCGCATACAGGCTGAGCATTCCGCCATGTTCCCCGCAGTAGTTACACCGCCAGGAATCCAACTCGGTAGAAAGGCTCATTTTCCCGCGCTTATCCCCACAAATCGGACAGTCCGTATAGTATCCTGTTGCGTGTGGGCGGCGTATCCGCAAATGGAGCAGTTCCGCCACATCCATAATGTTGAACGGGAAATCATGCGATTTCCCCATAGCAATTCCTCCTTCCTGATGTTCCTTTTGGGGAAGAAACATTAACTGGCTTTCTTTGCCTCAACCATAGCCTGCATGATCTTTGCCCCTGCCCGGAGAATGTTGTCATCCCCGCTGTATCCGGTGAGATACCATTTCAGCGAAACAGGGCGCCGGTCCGCAACCTGGGAAAGCGTCCAGCCTTTGCACGTTCCAGCCGGCACGATAATGTTCCCGGCCTCTTCAACCGTCATTAAAGCGCAAATATCATCCACCGCCATCTCCTTTGTATAAGCGGCCGTGGATTCTTCCATCTCCTGTGTTTCCGTGATTTCTTCATGGACCGTTTCCGCCGGTGTTTCTTCCTGCGCGGGCTGAACCGGCTCGGGAGCAGTCTTTTCCTCCACTACCTGTTGGGGCAGTACAGCCTGCTCGGTTGTGGCCGAAGGCTTTACTTCCGTCTCAACCGGCTTTTTGGACGTCTCCGGTGCGGTTTCCTGCACGGACGGCTGAACGACTTCCTCCTTGACCGTTTCTTTCATCGGCTCGGAAGATTTCATCTCCGGTACAGGCGGCGTTTCACGCTGTTCTTCCGGTTTATGCTCGCCGGAAGGAACATGCGGATGTACCTGCTCTGCTTTAGCAGCATTTGCCGGGATAAACTGGATTCCAAATCCAGCCGCAGATAATGCCTCGTCCATCGCCTCATGCTGAGCCGCTTCAATGTATAAGCCGCCGGGCGTTGTCTTGCTGTCCCGCTGTGCTGTAAAATTGGCGGCCGGCTGAGCGTCATTCTTATCAAAATAGACCCGCGCTTCCATAATCGCCAACTGGTCGGTGATTTTCACGGTGACCATCCGGGTCCTGCCCGCCGGATATTTCAGTCTGAACCAGAGCTTTTTGATCTTCAAGTCCAGATTCCATCCGTTCTTCGTCTTACGAAGATACTTCAAAGGGTCAAACCCAGCTACCTTGTTAAGTTCAGAGACTACCGGCACGGTTTCATACATGGATTCTTTGTTGTTTGCATTCATTGCGTAAACTCCTCTCTAATAATAAATAGGGGATACCTGTGCTTTTTTCTGCACCTGCATCCTGATTCAACTGACTTTTTTCAAATTTTCCTGCTCTGCGACAGTGAAAGCCTTCAGATATTTGCCAATCCGCTCACCGAGCAAAGTGTTGCGCTGCCCGGTGTCATTTTTATGGATTGCCATAAAGAGCATCCCTTTCTGACCCACTAAAAATACCCTGCGCTTGGCACGGGTGATCGCGGTATAGACAAGGTTGCGCTTCAGCATGATGGCGTGGCTGCGAATAATCGGCAGGATCACAATGTCATACTCGGACCCCATGGCCTTGTGGATGGTGGTGGCATAGGCAAGCTCAATATTTGCCATCTCCTCCAACCCGTATTCCACAACGCGGTCCTCGGCAAATTCTATGGTGACCTTCATTTCGTTTTTGTCATCCGGGGCAATCTTACGGATAAATCCAATATCCCCATTGGACGCCTTACCATTATTTTTCGTCTGCATCACCTTATCGTTCTCCCGGAAATAGCGGCTCCCGATTTTCAGATCCGGAATATCCTCGTCCGCTGGATTGACCATCTCGCGGATAACCTGGTTTAAGGGTTCCACCGCCGTCATTCCCTCAGAACGGAAAGGAGAGAGTATCTGCACATGCTCAATGCCGAATTTATCGACCTGTTCGCAGAATGTCCGGCAGATGATGTCCGCCGCTTCCTCCTGCGTCTTGCATTTGACGAATACAAAATCATCGCCGTAATACAGATTGGTGCTGTCCCCATTGATGCTCTTGGCATTATAGGCGATCAGGCTGTCCTTTTTCTGGCGAAAGATTTCATCCAGAACAGTTACCGGAATCTTGCCGCAGCCAATCAGTTCCCGGAACACATCGCCGGCGCCGACACTCTGCAGCTGATCCACATCTCCCACAAGGATAACCTTTGTGCCAAGTCTGATACGTCCAAAGAACTGCCGTGCCAGCCACATATCAATCATAGAACTTTCGTCCACGATGATAAGGTCTGCGTCCAGCGGCTCATGGGTTTTATTCCTCACATATCCGCCTTCTCCCAGCAGCCCTAAAAGGCTGTGCAGGGTTTTGGCGTCATTCCGTCCGGTGCTTTCCGCCATACGCCTGCTGGCGCGGCCGGTCGGCGCTCCGAGCAGAATCTTCTTGTCTGGGTAGAGAGACTGAAACACTTCAATAATAGCCCGCAATACCGTGGTCTTTCCGGTTCCGGGGGAACCGGTGATAATCGACAGATTGCTGCGAAAGGCCATATAGACCGCCTCGCTCTGCCTTTGGGAAAGGGCGATACCTAAGTTTTTTCGTATGGTTTCCAGCACGGTTCCGATATTAACCTTTTCAGGCTTTACGGAAAGCATTTCAGCGATTTTATGGGCGGTTTCATCCTCCTGCACGAAACTTGCGATCTGATAAATCCGGCCTCTGTTGCTGACAACCTCGCCTTTCAGCACCATATTCTCCAATACCTGAGCGATTTCCTCCGGCTTAACCCGTAGCTGCGGCTGAGGTATCCGGTCGTTTAATAACCGGAATGCCGCCTTGAGCAGTTCTTCCAAATCCAGAAACAGGTGGCCGTTTTCATTCCTCTGCGCATCCAATGCCGCGTAGACCGCGCCGTGTATCCGCATGGGGGAATTTAGCGGACAATCGCCCTTTCGGACAATGGCATCCACTCGCTTAAAACCGAATCCGGCAACCTGGCATAGTTCAAACGGATTCTCCCGAAGAATGTCCACGCTCCGGGAGCCAAAATGCTCATAGATTCTCGTTGCGGCGGCCGGCGTTACATTGAACGGTGAGAGCAGGACCATCAAATCCCGCAGGCACCGGCTCTCTGTATAGGAAGATTGGATTTCCTCCAATTTCGCCGGTGTAATGCCTCTGATTTCCAACAGGCGCTCCGGTTCATTCTCCAAAACCTTCAGTGCGTCTGCACCGAACCGGTCAACGATCAGTTCCGCCGTTTTTTCACCGACCCCCCTGATCAGGCGGGACGAAAGATAGCCTTTCACACCGTCCCGGGTCTGCGGCACAATTTCTTCACACTGCGTCACCTGTAACTGCTGCCCGTATTTTCCGCTTTGCCACTCGCCATCCAGAATCATGCTGACTTTATCGGTTTGGGGCAGCTCATAGCCTACTGCCGTAAACCGGATCAGATGATCCCTGTGCTTATACGCACTGCGAGCCTGCTGCGGAATACTCTGGTCTGAGGTTTTCACACTGATGACACAATATTTGCTGGACGGATTGTAAAAGATTGTCCGGTCATAAACACCGGTGTAGCTCAATTCCTCCACCTCCTGTATTTCTGTTGTTTTCCATTTCTCTGTCCTTTCTTGGAATCAGGCAGCTTTGAGGGCTGACTTTTTCACATAAAATCTTCTCTGCTCGGATACCGTGACAAACTCCTCGTAAATCTCCGGATGCTGCATCTGCAGGCGATAGAGATTTTCCTTGTTGATCACCGGTTTCCGGATCGGGTTGTAAGTGATGGTATAGTCGGTTCCATCCCGGCTGTAAGCAGCCGTACAGCACCGGCCCATCTCATCTACAATCTGCCCCTGCAACCGTTTCATTTCATTCTCAACCTGCTTTACCTGCGCAGCCAGAGCGGATTTCTCTGCCTGTAATTCCAGATAACGCATGGCGCCGGCCGCACCGGATAAGCTCAGCTCAATCGCCGGTGCATTGGAGTCCGCGCTGCCGAAATGGTTCTTCACGCTTGTCAGAATCAGATCGCCGTCCTCCACATAGCGGGGAGGCTGCCTTGTAAGAACGTGGTCGTTCCAGAATTCACTTTCCAGAGCAATCAGTTCTTCCTCATAATCCCGGTCGCGCTCGATGTGCCGGATGATGGTTTCCTGCTCGCTGTTGCCATAAAGACAGCAGTAGAACACATGGTTCAGATTCATCACGGCCATATAATGGCGGCCCTGGATTTCATAATTGACGGGAACGGTTTCCACACCTCCCGCCCACCAGTGGTCTGTCGCGTTATAATTTGTGGTCTTGATCTCAAGGATGGCCGTTTCGCCGTCCGGCAGGGTAACAAAATAATCCACGTCCGCCAACATAAAGGTATGGACGGGATGATAGAACATCTTTTTCACCTGGTAGATGGCGTATCCCGTTCGTACATGGAATATCTCCGCCACCAGATCCTCCAGCAGATGTCCGATTTTTTTCTGTACCCAGTTGTCCTCCGGGTCCTCATACGACACGATTTTCAGCTTGTCGTAATACAGATCCCTGGCTGTCGCAAAGGGAGAAACACCGAGAATTGCGGCCGCATCGCTGCCGCCGATCCCCCGCCTCCGATATTCCAGCCATACATCTTCCGGCAAATCCGCCGTGTCCACAAGTACGCGCGGCTTATAGGTTGTTGTTCCTTCTGGCATATCATGCACCTCGTTTCTGTATCTGCCTGTACTTTCTGGGCGGTACATACACGATGCGCAGAGGATACTTTGCTCTCTTCCTGGCCTCCCTTCTGAGCATCTGCTGCTTGAATACAGCAGGCCTTGCGGTCCGTTTCCTTTGGTGTCGATGGTTTCGTCTTTTCATTCGTGTTCCACCTTTCTTAAAAATATTTATTCCATAAGCCTTGCGGCCTGATGGCAAATAAAAAAAGCGAGAATGAACACCATACCGCATTGCGGTACTTTTGTCCGCCAATGGCAGACCGGTATCATTCTCGCTATTTTCTTAGGGCAAAAAAGCCCTGTATATAAAACAAAAAAAGCCAGCCATATCCTGCGCCGAGCGCAAGAATACTACTGACTACTTACAAACAATTAACAGCGTGTGCAATGTGGGGAACCCACTTCATGTCCTTTCGGATACGCACAAAAAATCAATTACAAGGGCATTATACTACCATATATTGAGTTTGTCAAGATTGCGAACACTAAATATAGTTATTCAAACTTTTATGCAGAAAACAAGGGGAGCCGAGCATGTTTATTAGTGAAAGGGCAAGCAGGACAAGCAAGCTCTTTGCCGCACCTTGACAACTGAACAGCCTTCCCCATGAGTTATACAGGCTCTGCGGACAGTGTGCCACGATATGAGCACGCCCACGGATGAAATGACGCATAGCGCCGGCCTGAAAATACGCGGCTGAAATGGGCGCAGGAAATGGCATGGAAAGAAGGCGCACCTATTTTAAAATCAAAAACCTATAAATTAGGCGGTACAGGGCAAAGGGGATTCTTCGGTGAAAGGACTATAATGAGAATGTCGTGAGGATTCCGGTGTCCATGTGTACCGCCGGAAAGGAGGTTAAAATGGCGGATTATATGAAATCGGTACACAATTCCCCGGAACGGAAATTCTTAACGGCATCGGACGTCGCTGAAATCCTGAATGTCTCCAGAAGTACAGCTTACCGGATTATCCGCAGGCTCAATGATGAGCTGAACAAAGCCGGGAAAATCACCGTAGCGGGAAAAGTCTCCGCCAAATACTTCTATGAGAATACATACCTGTGATTTCAGAAGCGGCATATCATCACGGCTACTTTTTCAAAGAAAAGAGGTGAACGATATTGCCGACCTACAAAGACGAAAAGACCGGGCTTTGGTACTGCAAGTTTGTATATAAGGATTGGACAGGCAAAAGCATCCAGAAAAAGAAGAAAGGTTTTAAGCTTCAGCGCGAGGCGAAGGAATGGGAATTAGAGTTCCTGAACAAGTACAGCGGTACTGTCGATATGAAGTTCCGCTATTTTGTGGAGATTTATCTGGCGGATTGTAAAGTTCGCCTAAAACCGACCACATATCCCGGAAAGGAAAATATGTTCCGGAAACACATCCTTCCGTACTTCGGGGAAATGAAGCTGAACAAGATCACGGCTACGACAGTCAGACAGTGGCAGACTGTCATGATGTCGAATCCGAAAAAGTTCAAAAAAACCTATCTCAAATCCATTAACAATCAACTGTCCGCCCTGTTCAATTACGCTTGCAAGTATTACGGCCTTCCGGAAAACCCGGCGAAAGTATGCGGCTCCATGGGAAGAAGCAAGGCGGATAAGATGGATTTCTGGACGCTGGATGAGTTTAAGCGGTTTGAGGCTGCCATCAGCGACAAGATTATCTCAAAAACCATCTTTAACCTGTTGTATTGGAGCGGTATGCGCTCAGGTGAACTGATGGCGCTGACGCTGGGGGATTTCGACTTTGAGGCGCAGGCAGTTGAAATTAACAAAAACTACGCTCGATTAGACCGGGAAGATTTGATCTTAGAGCCAAAAACACCGAAAAGCAACCGAAGGGTCAGCCTGCCTACTCATGTATGCGAGTTAGTCAAGGATTATGCCAACCGGCTGGTTGACTACGAAGACGGAGAACGGCTCTTTGAGGTAACCAAAGGGTTCTTATACCACGAAATGGAACGGGGCTGCAAGAAAAGCGGAGTGAAAAGGATTCGTGTCCACGATGTCCGTCATAGCCACGCCAGCCTGCTGATCGAGATGGAAATCTCGGTTCTTTATATCAGTGAGAGGCTCGGACATGAGGACATTCAGACCACGCTTGAAATTTACGCCCATCTGTATCCGAACAAAAATGAGCAGGTTATGGACAAGCTGAATGCCCTTTGTGCATAGGGCACGGGATGTACTTCGTGTACCTTTCGTGTACCCGCAGGCATAAAGGAACCCCGAAAACCCAGTGTTTATGCGGGTTTCCGGGGTTGTGGTGATTACTCAAACTCGATTGTAGCCGGCGGTTTGCTGGTGATGTCATACACCACACGGTTGACGCCCTCTACCTCGTTGATAATGCGGTTGGAGGTGCGGCCCAGCAGGTCGTAGGGCAGGTGGGCCCAGTCGGCGGTCATGAAGTCGGTGGTGGTCACGGCGCGCAGGGCCACAGTGACCCCATAGGTCCTGCCGTCCCCCATAACACCCACACTGCGGTTGGCGGTGAGCACAGCAAAGTACTGGTTCACGCTGCGCTCCAAGCCGGCCTTGGCCACCTCTTCCCGGAAAATAGCATCGGCGTCCTGGAGGAGCTTTACCTTTTCCTGGGTGACTTCTCCCATGATACGCACCGCAAGGCCCGGGCCCGGGAAGGGCTGGCGCCACACCAATTCCGAGGGGATTCCCAGCTCGATGCCCACCCGGCGCACCTCGTCCTTGAACAGGTCGCGCAGGGGCTCTACCAGGCCCTCAAAACCGATGTCCTCGGGCAGACCGCCCACATTGTGGTGGCTCTTGATGACGGCCGCCTGGCCGGTGCCGCTCTCCACCACGTCGGGGTAGATGGTGCCTTGGCACAGAAAATCCATTTTACCCAGCTTCTCGCTCTCCGCCTCAAACACGCGGACGAACTCCTCGCCAATGATTTTCCGCTTCCGCTCCGGGTCGGTGACACCTTTGAGCTTATCCAGGAACCGATCCGCCACATTGACCCGGATGATGTTCATGTCGAATTCCTTCTTGAACACCTGCTCCACCATGTCGCCCTCGTCCTTGCGCAGCAGGCCGTGGTCCACGAAGATGCAGGTCAAGTTCTTGCCGATGGCCTTGTGCACCAGCATAGCCGCCACGGAGGAATCTACGCCGCCGGAGAGGCCGCAGAGGACCTTTTTATCCCCCACCCGCTCCCGGATAGCGGCGATGGTCTCCTGGGCAAAAGACTTCATCTCCCAGTCGCCGGCGCATCCACAGACGTTGTACAGGAAGTTGTGGAACATCTGCTGGCCCTGCTCCGTATGCTCCACCTCCGGGTGGAACTGGGTGGCATAGAGCTTCTTTTCTACGTTTTCCATGGCCGCCGCCGGGCAGTGAGCACTCCAGGCAGAGGCAGTAAAGCCCTCTGGCAGCTGGGAAATATAGTCGTTGTGGCTCATCCAGCAGACGCTCTCCCCCACGTTCTGGAACAGGGGAGAATCGCTCTTAAACTGGGTCACCGTTTTGCCGAACTCGGGCACTTCGCTGGAGGAAACCTTCCCTCCCAGTAAATAGGCCATCACCTGGGCGCCGTAGCAGATGCCCAGCACGGGGACGCCCAGTTCAAAGACCTCTTTGGAGCACAGGGGGGCGTCCTGGGCGTAGACGCTGTTGGGGCCCCCGGTAAAGAGGATGCCCTTGCAGTCCCGCAGCTCCTCCGGGTTGGTTTTGTAGCTTTTAATCTCACAGTAGACCCCCAGGTCACGGACCCGGCGGGCGATGAGCTGGGCGTACTGGCCGCCGAAGTCCAGCACCACTACCCGCTCGTGAGCGGTATTTGCCATATTCATCCCGTCCCTTTCGGTTTCTTCATTTGAGGTTATTCTAACATATCCCGGCTATTTCCGCAAGGGCAGCCAAGAAGCCCTTTTACCAGACGGGCCTCTCGGGGGAAAAGCCGCCTTCATAAAGAAAAGCCCGGTCGCCCGAGCTTTCCCAGAACAACGCTTCTTACTCCACAGTCACAGACTTCGCCAGGTTCCGAGGCTTGTCGATGTCACAGCCCTTCATGCTGG
>ENA-OROH01002788-OROH01002788.1-human-gut-metagenome-genome-assembly--contig:-NODE-2788-length-12685-cov-3.311560_pt1 | contig 12685 bp, 15 predicted proteins | sample MGYA00242125_ERZ509042 | MGnify/ENA primary metagenome ERZ509042 (study PRJEB26280, sample SAMEA2338738) | human gut metagenome | biome: human gut; feature: human-associated habitat; material: faeces... | reverse complement strand
ATGACATAATCAAATATTAAATTTACTATGACATTATCAAATATTAATTACAAAAAAATGCTCAAAGTGTTGAAAAAATCAAGCTTTTATGGTAAAATATTATCATAATTTAATTATCTTGCTAGTTGCAAGTTTATATATAGTAACTATTATCAGTAATTAATGTAATAGGAGGAACAATAATGAATGTAAGTCTACCTTATGAAATAGGTACAGTCCTAAAAACAGTAGAATCTGGTAAGACACAATACGATAAAGTACATCACTATATCGTAGGAACCAAAGTTCAAGTTGTGCTAGAATTGTGCTATGAAACCGATTCAAGATTATCTATTCCAATAGACATTGAAAAATTGGAGAAAAAATGGACGAACTGCAACATTAAATAACTTGTAAACAAATTTGTTAAGGAGGTATTTTAAATGAGTAAAAAAGACAAAGATTTTTATGTATGGACAATGGCAGAATGCATTAAGGATACATATGAATGGTGGGGAATTGACATGATGTCGATGTATGACCATATCAAAAAGGATTTTCCCAATGCGACAAATGCTATCAAAAAAATGTATAGTAATTTTAAAGCTCCAAAATTTTACGAAGCTCAATACTTATTTTTTGAAAAGCCACAATATGTTTATGAAGCCATTGCTAGTTTTATTCCATTATATGAACAACTTCGTTTTGATACAAGAACGAGAGAGCAGTCTAAAGAGTATAAAAATCTTAATATGTGTTCATGGAATCGGTTTGTATCAATAAAAAGAATTGACTTGCTTATGGCTGTAATATTATTTGCTGAAGAATTTATTTTACAACCTATAACAAGCAAAAATGTTATTTTTACAGAAAAGAAACTTACTGTATATGGAAATTTTGTTACACTCAAAGTATCTAAACATGAGAAGAAAACATATGTATCTATTAGAATAAGAAATGTTATACTTCTTGAATATGTGATACTTAATTAAGTAAAGAGCCATTATCAATGACAAAATGATAATGGCTCTTTACTATGATATAATTATAAATAAATTAAAAAATTTTATAATTTTATTGCAATTTATTGAAATTGTGATATACTTTAGTAAATTGATTGATATTTGTATCAATCGTCAAGAGAGCCTAAAAAGTTGTAGATAACTATGCCATCTGCACCATAAAAACAAGGAAACTTGTTTTTACTTTACCATAATATTTACCTATATGTAAAAAAGGATGAATGAATATGAGGCTTGATTCTAATAAGGAAAAAGGCAATACTGGATTAGGGATTGCAATTGCATATTATAGTGCAAATGGATATACGGTATCTATTCCTTTAAATGATACGCAAGATTATGATTTAATAGTAGATAAAGATAATATATTAAAAAAGGTACAAGTTAAAGTGAAATCTTGCAAAACAAAATATGATAAATATCAGGTTGCTTTAAAGAGTTGTGGAGGAACAAAAGGTGAAACATATAAAACAGTTGTGGATACAAATATTGATGGATTATTTATTGTTACAGATTCTTTGGAAATGTTTAAAATTCCAATTGAAGTAATTAAAAACAAATCAACCCTCAATTTATGTGAAAAGTATGAAAAGTATAATGTATTAAGATGAAATATTTTATAATTTAATTGTGTTGACAAGTTAATAGAAAAAAGTTTAAAGAAAAATAAAAAAAAGGTCAAAAAACAGTTGTTTTTTTGGCTTTTTTTATATATAATAAGAAACAAATTGAAACAAAAAGAAAAAACAGGGAGGAAGTTAAACAATGGGCGATATAATGGAATTAGACAAAACACTAAAAATAAAAGTAATAGGTGTAGGTGGAGCAGGAAATAATGCAATATCAAGAATGATAGAAGACAATGTAAGAGGTGTAACATTCTACATGATAAATACAGAAACAGGAACACTAAAAAGATCAAGAACAAGTAACATATTACAAATAGGAGTTCAAACAACAAGAGGACTAGGAGCAGGAGCAAATGAATTAGTAGGAGAAAGAGCAGCAATAGAAAACAAAGAAGATATAAAACAAATGCTATCAGGAGCAGACTTAGTATTTATAACAGCAGGAATGGGTGGAGGAACTGGAACAGGTGCTGCACCAATAGTAGCTGAAATAGCAAAAGAAATGGGAATATTAACAGTAGGAATAGTAACAAAACCATTTTTATTTGAAGGTAAAGCACGTAGCCTAAGAGCATCAAAAGGAATTGAAAGATTAAAAAGCAATGTAGATGATTTAATAGTTGTTTTAAATGACAATCTTTTAAAAATAACAGACTCAAAAATTACATTAGATAATGCATTTTCATTAGCTGACAATATATTAGAACAAGGTATTACAAGTATTACAGACTTATTAACATCAGTAGGTGAAGTAAACATAGATTTTGCTGATATCAAAACAACAATGAATTATAGAGGAAAAGCTTACATGGGAATAGGAAGAGCATCAGGGGAGAAAAAAGTAGAAGAAGCTGTTAGACAGGCTATAGAAAATCCATTAACAGAAAGTAAAATAGATGGTGCTAAAGGTGTAATATTCAATGTTAAAGGAAATAGTGATTTAGGACTTATGGAGATAAATAGTGCAGTTGGACTTATAAATGAAAAAGTAAGTGAAGATGCAAATATTATATTTGGAACAGTAATTGATGAAGATATGGGAGAAGATGTACAAGTAACAGTAATTGCAACAGGCGTAGAAGAAAAAGTGGAAGCAGAAGTAAAACAATAATCAACGAAAATATCAATGTTAGAAATTGATAAACAGGAGATGTATGCAAATGAAAAAACTTGTAGCAATAATCTGTATATTGTTAGTCATTTTTATTGGAATGTATATAAACAAAAGTAAATCAACTCAAAATATGGTAACTGCTTCAGAAGTTTTAAAAATTGAAGAGTATATATCAAAAATATATATGTGGAAAGAGGTTACAGAAGAAGCATTGCCAAAGTTTGATAATATTAATGATGCTTCTGATTTATGGACATGGGAAGTTGTGAAGAAAAATTTGGAGGATTATGAATTATCATATGAAGATATTGGACAGGAAGCTAAGAAATTATTTGGTGAGCAATTTACAAAGCAATTTCCAAAAGAGGGGACAGAATATATACAATTTGATAATGAATCAGGAAAATATATAACTACAGGAGTAGGGTTAGATACTTTGGATGATAGTTTTTATATTAAAAACATAAATAAAACTAAGAATGGTTTCCAGGTAGAAATTGTAGAATATTTAGAAGATTACGAGAATGCTATGGGAGTTGAAGATGAAAATGAAATATATGAGATATATATTAAAAATTTGAATGAAGATACAATAGCAACTGTAAAAAGTAATGAGGGGGAAACAAAAGCAATTGATACTGTAAAGGAAAATATAGATAAATTTACGACCAAGACAGTCAATCTGATAAAAAGTTCAGATGGAAATATATATGTTCAAAGTGTAAAATGAGATAAATGGGACAGATTAAAATGTCTCATTTTTAAGATTTGTTCTGACGAAGAATGTAAAAATATAATATGAATATTTAGAAGGTGTTTAATAAATGGATGTAAAATTACTTGAAAAATGTGCAATATGTCCACATAATTGTGGAATAAACAGACTAAATAATCAAATAGGAAGATGCAAGTCAAGAGATACTGTGAAAGTTGCTTTATATTCAACGCATAACTTTGAAGAACCGTGCATTAGTGGGAAAAAAGGCTCAGGGACAGTCTTTTTTTCAAACTGTAATATGAATTGCGTGTTTTGCCAAAATTATGAAATAAGTCAGCAAGGAAAAGGAAAAGAAATATCAATAGAAGAATTGGCTGATATTTTTATTAAGCAACAGGAAAAAGATGTTGAAAATATTAATTTGGTAACACCTACAAGTTATGTGCCACAAATTATTGAGGCTATTAAAATATCGCGTGGTAATGGTTTAAAATTGCCAATAGTTTATAATACCAATGGATATGAAAAAGTTGAAACTTTAAAAATGTTAGATGGATATGTGGATATTTATTTACCAGATTTTAAATATTCTGATGATGATTTGGCAAAGCGTTTGTCAAAAGTTGATAACTATTTTGAAATTGTTACAGAGGCTTTAAAAGAGATGTATAGGCAAACGGGTAAAGCAGTTTTTAATGATGAAGGGATTATGCAAAAGGGTATGATTATTCGTCATTTGGTTTTGCCTAATCATGTTTTGAATTCTAGAAGAGTTTTAAAGTGGATAAATGAGAATATGCATGAGGTTTATGTTAGTGTTATGGCTCAATATTTTCCTACATATAAGGCTAAAGATATTGATGATATAAATAGAAAATTGACTAAGGAAGAATTTGAACAGATTGAGAATTATTTGTATAGATTGGATTTGGAAAATGGTTATATTCAAGAGCTTGGGGAACATGAAGAAGAGTATGTACCAAAGTGGAATTTTTAATTATTTTTTTTAAAAGTAATATAATGAAAGAGAAAATGTTCTATTTTTGTTGAAATTAATTACTGAAAATGGAAATCTATGAAAATATAAAAAAATGTAGAAAAATGAAATTTGATGTGTTATAATCAGGTTGTAACTAAAGAAAGCATATATAAAAAGGAGGATTTAAAATGACAGAAGCAGACAGACATTTTAAAGAAACTTGTAAAAGAATTCTAGAAGAAGGATATTCTTCAGAAGGAACTGGTGTAAGAACTAGATGGGAAGATGGTTCAGAAGCAAACTATATTTCAATTGTTGGAGTTCAAAATGTATATGATGTTGGAAAAGAATTTCCAATGATAACATTAAGAAACAACAGTCAAACTGTAAAAAGAGCAATTGACGAAATTTTGTGGATTTGGCAGAAAAAATCAAATAAGGTAAGTGAGTTAAATTCACATATTTGGGATCAGTGGGCTGGTGAAGATGGAACAATTGGAAAAGCATATGGATATCAGCTTGCACAGAAGTATGAATTCAAAACAAAAGAAGGAATTCAAAAGATGGATCAGGTTGATTATGCTTTGTATTTGTTAAAAAATGATCCTGCAAGTCGTAGAATAATGACAAATCTGTTTAATCATGCTGAATTAAAAGATATGAACTTAGAACCTTGTGCATATTCTACACAATGGTTGGTAAAAGGTGGAAAACTTCATCTTATCTTAAATCAACGTTCACAAGATATGTTGGCCGCAAATGGATGGAATACAATGCAGTATGCAGCATTATTATGTATGTTTGCACAAGTTTCAGGACTTGAAGTTGGAACTTTAACACATAATATTGGAGACTGTCATATTTATGATAGACATGTGCCATTAATCCAAAAATTAATTGAGGCAGAATCAGTTGAATGTAGTCCAAAATTAGTCATTAATAATCTAACAAAAGACTTCTATGAATTTAAGGTAGAAGATTTTGAAATTCAAGATTATGATTACAATAAAGAAATAAAACTTGGAAAAATTCCTGTTGCTATTTAATGTAATTGAGTTTTGAATTTATGTGACATAGGTATTTCCTAAGTCATAATATTATAATTTAAAGGAGCAAAAGAAATGTTAAGTATAATAGTAGCAAAAGCAAAAAATAATATAATAGGAAAAGACAATGGTATGCTTTGGAAATTGCCAGATGATTTAAAAAGATTTAAAGAAAAAACAACAGGGCATACAATAATAATGGGAAGAAAAACATTTGAATCTTTAGGTGGAATTCTTCCAGATAGAATGCATATCATATTAAGTAGAAATCCAGATTTTAATATAGATTCAGACTATGTAAAAGTTGTTCATTCTTTGTTAGAATTACAACCATATATGGATGATGAAGAAGAACATTTTGTAATTGGTGGTGCAATTATTTATAATTTGTTAATGCCATATTGCAAAAAAATGTATGTTACACAAATAGACAAGGACTTTGAAGGAGATGCTTTATTTCCAAAAATTAATGAAAATGAATGGAAGGAAGTTGAAAGAGAACAAGGTCCAGCTGATGGTATTAATGATTTTGGTTACGAATATATTACTTATGTTAGAAAATAAAATATATTATAATAGTAAAATGATTAAAAATAAATAATAAAATAAAAGCTTTAGGTTAAACTAATAAAAGTGAAGTTGTCAAAAAGGGGCGTCCCTATTGACAAGAAAGGGATGATACTTATTTTTAAACCTAAAGCTATTTATTTTGAGAAAGAAATTGCAAATTACGAATTAGGAAAGCAATTATTAGAAAAATACAAAGAAGTACCTAAAGTGGAAATAGAAAATCATAATAATATAGAAGAAATGAGAAAAAAGCAAAATAAAGAATTTATGGATATGAAAAGAAATTTAATAATAGGAGTAAGGAAAACACACAAATTTGTAGATAATCATAAAACATCAGATTATTTAGTACCATATACGTCATCAGGATGTACAGCAGCATGTATGTATTGTTATTTGGTGTGCAATTACAATAAATGTGCATATTTGAGGCTATTTGTAAATAGAGAGCAAATGTTGGATAAAATAATAAAAGTTGCAAATAAATCAGAAAAGGACTTAACTTTTGAAATTGGTAGTAATAGTGATTTGATTTTAGAAAATACAATTACTGGAAATTTACCATGGACAATAGAAAATTTTAAAAATTCTCCTAAAGGACATCTTACATTTCCAACAAAATTTGATATGGTTGATGATATTTTAAATGTAGACCATCAAGGAAAAGTGATAGTTAGAATGAGTGTTAATCCTGAATTAATTATTAATAGAGTTGAATTTGGAACTTCAAGGTTAAAGGGAAGAATTGAGGCTATAAATAAGTTAAAAGAAGCGGGATATAATGTTGGAATTTTAATAGCACCGGTAATTATGGTTGAGAATTGGAAAGAGTTGTATTCTGAATTAATAAAACAGTTGGCAGATGGATTAACTGAAAAGGTTAAAAAGGATGTGTTTTTTGAAATTATTTTTATGACATATAGTTTTGTTCATATCAAAATTAATGAAGAGGCTTTTCCTAATGCTATTAATTTGTATGATAAGGATATGATGACTGGTAGGGGAAAAGGTAAGTATATGTATAAGAATCAATATAGGATTGATGGTGAGATTTTTTTGAGGGAGCAGATGAAGAAGTTTTTTCCTAATAATGAGATAATGTATATTGTTTAGAATGTGGTAAAAGAATAATAAAGCATTAATTTCTTTTTTTATAATTTATAAACTGTGAATTGTAATCACCATCATAAATTTTTTTATTTTTTTTGGAATATACTTGACAAATTGGTATTAAATGAGTTAAAATAAAAAAGTGCCAAGAACAAGCACGGAAACTATGGTGGATGTAGCGTAGTTGGTTAACGCGCCAGTTTGTGGCACTGGAGACCGTGGGTTCGAGTCCCATCTTCCACCCCAGTATATATTGGACTGTAGCCAAGCGGTAAGGCACCAGACTTTGACTCTGGCATGCGCTAGTTCGAATCTAGCCAGTCCAGCCAAAATAAAAATACATGAATTTTAATATTTCATGTATTTTTTAATTTTTATTTTAATTCTATTTCTATTTTTTTATTTTCTTTTAAATCAATTTTTCTATACTTAACTCCACAACAATCAAATAATTTCCTTGAAGCAATATTATTTTCAGAATTTGCATATTTATCAGACAAATAAACAACTTCCTTTATACCTGACTGAATAATAATTTTGGCACACTCATTACAAGGAAATAAATCAACATATATTTTTGCATTTTCCAAATCTTTTTTACTTCCTCTATAATTTAAAATTGCATTTAATTCGGCATGACAAACATAAGGATATTTTGTATCTAAATTTTTTCCTTCTCTAGCCCAAGGAAATTCTTCATCGCTAAATCCGTTTGGTGCTCCATTATATCCTATTGATAAAATTCTATTATCATTACTTACAATACATGCTCCTACTTGTGTTGATGGGTCTTTGCTTCTCATTGCTGATAATTTGGCTATTGACATAAAGTATTCTTCCCAACTAATATAATTTTCTCTTTTTTTATTTACATCTTTGCTCATATAAAAGCCTCCTCATTAATTTATATTAAAAGCTTTTTTTATAAGCTTTTAATCGTGTTACTATTATAATATAAATTTTCTGGTGCAATGTCTTCACCATTTTTAAATTTTATATATAGTTTATATTTTTCTATTGCTTTTACTTCTATAGGTTCTGGCACTATATACATACATATTCCCCCCTTTAATACTTCTTATATTATAACAACATTCCCTTTAATTTTCAATACTTGGAAATACTAATTGCAAGATTTACAATAGTAAAACGAATAAAAATATATTTAATATACTCACTTTTTTATAAAATATAAGGAGCACCAATAAGGTGCTCCAATTTAGCTATTCAGACTTGTATACTATTATAGGCATAGTCTTATCAATAAGACCATAAACTTCCTTTGCCTTATCAAGTGGAAGATTTACACAACCATGTGAACCATTTGTAAGATATATGTCACCTCCAAAAGTTCTTCTCCAAGTTGCATCATGAAGTCCAATATTTCCGTTAAAAGGCATCCAATAATTAACATGAGACCTATAATTAGCCCCTTTCAAGATAGCATCTTTTTGTTTATAGGTAAGAAAATATATACCAGTTGGTGTATCATTACCTCTGGCAACACAACCAGTAACACAATCTGTTTCAACCCGAAGATTTCCATCTACATATACCCAAACTTTTTGCCTGGAAATATCTAATTCCACATAAGAATTTCCAATCCCATCATTTTTTAAAGATGATTCTTTGGTTTTATATATTGGCTGTCTTTTTACACTTTTTTGATTTTTCAAGTCAGTACTCAACTGTTTCAACTCAGCTTCTACATCAAGGCTATAACCATAATTTCCTCCTTCAATAGAAATTTTTTCATCTTTTCCTGTTAGCTTAAATTTTCTAGTTTTTCCAACAGTTTCTACTAAAGGTTTCAAATCATCAGAAACAAACTTTTCCAATTGTTCATTCCATTTTTTTTCATTATAGGCATAGTTATCTCCATCTTTAAACCACAAATGTAAAATGTCTGCGTCTAAAACATATTCTTTTCCGTTTGGAAGTTTATATGTTACACTTGATGAAATTTTCGAATTAAACTCATCAACTTTTTTGGTTTTAGGTTTATTATATTTTGTAATAAGTACACTATCATTATTATTTTCTAGTGCATTAATTACCTTTTCCATCACATAATCCATATTCAAATAGTATGAATCCTTACAAGAAGTTTTAAACTTCTTTTCTTTACTATCATATGAATATATAACATTTGACTTTTTTCCCATATAGTCTTTTTGCATCTGTTTAATAGAAGAAAGTTCTTTTTTCAATTTTCTTTTGTTGAAAGAAAACCGATTAATTTGATATTTTTCACCATGAAATATAATTTTTTTATTTTGTTCTATTTTTATATTTTCCAGTTCTTGCTGTAAATTTTTTATCTTATAAATTTTTGAACAATCTAAAACATATATTTCATCACCTTTGAAAATAATAGGAATTTTATTTTTCTTTTTATCTTCTAAAGCCAATCTAGCTTCATCAACTGTCATTTTAGAACAATCAATTTCATTAATGACAGTTCCTGTATAAAATACATTTTCGTATTTTATTTTTGCGTTTAGATAAAGCAAACATAAAACTAGTATTATAAGCTCTAAAATTAAAATTTTTAATTTCCGTTGTTTCTTGTTTACCTTTTTTTTCATATTTAGTCCTCCTAAACTAATAAAATAATTATTTTATTTTTTTGATATTTACAACATTTTCCATTATACATTTTATTTAACATAAAGTCAACTTTTATTGACTTATTTTTTTAATCTTTGTATAATAATAGTGTAATTTAATAAATATAATATTTGAAATACCTGTGTATAATATTTTTCTTAGGCTCCCGACATAACGTTAACAAATTCTAACAAGTATTTCAAACATTATCTTTACTAATTGCAACATTATAAGATTACTTTTATACTTAGAAAGGACCACAAAAATGAGAAATTATTTAGAAAAAATAGAATATCCAAAAATATTAAACATATTATCAGCATATGCATTAACATACATAGGTAAAGAAAAATGTGCAACATTAACACCATCAAAAAATAAAAATGATGTACAAAATATGTTAAAAGAAACAGAGGAAACACTCAACATTTTATACAGATGCAATACTCCGCCTATTTCAGAAATTGCTGACAATACTAAAAATTTAAAAACAATTGAATCATATGGAATTCTTTCTATAAAATCAATTTTAGAATTAACAAACATTTTAAAAATGTCAGATGAACTAAAAAAATATTTCTATAATGATTTTTTAGATTTTAACGAATTTATATATTTAGCTGATATTTTTTCAAAACTATATTCAAATAGTTCAATTATTGAAAAAATATCTTACAGTATTATTGACGAAAATACAATTGACGATAGAGCATCAAAAAATCTGGCGTCTATTCGAAAAAAACAACGAAATATCGAACAGGATATAAAAACAAAATTAAATACATTTTTGCATTCTTCTACATACTCAAAATATATTCAAGAAAATGTTATTACAATAAGAAATGACCGTTATGTAATACCTGTAAAAGATGAGTATAGAGGACAAATTAAAGGTTTTGTACATGATATTTCAAGTTCTGGTTCAACAGTATTTATTGAACCAATTTCAGTTTTTGAATTAAATAATGAAATTGCTAATTTAAAGAATGAAGAGAACTTAGAAATAGAAAAAATATTACAAGATTTAAGCAAATTATTTTATCCTTATGCAAATGAAATAAAAGAAGATATTGAATGTATCGGAAAACTTGATTTTGCTTTTGCAAAGGCTAAATATTCAAGGGCTATACATGGTATAACACCTATTATAAATACGCAAAAACAAATTATTTTGAAAGATGCAAAACATCCACTTTTAGATCAAGAAAAAGCAGTACCTATTTCACTAGAATTAGGCACAACCTTTAATACTTTGGTTATAACAGGTCCTAATACTGGTGGAAAAACTGTTACATTAAAAACCGTTGGACTTTTAACTGCAATGGCTTGTAGTGGTCTTAATATTCCAGCATCAACACAATCTTCTATATATGTATTTGATAATATTTTTGCTGATATAGGTGATGATCAAAGTATTACGGAATCTCTTAGTACTTTTTCTGCACACATGACAAATATTGTTGATATTGTTAAAAACTCAACAGAAAATTCATTAATTTTAGTTGACGAATTAGGCTCTGGAACAGACCCAGTTGAAGGTGCTTCACTTGCAATTAGTGTTTTAGATTACTTTAAATCCAACTCTTCTTTAACAGTTGCAACAACACATTATCAAGAGTTAAAGAAATATGCATTAACAACTGATGGATTTGAAAATGCTTCTGTTGAATTTGACGTAAACACTTTGTCACCTACATATCACCTATTAATTGGTGTACCTGGAAAAAGTAACGCCTTTGAAATTAGTAGAAAAATTGGTTTGCCAGATTCAATAATAAATGAAGCAAAAAGCAACTTGACAAAAAATGATATTGATTTTGAAGAATTGCTTAAAAATATTTATGATAATAAATCAAAAATCGAAAATGAAAAATTAGAAATTTCTAAAAAACTAAATGAAATTACAAAACTAAAAAAATCATTAGAACGTGACAACACAAAACTTAATGAACAAGAACATGAAATTATTAATAATGCTAAAGTTCAGGCTAGAAATATTTTACTTGATGCAAAAGAAGAAGCAAATGAAATAATTTCTAAAATGAATGATGTTTCTAAATCTAATAGTGATTTGAATAATCTAAGAAATAAACTTAATAAAGATATAAAAGATATTTCGGCAGCTTCATTGTCTAATAATGTTGCAAAAGAATCAAAATCTGCTATTTCTATTGAAGATGCTAAACCTAACACTGAGGTTTTTGTAACTACTTTAGGTCAAAATGGTATTATAGTTTCTAATGTTTCAAAATCAAATGAAGTTCAAGTTCAAGTTGGGAGTATGAAGCTTAGTGTTAAATTAAAATACTTAGAAAAAATCGTCAATAAAAATAAGACTAATAAATCAACAAGTTCTTATAGTTCAGTTTCTAAAGCAAAACATGTTAGTTCAGAAATTAATGTTATTGGTTTAAATGTTGAAGAAGCAGTTTTTACTGTTGATAAATTTTTAGATGATTGCTCTATTGCAAATCTTCAAACTGTAAGAATTGTTCATGGTAAAGGTACTGGAAAATTGCGTGAAGGTATTCATAAATTTTTAAAATCTAATTCTCGCGTTAAGTCTTTTAGAGTTGGGACTTATGGTGAAGGAGAAATGGGAGTTACAGTTGTAGAATTAAAATAGAAGTTGCATTAGCAACTTCTATTATTGTATTTAATTATATTATTACTGTTTTGTTTTAGTTGTTTTTTTGCACGGACGTAAAGTTTGATGTTTTTTTTATAGTTACCATATTCGCAAGATACTAGATATTTTAAATCTTTTGTTATCGTATCTGACGAAATCCGAAATTCATTAGTTGTTTGTTTTATAGTATGTCCCTCAATTATAAATTCAGCAACTCCAACAGCTCGATAATATTTTTTCTTGTTCATCTTTAGTTCCTCCTAATAATTATTTTGAGTT
>ENA-OROH01002773-OROH01002773.1-human-gut-metagenome-genome-assembly--contig:-NODE-2773-length-12732-cov-2.637848_pt1 | contig 12732 bp, 9 predicted proteins | sample MGYA00242125_ERZ509042 | MGnify/ENA primary metagenome ERZ509042 (study PRJEB26280, sample SAMEA2338738) | human gut metagenome | biome: human gut; feature: human-associated habitat; material: faeces... | reverse complement strand
CGCTCAGAATATTCAGGCGGGTAAGGAAGTCTGCACGATAAGAGGGACCGATAGGAAAATCATGTTGGGCTATCCGTACCGTATTGCCAAAGAATGTTTCGATATCGTAGAGGCTGACGACATAGCTGTGATGGAGCCGGACAAACCCCAAAAACGCCTTATAATCATTTCGACTATAAGGCGTTTTTATTTTCCCGACTACCCCAAGGGCAGCCAAAACTAATAACACAACCCGTAATTACCGCCGGTAGCGCCACGCACAATCATATTTTCGGTAAATGTGGATGCGATATATTGCAAATCCACCACTTTTCCCTTCCCGCTAAACTGGTACTCGGGAAGGCTATTTCCCTGGGGCACACCCCCGACCATGTTAAACAAACGGAGCGTATAATCATTATTTCCTCCCGTTGTCCCGATCACCAAATAATCTTTCGTGTAATCACCCCCATAAGGACGCCAGTATTTATTCGCCACATAATAAACCGTCTCTCCCGCCTGCAATCCCGGAACAGACACAGGAACCTCGATATTATTCATCAAAGAATAAGCATATAAGACTCCATCCGTCACGTAATAAATCATCGGAGTGTTCGACGCACACACCGCGTAAGTCGTTGCCCGGGCAAAGTTCGTGTTACCTGCAAACACTTGTACCTCCTGCACCGGATTCGTTGTCCCGCCATGCTTTAATTTATACAATTTCCGCTCTCCTCCCGATGATTCAAACACAGCGTACGCCACGTTTTTGAAAGAGGTATTCGCCGTATTGTACAACATCCCCATATACAACATTTTATCCTTGATACCGTTTGGCTGATACGATGAAGCATTATTCTCGTACACAGAAACCACCCCGTTGGAATTCACAAACAAAAAACGACCGTTCAACTCATCCCAGTACATGAACCCCATTTTCTGCCGGTCGTAAACAGCCCATTTCGAGGCTCCCCGGATAGTATCCGGCACTCCCATGATCCCGCTCCCGTTAGCATTTGCTCTTACGCTGTAAACACTGTTTTCAGAGAAATACATGGTCCGGAAAAAACCTCGTGCCAAACGTCGGGGATGTTCTTCTTCTACCCCGTAAAACATAGATTCTTCGTCATGTACCGTGACCAGGTCGGAAGTCCGCAACAGACACACGCTTTCCTCCGTCGTGATTCCCAACACATGTCCCATCGTCCGTTCCTGACTGTTCGGATCCACATAAGGAGTGTTCATCAACTGCGCCAACAACAACGGTTTACCTTTCAATGCCTCGCCCTTCATCGAAACGAAAATATCTCTCGCCATTTCAAGCGAATCGGAACTGAAATCCAAATCCGAGTTCCCATCCGGTGTCTCTTTCAAAATATAAAATCCTCTGGAAAATTCCGATTCCACCTGAACCGATGCGGAAGCATACACTGCATATTGATTAGCCGTATTTTCCACTTTCACCGTCAATATGTAATTTCCAGGTTCTTCAGAAACCAAATAACTCAAATCTTTTTCCCGGCCAATCGTATCTACCTCCACGGCTGATATGTAATCCACCTTTCCGCTGTTAAAAATAAACCACGTGTATTTCAAATCGGAAGATGCATATTCTGTTTCCACCGTGATAGGAATGATCAACGAATCCAATAACCGCCTGGGATGATAGATCGTATTCATCCCATTTATCTGTATAGAAGGAAGTGGTGAATAATCATAATTCCCCTCGTCTTCATAACAGCCTTGTATCAATGCCAAAAGCATGATAACCCCTAATATATATCGTTTTGCATTTTCCATATACCTACATTTTAATTTTATTCACCAATCTTCAATTCCGTCCCGTCCGACCTTTTCAACGGTTCCTCTCCCCGGTTCGCCCGTGCAGCATTTTCTTGTTTCAAAGCTTCCTGCAGCCGACTCACCAAATAATTCATGTAATTTGCATCATAATCCGGACCCAAATCATCCCAATATGTCATTGTCGGTCCCCAATCCGTGTTCAAGTATCCTTTCGTGAGTCCCAGACTCGCGATATACTCGTCATCCCACTTTTCTCCCGTCGCGTCAATCAGGAATTGATGTAACACCGGATCATATATACCGATTTTCGTGTTCAGCGTTGCATCTTCCGCTGTCGCCCAAAACGAAGGACGATCCAATTGATCCGTCACCCAAACATATATACACTTGGGCAACACGAAACCCGGAACGAAATACTCGTTCTCCCCGATAGCAATCTCTATCAACACCTTATCCGTTTTCAACGAAACATCCCGTTTCAATACCACGGGAAGTTCGCTTCTCGTCTTCCCCGCAGGGATAATGTAACAGGAATGCAAAGCCGCATCATCAAAAGCCACGAAATGTTTGCCGGCAACAGCACAAGAATCCTCCACCGGCAATTGGACCAATTTTACCGGACGGTCATAGTCCACCACCTTGCCTATCGTTTTCAATGGGATCCACACGGTATCCGTTTCCGCCTGAGGTCCGGAATAAATAAATGTACGGTACACCAGGGTATCTGCTGAATTTTCCATATCAAAACCCAACCAACAAGTATCCACGTTATAAGGAGTCAACTCCTCATCGCAAGCCGACAACAACACGGACGACAACATCCATAATATCAGAAATTTATTTTTCATACAATTTTCATTTTAATCATTACTTTCCCGTACCCGGGTCATATTCCGAATCCGGAAGGGGTAAAATATATTCCGCTTCCCCGACTTCCGCAGCCCCCCAAAGCATCTTACGAATTCCTTGACGCTTGTAGGCATAAAACAGATGCCCCTCAGCATAAAATTCCCGGCGAATCTCTTCCAACACAAAGTTTTTCACGCTGGCGAGATCCGTAAAATACGCCGACACATTCACATTGCGAGCCGCCATGTAATCCGCATATAAGCGATTTGCTTCCTCCAGGTCTGTTGTCGTTTCCAACAAAATTAAGTACACTTCACTCATCCGCAACACCGGTACAATCTGCAATTTCATCAACAGGACATTGGCACCATACTCCTGCCCGGCATCATAATAATACTTTTTCACGCAAGCATAATTATAATTACCATTCGCATCAGGAATACTCGTGTTCCAAGAGTTAGCATAACCGGCATGCGTGGTAATATCCTGCCCCTCATAAAGTTTGTCGCGCATTTCTGCGGAAATAAACAAATTCGTGCCGGTCAAGCGGTCGCTACCTACCCCGGTCACGCCTATCGAATAGTCAATCAATTTATGATTGCTCAGTGCGAACAGACATTCGGAAGGTGCGGCATAATATTGCAAATTGAAATCCGCCATGGAACTCAAACTCACCGGCATGACCGTGTACACCGCTTTCGCCGCCTCGTAAGCTTTCTTCGTCTGCCCTGTGTAAAGATAAAAACGGGCCTGTAAGGCTTTCACCGCATAATAATTCAACCGCAATCCCCGGAAATCCAGAAAATCATCCTCCTGCCCGCTATATGTCAGCGAAGTACTGATCACCGGATCCACACGCAGGGCATTTTCAGCTGCCAGCAGATCACTTTCCAATTTCCCGCAAAAAGCCGCATAATCGTAATACCTTGGTAAATTCTTGAACGACACGTCTTCCGAGTATGGCAACGTCACCTTGCGTACCGGATTTTGAGGCATCTGCCCGAAAAGCCGCAACACGTCCAAATGACAGAAAGCCCGAATGGCAAACGCCTCTCCCTGCAAGACCCGAAAAGCCACGGAATCCTCGATACAATCCCCCCCATGTTCCAAATGCCTGAGCACGGAATTAGCCTGCACGATCACGTTGTACAGACCGCCATATATACCGGAAATCACACTTTTGGCATACGTGTTTTCATACTCGTACCGAGCCAAAGCCAAATCCGCGTCCCGGGTTGAACCGGACAGATCCCACAACTGTGCCAATGACTCAATATGCGACATCGTCAACCCCTCCCCATACAAATCCCGGTCCTTCAACTTCACGTAACATCCCGTCAAGGCATCCTTAAACCCTTCATACGTCGTATACATATCCTCTTCTTCCGTTTGTCCCTGGGGCTTCACATCCAGCCAATCGTTGCAAGAGGAACACAAGATCCAAAAACATAAACTGCAAACAATATATTTTTTCATATACGCTTCATTTAATCAAAACAATAAAGAAATATTCAACCCGACGTTACGGGCAAACGGATAGGAAGTACCGCGCTCCCGCTTCACGGAAGAGAGGTAAAAAAGATCGGACATATTCAACGAAAAACGCATATTCTGGATTCCCCATTTTTGCAAATAAGGGGTATTCAAATCATACTGCACGCTAGCCGACTGGAGCGAAAATACGTTATCCGGCATCACGAAACGGGAAGTCATTCGCGTCTTTTCATTACTGATTCCCTTGAAATAGACCTCATCCCCCTCTTGCATCCAGCGGTCCGACCACACCCGATTGTCCACATTGCCCGTTTTGATCGTGGAGGGAGTCACTTCCACTTTATCCAACAAGGTGGAATTATACTGCTTTCCTCCCCAATGAAAACCGAAAGAAAGATTCAACGTCATCCCCTTGTAAGAAAACATTACCCCCGCATTACCTTGATACAAAGGGTCGCTCACGCCCATATACACTTTTGCCGAAGGTTTCCACTCGAAGGTGGGCTCCCCGTCTTTATCCAAAAAGATTTCCTTGCCGCTACTCGGGTCTATCCCCAAAGAGCGTACCGCATAAATCGAATTTTGCGAACGCCCTTCGTAATAAAGCGTGTTCACATCCACGTCGTCCATCAACATTTCTTCAGTTTGGCGTTTTAAATCATCCGACAGTTTGGTGATCTCATTTTTATTATAAGCCAACTTGCCGGACACCATCAAACTCATCTTCCGTTCCGTATCCCGAATAATATAACCGCTCACGGACATCTCGAAACCGGTATTTTTCACTTTCCCGATATTTTCCATATAAGAAGAAAAACCGGTTGCCAACGGAATATCCATGGCAGACAGTAAGTTATTGGTCAACTTCGAGTACACGTCCAGACTTCCTTTCACCCGATTGTTCAACACGGAAAATTCCATCCCGAGGTTGTATTGCGCCGTCACCTGCCATTTCAAGTCTTCGTTTCCCAGTCCCATCAAATAAGCACCACCCCAGTAAGCGTAGCGGTCATCGTCATAATACTTGAACATAGGCAAAGCCTGATAGGCAGAGAATTTTTGGGAACCGGTTTCACCATAGGACAGGCGCAAACGTAAGGTGTTCAGGTATGGATTCTCTCCCCAGAAATGCTCGTTATGCACGTTCCACCCCAGACCGGCACTCCAGAAGGTCCCAAAACGCTTGTCAGAGCCGAATTGCGAACTACCATCCGTACGCAACGATAAATCAACATAGTAGCGATTATCATACACGTAATTGACATTCCCGACCAGCCCGAGTCGACGGGTCGTGTACTCCGATGCGGAAGGCATATCATTTTCCGCGTAATTCAATGCATTCCCCAGAAACGGCCTATCGTTCGTGAATCCCTCCATCGTAAACCCGTAGGAATAGCTGTCATTTTGAGCGATGGAAGCGTCCAAACCGGCATAGAGGGAGTGTACCTCCCCGAACACTTTCGCATAGCTCAATGTCACGTTTCCTTCATACGTGTTCGCTTTCCCCGTGGTGTAGACATACCGTCCTTTACGCAATACCTGATCTCCGGTGTAATCCTTAAATTCAGAGCTTTCAGGAGATTTGTACATGTCCGAAGTATTATTCGTGTGCGATATCCCGAATTTCCCCCTTAACGTCAGCTCCGGTGTCATTTTCCACTCGACGGAGAAATTGTTGATAATCTCCACGTATCCGCTTTTATCTATATTACCCAACGTGGCATCGTACAAAGGATTTTGGACCTGCGTTTCCCAGGCATCCCAACCGTCAAAATAACGGTTCAATTTTCCGTCATCCGTCCAAGGGGCATTATAGGGTTGCTGGCGGGCATAATCGCTGAAAGAGCCGTAAGGACTTTCCTCGCTTTTATTACTTCCTATACTCGTCTGATTCCTGAATGTCAAATTTTTATAACTATAAGATAAAGTCACGCCCCCACTAAACGTCTTCCGGCCCGAACCGATCATGGCCCCCTGGATATCTTTATATCCCAGGGAAGCAGACCAACGAAATTCCTCGCTTCCCCCTTCAAACCGCAGGTTATAGTTCTGCCCGACTCCAACGTGTAACGGTTGACTCAACCAATCCGTTTCCACGCCCTCCTCCACCGCTTTCAACCGCTTGTAATAAGCCTCTTTCAAAACGATATCCCTCTCGGGATTGGTTTCATGATGATACAGACCTGCGGCCCATTCCAAACTCAACTTATCCCGTGCATTCATTAAATCATACGACGTCAGATCAGGGATTTCCAATGTCATCCCGGCTTGCGCAAACACCCTCAATTTTCCCGCCTGCGGCTTTTTAGAAACAATCACCACCACACCGTTTGCCCCGCGAGAACCATAAATAGCCGTAGCCGCCGCATCTTTCAATATATTAATCGACTCGATTTCCTCCTCGTTATAATCCATCAATTTGGTTAACGATATTTCGAAATCATCCATAATAATCAAAGGTACATTCAAATCGTTTTTCGTCCCCTCGTTCAATTCTTTCAGATTGGTTGTCAGCGACGAACTGCCTCGCACCGTGATATCCGGCAACCGGTTGGGATCGCTGCCAAATTCATTATTCTGCACGACATTGAACGCCGGATCGATATTCCGCAAGGTCTGCAACATATTCTGCCCCCGATAGGCCAAAATCTCCTCCTTTCCAATCGTGCTTACCGCCCCGGTATAACTCTCCCGGGCTTTTTTGAAAATACCGGTCACCACCACTTCATCCATTTGGGCAACGTCTTCCTGCATGACGATATTCAATTCCGGTTGTCCGGTATATTTTACCTCCTGCGTTTTCATGCCGACGAAAGAAAACACCAACGCCACATTCTCCACTTCGGGAAAATCCAACCGATATTCCCCCTCCACACCGGTTACGGCTCCGATACCCGTACCTTTCAGCATGACCGTCACCCCCGGCATCGGCTGTTCTTTTTCATCGACAACCCGTCCTTTCACCGTAACTCTGTTATAAACAGCATCGCTTGGGGAGTGCTCCTGCCGGGTACGGATAAGTATCCATCCGGATTCAATCGTATAAGTGAATTCCGAACCTTTCAACAGGGTATTCAAAGCTTCTTCAACGCTGACATTTTTCACGTCTATCGAATAAAGACCGTTTCGGGCTGCATCCGGAGTGTCGCGGAAACCGTAGGAAAGTCCCGTCTGCGCCTTTATCCCGGAAAGGATATGCGCCAAGGTTTTACCGGTCATTTTCAATGTCACTTTTTTATCCGTGCTTTGCCACACCGCTTCGGCCTCTTTTTCCGGAAAAGCGAACGAGAGATTCGGGGAACACAGAAACGGAAAGAAAAACAAAAACAGGACCACCACCCATTTATTCTTTCCGGAACGATTTATTTTTTCTTTTTTTTTCATAAACTTGTGTAAGTTTTTGATGTAATGTTTCAATTAAGTCTTAAACGAAACGACAAGGATACGGAACTCGCAAAATCGCACCTTGCCGGTATTCGAAAGGGAATCTTTCCTGGAAAGGTTCTCTTTCTTTTATTTTCTTACTCTATCCGATACACACCTCCTTCTTTTTTTACCGTTCTGCCCGTAATTTTCCGTAAAGCCCACACCACTTCGTCCAGGGATAGTTCTCTCCCGAATTCGAGGCTATACACTTCAACGGCAATTTCCGGTGCCACTTCTATCTCAACACCATACCATGCGGCAAGGTCGAAAGCAATCCGGTCGAGCCGCGCCCCCCTGTATTTGAAATTGTTTGTCAGCCACTGTATGTAATCGTCCGCATCCACCTCTTCCACCTGCAACTGCGCTTCACCGGAATCGTAACGGATTCGCTGGTTAGGACGGATTTTCGTTTCTTTACCGCCTGCCATCAAACCCATACTTCCCTCCACCAGTACCGCCTCCGTTACAGCCAAACGGTCGGAATAAAATAAATTAAAGCGCGTACCGTAAACAGTTACTTTGGTTTCACCTGCCCGGACGATAAAAGGACATCCGGAATGCGCCACTTCGAAATATCCTTCCCCTTTCAACTCCACTTCGCGTACCGAATCGCAAAAGCGGCCGGGGAACCGGAGTTCGCTGCCGGCATTCAGGACAACAGCCGAGCCGTCGGGCAATGACACCGAACAGGTATAACCGGCCGGAATCACCACCCTCTCGTATACTACCGATTCTCCGGCAGGCAGTTCATCCGGCGGTAAGGTTTCCGCCGTCACGACGTAAGTATTTCCCGTCTCCCGCATCTCCAAAGCTCTCCGGTCTATCGTCTTTTCGTCCTGTTCCCGGAACACGGTCGGTACCGTCACTTTCTCCTCCCGGACATAGGTGCCCTCAAGAGAATGCCCCGTCCGGTTCCCAACCCACGGATACAGGCACATTCCGACCAGAATTGCCGCCGCAGACGCCACCGCGAGCCGGAGTATCCGGAGGCGGCGGCTCTTCGCCCGTTTCACTCCGCAGAGCCTCTCCTTTAACTTTCCGGCAGCCTTCTCCCGGTCAATGTAGTCGTCCTCCGGTCAATACGGGCTATACGGTGCAAACTATCGAGCTGCTCCTCCAATGCCCCGGCCTCCCATTCCGAATCCGGAACTTGCCCGGAATCAGGTTCCTCTTGCGTCAGGAAACGATGTTGTATAGCCTCGGCCTTTTTTATGGCCTCTTCAGCTGTTTTCACATAGGACTGTTTCATTTCATCCGAATTTTTATACTTATATCCGGTTTGTTTGCTTTTTTTACCGACAAAATCCAAACATTAACATTCCATTAACACTTTATCTCCATTTTTGCCGGATTTTTCCGAATTCTATTCAGAAATCAGCTTATTATTTTCCAAACTTTTATAGTTTTGTATTGTTAAAAAATGCAGAATCACCTATGTCAGACGTAAACAGACAGCAAGAGTTCCTTCTGTTATCGCGTTTTAACGCCCGCGATACGGAAGCTTTCGTGTCTGTCTACAAATTATTTTTTACCGAACTGCATCTTTATGAGTCCCGTCTGTACAATTGCACCACCGTTTCGCCGGAGGATGCCGTACAGGATGTGTTTTGTTCGCTGCTGGAAAATAAGGGGACTCACTTCGAATCCCTGCTCAAATTGAAAGCTTTCCTTTATACCAGTATCAAAAACCGGTACAAAAGTTATTTAGAACACCGAAAAGTACAGGGCAAATACAAAACATATACAGAAACGGCTCAGACCTTTGCCTCTGAAATCACAGAAAACGAAGTGTACGCATTTTTGCAAAAATGTCTCGTCATGTTACCCGAGAATTGTGCCCAGGTTATGAACCTGTATCTTTCGGGTTACGAAATGGAAGAAATCGCCGGACAGCTCAATCTGAGCCTGCAAACGGTATATAATACGAAATCTATGGCTATCCGCCTGTTAAAAGAAAAATTCGGGAAAACGAACTTTATCAACCTGCTGTTTTGTTTTCTTTGCAAAGTCAATGCTACATCCCCCACACGGTAATCGTCCGCCCGCCGTATTCCTCCCGACGGTGCCAGATCTTATCATCCCAGCTTACCCCTTTGTCCCGGTTGAAGACGATGAAATGGCCCTCGCTCACATCGCCGCAGCGGTCCATATACCACACTGTCTGCTCCAGGCCTTTAGCGATGGTCTTGTCCAGATCGCCACGCTTGATTTTCAGTTCCAGCACAATGCGTTGCACAGGGCCCCCGTAACCGTCCGTCAAGGGCTTGCGGATCAGCAAATCCGTACGGCCACGCCCCAATCCGTACTCCCGGTCGATGTACCCGCCGCCATTCACCACACGCTGCAGGAATGCCTGCAACAGCAACTGAGGGCCGCTCTCCTTGTAGTCGAAACGCTCGATCCAAGAATCCGCATTCTCACGGAAAAACTGCTGGAAATCCAAAAGTAATTTTTCCATATCGATGCTGTTGTCCGGGTTCATATACCACGCTGCCTGCTGGACCAGTCCGCTCTGAGTGGTCCACGTCAGTTCGCGGGGGATGATTTCCCTGTAGATGGCGTTCGCGATCCGACGGGGTTTATCCAGGGTGATCAGTCCCAAATCAGCGACATACTGTACATCATCCTGCGGCATCAGACTCTCTTCGGCATCCGTTTCGTTCGCCAGTATCGGACCGATAACACGGCGGACACGCTCTTCACGAAGTTTGTCGATCAGTATGTCGATATGTGTGTCACGGCGGTAGATGATTTGTTCCTGTGCACGGTATATCATTTCTGGGATGATGCGGATACTACGGTCGCGGTTTTCTTTCATGCGGCTCGTCACTTCGTAGCCCAGGGCATTCACCAGCCACGGCTGACCTTCCGTGGCCGTCCAGATCATCGGAAAACAGGATTCGTCGAATTCCTGGCCCGTAGCGGCGGTATGTTGCAGGTAGAGCGTACGGATCTCTTCACGGGAGAAATTGCCCAGGCGGAGGGATTCCGCTTTGATGTTGAACGCCGAACCGCCCGTAATGATGTCCTGATTCGAAAGTACGATACGGTAATCACGAACATCACGGACACCGCACAGGATGATGCTTTGAGGGAAATGACCCGGACGATTGGCATAACCGGAACGAAGCTGACGCAGGATGCTCACCAAAGAATCTCCCACCAAGGCGTCGATTTCATCGATGAAAAGCAACAAAGGACAGTCGAGCGATTCGCATAAACGGTCCAGATAACTGCCCAACAAATTGGAGGCTGCCTCTTCTTTTTCCAGTTCCAAACGCAAGGCCGACGGCATACCGGTGCCTACAACCCGCGAAGCTTCACGGGCAATCACACTGACCACATTCCGGTTCACTTCCTCCACGTTGTTCCGGGACGCCTGACCCACCTCGACATTGGCATAGACGGCATAAAACTCGCCACGGGTGTTCAGGTAATCACGCAAAGCCAGCAGGCAGGACGTTTTACCCGTCTGACGAGGAGCATGAAGCACAAAATATTTCCGCTGATAAATCAACGATTCCAATTCTTCCAGATCGATACGTGTCAACGGATCGATATTATAATGGATATCAGGCTGAATTGGACCTGCCGTATTGAAAAATTTAGGGACCTGTCTCATACTTCAGTGTTTAGGTGCAACAGTTGTGGCAAAGATAGTGAAAGCCGGGAGGAAAAGCAACAAACTGGTTTGATTGCTTTTACAGAACCGCATCCTATTTATACAAAGGTAAGAAAATTCATTCACTTTACAGCGGGAACAGGACGCTTTTATCCATTTAAAACTGGGGCATAGTTTTTAAGTGAATAGGGAAAATCATCTCCCCCTCTCCTCCTTGCCTAATTCAAAATTAATCCGTTCCTTTGCAGTATATAACACTGAAAACCATGGCCAATTACATCCGTTTCGACTGGGCGATGAAATGCCTACTTAGGGATAAAGCGAACTTTTCCGTACTGGAAGGGTTGCTGACCACCTTGCTCAACGAGAAAATCACCATCCGGAAACTTCTCGAAAGCGAAAGCAACCAGGAAAGCGAGTTCGACAAGTACAACCGCGTCGACATCCTTGCCGAGGACTCCAAAGGTACCCTGATTCTCTTCGAGATTCAGAACAACAACGAGTACGCCTATTTCCAGCGCATGCTGTTCGGCGTTTCCAAATTGGTCACCGAATACATCAACCGGGGAGAAGGATACGAGAACATCCGAAAGATATACAGCGTCAATATCGTCTATTTCGCCTTAGGCAGCGGATCGGACACCGTCTACCACGGACAGACGGAGTTCCGAGGCATCCATACCAACGAACTGCTCTGCCTCTCCCCTTTCCAGCAGGAAACCTTCAAGGCGACGGCAGTCAGCCAGTTGTATCCCGAATATTATATCCTCCGGGTCAACGACTTCAACAAATGGTCGAAAGTGCCGCTGGAACAATGGATATATTTCCTCAACACCGGCGAAATCCCGGATGACGCCTCCGCTCCAGGCCTTCCGGAGGCTCGCGAACGCCTCCAGCTCGACCGCCTCAGTAAAGACGAGTTGAAAGCCTACTACCGCCACCTCGACAATGTCGTCATCCTCCGCGATAACATCTTCACGGAAAGGGCGGAAGGACGTGCGGAAGGAAGGGCAGAAGGAAGAGCAGAAGGAAGAGCGGAAGAACGTACGGCAACCGCCCGAAAGATGCTGGCCGACGGACTCCCCATCGATGTCATCCGTAAATACACCGAACTCTCGGAGGAGGAAATAAAAAAACTGGAGCATTAACAGACTCATTACAGAACCGCCCGGACAGTTTCCCAAGCGTCCATTCATCATGGGAATCAATCGTAACGGCTTTCCTGTATAGTGCCAAAAAACGGCAGGCACCGGGTTACTGCCCGGAATCTGTCGGTCCGCCAAAGCGAGCCGACGTATGTCATGGAGAAAAGTATAATAGGACAATCCTAACCCGACGCTTTTCAGACCGGCAAATCATCCACAACAGGTTAGTTTATCAAACGGTTAATTTATTGCCGAAGTAACGGCTTCAGTCCGAGTTTTTTCTTGATGTATTTCTCTTATTAGAGAAAGAATATATAACTTTACTTCCCCAAAAGTATCACATGTGACGAATTTTAGTAAAATATGATAATTGACAGGGAAAGACACACTCTCCTCCTTGCCTAATTCAAAATT
>ENA-OROH01002770-OROH01002770.1-human-gut-metagenome-genome-assembly--contig:-NODE-2770-length-12748-cov-5.952100_pt1 | contig 12748 bp, 5 predicted proteins | sample MGYA00242125_ERZ509042 | MGnify/ENA primary metagenome ERZ509042 (study PRJEB26280, sample SAMEA2338738) | human gut metagenome | biome: human gut; feature: human-associated habitat; material: faeces... | reverse complement strand
CGTGTAGGCGGCTTCTTTGGCGGCGATCTCCTGCTGATAGGCTTTTACAGCGGCGATGTAATCATCGTTGGCGTCTGCAAAAACGGGAACGGCGAACATGCAGACCATGCAGATGGCGAGCAGGGCAGAGAAAAGCTTTTTCATTGTCAATACCTCCTTAAAAATAAAACCAAGGGTGATTTGGTCTCCCGGAACGCCCGGGAGTTATCTACAGTCTTATTATACCAGACGGCGCATAAAGCTGCAACAAAAAATGACTCGACAAAATCATGAATTCTGGCGTTGCAAATTGTGCAAACTAGACAAATGTTGTTGAAGCATGGACAAAAAGCGCTTACACAAACCTTGGGCAGGGGAGTAGGCACCCTGTTCATCTTATGCACCGCCTTATAAAAAGGCGTCAGGCCCTGGCCCATAGGCCCGAAATCCACATTTTAGCCTGCGAAAACAAAAATTCTCCGTATTGCACGATTTTTTCAAAGTTTTTTTGGCAATACTCTTGACAACGGGCCGCGAATCCTGTAAACTAAACATTGCGTGAGTTCCAGGGAGTAGTGCGGCAAAAATGCCGCGGCTCCGGTAAAACGAACGTGAATATGTGAAGAAAGGAGAAAAGAAATGCCTACTTTTAACCAGCTCGTGCGCAAAGGTCGTGAGGTCCTGGTCAAGAAGAGCACTGCCCCTGCTCTGCAGAAGTGCTACAACTCCCAGAAGAAGCAGTACACCACCATGAACAGCCCGCAGAAGCGCGGTGTTTGCACTGCCGTCCGTACCATGACCCCCAAGAAGCCTAACTCTGCTCTGCGTAAAGTTGCCCGTGTCCGCCTCACGAATGGTATCGAGGTCACCTCTTACATTCCCGGTATCGGCCATAACCTGCAGGAGCACAGCGTTGTTCTGATCCGTGGCGGTCGTGTCAAGGATCTGCCCGGTGTCCGTTATCACATCATCCGTGGTACTCTGGATACCCAGGGTGTTGCGAACCGTAACCAGGCCCGCAGCAAATACGGTGCTAAGCGCCCCAAGGCCGGTGCCAAGAAGTAAGGAAACATCTTTTCGCCATAAAATGGTCAGCTGACCCTTTTGTGGCATAACGGGAGTTTTCTTTAACTTTCGAGTACCGATGATATCATTAATGTGAAGGAGGGAAGAAAGATGCCCAGAAGAGGTAAAATCGCAAAGCGCGAAGTTCTGGCTGATCCTATTTACAATTCCAAGCTCGTCACCCGTCTGGTCAACAGCATCATGCTGGATGGCAAGAAGGGCGTCGCTCAGAAGATCGTTTACGAAGCTTTTGAGACTGTCAAAGAGAAGACCGGCAACGATCCTCTCGAAATGTTCGAGAAGGCCATGGAAAACATCATGCCCAGCCTCGAAGTTAAGGCCCGCCGTGTCGGCGGCTCCACCTACCAGGTTCCTCTGGAGGTCAGCCCCGCCCGCCGCGAGACCCTCGGCCTGCGCTGGCTGACTCTGTACAGCCGCAGCCGTGGTGAAAAGACCATGTCCGCTCGCCTGGCCGCCGAGATCATTGACGCTACCAACAACGTTGGCGGCGCCGTCAAGAAGCGCGAAGATACCCACAAGATGGCAGAAGCCAACAAGGCTTTCGCGCATTACCGTTATTGATCTGCTTACTGAGGAGGTTTAAGCCATGGCAACGCCGAGAGACGTATCCCTGCAAATGACCCGAAATATCGGTATCATGGCCCACATCGACGCAGGCAAGACCACCACCACCGAGCGCATTCTGTACTACACCGGTATTAACCATAAGATCGGCGAAGTTCATGACGGCGCTGCTACGATGGACTGGATGGAGCAGGAACAGGAACGTGGTATTACCATCACTTCCGCTGCAACCACCTGCTACTGGAGCCACACCGAGACCCAGCACGATCCGGCTCTGTTCAAAAAGAACCGTCATCGTATCAACATCATCGACACCCCGGGCCACGTTGACTTTACTGTTGAAGTTCAGCGTTCTCTGCGTGTTCTGGACGGTTCTGTTACCGTTCTGGCCGCAAAGGGTGGCGTTGAGCCTCAGTCTGAAACCGTTTGGCGCCAGGCTGACGAGTACAAGGTTCCCCGCATGGTTTACGTCAACAAGATGGATACCATGGGTGCTGACTTCTTCCGCTGCGTACAGATGATGCATGATCGTCTGCATGCCAACGGTGTGCCTATCCAGCTGCCTGTCGGCCAGGAAGACACTTTCCGCGGCATCATCGATCTGATCGACATGAAAGCCGATATCTACTATGATGATATGGGCAATGATGTGCGCGTTGAGGAAATTCCTGAAGACCTGAAAGAACAGGCTCAGGAATATCATGACAAGCTGATCGAAGCTGTTGCTGAGACCGACGAAGAGCTGATGATGAAGTACCTGGACGGCGAAGAGCTGACCAAGGGAGAAATCAAGGCTGCTCTGCGTAAGGCTACTATTTCCAACGAGATCGTTCCTGTTGTCTGCGGCTCTTCTTACAAGAACCGTGGCGTTCAGAAACTGTTGGATGCAATCGTTGATTATATGCCCGCTCCGACCGACGTTGCGGCCATCAAGGGCACCAACCCGGAGACTGGCGAGGAAGAAGATCGCACTTCTTCCGATGATCAGCCGTTCTCTGCACTGGCATTCAAGATTATGACTGACCCGTATGTCGGTAAGCTGTGCTTCTTCCGCGTGTACTCTGGTACCGTTGAGGCTGGCACCACTGTTTACAACTCTGTTAAGGATCAGGACGAGCGTATCGGCCGTATCCTGCAGATGCATGCAAACAACCGTAAGGATATCGACATCTGCTACGCTGGCGATATCGCCGCTGCTGTTGGTCTGAAGAACACCACCACTGGTGATACCCTGTGCGATGAGAAGCATCCCATCATCCTCGAGTCCATGAACTTCCCCGAGCCGGTTATCCGCGTTGCCATCGAGCCCAAGACCAAGGCTGGCAGCGAGAAGATGGGTATTGCCCTGTCTAAGCTGGCTGAAGAGGACCCGACTTTCCGTACCTGGACCGATGAAGAAACCGGTCAGACCATCATCGCCGGCATGGGCGAGCTCCACCTGGAAATCATCGTGGACCGTCTGCTCCGCGAGTTTAAGGTCGAAGCTAACGTTGGCGCACCTCAGGTTGCCTACCGTGAAACCATCCGCAAGGATGCTAACCAGGAAACCAAGTACGCACGTCAGTCCGGTGGTAAGGGCCAGTATGGTCACGTTAAGATCAAGATTGAGCCCAACCCGGGTAAGGGTTATGAGTTTGTCAACGGTATTGTTGGCGGCGCTATCCCGAAGGAATACATCCCCGCTGTTGACAACGGTATCCAGGGCGCGATGAAGTCCGGCATTCTGGCTGGCTATCCCGTTGTGGATGTCAAGGTCACTCTGTGGGACGGCTCCTATCATGAAGTTGACTCCTCTGAAATGGCGTTCTCCATCGCCGGCTCCATGGCATTCAAGGATGCTATGAAGAAGGCTGATCCCGTCATTATGGAGCCCATCATGAAGGTTGACGTTGTTGTTCCTGACGAGTATATGGGCAACGTCATTGGCGACTTGAACAGCCGCCGCGGCGCGATCCAGAACCAGGAATCCACCGATGGCACTGCCCGTGTCACCGCTATGGTTCCTCTGTCCGAGATGTTCGGTTACGCTACTGACCTGCGTTCCAAGACCCAGGGCCGTGGCCAGTACTCCATGGAGCCGGCTGATTACCAGCAGGTTCCCAAGAGTGTTGCAGATAAGATCATGACCGAGCGCAATAAGGGCTGATTCTGCACAAATTCGCGCAAAATACTTGATTTTTCTTGAAAAATCTAGTATGATAGCCTTACAACAGGCTATTTTATCTGTTTGAATTAAAGGAGGATACTTCCAATGGCTGAAAAGGAAAAATTTGACCGCTCTTTGGAGCATGTCAACATCGGTACCATCGGTCACGTTGACCACGGCAAGACCACTCTGACTGCTGCTATCACCAAGGTTCTGGCTCTGAAGGGCGACGCCGATTTCATGGATTACTCCAGCATCGATAAGGCTCCTGAAGAGAAGGCTCGTGGTATCACGATCAATACCGCTCACGTTGAGTACCACACCGCGAAGCGTCACTATGCCCACGTTGACTGCCCGGGCCATGCTGACTACATCAAGAACATGATCACCGGTGCTGCTCAGATGGACGGCGCTATCCTGGTTGTTGCTGCAACCGATGGCCCGATGCCGCAGACCCGTGAGCACATCCTGCTGGCTCGTCAGGTTGGCGTGCCCAAGATCGTTGTGTTCCTGAACAAGTGCGATATGGTTGACGACGAAGAGCTGCTCGACCTGGTCGAAATGGAAGTTCGCGAACTGCTGGACAGCCAGGATTTCGACGGCGACAACACCCCGATTATCCGTGGTTCCGCTCTGAAGGCTCTGGAGAGCACTTCCAAGGATCCCGATGCTCCGGAATACAAGTGCATTTGGGAGCTGATGGACGCTGTTGACAGCTACATCCCGACCCCGGACCGTGCTGCTGATAAGCCGTTCCTGATGCCCGTTGAGGACGTTATGACCATCTCCGGCCGTGGCACCGTTGCTACCGGTCGTGTTGAGCGTGGTACTGCTCATGTCGGCGATCAGATGGAAATCGTTGGTCTGAAGGAAGAGAAGATGACCACCACCATCACTGGTCTGGAAATGTTCCGCAAGAGCCTCGAGTTCGCTCAGGCTGGCGACAACATCGGCGCTCTGCTGCGTGGTATTGACCGTGACCAGATCGAGCGTGGCCAGGTTCTGGCTGTTCCCGGCTCTGTTCATCCCCACACCACTTTCGATGGCCATGTTTACGTCCTGAAGAAGGAAGAAGGCGGCCGTCATACCCCGTTCTTCAACAACTATCGTCCTCAGTTCTACTTCCGTACCACCGACGTTACCGGCATCATCACCCTGCCCGAAGGCACTGAGATGTGCATGCCCGGTGACAACGTTGATATGCACGTTGAGCTGATCACCCCGGTTGCCATGGAAGAAGGCATGCGTTTCGCTATCCGCGAAGGCGGCCACACTGTTGGTTCCGGCGTTGTTTCCAAGATCGAGAAGTAATTTTCGGCTTGTGATATAGCTTTCAAGGCTCCTGCTGTTAAGGCAGGGGCCTTTTTGTTGTGTACGACTTATGGGGCGGGGAGGGGGCAAAGGCCGGGTGTGGAAGCCCAAGGAAGGCATCATGAAAACATCAGGAATTGTAGATAGGGGAGAGGACACCATTCGGAACTTTGAAAAAGTGGAGCAGGAGGGGGCACTCACACCGCCCTACCTTGGGAAGGTGTATTTCAGGTCGCGGTTAAGGGGCAAGGGCTAAGTTTTCGGAACGGTCAGGAACGCTCTCTACAGTACAATTTATAATGGGCAATTCTCAACCTCCAATTTTCCCTTCAAGTTTCCTCCAATCTCTGCCAAATCTCTCAACAACAAGCCAAACCGAAATGGCAAAAAATGCGCGATCACAATACCGGATGATTGGATTAAGAGATTGCAAAGAACATTATCGGGGTAAATGTTCAATCATTTGATAAAAGCAGGAATAAACCATTCAAAAATGTTAATAAGTACCGCCAAAGGGTCACCGCACCGCAGCGCAAATAATGTGCGAAAAGCAGGTTTCAGTTGATTCAAGGACAAAAATTTACATAGAAACCGCTCTAATTAACTATGCAAATTCTGGCAACTGTGATATAATGTATATACCTAGATGTGTCGGAAAGGTTATCATTTGCGGGATCAAGGCATGCAGCCGGTACAACGTTTTGTCAGCCGCTGTGCCGGGGCCAAAAGCCCCAAAAGCAGGCCGCAGCCCGGCAGGGGATCGCCAGACCGAGGGGGCATAACCAGGCGTTTTGCAATCAACACCTGCAAAGTGCCGCACATCTGCCGTACCACTTTTCACACAAAAGGGGAAAGTAGTAACACTTAAGGGAGGATAAAACTATGAAGAAAAACCTTCAGCGTTTTGGTGCATCCGTGCTGGCAGCAGCCATGGTTGCCCAGAGCGTGGCGCTTCCCGCAGCAGCCGAAACTACCAAGATTGATTCTTCGGTAGCGCAGTCTGTTGCAGCTAGCGCAGCAAGCGCGGCCAGCGCTGTGCAGTCCCTGCCCAAGTTCACCAGCACCGCAGACCTGATCAAGCAGACAGCCCAAACGCTGGCTGCCCAGGGCGAAGTGCATGAACTGGAGCAGGACGATGCCAAGCTGGAAGCGACTGCACAGAGCAAGGCGGGCATGAGCCTTGCAGCGTTGGAAAATGCACTGGCCGATGCCATGTACGCCAACGCCGCAGCCGGCAAGATCAACACCGAAGCCTATGGCCTGAACAAGGACGAGATGGCATCGGTGATGGCTGCCACCATCAAAACGTATCATCTGTCCAGCGCCGTTACCGACCTGGGCTATGAGACGAACGCCGCAGGCGTTGTGACCGCCGTTACCTTTACCGGCAGCTCCGGCATGACCTCTGCGATGGAGTCCATGACCAACAGCGATGATGAAGTGATTGCGCAGCAGGCTGACAGCTACGCACAGGCTTACGTTGCTGAAAACTCCGATACCTTTGCGGCCAGCGCCGCTGCAGACGGCCATACCTATGGCGAGCCGAAATGGTACTGGAATGACACCAACCCGGAGGATGGCCACACCCATAAGTGGAAAGAGACCCCCGACGGCTACTGGACCAAGACCGATGACGGCTGGGCTTACACCGCTGTGTATACCTGTGAAAAGGACGATGCCTACCAGAAGGTAGAAGGCACCGTAACCAAGGATACCACCGATGCAAAGCCCGGCGTTGCCGGCAAGACCGTTTACTCTGCCAGCGTGCCCGCTGACAAGAGCCCGGTTAAGAAGGAATACAAGGAACCCACCACCCGTACCGACGACATTGCCGCCCTGCCCTGCCAGAGCCATGCCGTGCCCAAGGATGCAGATGGCAACTTTGTTGCTACCTTCAACTGGGAAATGAAGAAGGTCGAGGGCAAGCTGGAAGCTGACTACAGCAACGCCCAGCTGTTCTATGACAGCGAAACCAAACAAATTTCTGCCGGCGCTCCCGTTACCATTGACTGGGAATGCACCGGCATCACCTTCAAGTGTGCTGCCTGCGGCGAAGAAATCAGCACCAAGCCGGTAATGACCATGCCGGTCAGCGTTGTGGTAGACCAGAATAACAATTCCGTCTACATCAACGTGGGCGGCACCCCGACCCTGGATACCACCTCCGGCGGCGTCGGCGTTACCCTGGTGTCCGCAATGGATGGCGGCAACTGGTACGATATGCAGAACAACCCGGTTGACGCAAGCAAGGTGAACTTCACCTATCAGAGCGGCGACAACAAGGGCAAGAACAGCCTGCTGCTGTACGACAGCCAGAAGACTGCCGTGTATGTGGACGACCAGGGCAACCAGGTCACCAATACTTACGATGTCTCGACTGCGCAGATGAACTACTACTACTTCCAGCTGTCGCAGTTCAACCAGGACGAAGCAGAGTACTTCGGCGTGGCTGCTCCGTTCTGGACCTCCAAGGGCGTTCAGAAGCAGGGCGAGGATGGCAGCATCACCGGCACCATGGGCGCAATCAAGGTATTGTGCAGCATTGATCCGAACGATGATGTCCCGCCGACCACCATGGCATTTATGCTGCAGTTCCTTCCGCAGGGCTTTATGTCTTACGTTATGACCTATGGCGAAGCTCTGAAAGCCATCCGTGATGCAGGCTTGAAACAGGTTGCCGAGCTGGGTGACAGCGCTGACTATGTTACCAAGCTGCTGATCCTGCACGACTGGATCTCCCAGGTTGCAGAATTCGATATGGGCTCCATGGGCGATATCACCGGCGGCGGCAACAACGACCCCATCCAGACGACTGCTTTCGGTGCCCTGCTGGGCGGCGAGATCGGCGCTAAGGGCGTTGAGTATGGCTGCATCTGCCTGGGCTATGCAGCTGCATTTAACTACATGGTCCAGAATTTGCCTGACAACAAGAGCATCTATAAGAATGATGACGGCAGCTGGAAGACCCCCGATGAAGTAGGCGATAACGCTGTTGTTGACTTTGCCCAGATCCTGTATTACTGCGATACTTCTGATACCAGTGTTGCCGGTAATGCGTTCGGCGGCGGCATGTTCAACAACGTCCACTACTTCAACGCAGTCAAGGTCAACAAGCTGCAGGGCGACAGCAACTCTGCTACGATGACCACCGGCGAAGCCAACAAGAACTGGTACTATGTTGACGTTTGCTATGACGACGTGAACACCGAGTGCATGGCCCAGACCCGCGTTGAGAACGCAGGCGACATGCGCCATGTCAACTTCCTGGTTTCTCCCTCCGGTCTGGAAGGCCGTTACAGCAAGTACTATGATTACATTGACTCGCTGTACGATGGCTACACCTACACCAAAAACAAGGAACCCGATAAGGATGATGCCGGCAATGTTGTGTTGAACAACGGCAAGCCGCATTACTCTTACACCAAGGCGGAGAACAAGAACGAGACCCGTTACACCGATACCTGCTACGAGGATACCTGGTTCACCTCTATCTGCAGCCCCATCTACTTCGACAATAATTACTTCTATTACGTTGATACCACGACCAACCAGAACCTGTATAACAACATGCGCCGCCAGCAGGCCGAGAACGGCAACAACGGCAACTCTGGTTCCGGCAGCTCTGGTAACAACTCCCAGATGCAGCAGTTCATGAAGAAGATGCAGAACCAGGGCCCCGATACTCTGGAAGCACGTCCGCGTAATGCGAACTACTATATCCGCAAAGAGGATTCCAGCAGCAGACCCGGCGGCTTCAGCATGAGCAGCTTTACCAAGACGGATGACCCGTTTGATATCATCCTGATGTACTACAACGATCTGAAGGAAACCAGCAGCAACTTCAATGATGACGACAGCAATGCCAAGGTCCTGGCCGAAGCTGGCACCATCTATAAGATCGATACCAGTGCAAAAGATAAGCATACCAAGGTTGAAAACAACCTGAACACCGAGTGCCTGGCAGACGCTGCTGCAAAGCGGATCTACCCCGCACTGGTACACTCTACCGCACTGTATGATGGCAAGCTGTACTTCAACGTCAACAACGCCATCTACCGTATGGACCCGACCACCGGCGCAGTGGAAGAAGTGAAGGAATACAACACCGTCTATGGCGGCATTAAGCTGACCAAGGATAAGGACGGCAACATGGTTCCCGATACCCACTTTACCGGCATGAGCATGGTTATCATGGATAGCGCCCAGGATACCAGCAGTGTGAAGTATCTGGGCACCTTCATGAACCATCCTCTGGCGGGCTTGACCCTGCGTGACAGCTACAGCTTTGCTACCACCACCCAGCAGGGCCAGACTGTGATCACCGGCATCAACACCACCAAAGATCAGCTGGTCGTTTCTGTCGGCACCAACCTGTCCAACACCTATAAGGAACTGGTGGACGGCAAGGCAGAAGTCAAGACCGATGCCTCCGGCACTTCTTATGCAAACCGTAAGAGCTACAAGACCGAGTCCTGGAACTACAACCCGAGTTACAACCAGAACATGGGCAGCTCTGACGAGAAGAACAAGAACGAAGAGTTCATGTGGTGCGCTAACCTGGTTGAAACCATGCCGATGTCCGACATGGTCAGCGACCTGAACAGCGGCGCAACCACCGATGTTTCCGTTGAAGCATGGTGCGATACCCCCGCTTACACTCAGGCCCGCACCACCAGGTACGGCCTGACCAAGGGTGAAAAGGTGTACGCTGACGGCGCACTGCCCAAGGGCCATACCTGGGCTCTGGACGAGCTGGAAACCAAGTCCGTTGGCAACAATGTGTACCTGTGCTCTGATTGCCATACCGCAACCGAAAGCACCCCCCACACCGTTACCCTGCCCAATGCAGGTGAAGGTGTTACCCTGACCCTGGGCACCACCAGCAACACCTACATCAAGGACGATACCGTTACCCTGACCGTAGAAAAGGAAGGCACCGATATCGTTACCGTTACCGCAAAGAACGGCGATACCGATGTTGCTCTGACTGAAGTTCAGGAAGCAGCGCAGGACGAAGCCGCAGCCCAGGCTACCACCGAAAAGGCTAAGACGGTTTACACCTTCACCATGCCGGACGGCGATGTGACCATTAGTGTTACCAAAGCCGCTAAGACCTATGCGGTCAAGGTGGCCGATGCTAACAAGGATACGTTGAAGATCACCAGCCCCGAAGCTGACCTGGATAAGGTTGCTGAGGGCACCAGCGTTACCGTTGTGGCTACCCCGAAGGATGGCTATACCCTGACGGCTGACGGTGTGGTGGTTACTTACGGCGACAATCAGACCCTGAAAGCAACTCCTGACACAGAAAAGGCCAACACTTACACCTTTGCAATGCCCGCTGGCGATGCAACTGTCAGCGCAGCGTTTGAAGAGGTTAAGAAGTATAACGTTACTGTGGCGGGTACTGTTGAAAACGGCACTGTGGGCGTAGAGCCGAAAACCGCAGCTGCGAAGGATGTTGTTACTGTTACCGTTACCCCGAATACCAACTTTAAGTACACGGACGGCAGCCTGAAAGCTACTTATACGGATGGCGGAACGAAGAAAGAAATTAACGACTTTAAGGCAGTAGACGGTAAGGAAAACACCTACACCTTCACGATGCCTGCCGCTGATGTTACCGTTAGCGCTGCGTTTGAGAAAATTGCGACCGAGACTTACACAGTAACTGTTACCAAGGACGGCGACGGCAAAGTTACGGTCAATGAACAGGAAACTGAAAAGCTTGAGGGTCTAAAGTCTGGTGATACTGTTACACTGAAGATCAACCCGATAGATACAGATACTTTGCTGACTGAGCTGGCAGGTGTAACGGTTACATCTGGCAAAGTTGATGTCTCCACCACAAAGGTAGATGAAAATACCTATACTTTCAAAATGCCGGACGGCGATGTAAATGTCAGCGTAAAGTTTACGACCGTTGAGTATGGCATTGAAGTTAAGATGCTGGGCGAAGGCGAAGGCACTATCACATTTACTGATGGTAAGACCCGCTTCGCGGCAGGTACAAGTGTTACAGCTACCATCACGCCGAATGGTACCACCTACGAATTGACCAAGGTGATGTATGATGATGGCAGTGAGAACAAAGATGTTACGAGTGAGTTGAAGAACGGTTGCGAGTATACCTTCACTATGCCTGCAAACCATGTGAAGATTGAAGCAACCTTTGGAGAGGCACCGTCTACTGAACCCGAAACGCGCACCGCTCACGGCGCTGCTGAAAAGACCACCATTACCGCAATGGCTGTCTTTACCTGCACCGATAAGAACTGCGCAAGCGCACAGTTCGTGGATGCAACGGTAAAGCAGACCAGCGGCGTTACCACCGCTGCTGTCACCTTCAACGGCAAGGACTACACCGCCAAGTACGGCGAGAAGAACGGCTGGGTTGAAGAAAACGGCAAGAAGTACTGGTACGAAAAGGGCGTGAAGCAGGGTACCACCGGCCGCGGCAAAGAGATCTATGATCCCGATTCCGACGCTTGGTACTGGCTGGATGCTGTCCAGGGCGGCGCAATGACCGTCAGCAAGGACGTTTACCAGGAATCCGCCGCCGGCCAGTGGGCTGATAAGCCCGATGGCACCGGCAAGTGGGTCCGTTACGATGAGAACGGCCACATGGTCAAGGGCTGGCAGACGACCGATAAGGGCACCTACTACTTTGACCTGATCACCGGCGCTATGGCTAAGGGCGCAGGCGATATTGACGGTGTACCTTGCGCATTTGACGAGTACACCGGTATCGCTCTGGACGGCCAGTGGCTGACCATCAAAGGCGCTGACTTCTGGTACGAAAAGGGCGTTCGCCAGGGCCTGGATGGCCGCGGCAAGGAAATCTATGACCCGGCTTCCGACGCTTGGTACTGGCTGGATGCCGTTGACCAGGGCAAGAAAGCCACCAGCAAGGACGTCTATCAGGAATCCGAAGCTGGCCAGTGGGCTGACCGCGCCGATGGCACCGGCAAGTGGGTCCGTTACGATGCACAGGGCCACATGATCAAGGGCTGGAGCGCTGACAAGCGTTACTATTTCGACCCGATCTATGGCACCATGGCTAAGGGTGATGCAGTCATCGACGGCCGTACTTATCACTTTGATAAGAACACCGGCGTTCTGCAGTAATCCCACAGCCGAACAATGAGCTGTAACCAGCCCATTAACCTCTAAATAAAAATGCCGCAGCAGATGTAACAGTCTGCTGCGGCATTTTTGTATTTGTGGGCATAGGTTCGGTGAAATATTTGCCAGGCCAGTAGGGCGGGGGACCCCACCCCGCCGAAATACTGGGAACAATACACAATTTAAAAATTGCAATATACCTTGCTATGCCGTAGGGGGCGGCGTCCCCGACGCCCCGGAGGAGCGTATAAATTACAGGCCTTTTGTTGGTAACTGTACGGTAGGGCGGCCAGCCCATTGGCCGCCGGATGAGCCCAGTCACAAATCTCATTTATCAGGCTCTGCGCGAGGAACCACCCCTCACCGGCTTTCGCCGGAGCTCCCCTCTAAGGGGAGCCAGTATCTTACCTTATGATTGCGGTGGCTCCCCTGGAGGGGAGCTGGACGCGAAGCGGCCTGAGGGGTGGTTCCTTGCCGCAAACCTAAGGCAACACCGCACAATTCCCGCCTTACGGCTTAAGCACCGCTCCGGCGGCT
>ENA-OROH01002769-OROH01002769.1-human-gut-metagenome-genome-assembly--contig:-NODE-2769-length-12748-cov-11.887891_pt1 | contig 12748 bp, 7 predicted proteins | sample MGYA00242125_ERZ509042 | MGnify/ENA primary metagenome ERZ509042 (study PRJEB26280, sample SAMEA2338738) | human gut metagenome | biome: human gut; feature: human-associated habitat; material: faeces... | reverse complement strand
CTGCACTTAGAGAGTATGCTCAAACGGCTTGAATTCCAAATCCGAAACTTGAGTATTAACACTTATCTCGTGATAGTTATTAATTATTCATAGAATCGAAATGTAATCCAAAAATTATCATGTAAACCATAATATTTTTTAGGTTTTCCATCGCCAGCTATATTTGAATCAGTACAGAGTAAATCTTTAGCCCATCCATAATTCATTACGATTTCATCTCTTTTTTCATAAGGAAAGGAGACCTCTATAGTTCTAACATTACCATTCAACGAATTACCATAACGTAAATGTTGAACACCTGTTTTATCTTTCCCTCCATCTTTTTCAAGCACAACTAGGCCATTGTCCAACTCTTGATTATCAGTCCAAGCATTAGATACACTCCAATCTACTTGTTGTTCATCATTTAATTTTCCAGAAGTAATAGTGTAATGCATTATATTTTGAGATCTACCAATACTATTAGGTAAAGATTGCCATAAAAATTCTATTTCGCCATTTCCTTTTATCCCACTTTCGTATGTTTCTTTAAAACATATATTTTCTATATATAACCCTTTTCTTTCCAAAGTAGCCCTTTTTGATTTCCGTTTTTCTACAGCATAATCACTATAAAAAAATGTTCCATTTTTATTTACAAATTCACCATTTTCAAAATCAGGGAGTTCTTCGTTTGATAAACTACTTTCGGTAATAATCCAAATAGGATTTTCTTTTAGGTAATCATTTGAAACTGAAATTGTATCAATTGTAAATGTACCATTAGAATTTAACTTCGGGCTATATAGTGACATTCCATCTTCTGAAGAAAATCCGATAATAGGTTTGTCTGTGCCATTCCATTTTTCAAAATATGGCCATCTAATCATGAACCTGCTATTCTTTAAAGCATTAAAAAAATCCGTATCCGATAAAGACATCGACTTTCTTGTTTCTAGGTTCGAATACGCCTTTTTAAGTGCATCCGATAGATTATGGGATGATTTTAAAGTTCGAAGAATTTTACTTTCTTCAGGCTTTAAAATATCATGAAAGCGGTAAGTTTCTCCCATTCCATATTTTAGAGAGCGTTCGATACTTATTTTTACCTCTTTCATAATTGCATCGTCAATACTAATGATAGACATTAATTTTGATATTTCCGGAACACTTAAAGGTTCTTGCACAGATTTTGTGTTCACTTTTTCATTAATCACTAGAACATCATCTGTTAACATCTCGTTTGAGCAAGATACCATTGCTCCTGCTAAAGCAGCAATAGTCAGAATTCTAAATAATTTCATTTTTCTACTGTTTTATATAGTTAAAAAATAATCTCTCCATATACCAAATTCATTCCATCCGTTATAGAAACAGAACCGTTCTGAACAGACTCATCTAAAGTTACTGTCCAATTAGGCGTATTGCCGGTAGATACTGTTTCCTGATAAACCGTTTTTCCAGACGCATCCGTTACGGTTACTACTACATCGCCCAAATCTTCCGTAAACGTTAACGTAAGTTCTCCGGTTGTTTCTTCTACATTTCCGATAATCGGGAATGTGGATTCGATGGACTGTTTCATCGCCCAATGTCCTTTCCAATGGACTTTCTTGGCAAATGCTGGCCAAGAGCACAACATCAAGGCTACAGCTACAATTAATTTCTTCGTCATATTGTTTATATTTTTATTAAGTCGGGAGCAAAAGAACAACCTAATCCGCAGATGGCAAAGAAAATCATTGTTTTTATACGGGACAAGTCGTATTTGATAATCAGTGAGTTAAAAAGAAAATACAGGACAGTGTATTCTTTTCCTTTTGTTGGGATCGGTTAGTTATCAAAGCGTTATCCCCATAAGGCTAAATGTTCGTACAATTTCTCTTCCGAGCCGGTTATTTTCAGCTTCTGGCGGATGCGCGTGCGGTTTTTATACGGCGTATCAATGTTTACGTTTAGCAGGAAAGCCTCTTGCTTGGAGTCTAATTGGAAAAATGACAGGTAGCAATATTTCTTTTCGGTTGGGGTAATACCGGCCAGAACCAGACGTTCGGACAAACTGGGATACATCGTGTCGATACATTTATAAATAGCTTTCCAGTCTTTGTCCGTCAGTAGTTCTTTATGATCGGGATTCGGTGTCGATACCGATTTTTGTATCTTCTTGTAGATAGTTGATTCCCGGAGTAAATATTGCCGTTGTTGGAGGTACTGTTGCTTCAGTAGTTCCACTTCCTGTGCTTTCTGGTCGTATTCACTTTGTTTCTGGCGCAGCTCTTCCTGATTGTCTTGTTGGGCAGCTTTTAGTTGGCAGGAAAGACTATCCAACGCCATTTGTTGTTCGAGCAAATGACTTTTCTGTTCCTGCAATTCATCCGTCAAGTGGATAATCCGACGATTCTTACGACCTAAACGATAAACGTAAAATACAGAAAGAAGAAGTAGCACAAAGACAGTTCCGACTAGATACGAATATATATTCTCCCGTTCTTTGCGCAACTTAAAGTTCTCGTGCAACATTTCTTTCCTGTTAAACAAAGTTTCTGCCTTGGCAAGGTTGGTTTCTTTAGTACGCTGGATTTCTGTTTCGGTAGAATCCACGTATTGCTTTATCAAAGATAATGCTTGACTCAAATTTCCTTTCTTTTCTTCTAGTTCTGCTAAGTGATGGAATAACTCAACATGTGTATAAGGATTATCCGTTGCTTCTTTTGCCTTTTTAAAGCATAGTTCGGCTTGTTCCAAACTGTCAGTCTCCAAATAAATCCCACCTAATGCAGAATAGGTTGGAGCTGCTTTTTTCGGAGAATAGGCAATAGATTGGTAGAAATATTTCTTGGCTGTCGTCCAATAGCCTAGAGAAGCATAGATGTTTCCATAGTTATTATAAAAGGCAAATAAATCCGAAGAGTCTCTTAATGCCCACGATAAGGAATCAGCTTTGTGCATATAGCTGAAAGCGGCTTGTGTGGAATCCATCGCAGTGTACATGTGGGCAGTATTGACCAAGGCAAATACATAGCTTCTTTTATTCCCTGCTTTCTCAAAATAAGAGGCGGCTTCCAGAAACTTATCCTTTGCCAGCAGAAAATCAGCTTGGTTGTAATAAACCATTCCAGTATTACTGGTAATATAACCGGATAAATTTATATCGTTACTTTGTAAACTTAATTTCCTTGCTTTCAATAACATGGTTAAAGATTGCTTCCACAATCCTTCTTCCATTAAGGCCCGTCCTAAATAATAATCAGCTAAAGCTTGGTCGTGTGGTGAACCTTTCCTTTCCCAATAATACCGGGCCCGATCCAAATCATCCATAAGGGGCAACGGCGTACCAATCGAATCGGCCAGTTGGCATAGCATCAAGCACCAGCGGGCATTGACTTCCGGACTTAACAGCTCCGGATGGGCAACACTGTCTGCCAACAGGACATGAGCCGCCTCGGGATCAGACTGCATCAAGGGAGCTGCCTGTTCCATCTGCCGGATAGCGTTGCGGTCTGCTTCATTCGTGCAGCCTTGCGTGATCCAGCCCAGAGCGATGATTAAAAGTGCCAGGATAATTCTCATGGGCACAAAGATACAACTTTTCGGATATTAACCAACGGCATTCCTGCTAACACTAAATAACAATACATCACAGACTGATAACCCAATCTTCGGAAAACGACTTCTACTTTCGCTATAGATTAAATACGAAAGAAGATGAAAAGAAAGATGATGGGAATTGTGGCCGGCTGGCTGTTGGTTTATGCCGGAACGATAGAGGCACAAACGGTTTCGGGACGTGTGGTGGATGAGGCTGGAAAACCATTGGATGCGGTATCGGTGGTGTTGCAGCGTGCGGATTCTACGTTTGTCGGAGCCGTCGTGACCGACACAACAGGTGTTTTCTGTTTTGATCCGGCGGTATTTCCTTACCGCTTGGTCTTACAGCATTTGGCGTATGCCCCTAAAGAATGGACAGGCACGAGTGAACAAACCGGCGATATTCCTTTAACAGCAAACGACCGTGCCTTGCAAGAAGTGGTCGTCACGGCCGAACGACCGTTGGTGCAGGTGGAAGACGGCAAATTAGGATATGATTTGTCTGTCCTGGCAGAACAACGGATCGTCAACAATGCTTTCGAAGCTTTGGCCGAACTGCCCGGGATTACGGAGAAAGACGGGACACTGTCGTTGGCAGGAGCTTCGTCTCTGACCATCGTACTGAACGGGAAACCTACCACCATGACGGCTTCGCAATTGGAAACCTTATTGCGGAATACGCCGGTCGATCGGGTAGAAAAAGCTGAGGTGATGTATAGTGCGCCGCCTGAATACCATGTACGTGGAGCTGCTATCAATGTCGTCTTGAAGAAGGCAACCGATCATTCCTTTTCCGGTGAAGTCTCGGCCGATTATCGGAACCGGTATTTCAACGACGGGAATGCGAATGCGAACTTCCGTTATACAACCCCCAAGCTGGCAGTGGATGTGATGTATGGAACAGCCAACGACAAGACGATGACGAAGATCGATTTGTATTCGCGCCATACGCTGCAAGGGCAAGTCCATGATATCCGGAATGAGGAAGAGATCCGGGAAAAAGGGTGGGCACATCATCTTCGTGGGGCGTTCGAATATTACCTGGATGACAAGAACCGGGTGGATGTATCTTACTTCGGCAGTTATACGCCGTCGTATAAAGGAAATTCCTATACAACCGGAAACTTCCTGGAAAGCCTGCTAGACAAAGAGACCGATAAGCGACTGCATAATGTCTCTTTGCGCTATACTTCCGGTTGGGGGCTGGAACTGGGTGGCGATTATACGGCTTATCGGATGGTCAATACGCAGCAGATGCAGGTGGATTATACCGATAGCAGCCGGAAATCATTCAATCTATCCGGTGGTCAGCAGATTGATAAATATACGGTTTATGCCGATCAGTCGCATTCCTTACCTAAAACTGGACCTTGGGCTATGGCTTGTCTTATGATTTTGCCCGAAGTCGGGATTATCAGGCCTATCACGACGTGCAGGGCGCTGTGGATGCTCAAGACACGCACTCCGACCTGAAAGAACATACGGCTGATTGGTATGTATCGCTCGGTAAGCAATTCGGGAACGGCACTCATTTTTCCGTTTCGGCAACGGGCGAATATTATGAATTGGGCAATTACCGGCGATGGGCTTTTTATCCGCAGGCATCGTTTCTTTGGATGATTCGGCCGGAACACATGCTGCAAGTCTCTTTATCGTCAGACAAGACATATCCGGATTATTGGTCGATGCAGTCGGCTGTCAGTTATCTGGATGGTTATTCCGAGATCCACGGGACACCCGGTTTGCGTCCGGCCAATCAATACGGTTTGTCGGGTACGTATATCTGGAAGCAGAAATATCTCTTGACAGCCTTCTTTGAACATACAAACGATTACTTTACGCAGTCGCCTTATCAGGCGTCTGATCGGCTGGCTTTGATTTACAAAATGCAGAACTGGGATTACATGCGGCAATACGGTGTGGTGGCCAATATCCCTTTTTCGGCAGGTTCGTGGTATCGGGCAAAATACAATGCTTTGGGAATGCGGATGCACCAGCGTTGTGATGATTATTTTGATATTCCCTTTAACCGGAAGAAGTGGGTATTTGTTACCTGGCTCGACAATACATTCCAGGTCGGAAAACATGTGTCGTTCGAATTGAACGGCCGGTATCAGTCGGCTGCCATACAAGGTACGTTCGATATCCAGCCGTTGTTTAACCTGGAAGCCGCCGCCAAGTGGACCTTTGCCCATGAGAAGGCTTCTATCTCTATCCGGGGGAATGATCTGCTGAATACCGGTTATCCCCAAACCGAGGTCCGTTTCAAAGGACAATATCTGGACATGGATAACTCCTTTTATAACCGGAGTGTGACCATCCATTTCGTGTATCGTTTCGGTGGTTATAAGGAAAAGAAACAAAAGGAAGTCGATACTTCCCGTTTCCGTCTTTAATGATGATCTTTCAGACCTAAATTGAAAAAGCCTTATGAGACAGTTGATGTATATTTTTGTTTTGTGTGGATTCTTCTCTTGGGAGAGTTGGAGTCAGTCCTTAACCGAACAGGAGCAATTGCTACGGGAAGGACGCCGATTGGAAGAATGCCTGGACTATCAATCCGCTTACCCGGTTTATCAGCGTTGCCTGGCATTGGATTCAACTTCCGTAGAAGCCATCAATGCGATGGCGCGTGTTTCGATGAATGTGGGGAAGACAGGCGAGGCCCGTTCGTATTTCCAAAAGGCGCTTCGGCAGGATAGTACGAATTTTTATGCCAATTATCAGCTGGCACGCCTGTATGCGATGGAAGGAAACTATCCGCAAGCAATCAAGCAATACAAGTGGATTCAGCAGCAGGATACAACTCAGGTCAATCCGTTGGTATATAGCCAGCTGGCCGATTGTTTCTTGAAGATGGATTCATTGCTGGCGGCAACCGCCTGTTATTATAATGCTTTCATGGCAAACCGGGAACATGTAGGTGTAGCCAATGGTTTTGTCAACTGCCTGCTTCGTTTGGGCGATGCGAATATTGAAACAGCCGTGCAGGTGTGTGATACCGCTCTCAAGTATAATCCGGGTAACCGGGTCTTGATCAAAAGTAAGGCGATGGCCTGTTTCATGCATAAGTCCTACGATGAGGCCGATTCGTTATATCAGTACTTGTTGCAGGAAGGCGATTCTACTTTCCTGAATCTGAAATACGCCGCTGCTTCCCGTTATTATGCCGGCCGGCAATTACAGTCCATCTCTTTGTTGGAAAAAGCCTATAGTCGTGATACGACAGATATTGAAACCACCCTGTTGTTGGGAGCCGCTTTAGGAATGACCTACGACCGGAAGCAGGCCTTTCATCTGTTCAAGCAGGCAGAACAACTGATGCAACCGGCTCCGGCCTGGGTAAATCTGTTATTGGTTTCCCGGGGAGAAACATTATGGCGAGACGGAAAAGAACAGGAAGCCATTCTCCTTTTCTATCAGGCCTGGAAGAAAAATCCGGAGCGTCTGGATTATCTATATCGGATCGATGCCCACTTACCTAATCGGGGCGATGGGTATAAAACCGATAAAGAACGGGCGCAGGCATGCTTCATTAAATATAACTATGTAACGGAATGGATCAAGACCGGGAAAAACCTGAAAGGATTCCAGCGCTATCAGCCCTTTTTTCAATACATCTACGAAGAAGCCTTCTTCCAAGGGAAGCCGGAAATCCTTTTACTCTCACCAACCGGCGAACAGGAATCCGTTTCAACCACCGCATTCAAAGAATTAATGAATCTGTTGGAAGTGTATGGGGGAGAATAATATAATGCTCTTTTTTAGTTATATTTGAATAAATAGTTCAAGGAGAAATATCGTGTAATTAGTCTGTTTTTACTTTTAAAACATAGTGTATATTTATATTTTACTTGCTATTTGTGTGAATTTGTCTATAAAAAGTTTGATTTTATCATAGATATGTTTATTTTTGCAGCATAATCGTTTTGACAAAATGTTTGATTGATGCTGTTTTAACAGCCTTAATAAATAGTTGTTGTGTAATTTTAAGAATGTGATTATGGTAAGCAAAAAGAAAATTTTTATTCCGAGGTTACTATTCTCTTTGTCATTAGCTTGTATAGCTGGTGATGGGTATGCAAATGGAATTATAGATGACATTTCTCCAGTGGTGATGCAGGATGGCAAAACCCTTTCTGGTCTTGTTTTGGATGAAACGGGCCCTGTTATTGGGGCATCTGTGATTGTAAAAGGAACGACAGTAGGAACTGTAACAGACATGGATGGTCATTTTTCAATTCCAGGGGTGAAAAAAGGAGATGTTATACAAATATCTTATGTTGGTTATTCAACTCAAGAAAGCGTTTGGGATGGAAAGAGCCAGTTGAAAATAATACTTAAAAGTGACTCGCAGGATTTGGATGAAGTCGTAGTAGTAGCTTATGGAACTGCAAAGAAATCTTCGTTTACAGGTTCAGCTAGTGTTGTCAAATCAGATCAACTTGAGAAAATTTCTGGAACAAGTTTTGCTGAAGCTCTTCAAGGTATGAGCGCTGGTGTAAATGTTTCGAACAATGAAGGTAATCCAGGTGGTGATACCCGAATTCAGATACGTGGTATTAGCTCTATGTCTGGTCAAACAACGCCATTAATTATTGTTGATGGAATGCCTTATGATGGAAGCTTAAATACAATCGCTCCATCTGACATAGAATCAATGACTGTTTTAAAGGATGCAGCGGCAGCTTCTCTTTATGGTTCACGAGCAGCAAATGGAGTTTTAGTGATTACTACTAAAAAGGGAAAATCCGGGAAACCTGTGATTAATTTCAGAGGTGCTTGGGGTACTTCTGATAATGCGGTAAAAAATCCGACAAAAGCAGATCCTTATCAGCAATTGACAAATACTTGGAGAGCCATTTATAACGATAAGTATTATTTGGAAGGAATGGATAAACAGGCTGCGGGCGATTATGCGTCTCAGACTGTACTTGGTCACATGGTTAATCCGAGAGTCAATTCTCAAGGTGAAACAGTGTATGTGACACCTTTTAAATGGACAGGAGATGCTTCTAATTATGTTTTACATGATGGTAACGGTAATTGCTGGACTAATCCTGATTTGGAGATGGTTTGGGATGAAAGTGATTATGACTGGTATGGAGCGGTGTTTTCTAGAAAATTGAGACAGGATTATGGTATTGATGTAAGTGGTGCGACAGAAAATGGAAAAACGAACTATTATACATCTTTATCTTATTTGAATGATAAAGGATATGCGAATAAGCAATATTATAAACGTTATTCGTTTAGAGCAAATGTGACTTCTGAGGTAGCAAAATGGTTAACAATGGGCGGTAGTTTAGCTTATAGTTATTACCGGCAGAATACATCGGGGGCCAATCGGGCTTTGGTTTTTTCAAATACATTGAACTCTCCTTGGCTTAGAAATGAAGATAATACGGACTGGTATTATTCTGAGAAGACTGGTGATCGAATTTATGATTTTGCAGAGAATAGTTCTAATTTCTTTGGAATTCATGTGTTGGCTAATGGAGGTGATTATTGGAATAACCCTAATGATGAAGATTTTGATTGCTATGATGGAAATATGGTAACAGCCCATTATTTTGCAGATTTTAATTTACCATTTGGTGTAAAATTTAAAACTTCAGCGAACTTAGATGATATTACAAAAACTGAGTATGTTTATTCTTCTGCTATTCATGGCGATGGTCAATTAAAACCATATGGTGTGACTGTAAAAACCTCAGGTGGAACAGCGACAAGAAATACTTGGAGAACAACTTCTTTAACATGGAATAATGTTTTGAATTGGGATAAAACATTTGGGTCGAATACTTTTAATGTAATGTTGGGCCATGAACTGTATTCTTATAATAAGACATATAGCCATTCTTATGGAGAAGGTATAATGCAAATGGAGCAATATGAACTTGCATCAACAACGAAAAACTGGGAGTCTAGCTCTTGGAGAAATAGATATACATTGTTGTCTTTTTTTGGAAAAGTCGATTATAATTGGGATAATAAGTACTACATATCTGCTTCTTTACGTAGAGATGGTTCATCTAGATTTAGTCCAGATAGTCGTTGGGGAAATTTCTTTTCGGTAGGTGCTTCTTGGCGTATTTCTAAGGAGAAATTTATGGAAGATTTAGAATGGATTGACAATTTATCTCTCCGGGGAAGCTATGGAACATCAGGAAATGATAAACTAATTCCACGTAATACAGGAACAGGAACTTCTTCGGCAGATGATGAGATTCTATATGCTTATCAAGGATATTATACATCTGATAACTTATATGGAAATGCGGGTTATAAGCCTAAGACAATAGCAACTCCTGATTTGAAATGGGAGAAAAATGAACAATATAATATTGCGTTGGACTTCTCTTTTTTAAATCGGATTAGTGGAACCGTTGAATATTATACTCGTAACTCAAAAGACCTTTTGTATTATAAAGCTTTGCCGTTGTCTGCTCAAGTTGGTGATGCAACTGGTTTTAATACTAATTTAGGTAATATTCAGAATAGAGGTGTTGAACTTACGTTAAATGCAGTCCCTGTACGTACAAAGAATTTCCAATGGAACATCGATTTTAATTTTTCTACCTTAAAAAATGAGGTGACATATCTACCTGATGGGGCTTATACGTATGCAAACAGAGGTGCTGGATATAAATTGGAGGAAGGTTATTCGATCTTTGAATTCTTCATGGTTAAGAATGCTGGTGTAAACCCAGATAATGGTAATATGCGATATTGGGTTAGAGATGATAATGGAGGTTGGACTACAACTGAGAATTATTCAGATGTAACAGTTGATGATTACCAATATTGTGGAACTGCAATACCTAAAGCTTTTGGATCTTTAACTAATTCATTTAAATTAAATGATTTTGATTTGTCTTTTATGTGGTATGCTTCTTTTGGTTCTAAAATGTGGGATTACCAATATCAGGAAAGAACGACTGTTCGTGATGGTGTTGGTATAATTCAAGATTTAGTGGAAGGTGAAGTTTGGATGGAACCAGGAGATAATGCTAAGTTCCCGCGTTGGTCTGCTTCAAATTATTCAGATACACGTAGAAACTCTGACTTCTATTTGTTTAATAATGACTATTTACGCTTGAGAAACTTAACATTTGGCTATACATTACCTAAAAATCTGACACAAAAGATAGGTATTTCTAATGCCCGTGTATATTTGTCTGGAGACAATTTGCTGACTTTTGGATCTGCAGCCAAACGTCACACTGAACCAGAAACAGGATTGTCTGGTAACAATTATAATGGAAATGCTGATACTGATAATGGTATTCAAGGTTCTAGACGAGTATATATGGCTGGTATTCAAGTTACATTTTAAATAATTGGATTATGAAAAGAATTTTAAGAACGATTAGTTATATTATATGGGTTGTTTTTGTTTTAGGTTTGACAAATTGTAATGATGAACTAACAACCCGTTCTTCAACAGATGTAGAAGAAGAAACGATATTGTCTAGTACAACAGGTCTGAATATGGCACTAAGGTCTGCGTACCATTATTTGTTAATGGGGGAATCTTCTTCTAGCCAAAATGATATTTGTTATACGGGTATGCCTGGTTTAGCAATTTGGTTCGATGCTGCTGGCGAGGATATTATTAGTACCAAAAACTATGGTGGATCTCAGGAAGACGCGTATAATTTTGCTCCTGACCGGACTCGTTCTTCTGGAGTTTATGCAAAACGTATTTGGGGCAACTTTTATAAAATAATCAATCAGTGCAATATCATTATTGACGCTTTACCTGAGGCAACTGGAACAGACGAGGAAAAGTCTGAAATAAAAGGACAGGCCCTTGCTATGAGAGGTTTGAGTTATTTTGTTTTACTTACAACTTATCAGCAGACTTATGCGATAGCAAAGGATAAGCGTGGTGTCATTTTGAGAACATCGGCTGATGATCCTGATTCGATGCCTTTTTCAACAGTAGAACAATGTTATCAGCAAGTTGTTGCAGATTTAAAGGAAGGCGTTTCATTGCTTTCTTCTTTTGAGAGAACTGAAAAGTGGCAGATAGATGAAGATGTAGCCAAGGGGGTTCTTGCCCGTGTTTATCAAGTTATGGGAGATTGGGAAAATGCCTTGGCATCTGCTAAAGCTGTTTATGATGACTATTCAACATTGATGACGTGTGAACAATGGTGTAGTGGCTTTGATAATTTTTTGACAGATGGTTGCCCTGAATTGGTTTGGGGAGTAAAATATACAAATGTTTCAAATATCAGTACTTGTACGATTTTTAATATTTGGTATAATCAGGATCCCAGTTATGGTGAAGGTATGACACAAGGTCCTATATATAGTTTTATTAATTTCTTTGTGGATTCAAAATATGTTGATTTATTTGATGATACAGACTATAGAGGGATCAAGTGTGAAAAGATAGAAGGTGTTACGGATGAAGATGAAAAAAATGTTATGTTCTGGTATCGTACGAATAATGGAGATGCTGAAATTAAGGCTAAATGGGCTTATAATAAATTTAAGTATTATGGAGATGCTAACGGGGCTCCAATGGGAAATACATATCCTGAATTGCCTTTAATGCGAAGTTCTGAAATGTTATTGATCATGGCTGAGGCGGAAGCAAATTTAGGAAATGTTTCTTCTGCATTGACTTATCTAAATATGTTGCAATCTGCCAGAATGGTGTCAAAGCAAACGACAGCAGAAGCTAAAGATGAATTATTGGAGGAAATATATAAAGAGCGTCGTAAAGAATTGTTGGGAGAAGGTGTTACGGGAACTTATGATTTACTTCGGTTACAAAAACCGTTGTATCGTTATGCCGCAACAAATGAGAACCCTGCAGGACATTATTCTTGGGGATTATTATATTTAGATGGTTATAATGCTTCTGATAGCCAACCTTATGGGTATTTGCCTTCAAATGATTATCGTTTTATCAATCAGATTCCAGAATTGGAATTAACAAATAATACGGCAATCAGTCAGAGTGATCAAAATCCATTTAGTGGTCAGTAATGTGTGAAATAGATTCTTTTTGAATCATCCTATTCCAAGATAAACGGGAATCGAAAGTAAATCCAGCGAGGATTGAAATCGATTTCCGTTTATTTGTTTTTAGAAGGTAGGCTTTTTGGTAGTAAGCATTCGAATAAATGCACCTTTTAAACCTTGATGTTTGGTTGTAGCTTTG
>ENA-OROH01002740-OROH01002740.1-human-gut-metagenome-genome-assembly--contig:-NODE-2740-length-12881-cov-3.045533_pt1 | contig 12881 bp, 6 predicted proteins | sample MGYA00242125_ERZ509042 | MGnify/ENA primary metagenome ERZ509042 (study PRJEB26280, sample SAMEA2338738) | human gut metagenome | biome: human gut; feature: human-associated habitat; material: faeces... | reverse complement strand
GGGCAGGCCTTCCGCCTTGTCGGCCACCGCCTGGTGGCGCAGGCCGAAGCCAATGGCTACCTCACCAGCCCGGCACAGCTTCAGGGGACCGGAACCGGAGGTTTCGATGTGAGCTCCGCAGTTGTCATAAATTCCGGACAGAACCTCCTGAGCTCCGTCGTCCCCGTAGGCATCCACCAGGGCCTGGATGAGCAGCCATGCGGTGGAAGAGGACTGGATGTCCGTGACCGCCACCTGACCCGCGTAGATCGGGTCAGCCAGGTCCTTCAGGCTGGTGGGAGTGGGCAGGCCCTCGGAGGCCATCAGCTCAGTGTTGAGGATGATGGCGCCCTCCTGAGAGGTGATGGGGGCGGTGTAGTCGGGAACCTCAGTGAGGGTATTCACTTCAAAGTCCAGAGGCAGGAACATGCTGTTCTGCTCCTGGGCGCTCTGGAGGTAGAAGGTGCTCATGGTCACCAGGTCGGCCTCCAGATTTGTCCCTTCCGCCAGCAGCTTGCCCCCCAGCTCGGAGGTGCCGTAGGTCTGGAAAATGTACTTGCCCTCATAACCGTTGCCGTCCAAGGCGTTCTTCATGGCGGTGACCGCCTCCTCATCGGCATTGGAGTAGATCACCACCTGCTTTTCTCTGCTGTTTCCGGCGCTGTTGTTTCCTCCGCAGGCGGTCAGCAGGGAGAGGCTCAGGGCGGCAGACAGACCAATGGACATCATTTTTTTGTAATTCATCACAGAATCCCTTCCTTTTTTGTCGTTTTAGAACTGTGTTTGGATCGATACCCGGCCAGCCAGGAGAACAGCGCCTTGGCCGCCAGATTGGTGGCTAAAATCAACAGGGACAGTACAAACACCTCATTGAAGCGGTTGACATACTGCAGCTGTTTGATCATGGTGGTAAGGACCATGGTCCTGGCCCCGGCTATGAAGATAAGGGCGCTGATGGTGACCATGGAGTTGATGAAGTAGTAGCTGAACACCTCGATGAGACTGGACAGAGCGTTGGGGGTGACCACCCGGAGGATGGTCTGGAGCCAGCTGTCCCCCATGAGCATGGCTGTGGTTTCCCAGCCGGCGTTCATCTTGGACAGGGAGTTCTTCATCATCAGATAGGGGGTGGAGAAGTAGTGGACGATGTTGCACAGGATCATCAGCAGCAGGGTATTCTGCAGGCCGCTGCCGGAGAAGAGAAACAGATAGGCCACACCCAGCACCATGCCGGGGATGGCGTTGGTCACCAGGGCAATGCTCTCGATGACCCGCTTGTACCGCGGGGGCAAGGTGCTCCGGGCGGTGATGAGGGCGGCGCCGTAGGCCGCCAGAGTGCCCAGGAAGGCAGTGAGCAGGGCCATCACCAGAGAGTGCCAGTAGACGGTAATCAGCTCGCTGTCGGTGAATACGGCGGCGAAGTGCTCCAGGGAGAAGCTGGTCTGATAGGGCCACTCCTCCACCAGGGGGACCACAAAGATCACCGCGAAGATAGACAGGATGGCCACTGAGATCGCCGTGCTGGAGACGCCCCACCCCGTATCCCGCAGGGGGTTCTTCCGCAGGTCCGCCTGGGAGATGCGGGTATAGCGGATATTGAACCGCTCCAGCAGCTGCAGGATGCAGATGCTGCCGATGGAGGGGATCAGCATGATCATGGCGATGACAGCGCCCCGGTTGAAGTCGGGGATGCCGCCCAGCATCTGGTTGTAGAGGAGGGTGGCGATGACCTCATAGCCGCCGCCCACCGAGGCGGGGATGCCGAAGTCGGTGAAGCACAGGAAGAAGGCCTGAATGAAGGCGCCCGCCAGAGTTCCCAGCAGGGGGCGAAGAATGGCGATCCAGAAGGTGGCCAGGTCCCGGTCCCCCATGGCCTTGGAGACAATGATGGTCTTTTTGTCCACAAAACCCATGGTGTTGTGGATCAGCAGGAAGGCCACCGGAATGGTATAGATCACATAGCCCACCAGCAGCCCGCCGAAGCCGTAGATGTCAAAGAACTGCCGCCCCAGCAGGCGGGTGAGCAGCCCCTGTTTGCCGAAGGAGTAGATGATGGCAAAGCCATAGGTGATGGTGGGCAGGAACATGGGCAGGGTCGCGATGGCGGTGATGAGCCGCTTGGCCCACCTGGGCAATCCGGTGTAGTGGACCGCATAGGCCATCAGGAAGGCGATGACCGTGGCCGTCACGGCCGATGCGGCCGCCACCGCAAAGCTGTTGCCAAGGGCCGTGAGAAATCCCTCCCGGGTCACCACCGAGGCATAGAACTCCCAGGTAAATCCGCCCTCCCCCACCAGGGACTTGCCCAGCAGCAGGAGGATGGGGGCGGCCAGGAAGCCCACGAACAGAAGGGTGATGATCCAGAAAATCCCCTTCAGCTCCCAATTTTTCCGTCTCATGGCGCCTTTCCTCAAACAGCCTCGCCGGCCAGCTGCGGGCGGTCGCCGAACAGGGCGTAGATATTGCCGCGCTTGATCTCCAGCTGGCGGAGGATGAACTTGCGCACAAAGTCGTTCCTGGGCTGGTGGACGATCTCGTCCGGCCTGGCGTACTGGGAGATGGACCCCTGATCGATGATGAGCACCCGGTCGGACAGGGTGAGGGCCTCCTCCGGGTCATGGGTGACGATGATGGTGGTCAGGTGGTACTCCCGGGCGATGGTCTTGATCCGGTCCTTGATGGATTCCTTGATGACTCCGTCCAGGGCGGACAGGGGCTCGTCCAGCAGGAGAATCCGGGGTTTCATCACCAGGGTGCGGGCCAGGGCCACCCGCTGCTTCTGGCCGCCGGAGAGCTGGTCGATGCGCTTGTCCAGGTGCTCCCGCAGGCCCAGCAGGTCGATGAGCTCATCCACCTCCTCCCGGGAGGAGATGCCGGGCTTGTTCCGCAGGCCGTAGGTGATGTTCTGCTGTACGTTTAAATTGGGAAAGAGGGCGTAGTCCTGAAAGACGATGTTGAAGCCCCGCTTCTCCATGGGGGTGCGGGTCAGATCCTCCCCGCTGTATCGGATCTCTCCCTGGTCGGCATCCACGATGCCCAAGATGATATTGAGCAGGGTGGTCTTGCCGCAGCCAGAGGGCCCCAGGATGGAGACGATCTCTCCGTCCTCCACCTGGAGAGAGAGGTCCTTGAGTACAGGCACGCCGTCAAATGCCTTCTGGATATGCTCCAGTTCCAGCATGAAAAACCGCTCCTTTCTCGGTTTCAAAAGTTCTTGTGGGCGCCGCCGCACGTCCGGCGACGGTGTAATCCTAGCAAATTCCAGCTCCGCAAAACAAGCGTGAAAGGTTTAATTTTCCGTTAGAGAAACGTAAAAAGGCATCAAAAACAGGGGGCCTTCCTTGTAGAAAAATTACAAAGAAAGCCCCCGCCGGGGAATCTCACGCCTCCGGATAGCCTCGGTCGGCAATGACCGCTCCGCTTTTGTCCAGACTGCGGGAGAACCGCTCATAGTCGCTCTGAATGATCCCCATGTACAGCAGATCCACCACCGCCAGATCGGGAATGCGGGAGAAGATGGCTGTGCCGTAGATCACAGTGTCCTCTCCCCCGGTATACAGGCACACGTCGGCGTACTTGGCCAAGAGAGGATTCTTCCGACTGGTGACGGCGATGGTGTTTGCCCCCGCCCTTCTGGCCAGTCTCAGCGCCTTCACCGTATCCATGGAGCAGCCGGAGTGGGAAAAGGCTACCGCCACGTCCGCCACCCCCAGATGGGCGGCGGCGATCTGCTGGAGATAGGCGTCGGTGTGCATCCGGCAGCAGAGCCCCAGATAGGTCATCTTGGTCAGGAGATCACTGGCCGGCGTGCAGGAGTTCTCCACCCCGTAGATGTCGATGGTCCGGGCAGTGGCAAGCATCCGCACGGCCCGGTCCAGCTCCTGGACGGACAGGGACTTCAGTGCCTCCTCCAGCAGGCCGCCGGACACCCGAACCTCTTTCAGGGGGAGGTCCTCCAGCTGGTCCCAGGGCTTCAAGTCGAAGCCTCCCAAGTGGTCGAAGCGGGCCGCGCCGCCGCTGCGGTCCCGGATGAGGCAGTATTTGAAGTTGCGGTAGCCGTCAAATCCAAGGGCCTGCACGAAGCGGATCACTGTGGGCTGGCTCACCTGCACCTGGTCTGCCAGCTCCGAAATGGTGCACCGGGTACAGGTCTCCGGGTCCTTCAGCACATAGTCCGCCACCCGCTGCTCCGATGGCCGCAGGGAGGCGTAGGCGCCGCGCACCCGGTCCAAAACCCGAATATCCTGCCGCATGATCTGATCTCTCCTATCCCGTAGCAAACTTACAAGGCGGTGCCTGTTCTCATGAAAAGAACCCCCCTCAGCGGGAATCGGCCGCTTGTAGAAGAGGCGAAATATTTTTCTCCAACAAGGCCGGCCCGTCGGTTGATACCAGTATAAAGGGAGAGGCGGGGGTCGCTCCACCCCCTGTTTGTAAAATCGAAGTTAAAGCTGTGCTGGAAGGATTCTCTTCCATCAAGGAGCAGGTCCCCCCTCGGGAAGGAACACATCCCCTCCATCTGCATGTCAGCGGCAGTTCCGGACGAGGTCCAGCCTCCTGCCTTGGGCCGTCAAAGCTGACATGCAGAGAAGCGGATCGCGTCTGCCTGCCGCCCTCCGGCTCTATTTCAGGAACCGCCGCCGGCCTAACGGTTCAATGGATCCCTCTTTGCTCCTTGTCTGGCCCCTCGCTGCCGTGTCCTGCCGTACGGCCAGCGACTTCATGGGACGCCCCTCTATGCCCGAAACTCCCCGGAACGCACAGTGCGTCCCAGGGAGTTTCATAGACATTGCGGCACATGCAGGAGATATATCCATTTATCTCGTATCTTGACGGCTTTGCATCCCGCCATCGGACAGAAAAACAGGGCGGCCCCGAAGGACCGCCCTGAAGCAAAGCATGGTACTTACATCACATTTTCAAAGAACCGGTACAAAATCACCGCAAACTGGGCGCGAGTGGCCGTGCCGGCAGGGTTCAGCAGGCCCTCAGTGGTGCCGGAGATGATCCCCTCTGCGATAGCCCAGGTCATGGGTTCCGTGGCGTAAGCGGCCACGGAGGCGTTGTCCGGGAACGCGGACAGATCGGCCCGCCCGGACACGTCATAGCCCATCTGCTGCGCCCAGCGGTACAGGATGGTCACCATCTGCTGGCGGGTCAGGGCGCCGCCGGGGTTGCTGCCGTCGGAAATCTTGCTCTCCACGGCCCAGTGCTGCGCCTCGGTCATGTTGGAGGGATTGAACTCCGTCAGACGGGCCAAAACCATCCACAGCTGCTGGCGGGTCACCGTGCTGCCGGGGGCGAACCGCTCGGCGCTGACACCGTTCATATAGCCGTTTTCATAGGCCCAGGTGATCTCCTCCACGGCCCAATAGTCCTCCGCCACGTCGGCAAAGGGCAGGTTCTCCTCTTTCTCCAGAGTGAATGTGGCCTCCACAGTGACCTTACTGCCGGGCATGGTAAACGTGTACTTGTTGCCGCCCTTGCTCTGGAGCTTCACAGTGTCCCCGTCCTTGTCGGTGACAGTCAACTCGTCCAGCTCATAGCCATTGTCGGGCTTGACGGTGATGGTCACGGTATCGCCCTTGTCCGCCCGCTTGGGACTGACGGTGACGGTGCCGTGCTTGCTGTTCTCCACGCTGACGGTATAATCACCGCTGCTGGAGGAAGAGGATCCGCCGCCGGAGGGAGCGGAATAAGTAATCGTGATCTTATCATCGCTCACGCTCATGCTGCAGCGGCTGCCCAGCGTGATCTTGTCCTTATCATAAGCGTATCCACCGAGGTCAATGGTCACGCTCTTACCGGAGACAGAGATCTTCTCGTCACAATCCTGCGTCAAAACGATGGTATCGCCGGACTTCGCGGCGTTCACAGCCTCCTGCAGCGTGCCGTACTCACTCTCACCGATCTTGGCGGCAACTGTCAGCTGGCCGTTGAGCACAAAGGTGCTGAAATGCTTAACATGCAGCACCGCGCAGCCATCCTCCACAGTGAAGCCGGAACCATTCAGATATCGCTCACGGGTGCCGTCATCCGCAATGTGCATGATCTCCTGGGGCTCCAAGTCCGCCGGAATCGGCAGGCGGACCTCAATGAGGGTCTGGCCGTCCAGATAGTCGTTGGTTACGGGAATCTCTTTCCCTACGCTTTCGTCGTTGACTATGACCTTCGCCACAGGCTCTGCCTTATAGGAGACATACATCTTGTCCGCTGTGGTCAAATCCGCTTTATCGGCGGTCAGACTCACGGTGATCTCCACCACCACTTTGTCCTCGGGCTTCAGTGCTTCCTCTACCTGATTGATAATGGCATTCTGCGCGGACTCCGTCACCGCGTCAGAAACGCCGCTGACCTGTGCATTGTCGATGACCGCTTCGATCTTTTCCTTGTCTTCCGTCTTGATACTCTCGCTTACTTCAGTCTCCGTCTTCTCCGTGACAATGGGATCGACCTCCGTAGGCGCCGTGGTGGTCACCATGTAGGCGTAGCCCGTCTTGTCGGAAGCGACCACAAAGAGCTTGGGTTCCGCATTTTCCGGTACGTAATCGCTGGGATCAGAGGTGAAGTAGCCGCCGGTAACACTGATTTCGTCGGCAGCCTGGGTATCAATCTCAAAAGCGTCCTTTTTGCTGCCGGCAGAGAAGTTGCCTCCGCTGACTGTCAGCGCCGCAAGGTAGCTGACAATCTTGGTATTCTCATTTGTTGTCCACTGGCCGTCTACACGTTCCAAACGGTATACGGCAATCGCCGCATTGTTGCGGCTGGTCAGCGTACCGCCGGTGATATTCACGGTCATGGTCTGCCCCTCGCCCTGGTAACCGCCGCCGCGGGAAACAACAGACAGGGCCGCGCCATCATCGGTGCTGCCATCCCCCTGGGAAGCGGGCTTGGTGGGAAATTCCGTAAAGGGCAGCGTTGCGGTAATCACAGCATTTTCAGCAATGGTCAGCGTACCGGCGCCGCAATACTGCACGCCGTTCGGGCCGATCAGTTCTGCATCACCCTTGATCGTCAGGTCGCCTACCTGGGGATGATAGATGACATTTCCCTCAGTGGATTCCAGTCTGCCGCCGGTAATCACTGTCTCCGTATAGTCGGCAGAGCCATTTCCGGCAACCGCAAATGCGACCGCCTGTATCTCCCCGCCGTTGATCTCCACAGCGGTTTTGTTTGCCTCATTACCTGTACCAACTGTGTTGATACCATAGGTGCCTGTGTATTTGCCGCCGTCAATTACGGCCTTTGCTCCGTTCTGAATAAAGACGGCATAGTTACCGGAAACCGTACCGCTTTTGAAATACGCCTCAGTGCCCTGACCATTGACAACAACTGCAATATTGTTGCTGCCGGAGCCAGTATTCTGGATCTTGCCGTTCCCCTTGCTGTCCTGAACGGTCACACGGCTGGCTTCCAGCCACAGCGTATTGGTCGCGTTAGAACTTGTAAGCGTGCAGCCATTCAGATCCAGAGTGACCGCTTTGTTGATCGTAACTCTGTCGCTGCCAAGATCCACCTCTCTCAGCAGCGTGATGGTATCATTTTCTTTTGCTTCGGCGATGGCCTTGGCCAGCGTCTGATAATAGGTATCGCCGATTCTGACGGCAGCAAATCCCTCTTCGACCTTGCCCACAGTACCGTTGGCATCCTGTCCAAGACCCTCGTCCAGATACTCGCTCACATCGCTGGAGAACGTGCCGCCGGTGATGATTGCATCACCCTTTGTGTAACCGCTGACCGTACGAATATTTCCCTCAAACGTGCCGGCAGAAATCTCCAGCTTGCCGCCGCTCAATTCAATATCGCCGGTAATGGTGCCTGTGGTATGGATCTTCACCGTGGGAATCTCGTAACTGCCAAACTTGCAGGAATCAAAAGCCGTTTGGTTTTTATATGCCTTTATACTCGTATTTCCGATAAACTGAACAGTACCGCAGTTGTTGGAAATCGCATACTGACAGGGTGCGCTTGCCTGACTGGCATCAATCACCATATTCTCAAGCGTCAGGTTGCAATAGTTCTGCAGGCCGATCAGCAGGGTCTTCTGATTGGCAAAGATGATGGACCCGTTTTTCAGCGTCAGGGAACCACCCGTCAAGAACTGAAACGCGTTGGTTTCTGTACCGGAAGACCCCACCGTGCTTCCGCTGACCGTATAGGAGTGGGTATTGAAGTCGATCGTCAGGTTCTTTTGGGATGTATCGATCACAATTCCGTCGCCCTCTGTATCTTTGAGCAGCGTAATGACAGACTTGTCCGCAGCCGCTTCCACAGCCTCTGCCAGGGAGGTATACTGTTCCGCCCCCTCTGCGGTTGTGACCTCGGCAACCATCATCTCTTCCCGGGAGCCGACCTCGCCGTTGGCGTTCTGCACATAGCCCTCGGCCAGATACTGTTCATCGACTTTGCTGGAGAATGTGCCGCCAGTGATGTTCAATCCGCCCAAGGCTACATCTACCTTGTAGGCCGGAATTCCTTCAGGTGCGCTGAATTGACCGCCTCTGATTTGGAGAACCGCCTGTTCTTTCAGGCCCCCGTCGTTGCTGTTTCCAACCAGAACGGCAGTCTGCTTCCCCTCCGTCACAAATGTACCGTCATTTACAACAACCTGTACGGCACCGGCTTCTCCGGCCACATAAAGCGCATAGAATACAGCGCCATGCTTCTGGGCGCAATCTACCGTCTTATAGCTGCCGCCATTGACTTCCATTGTCCCAGCGGTCGCACTAAGGGCTCCCTGCGTGCCGGTCACAACAACGCTTCCCTCAGACGACGGCGTAATCGTCAGCTTGGCATCAGGATCGTTGTCCACGCCGCTGCGGACCGTATATCCCCAATTTTGGCTATCGCACCTGCTGCAAGACGTATTCGTAAAAATTCCGCCGGTAATCAGCGTTTCTCCGTTTACATCAACAGCGGGATAAACACTATTTGTAAAGCTTCCGCCGGTAATTGTCGTATTGGAGCCTTCAAAGCTGCGAACAATCGTTGCCCCACCGCTAAAAGTTCCGCCATTAATCACAGCCTTACCGCCATCCTGATTTCTCAGATGAACGGTCATGGCTTTATCAGCTATCTGAAATGTTCCGTTTTCCACAGTCAACGTGCCATAGTTATTGATGAAGCCCTTGTAGCTTGTCGCCTCAGTTGCATCAAAGGTACCGTCGCCTGTAATTGTAAGTGTGCCATTGTTTACGATCAAATTTTTACTGCTGTCCGAAAAGCCAATAGACAACGTCTCACCATTCATGTCTAAAATGATCGTCTTTCCGCTGTCAATGGTCACCTGATCTGACAATGCAATACTGCTCGTCAATTCAATCGTGCCGCTGCCCTGCACAGCGTCAACAGCAGCCTGCAGTGTTTCATACTGCTGACCGTCGACCTCTGCCACATACGAAGTGTCTGCCGCCGTCAGGGCTGCGTCGGACTCGCCTGCGGCCCCATCCTCAGAATTGCCTGTCAGGTCATCCGCAGGTCCCTCTGCCGGATCGTCCGGGATGTTCCCGCTGCCGGAATCCTGCTGCTCCAAAGGCGTCTCGGACGAAGGGGTCTCCTCCGCAAACGCCCCCACGGTCAGCAGACTCATCGTCATGACGACCGCCAACAGCAGAGCCAGCAGTTTCTTACCTGTTTTCATCTTTCTCGCTCCTTCTTCTGTTATTTTCGCCGGAAAACAAAGCTCCTTATTTCCGCAAAGCGGAAATAAAAACGGTATATACCGTTTTGGAGGACGCCGGTCTCTTACACCCCTATCATACTTCATGACTTCGCAGAAAACAAGCAAAAAATAAGACATAATATTATTTTTGAATCAAATTATTTTTAGCTGGATGAAGCCGGGGAAGCGCGCCGCCCCCCTCCGTCTCTCCATTGGAAACAGTACGTATAGCGCATAAGTAATGCTTATATGCTTATGCAGGCTGTGGAGTGATAAACCCGCTCCTCAGCCGCCATATTTTTTAACGTAATATTTTTTCTGTCGTATTTAAAACCAGCAGTTTGAGAATGACACCGCGGTGCCATCTGTTATGTTGCTGTAAAAGGTATAAGCGACACGGAAAAGGGCCGGGTGGACTGGAACCGGAGCAAGAGACCATTCAAGGGCTTGAGCCCTAAGACAGCGCAAAGCATTCACCAGATCATCGTCTCGGCTATGAAGCCAACAAATGCTTATCACAGCAGCTCAGAATACGGCAAAACCACGCAAAAATTCTTCCAGATACCATCTAATTCTTTGAAGGCGCAGGAAACCCGGCTGATTTCTTTGGAAATCAGCCGGGAGAGAAGCGGAATGCAATACCAGGCGGTAGCCTGTGTCCACTTTGAAAAGGCAGAGAAAAAGGGGCAATGCCCACTGCTCAAGGTGCGGCAGAGATAAGCCCGAGATTTCCATCTATGAGCCGATGCTGTTTCAAACAGCTATAAAGCCAGGTTGGGTCTGCCAGACCAATTTGAGCTTGTTTTACATGGCCCCGTAAAAGGCAAAAAACGTCGCGGTACGAGAACACAGAGTCTCCTCCGGGCGGCATCGCGTCGGCCAACTGTGACGCAAAAAAGCAGAAAGCGTATGACAGCAGGCGTCAGGCCGGAAGCAGCATTCTATCCCGCCACGACGGGCAGAACGGCACTCCTTCCACGTACATATCCTGATTTTTTGTGCGCATTCCTAATTTTAGGAAAGTGACAGGCGCCGAAGCGCCTGCCCTTTTCTCGAAGCCGCAATCGCATTTCTGCCCGAATGCCCTGCAGTCTGCACGTAAGCCGCTTCCGGCTCATGCATTGACACGCGATGATGGCGGAAACCTGTACCCCATCAGTGGAGATGGGCTGATCCGTCCAGGTTACAACCGCTTTGGATACGGGAAATGCTGTCAAGATGCCCTCGGTATGCCCCGCGGGTAATAAACGTCGTATTCCATAAAATAGTGGAACAAAGTCTCTCATATAGAACAATATGCAGAAGGAATCCGGGAATAATTTTTGAGATTCTCTCACTTGTTGTCTCCGCGCCAGTCCCCATTGTAATCCAACCTGGCGGGAATATCGGCGTGCGTCAGGCAGGAGTCGTTCACATCCTGATAAATCGTTGGGGTCCAGTGTTCAGAGCGGTTCCCTCCCCCCACATCTTTTTACACGTCCGATACCATAAGAACTCCCTTTTCAATCCGAAAACGTATGGCAACATGAGGCTGATCCGGAGCATACTGACACGGTACTGCATCCGTAAAAAAGCATTCAACGCCAAACTGCGACAAAAGCTGAATAATTTTTTTGCTGGGGCAGTCATCTGTCCGATCATCCGAGACCGAGATAACGGCGTACCGTGGCCGCAGCATCTCCAGAAGTCGGGATGTCAAGGCGTCCCCGTGCCCATGGTGGGGCAGCTTTATGAGGGTGCAGGGCGGGAGCTGGTGCCGCTCCCAGCAGGAGGCATACACATCCCCCGGCAGCTCAATCTCCTGCCCGGCATAGGATAGCCGCAGGCGGATACTGGTGTTGTTGATAAAGCCGTCAAGCGCCTCCAGGTCCCCGCTGCTGCCCGCGCCAGAAAGGACGGCGTCCCAGATGGAAGCCTGCCGCAGCCGGAGTTCTTCATCCTCCAGAAAAACACCGGCAGACAATGTCTCCGTCAGCCGCCGGCAATCACAGGGCGTCCGGATCAGCCGGATCTCCGTCTTCTGGCTTCGCAGATGAGCCAGGGCTTTTACATAAATCCCCATAGAGGTCATCAGACACCGGGCGCCGGCTGGAGCTCCCGGCACTGCCGGGAGTGTGTGCCCCCACATCTCCTCCGGCGGGAGGTAGTTGGTCCAGAATTCCCGCACCCGGACCCCCGGCAGCAAATGAGTCAGTCCGCCGGCGTGGTCCAGGTGGAGGTGGGTCAGCACCAGCAGGTCCAGCTCCCGGATCCCCTCCCGGCGCAGGTAGTCCGCCGCAGTGATCCGCCGTCCGTCCGGTCGCGAGCGCCCGATGCGAGCGTCCCCGCAGTCCACCAGCATGGCGAAGGGTGTCTCCGTCTCCCGCAGCAGGATCGCGTCGCCATAGCCCACATTGATAAAGTCAACCAGCAGCATCCGCACCACCGCCTTTCAGCACGTGGAGCTTGCGAGTATCCAAACGAAGCTGCACATCCCCTGTCCGGGCGCCGGTGAGGTCCACATTGGCGTCATCAATGATAAAGACCTCCTCCCCTACCCGCACCCAGTAGCGGATCATACGACCCAGGAAGCTGTAATTTTCAATGGTGCCGCGCAGCGCCGTGCCCTCCGGGACAGTCTCTTCCAGCCCCATCAGGCTGATACCCTCCGGGCGGACCACCAGAGTCACCGGCTCGCCGCCCTGAAGGTCCGTGTCCTCGTCCACCCGGAGGCGCATACCCCTGTGGTCCACGGACAGGCTGCCGTCTGCCTCCCGATGGGCCGTACCCTCCAGGAAGTTCACCGTGCCGACGAAGTCCGCCACAAAGCGGGTGGCGGGGCGGAAGTAGATTTCCCAGGGGCTGCCGATCTGCTCGATGCGGCCCCTGCGCATCACGGCGATGATGTCTGACATGGACAAGGCTTCGTCCTGATCGTGGGTGACGTACATGGTGGTGATCCCGAACTTCTGCTGGATCTGCCGCAGCTCCGTCCGCACCTCCACCCGGAGTTTGGCGTCCAGGTTGCTGAGGGGCTCATCCAGCAGCAGGATCTCCTGCCCCATCACCAGCGCCCGGGCAAAGGCCACCCGCTGCTGCTGGCCGCCGGAGAGCTGCTTCGGGAACCGCCCATCCAGTCCCTGGAGGTTGAACATCTCCAGCATCTCCGCCACCTTGCGGTCCTTTTCCTCCTTGGGCGCCTTTTTCAGCTTCAGGCCGTAGGAGATGTTCTCATACACCGTCATGTGGGGAAACAGCGCAT
>ENA-OROH01002739-OROH01002739.1-human-gut-metagenome-genome-assembly--contig:-NODE-2739-length-12885-cov-18.489322_pt1 | contig 12885 bp, 7 predicted proteins | sample MGYA00242125_ERZ509042 | MGnify/ENA primary metagenome ERZ509042 (study PRJEB26280, sample SAMEA2338738) | human gut metagenome | biome: human gut; feature: human-associated habitat; material: faeces... | reverse complement strand
TAAGCACGCCGCCAGCGTTCATCCTGAGCCAGAATCGAACCCTCCACAAAAAAAAACATTTCATGAAGAGACATCGACACGATGACTCTCAAAATAAGAAAATTGACGATCGCCTTATAAGGAAAGGCGCATCGCACAAAAACCTCGCCGCCGTTTGACCGATCCCTCGGCACCACGCGTCAGCGTGGCCGGCAACGAACTGGCAATCATTGACTATAAAGAAGTAGTACAAATACGCTCTTGAGTTCTCAAACCACCACCACTCACCCACCTCGCGGACCGGAACCATCCGGACCACTCGCTGAGCGGCAGCAAGGGATTAACTTACACGAACCCGTCCACTTGCGCAAATCGGCATTCCGCAAACCCCGTAAAAACCCTTGCGGCGCAACGCATTCATCGGCGTGTCGAAAACGAGCCAAACGCGACCTGAAACCGTCGATGACACCATCATAGGACGCTAAAACCACGGCCAGGTGAACGCGAAAACAACAACCCACGGCGTGTCGGAATCGCAAAGCCAAATGCGGATGAAGCGAAGACGCGAACAATGCAGCCATCTGCGCTATGACCGCGATATGAGATCCATAGCCTGACAACCGCACCAATGCAATATCAGGAAATACAGCGCCAAGAAAAAGCAGCACACGGATCCGAACGAAGGCAATGAGATACAAAAGCCGGGAGGCTCCATGTTCCACGGAGACTCCCGGCTTGGTATTCAATTATTGGTTTTCAGTTATCAGCCAATCACTCGGCCTGAGCGGGCTCTGCAGCCGGCTCAATCGTGGCGACGGCCTTCTTGCGGCTCAGGTAGCGCTTGATGGTCAGGAACTCCAGACCGATCACGAGCACCGCAACCACGCCCCAAGCCACGTACATGGCGGTCTTCCAGATCGGGGTGGCGACCTTCGGCTCGCCATTCGCGTACTGCCAGCTGTTGGCGGCCGTGTACAGGATGTTGTGCGCGGCCTGACGCATGGCCTTCACGGAAGTGGCGGACTTATCGGTGATGTGGTTGGTGATCTTCGTGGTGGCAAGCATCGAATCGTTGCCCGCACGCACTTCCTGATCGGCGTTCTGGTAGCCGTAGCCGCCGAAGTAATCGGTCAGGACGAAGCCCTTGAAGCCCCACTCGCCGCGCAGCACGGTCTGCAGCAGGTTGCTGGAAGCGCCGGCGTAGGTGTAGCCGATGTAGTTGAAGGAGCTCATCACGGCCTGGGCGCCGCCTTCCTTCACGCTCATCTCGAACGGCTTCAGATAGGTTTCACGGATGGACTGCTCGTTGGCCCACGTGCACACCATGTTGGTGCGGTTGGTCTCCTGGTCGTTGAGTGCGAAGTGCTTCATGAAGGAGTACACGCCCTTGGACTTGGCGCCGGCGATTTCGTTGGAGGCCATCGCACCGGAGAGCAGGGAGTCCTCGGAGAAGTACTCGAAGGTACGACCGGAGAATGCCGAACGGTGGATGTTCATGGCCGGAGCGTACCAACCAGCCACGTGCATGTCGTGAGCCATGTCGCCGATCATCTCACCGAACTGCTTGGCGAGATCACGGTTCCAGGTGCAGGCGAACGCGGTGGAGGCCGGGAAACCGATGGAGCCAACACCGGTGAAGTTGTTGTTCAGCGAGGCCGGGCCGTCGGCGTCGGTCAGCTGGATCTTGCCGACGGACTTCACAGCCGGAGTGCCGTAACCACCATTGGCGATCAGGTTGTCCATATCGTCGAAGGTGAGCTGGTCGAGCAGCTTGTCCCAATCGGCGTCGTCATAATCCTTGCCATACATCTGGTACAGCTTCAGGCCATTCTTGGCACCGGTGGTCGGCATCTCGTCCGAATCGTTGTCATACTTCTTCGGATCGTAGTTGCTGTTGTTGGTGAACTCGGCCTTGGCTTCGTCGCTCATCGAGAAGTTGGTCGGAGCGGCGGTGGCCTTGGCATAGTTCGCGAAGTGGCCCGCGCGAGACAGGTACGTCACGTCGCCGGCGGCGTAATCGAACTCGTTGGTGGCGGCCACGGCATCGCCGTTATGGGTGTTCGAGTCGGAATTGTAGGTGACGGTGTCCTTCACGGTGACCTTCTGATGGTCGATCACGTGGTGCGAATCGGACTGGATGGAGATGTCGTAATCGCCCTGCTCCAGCACGTACGCCTTAGCGTCCTTCTGGTCGTAGGAGGCCATGTCGTCATCGTCGAACTCGATCTTCACGGTCTGGGAAGCGCCCGGCTCGAGCTTCTTAGTCTTTTCGAACGCAACCAGGTTCTTGGATGCCTTCTCGATGCCGCCATCGGTGTACGGCGGGTTGTAGTAGACCTCGACCACGTCCTTGCCGGCCTTGTCGCCGGTGTTGGTGACGGTCACATCGAACGAGATCTTGCCGTTCTTGTAGGAGACCTTGCCCATCTCCTGCTTGAACGTCGTGTAGGACAGGCCGTAGCCGAACGGGAACATGACGGTGTCGTCGTAGTTGATCAGACCTTCGTCGGCGGCGGTCTCATAGAACTTGTAGCCAACGTAGATGCCTTCGACGTAGTTGACGAACGTCGGGGTCACCGTGACCTTGTCGCCACTGAAGCCCATGTAGGAAGCAGTGAGATCATCCGCATTGTCGTAAGTGAACTTGCCGTTCGTGCCGACGGACGAAGCGTTGCCGGCGGCGGTGCCATCGGTGTTGTTGAACACAGCGGTCTTGGTCAGGTCCTTCGCGAACGTGTCGGAGGTCTTGCCGGACGGATTCACATCGCCGGCGAGCACCTCACCCAGTGCGGAGAAGCCGGTCTGGCCGGCCGGCGGGCACCACAGCACGGACTTGATCTGCGGATACTGGGACAGGAAGTCGAACTGGAACGCGTTGGCGCCGTTGTAGACGAGCGTCACCTTCTTGAAGTTCTTGGTGACCAGGTCGATCATGTCGCGCTCGGTCTGGGACAGCTGCAGGAAGTGCTCGCCATCCTTGAAATCTTCGTAGTCCTTGGAATTGTTGTTGTAGGTGATGCCCTTCGCCTTCATGTTCGTCGGCAGGTCAGCGCCTTCGCCGCCGACGCGGGTGATGGTGATGACGGCTTCGTCGGAGAAGTCCTTGGCGTCGGAGATCAGCTTGTCGGAATACTGCTTGGCCGGAACCTCAGGCAGGGTCCAATCCTGCGACCACATGGCCACGACCGGGCGGTCCTTGCGGTAGTCGGTGTACAGCTTGGTCAGCTCGGAATTGGTTTCGATGCCGGCCTGCTTCATGCCGTCAAGCATGGAAACGGTCTCGTACTGGTCGGACATGGAGCCGGAGCCGGTGCCGCCGTAAACCGGGTTGGTGGAGCCCCAACCGAACACGTTGACCTTCTTGTTGGACAGCGGCAGGTTGGAATCGTCGTTCTTCAGCATGGTGATGGCTTCCGACTGCACTTCCTTGGCCAGCTCGTTGGCTTTGGAAACAGTGGTGTCGGACAGCATGTACTTGGTGGTGGTCGCGTTGTTGAGCAACGTGGAAAGCGGACCGGTCAGCATCATGGACACGGCCACGACGATGCCGACAAGCGCCACCAGCCAGGATTCGGAATGGACGATCTTACGGGTCGCCACTTCCTTGACCGTCTTCTTGTTGACGGCAAAAGTGATAATCAGCGCGAGCGCGAACAGCACGCCAATCGCAATAAGGTACGGCGTCAATGAGCCGATGACGTTCATAACGTCAGCCATGTTGATTTGCAGCATGGTCTGCCTCCTCCTTGATTCTCATAACCAAACGACACGTAGGCTCCGATGCCTTTATCGGAACCGCGAAACCATTCAACACTGCCCCGCATCTCATGGTTTCGGTGAAGTGGCTGCAGATGCGTGCGGCAAGTGAAGACACTTCTTCATGTCGATGATTCGATTTCATCAGACTTCAACGTGCGGCACATGGCGTTTTCCCCAGCCTGTCAATTCGCGTGCATAATCTGCACGCCAAGTACGATGGAAGTATGAGCGACTTAAGCGCATTGAATCTGGAAGCAGGCAGCCTGGTTGGCGGCTACACGTTGATTTCCCGGCTTGGTTCGGGTGCCATGGGCTCGGTATGGCGCGTGCGGGACGATGGCGGCCATCAATATGCGATGAAGATTTTGCGTGATTCCCTCTCCGACGACGATTCCCCGCAGCAGCAGCGCGACGAGTTGACCGCACGCGAGCGCCTGCGCAGGGAGGCGATGGCGTTGCAGAAGGTGCGGCATCCGGGCGTGTGCGGCATTGTGGATATGGAACTTGACGACGCGTTGGCTTTTATTGTGACCGAGTTGATCGAAGGCAAGAATCTGCGTGAGGATGTGCGCGTCAATGGCCGATATGTGGGCGACGATTTGGAACGGCTGGCACGCAAGCTGATTGAGGCGGTGCGTGCCGTGCATGCGGCCGGCATCGTGCACCGCGATATCAAGCCGACGAATGTGATGGTGTCGAGCACCGGCCCGGTATTGGTGGATTTCGGCATCGCTATGGGCGAAGGCGAAAGCCATGTGACGCGTACCGGTCTGGTGATGGGCACGCCGGGGTTCATCGCGCCGGAAATCATTGATGGCGCGGAATCGGATGAAATGACCGATTGGTGGTCGGTGGCGAGCGTATTGGCGTTCGCCGCTACGGGTGAGCCGGTGTTCGGCACGAAGCCGATGATGACCGTGTTGGAACGTGCGGCGGCAGGCAGCGCCAATCTTGCGGGACTTCCTGCGGGCACGATGGCCGCGTTCCGTTCGGCGCTTAATCCGGATCGGACGAAGCGGTGCACGCCGGACGATTTGCTGCAGGCGATCGCCGTGGATGCGTTGAATCCGCAGGCGTGGGTTGCGGCCGACAATGGTGGCGCAGCGGATGGCGATACGGAGGCGATGCCCCCTTTTGTTGAATCGCCCGACAATCCGCGCACGTTGTGGCGATTGCAGGACGATATAACCGGCGAAAACGCCATCGGCACGCGCACGATGCCAAGGCTCAGTGAAGCAACGCAGGCGATCGGGCAGCCCGATGTGAGCGCAACTCAAGTAATCGGGAAACAAGTGACCAGCCAATCCGACGCGAGCGCAACGCAGGTGATCGCACCTGTTGACGATGCCGAGACCAGCGTGCTTTCCGACGCACTTCCCAACGTGGACAGCACGCGCACGATGCCGCAATCGCAAGGCACGCGGGCGATGCCGACAGGCACGCAGGTAATGCCGCAATCCATGCCGTCAACACAAATGCTGCCGGCCCAGAACGCATGGAATCCAGCGGAAGCGCCGACGCAAGTCGACCCGACCATCAAACCCGCGTTGCAACGCATCGCCATGCGGCAGCCACCGTCCGTCATACCGCAGGCCACGGTGGCCGCGGCGCAGCAATCGCCCGCAATGTCATTCCCGCCGGTACCCGGTATGGATGGGCCGAACGTTGCGGAAGCACCTAATCCCGCCGATGTGAAGCGTGGCGCGATGTTGGGCCGGGGCATGCTCCCCTGCGCGCTGATGGCGATTCCCGTGGCCGTCTGCGGACTGTTCTCACTGTGGACGGCGATGGCAGCCGCGTTGCTGTTCGCCTGTGCGCTGGCCACCATCGGATTCAACACGGAGGCGCAGCTCGAGCGCGAAGGCAAACGTGGCGGCGAGAAGAAAAGTTCCGACTGGCTGCTGCGATTGGCGGGACTGCCCTGGCACATCGTGAAGGGCTTCGGCGTCGCCATCGTGCGGACGCTGATCATGTTGGCCGTGGCCGCGCTGGGTTTGTCGCTCACCACGGTCGTGCTGCAGCTTCCGTATGCCGTGATGGATACGTGGATATTTGGATTGACGATTCCGATGCCGACGCTGCTTGGCGGTCCGCTTTCCGAAAGCGGGCTGGCGCAGGCTGCGTTCTGCGCGATCGGCTGGCTTGTGGCCGTGGCCGCTCCGGGCGCGATCGTACTGCGATTGGGCGGCGGCGCACTGCGTAAACAGCCGTATCTGCGCCACTTGAGCGAGCTGCCGACGCAATCGCAAGGCAATACGGAATTCCCGACGAATCGATAGCAAGGCATCGCTAGTATGGTGCCCAGCACAACAACGTGAGGTCGAAAGGAATATCGATGGCCCAGAACAGCAAGGATGCGCAGAAGCGTACCAGCCGCGCCGAGCGTAGGGCCGCTGAGGCCGCGGCGATGAAGGCGCGCGCCGAGCAGATGGAGAAGGAACGCAAGCAGCAGACGATCATCGGCGGCATCGTGGTGGCGGTGCTGGTGATTCTGGTGGCGATCGGCGCGTTCACCGTGTACCACAACATGCATAAGAAGGCCGAAACGAAGGCTTCCACCGAAACCGTGCAGGAAGCGTACACGGCGTTGCAGAAAGTGAAGAACACTCCGAAGCTCGTCGATAAGAAGGGCGGCCTGCTGATTTCCAAGAACGGCTACGGCAAGGCTGTGGAGGGCGCGCCGACCGTCGAGCTCTACATGGATTTCCTGTGCCCGGGCTGCGGCAACCTGCACCGCCAGTTGGACGCCGACCTGCAGAAGATGGTCGATGCCGGCCAGATCAATCTGGACCTGCATTTCATGGCGTTCATGGACCGTTGGTCCACCGACGAGTATTCCAGTCGCGCGGCGAACGCGGCCATCTACCTGGCCGAGCATGACAGCGACCCGAACCATCTGATCTCCTTCCTGGAGAAGGTCTACGCCGAGGATTTCCAGCCGGAGGAAGGCTCCGCATACAAGTCGGTGAGCGACGCCAAGATCAAGGAGCAGATGATCGCCGCGGGTGTTTCCAAGGATGTTGCGGACAAGGCGTTTGGCCGCGATTATCAGGAATGGCTTGATGCGATCGACACTTACACGCCGAAGCGTTCCGAACTGTGGCATCAGTCCGGCAGCTACAAGGGCAGCATGACCACGCCGACCGTGATCATCAACGGCAAGTATTGGGATATGGACCAGCTGACCACCGCCCAGACGACGGTTAAGGACGGTCTGTTGGAATCGATCGGCCTGAAGGACAGCGAAGTCGGCGTTGCCGGCAAGATGCCGTCCATCGGAGCCAAGAAGGGGCCGATTTCCGTCACCACGGGCGAATAACCCCTTACGGGCAGCCGGCGCGTCTCAACCCGCAATGCTAAGTTGACTGCGGTGGAAGCGCTGGTTATGCTATTCATCGTTCCTCTGTTGTTTTCATAGCAAAAGAGGACATGCCTCCTTAGCTCAGATGGCCAGAGCGGCCGCCTTGTAAGCGGCAGGTCGTCGGTTCGATCCCGACAGGAGGCTCGAACCCGTATGACGGGCTTGGACCTCTTACCATGGGTAAGTGCTCCAGAAGTCTTCCCCCAACTTGAGACTTCTGGCAAAGCGGACGAGATGTCCCCCAACCTGTCTCGTCCGACCGGGGGCAGGACATCCCCTTCTCTCCTGCCCCCTTTTTATTTTTCGCTTTTCGCACCTGCTTTCAAAAATGTGGCGGTATGGATAAAACCATCGGAAAGCACGGCGACCGTTCCAGCTGAGCCGTTACAATAACGGCGTTGTAGGCAGCGCTGAAAAGAGGATAAATGACGAGAAGGTGGACCCCTCGGAGATTCGTGACGCTTCGTCGTGTCCGCGTCATGGCATGCGTGGCCTCATTGACTTTGACTTCGGCGTTGGCGTTTGGTGTGGGCGCGCGCAAATCCGTGGCGTTGACCGTCAATGGGGAGACCACCACGGTGACCACATATGCGATGAGCGTGGACCGTCTGCTGCAGGAGCAGGGCGTGAAAGTCAAAACGCACGACCTGGTGGAATCGACCAGCCCGACCAGCATGCTGAAGAACCATGATGTGGTGAACGTGCAGAGCGCATACCAGACCACCATCACCATCGACGGCCAGGAAGTGCCGTTCTGGACGGTCGCGTCCAGCGCCGAGCAGTTGCTGGACTTCTTCAACCAAAACGAAACCGAAGCGGCGAAAATCACCGTCAATATCAGCAACGTCTACAACAAGCTCACCGGCGGTCTCATCATCAACCAGAAGGGGCCCGTCACCGTCATCGCGGACGGGAAAAGCTCGGTGGCGCCGAACGGCAAGCTGCCCGCTGCCTCCATTCTTGACGCCAAAGGCATCACGTTGGGCAAGGAGGATCGCGTCAGTGTCGAAAAGGACGGCAAGACGACCATTCTGCGCGTCCGCCGCGTGACGCATGGTGAGGAGACCCGCACGAAGGAAGTGCCGTTCGGCACGCAGACCATCATCGACCCGAACCTGCAGCCGGGCGAAGTCACGGTACGGCAGGAAGGCGAAAACGGCGAAATCCAGCAGACGTACGCCGTCACCTACGTGGATGGCGTGAAGGAAAGCGAGACGCTGACCGGAGAGAAAACCACGAAAATCGCCATCGACAAAGTCATTGCGGTCGGACCGGAAAAAACTACGGACGATACCGACAAATCCGACAAATCCGACAACAGCGGCAACGGCAACAGCAACGGCGATAACGGCGATTCCGGCAAGACGGACGACGGCAAGAACGATTCGGGTAAGAACGACTCGAATAAGTCCGATTCGAATAAGTCCGATTCCGACAAAACCGATTCGAACAAGTCGGATTCCTCGGATAAGAACAATTCGAACAACAACTCGAATAACAATTCCAACAACACCGAGAAGGACGATCCGGCACCGACCCCCACACCAACCCCTGCACCGCAGCCGACTCCCGCACCCCAGCCCAAACCGCAGCCCACGCCGCAGCCGAGCAATCCTTCCGCAGGCTGCCGCTTGTACCATCCTTCCGCGGCACAGGCACAGGCCTACGCTTCCGGCGCGGCGGCGCAGCGCGGCTGGACCGGCCAGAACTGGACGGATCTGGTCAAACTCTGGAATCGCGAATCCGGATGGAGCTGGAGCGCGGAAAACGTGTATTCGGGCGCATACGGTATTCCACAAGCGTTGCCGGGCAGCAAAATGGCCACGTTCGGCGCGAATTGGAAGGACGATGCCGCCGTGCAGATCGACTGGGGTCTGAGCTACATCGCACAGCGGTACGGCAGCCCGTCCGCGGCGTGGCAGCACTCCGAACAGACCGGATGGTACTGATCCGGCTAATCGCCAACGATTTTCGTACCGGCATGAACGGATAATGAGGGAATGACAGAAGAGGGAATGACGGAAAACGTGAACGAGCATACGCAGGGCCATTTGCTGGGGGCGGCCGACATCCGACGCATCGCCGCCGACGCGGGTATCAGCCCAACGAAGAAATTCGGGCAGAATTTCGTGATTGATCCGGGAACCGTGCGTCGCATCGTGCGCGAGGCCGGCGTGACCGCCGACGACCATGTGCTGGAAGTCGGTCCCGGACTGGGTTCGCTGACGCTGGCGATTCTGGAAACCGGCGCCACGATGACGGCTGTGGAAATCGACCCGCCGGTCGCCGAACGCCTGCCGAAAACCATCGCCGAATTCATGCCGGACGCCGTGGACCGCTTCCGTGTGGTCAACCGCGACGCACTTACCGTCAATCCGGAGAATCTGCCCGATTTCAAGGATGACGATTCCTTCACGCTGGTGGCCAATCTGCCGTACAACGTGGCCACGCCGATTCTGCTCACCCTGTTGGAACGTTTCGACAATCTGGGCACCTTCCTGGTGATGGTGCAGAAGGAAGTGGCGGACCGTTTGAGCGAGAAGCCCGGTTCGAAGATCTACGGCACGCCGAGCGTGAAGCTCGCATGGTACGGCACCGCGGAACGCGTGGGCGTCATCGGCCGCAACGTGTTCTGGCCGGCCCCGAACGTCGATTCCGCGCTGGTGCTGTTCAAGCGCTACCCGGGCGGTCACGCCCCCGCCGCGGACAATGCGGACGGTTCCGTGGTGGATCGCGAAACCGTGTTCCGTTTGATCGACGCGGCTTTCGGGCAGCGCCGCAAGACCCTGCACGCCGCATTGAAGAAAATCGTGCCGTCCGAAGCGTTCGAGAAGGCCGGCATCGACCCGACCCGTCGTGGCGAGACGCTCACCATCGACGAATTCGTGGCGTTGGCACGCGCGTTGGATGAGGTGTTCGCGTCATGAGCACCATTGATTCGCCCGCCATCGGAACGGCCACCATCAACGCCGTGAGCGTGGACTGCCCGGCGAAAACGAATCTGACCCTGCATGTGGGCCCGTCGCATGCCGAATGGGGCGGCCGTCATGAACTCGACACCATCTATTGCGCGGTCGGCGTATACGACACCGTCACCGCCACGCGCAAAGCGCCGGGAAGCGGCTTCTCGCTGAATCTCGAGGGCGCGTATCTGGGCGACCTGGCCTCTTCCGGCAGCGATATGCGCCGCAACCATGCCGTGCTGGCATTGTTCGCCATGGCCGAAGCGAGCGGCCATGAGCCGGACGTGGCGTTGAACATCGACAAGCGCATCCCCGTCGGCGCGGGCATGGCCGGCGGTTCCGCCGATGCGGCGGCGACGATTCTGGCATTGAACACGTTGTGGGATCTCGATTGGCCGATCGAACGCCTGCAGGAAGTCGCGGCCACGCTGGGCGCGGACATGCCGTTCTGTCTGACCGGCGGTTACGCGCGCGGCACCGGTTTCGGCGAACGCATCGAACAGCTTGATGACGATGGCGATATCGTACGCGATCTTACGGAACGTGGGTTTACCGGCCATCTGCTGGTCGGCGCATACCGTGCGGAACTGCGCACGCCGGAAGTGTATGCCACATTCGATCAGATCGGTGCCGGCGATGGCGATGAGAACCACCTGCAGAAGGCGGCGGTCTCCCTGCATCCGCGTAGCGGACAGGCGATCGAGGAAGCCTTGCGTGCGGGAGCCAGCCAGGCGTTCGTCTCCGGTTCCGGCCCATCCGTCATCGCGTTCGTGCCGACGGAGGATGCGGCGGACGCCGTGCAGCGGGCATGGCAGGACAGCCGTTGCGTCGATCGCATCATCGCCACGAACGCCCCAGCCCGACCGATTGTGCATATCACCGCATGACACATATCACCGCATGACAGTAAAGTTGATGGCAATTGGTTTGTTCAAAAGGAATTCGTAAATGACCCAGGCTAACGACGAGCGCGCCGCGCGCAAAGAGTACATTCGCCGCCGTCAGAAGACGGTGTTCAGCATCGTCGGAGCCGTCATGGTGGTCGCCATGGTGGTGTCCCTGCTGTTCTTTTTCCATGTCGGAGGCCTGGGCAACGTCAAGTCGGCCGCCGTACAGCCGAACTACGGCCAGCAGGCACCGTGCCCCATCAAGGAAGCCGACGGCAGCAAGGCCAAGTATGTGGAGAATCGCAACATCACGCTGCGTGTGCTCAACGGCACGAAGTTCTCCGGCTTCGCCAAGGCGGTGAGCGACGCGTTGCAGAACCGCGAGTTCAACCCCCAGACGCCGGACAACTACACCAAGAAGGTGGATCGCACGATGATCGTCTTCGGCAAGAACGGCGTGAATCAGGCGTACACCGTGGCAAGCAATTTCACCGACGCCATGCTGGTTATGGACGACCGTCAGGACCAGCTGATCGACGTCATCGTGGGCGCCACATTCGACAATCTGCAGGATACGAAGAAGGTTCCCGCCGCAGGCAAGGCGATCACCGGCATCCAGGGCTGCGTCGCGGTGGACAAGATGACCGACCTGCCCAAGGCGCCCGAGCATGATGCGGTGAATCCGCAAAGCTGACCGCCAATCGAAATCGATATAGGCAATATGAAAAACCCGCGCTCCCCCAATCGGGAACGCGGGTTTTCGTATTCGAGCTGTTCCAAGCACACTGTTCCATGCATGCGGCGAAACCACCGCATGTCAATCGCTATTCGCTCTGCTCCTTGTACCAGCGTTCCAGCTCGGCAACGGCCACGTCACGCTCCACCGGACCGTTATCGAGGCGGTATTCCAGCATGTGCTTGTACGCCTTGCCGACCATCGGGCCTGGTTCGATACTTAGCAGCTGCATGATCTCGTCGCCGTTGAGGTCAGGACGGATCGCGTCGAAGTCTTCCTTTTCTTTCAGGTCGCGTACACGCTGTTCCATCTCGTCCATGGCCGCCGAGAACATCATGGCCTTGCGCTTGTTCTGCGTGGTCGTGTCGGCGCGCGTAAGGCGGTTCAGACGCTCGTACAGCGGGCCAGCGTCCTTGACGTAGCGGCGGACCGCGGAATCCGTCCACGGCTCCTCCACGTAGCCGTGGAAGCGCAGATGCAGGTTGACCAGCTCGCTGACGTCCTCGACCATGTGGTGGTCGAAATGCAGTGCCTTCAAACGCTTGCGTGTCATCTTCGCGCCGACGGCGTCATGACGGTGGAAGCTCACCTTGCCGCCCGCTTCGAAACGACGGGTCTTCGGCTTGCCGATGTCGTGCAGCAGAGCCGCCAGACGCAGCGTCAGGTCCGGGGCCGGCACCGGACCGTCGGGACCGGTTTCGAGGGCGACGGCGCGTTCGATGACGATCATGGTGTGTTCGAACACGTCCTTATGGCGATGGTGCTCGTCGATTTCCAGCTGCAGCGCGGGAATTTCCGGCAGCACGATGTCGGCAAGACCAGAATCGACCAACGCTTCGATGCCGGCGCGCGGGCGATCGGACAGCAGCAGCTTGACCAGTTCGTCGCGCACACGTTCGGCGGAGACGATTTCGATGCGATCGACCATGTCGGACAGCGCTTCGGCGGTTTCCGGCTCGATGCGGAAGCCGAGCTGCGCCACGAAACGCACGGCGCGCATCATGCGCAACGGATCGTCGTCGAACGACTGCCGCGGATCGACGGGGGTACGCAGCACGCCTTTGGCCAAATCGTTCGCACCGCCGAACGGATCGACGAATTCGAGTTCCGGAACACGCAACGCCATCGCGTTGACGGTGAAATCGCGGCGGGAAAGATCGCCTTCCAGCGTGTCGCCGTAATTGACTTCCGGCTTGCGCG
>ENA-OROH01002732-OROH01002732.1-human-gut-metagenome-genome-assembly--contig:-NODE-2732-length-12907-cov-10.996965_pt1 | contig 12907 bp, 10 predicted proteins | sample MGYA00242125_ERZ509042 | MGnify/ENA primary metagenome ERZ509042 (study PRJEB26280, sample SAMEA2338738) | human gut metagenome | biome: human gut; feature: human-associated habitat; material: faeces... | reverse complement strand
GCATCCCGAAGGCCTGAACCGGATGCTTGCCCCCTTCGGGATGCGGGTGGCCCTGCTGACCGGCGGCATGAAGGCCGCTGCACGCCGCACCACCCTTGCCGCCATCCGGAACGACGAAGCCGACCTTGTGGTGGGCACCCACGCCATCCTCAGCGAAGGCGTAGAATTTGCCCGGCTTGGTCTTGCCGTGATCGACGAGCAGCACCGCTTTGGGGTACGGCAGCGCGGAATGCTGGCCGAAAAGGCCGCGAATCCGCACCTGCTGGTGATGAGCGCAACGCCCATTCCCCGCACGCTGGGCCTGCTCATCTACGGCGATTTGGACATCTCCATTCTGGACGAGCTGCCGCCGGGCCGCACACCGGTCAAGACCCGCTGCATCACCGGCAAAAAGCGGCGCGACCTCTACCATTTTCTCGATCAGGAGATCGGGCGCGGGCGGCAGGTGTATCTGGTGTGCCCGGCCATCGAGGACACACCGGATGGCGGGCTGAACGCCGTCAAGAGCTACTACGAGGACATTGCCAAGGCCCTGCTGCCGGACCGCCGGGTAGGCCTGATGCACGGCAAGCTCAAACCCAAGGAGAAAGCTGCCGTGATGGAGGACTTCAAAGCCGGACGGCTGGACGCACTGGTGTCCACCACCGTCATTGAGGTGGGTGTGGATGTGCCCAATGCCAGCGTAATGGTGATTGAAAACGCAGAGCGCTACGGTCTGAGCGCCCTGCACCAGCTGCGCGGCCGCGTGGGACGCGGTGCAGCGGAGAGCTGGTGCTTCCTTGTCAGCGACAACCAAAGCGAAAACGTACAAAAGCGGCTGAAATTTTTGTGCAGCACCACGGACGGCTTTGCGGTGGCGCAGTACGATCTGGAGACCCGCGGCCCCGGCGACTTTTTCGGCAGCCGCCAGCACGGCCTGCCCACCCTGCAGATCGCCGACCTGATGAACGACACCCGCACCCTGCACGCTGCGCAGGCGGAAGCCGTTGCCATGCTGGCCGACGACCCGCTGCTGGAAGCGCCGGAGCACGCACTGCTGGAACAGCAGGTGCAGCAGATGTTCGAGAAAGCCGGAGCCATGAACTGATCCGGAGGTTTTTTGCGCACAAGCAACAGCAAATGCAAAAGCCGCTACACGGCTGGTGCAGCGGCCCCTGTTATCGAACGGAACGCTTTGCGTGCCGTTCGCCCATGCTTATCACATCGCAGAACACGCAGCGGCTTTTGGTGGAAAGCTGGGTATCCTTATGGTAGCAGCCAAAAAACCACTTGTCGTAGGTCAGCTTCAACAAAATTTTATCCAGAAAGCTGTGCAGCTGGTTGGTCTCGCCGCTGGCAAGGGCGGTAAAATCCAAAAATCTGCTTGGCGCATCGTGGGTCAGCACATAATCCACTTTGTAATCGCACGCTGCAAGGTTCTCCTCACAAAAGGCGTATTCCTCCTCCGAAGGCATTTCTTCCCTCCACCAGTTCACGCCGGGTTCCCGATCCTCCACATCCTGGCTTTCCGCACCGCCAAAGCACAGGTATTTTTTGTTCTCCAATTCCAGCACACTGCCGCGGCACACATGGTACACATTGCCGCCCAGTGCCTGCACCTTGCCGCCAAAGCGTTCCTCGGTGGGATACTGCTTCAAAAGGTCGTAGTTTTCGTGGCTGCCGTCCAGAAACAGCAGGGTATACGGGCGCTTGCGCAGCCAATCCAGCTTTTTCTGTTCCTCCTTGCTGCCGTCCCACACAAAGCCAAAGTCGCCCAGTACCACCACGGTATCCCGTTTGCCCAGCCAGCGCAGCTTGCCGTGCTTGAAGCGGTCGATGTCGCCGTGGGTGTCCCCTGTCAGATATACCATTCCTGTCCTCCCTGACCGGATGTGAAATCGGCACAATAAGCCTTGTCACACCCCGCCAAACCTGTTATTATAAAGAATACAGCCTTCCGCTGTGATCTCGTTCTTACCCGGCGCACGGCGCTTGTGCCGTGCTGCCTGTTGTTTTATATTATCGCTTTTTAAAGGAATTGTCCACATGAAACGTATTTTTGCGCTGGTTTTGTCGTTCGCTGTCCTGTTCAGCTGCCTTGTGCTGCCCGCCGGGGCTATGTTCGACCCCACCCCGGTCTATCAGGTGCAGGCACAGAGTGCCTATATCGTCAACACCGATACCAATATCATCGTCTATGATAAGGACAGCACAAAGCAGGTATCCGCCGGTGGTCTGACAAAGTATATGACCATTGCCCTGCTGCTGACCAACTATGCCGACCATCTAGACGACACCTTCCAGATGCCCTTTGCCATCTCGGATTACGTTTATAACACGAACAACGCCGATATGCGCTCCAACGAGACCTTTACCTACCGCGAAGCCATGTACGCCATGCTGACCCGCAACGCCAACGAAGCCGCCATGGGCCTTGCCTATGCCCTTTCCGGCGGCGACCTCGCGGGCTGGGTGAGCCAGATGAACACCCTGTCCCAGCGCATCGGCACCACCGGCAGCACATGGACGGATGCCTGCGGCATCGACAGCGGCAACGTGACCTGTGCCGTGGATATGTACCTGATCCTGCGCTATCTGATGAGCTTTGATGCCTTTGTGGAGGTTTCCGGTGCGCCCAGCTTTACCATGCCCGCCAAAGAAAAACACCGTTCTTCGTCTGTTCTGGTCAGCCAGAACGCCGCGCTGAGCAAATCCAGCGGCGGCAAATACTACCGCAGCGCCATGCAGGGCGGCATGTGCGATGTGACCGCATTCAAAAGCGACAGTGGCAATCAGAGCTATGTTTCATGGGCCAATAAGGATGGTGCCACCTATATTTTCTGCGTGATGCAAAGCCCGGACACCTGCGACGATTTCGGCTACGCCAACCGTCGCCCGGCCCTGTGCGAGACCGTGAAGCTGATGGACTGGGTGTTCGACAGCTTTTCCATTCAGGCCGCGCTGGACACCGACCTTACGCTGGCCGAGATCCCGGTGAAGTATTCCTCCGATACCAGCTCCCTGCAGCTGTATCCCGCCGACAGCATGATGACCCTGCTGCCTTCCACCGGCGACGGCAGCGTGACCCAGAAATATTTCCACCTGCCGGATTCCGTGTGTGCCCCTGTCCAGCAGGGCGATGTGGTGGGTACCGTGGAGCTGAAGCTTGCCGGTGAGACCATTGGCGTGGTGGACCTGATCGCCGGGCAGGATGTCAGCCGCAACCCGCTGCTGTTCACTGTGGCGCGTTTTCAGGAGTTCTTAGGCAGTCTGTACCTCAAAGTTGTAATAACATTGAGTATTATTTCCATCATCATCTACTTTGCGTGGGTCCTTTTGAACAACTGGAACCGTCGCAAGCCCACCAGAAAGATCCGCCGCCGCTGAGCTTTGCACCGTTCAGCCGCATTTTGTGGAAAAGTGATGCAAAAAGCCCCGTCAGCCTTTTCAGGATGACGGGGCTTTTGGTTGCGCCAGCAGGAGTCGAACCTACGATGGGGGAGTCAAAGTCCCCTGCCTTACCGCTTGGCGATGGCGCATCGTGCAAGATATTATACCATATTCTTTGTTTTTCCACAAGGGGAAGGTTCCACTTTTCCGCTTTTGCGGCGGCTCTGTGCCGCCTTTTGCAGCCTGCAATTTGTGAAAAACCAATTTTTTCATCATAACAACAGAATACGCCCATTTTGTTGCGCTTTTGTTACACTATATGTGGTAAATATAGGATTGAATAAACCTCCTCTTCCCGGCTTTTTCGTCTACTGCCTCATGGCGGGGACATCGAGGTCTGTTCTGGTGTTTCCGTTCCCGGCAGGCACCACATCCCAATTCGTCAGGAAAGCGAGGAGTCATATGAAAAAGATCTTGAAAATACTGGTCCTCGGTCTGCTCAGCGCTGCACTGCTCTGCTGTGCACTGCCCTCTGCCTTTGCCGCAGAAGACAAGGATTCGCAGGTCTACACCATTGGTTTGGATGCCATGGGCGGCAGCAGCTCCGCTGTGGCAGTCACCACCAATCTGAGCGGCAAACTCAGTGCCCTGCCCGCGCAGCCTGCGCTGGAAGGCTACACCTTTGACGGCTGGTATACCGAGCCGGTGGGCGGCACAAAAATCAGCACCTCTACGGTGTTTACCGGTGATACCACTGTGTACGCACACTGGACCGTGAAAAATGCCACCACTTCCACCAGCACATCCACGCCCGCTCAGCCGGAACAGACCGCGCAGGAATACGATGACGGCCCGATTTTGAGCGTTCTGACGGTAGCCGGTGCTCTGATCACCACGCTGGCCGTGGCTGCCTTTATTTAAGTCTTTCCACACACTGTATCAATTTTATCAATAGAAAGGAAAATCTCCATGTCTACTATGAAACTGCCCGCAAACTATGCCTCCATCAGCGAAGAGGAAATGGTCTATCTGGACGGTGGTGCCCGCGACGCTTACAACAGCTTCCTGAATGTCGGTAAGGTGTTCAACGCCATTGCCCGCATCTTCTCCGGTGCAAGCTCCATCATCAACAATGTCAACGTGATCTACCAGTCCTTCCTGACTCTGGGCGATCTGCTGAAGAGCTTCTGATCCGGCTTCTATTTTCATCTGTTTTTCAAGAACTGTCTCCGTTGTGGGGACAGTTCTTTTTGTTTTTAACGCATTTTAATCGTTTACATCAAAAGAAACAATTTTTCTTTGGCTTTGGCAAAAAAATGCACGGAAAAGGCATTCTTGTTACGCTTTTGTTACGCATACTGTGCTAACATATAAGGTGGAAGGTCATTCATCAAACTGGCGCTTTCACGCCGAAAACTGATATATCAAATGTGGTTTTGTGGTGCGAAAATTTTCGTATTTGTCGAAAGTTTTCGTTCGCCCAATCCGACCACTTTTTGCGGGAGAAATCGATCATTATGCCAGACCGTGAACTGCGGCACATGCGCCGCACCGAATTAGTCGAGATCATTCTGGCGCTCAAGCAGAGCGAGGACCAGCTCCGGGCAGAAAACGCTGCCCTGTCTGCCCAGCTGCAGGAACGGCAGATCCATATTGAAAACGCAGGTTCCATTGCGCAGGCTGCACTGGAGCTGAACAAGGTGTTTGAAGCGGCGCAGGCTGCGGCTGATGAATACGTTGCATCGGTGCTCGCAGCAAACAAAAACACCGATGCCGCTGCCAGCGCTCTGCGCGCTCAGGCGGAAGCCGAAGCCCAGCAGATCCTTGCACAGGCACAGACCGAGGCTGCGAACCTGAAGGCCCGCACCCAGCAGCAGTGCGACGCGGAAACGGAAGCCGCCGCACGCAAGCGCGCCCAGACCGAAGCGGACTGCAAGGCAATGCTTGCCCGGACGCAGCAGGAGATCCAGCAGCGCCGGGCCGCTTTTGACCGCCGGGCCAGCGAACTGCTGGACGGCTATCACAGCACGGAATTCCTGCCGGAGGAGCGTGCCAAATGAAAGAGCAAAAGATCAGGTTCACGCCCATTCCATCCACAGCAGAGGTGGAAGCAGAGCGCGAACGTCTGGCCTACCGCAGCCGTTATATGCGGGTGCTGCGCAGCACGGTCTACACGCTGCTGGTGGTCGCGGCCGTTGCCGTGCTGCTGGCCACCCTGTTTCTGCCGGTGCTGCAGGTCTCCGGCGACAGCATGAACCCCACTCTGCAGGACCGGGACATCATTCTGCTGGTCAAGGGCAGCGACATGAAGACCGGCGACCTTTGCGGATTTTACTGGCAGAACAAACTTCTGCTCAAGCGCATCATCGGCCTGCCCGGTGATGTGATCGAACTGGACGAGGACGGTGTGGTCACTGTGAACGGCCAGACGCTGGATGAGCCATATGTAGATGAACTGGCTCTGGGCGAATGCGACATCAAATTTCCCTATCAGGTGCCGGAAAACCGGTATTTCGTACTGGGTGACCATCGGGCCACCTCCATTGACAGCCGCAGCAGTGTGATCGGCTGTGTGGAAAAAAGTCAGATCGTAGGCAAGGTTTTTTTGCGGGTATGGCCCTTGTCCAGCTTCTCGTTGATCCACTAAGGAGGTTTAGGAATCATGCGGGATATTGTGAAAGAATATCAGAAAAAGTTCCGTCGGAACCACCAGCGCGCCAGACGCTATACTGCGCTGCTGCTGGCACTGGCGCTTACCACCAGCCTGTTCGTGAACTGGCAGCTGCACGGCGTGGGCATTGCCAAAACGGCCGAATATCTGTGCGGCGAGTTGGAGCACGAGCACACCGCTGCCTGCTATGAAAAGCAGCTGGTGTGCGGCTATGAGGAAGGCGAACCGGAGGACTGGAACGCCACCATGACGGACGACGGCACGTCTTTTGATGATACATTCGGCATGGATGCGGATGATCCCGGCATTGCAGCCCATTCCGCAGAGCCGGAGTACATCTTTGTGCCCCATGAGCACACCGACGACTGCTACCAGGAAGTGCAGGAGCTGACCTGCCTGGAAGAAGAGCACACCCACGACGACAGCTGTTTTGATGAGGATGGTGTCACCTTCATCTGCGATAAATTCGAGCACACCCACGACGACAGCTGCTACACCACCACCTATGAGCTGGTGTGCGGTCTGGAAGAGGGCGAGCTTGTAGAAGAAGTGAACCCCGATTATGACCCGGTGGCCCTGTTTGAGGAGCCGGTGGCCGCAAAGCCCGTGGTGGTCGATCCTGTGATCGAGCCCCCGGTGCACCACCACACCGATGCCTGCTACGAGGAAGTGCTGGTCTGCGGCCTGCCGGAGCATCACCACACGGTGAACTGCCTGTCCGACCCGCTGGACGGCACGCAGGACGAGGACGAATGGCTGGCGCAGACCGGCACCACGCTGAGCGGCAACTGGGCCGACGACCTGCTGGCCGTAGCCGAGAGCCAGCTGGGCTATGAGCAGAGCGAGCGCAACTTCCAGCTGGACGATGCCGACGGCGAGACCGTGCGCCACTACACCCGCTACGGCAACGACTACGGCAACGACTACGGCCCATGGGACGTGATGTTCCTTTCCTACTGCCTGAAATATGCCGATATCCCCCAGAGCGCTATCCCGCAGGTTTCCAGCGTGCTGTCTTTGCACAGCCAGCTGCGCAGCGCGCTGTACAACGAAGAGACCGGCAGCGGCTATGCCATGGATTTTGACGGTGATCTGCCGTCTGATGCCGCAATGCCCGGTGATATCGTCATTTACAATGGCACCGTGACCAAGGCTGTGGCCGCGGAAAGCCAGCCGTTGCAGGTGCAGGATGATTCCGCCGATGCCGACATTGCCCTGCTCTCCATGGATGCTGCGGCCACCACCGACACCGCGCCTCACATTGAGGAATATACCGTGGATGCCAGCACCGTTGGCATCGTGAGCGATGTGGACGAAGATTCCGGCACCCTGACCGTGATCTCCGGCGATGTGGATGGCAAGGTGGCTAAAGTCACGCTGAATGCTTCGCAGGTGACAACGCTGGTGTCTGTGGCAAATGCGCAGCAGGCTGATTATGACGTTGCTACGCCGGATTACAAAGTTGAAGATGACGCAGGTGCCATTACCACCATCAAAGGTCTGGATGCACTGGATTACCTCACTGCTCTGACGGTGCAGCGCAAGAATGGCACTGAATACGAGGATACCAATGTCACCACCATTTCGGAGCCTCTGCACAGCAGCCTTACCGTCACAGATATCCCGGCCCAAGCGATCCAGGACAACGACTACTGTGTCCATGTTAAGCTGCCCAAGAGCTTTGATGTGCTGGAGGACGAGCTTATCTCCGGCAAACTGGAAGATACCAGCAATTATGACACCTGCGGCAGCTACCAGCTGCTCAAGGGGAATGACGGCTGCTGGTACGCCGTGCTGCGGTACGACCAAAACTATATCCAGCAGAAAGAGGAGGCAGCCGCAGGCGCGGATACTTCCGATGCCAAGGTCACCAGCAACGTTGCCTTCAATTTCCAGTGGAACCAGAGCGAGGTCACCAGCAGCGGCTTTAATCAGATCGAGGTCAACAAAGATTACGCCCTTGATATCACCATCAACCCGGATGAAACCCCCGATGAGGATCAAAAAGACGATAAGAACTATGACCTTAACCAGAGCGTGAAGGACCCGCGCTGCGATGGCAGCGATGCCTACCTGGATTACACTGTTACGCTTGTGGTCCAGAACGAACAGGCCGGCCCGCTGACGCTTGCGGACAGCATGACCCTGCCCACCGGCGTAACCGCCGAATATGTCGAAGACTCGCTCCAGCTCAGCATGGAAAACGGCAATACAGCGCTCGGCATCACTTGGGAAAATGTTAATGGTGAGCGCAAGATCACCTTGGGTTCTGCCGGTTTCCCCATTGCCGCAGGCACCTATTCTATCCGCTACACCGTCAAGCTGAAGGACGTTGGCAAAACGGCTGTTGACGGTGAAGTAATCAATAACATCAGGATTCTGGATACGCCCATCAGCGATGATGCCGAAAAGTCGGTAAAAACCGACAGCCTTGTGATCACCAGTCAGGCCGATCCGTCCGACTACGAACTTCCCTCTACCGGCGGGGCCGGTACCAAACTGTATACAGCAGGCGGCGGCGCGCTGATGCTTGCCGCTCTGGTGTGCGGGGTTTGCAAAAAGCGCAGACGCGAAAGGAGGGCACGTTAAAAAGCCTGCATCCTTCCTGACACGGCGGCAAAATTGATTCTGCGCCGGAAGCAGACCCTGAAAATAGGAATCAGAAAAACTTGAAAGGAGACTTTCGCAAATCATGATGAAGAAAGTAATCAAAAAGCTGCTGGCCGCACTGCTGGCAGTTGCCATGGTGTGCGCCATGGCGATCCCGGCGTTTGCATTCGAATCTTGGGAGACTGAGGAGGACCTCAACAAAAACCACGATTACATCGCTTTCCAGATCTTCAAGGGTGTTATTAGTAAGGACAATCCGACGCTTTCCGGCGTTACGTGGGGCAGCCACATCACTAATCCTGATGATTTTCTGAAAAAACTGAAGGATGCTCCTATCATTGGCGCTCAGTTTCATTCTATCGACGCTACCGACGCTACCGACGCTGCCACTGTTCAGAAAGTTCTTGCGGTTATCAGCAAATGGCATGATTCCGATGATGACAGCATCGCTTTCGCGCGTTTTGTATGCCACTATCTCTACTCGAATGGTGCAGCCCCGGACTCCGACATTGTAGGTGGCAACAGTTCCATCACCATTCCCGAGGCAGGTTATTATCTGATCGTTGATACTATCAACTTTAGCAATGGCGATTACTATCATGCCTACAATTCCTTCCTCCTGGTGAATGTTCCCCAAGCAGTCCAAACAAGCTATAACGTTACAATTAATCATAAGGTTGTAAAGCCCACTGTTGAGAAGAAAGTTTATGACAATTTCGACAATCAGGATGGCACCAGCACAGGAGATTTTGGTTCCAGCGCTGACCATGCAATCAACGAAAAGTTCCAGTTCCAGCTGATCGCTAAGTTGCCCGCAGGCAGAGACGAAGGCCGTGCTTACGATTACTATGATAAGTACACTGTTTGCTTCAATGATACCTTGTCCGAGGGCATTACTTATGACGGACTCGATAGTGTAGTCATTGAATCCAATGGCACACCCTATGATATCACCAACGATTCTTCGAAGTATGACATTGATATTTCCAATCTTAAAAGTCAAAACTCTTTTGTGGTAAAAATTCATGATGTCAAGAACTGCGTTGCTAATTTGAATGACGGCGCTACTATTACGGTTACCTACACTGCACACCTGAACGACAAAGCCTATGTCAATATTGCAGGTGGTTCTACTAGTAACATAAATAAAGTTTATCTTACCTATTCCAACAATCCCAAAGACGAGTCATCCATTGGTAAAACTCCCGAAAGCACTCCAGTCTATGTGTACACCTACCAGCTGAACAACACCAAGTATCACGATGATGATAACCCGAATAATGTGTTGGCGGGCGCCGGCTTCCGTCTGTACAGCGATGAAGCTTGCCATGATGAAGATGAGATCAAGCTCAAAATGAATGATGACGACACTTACTCTCGCGACTTTAGCACTGAGGGTAAAGGCGTTGAGATGATCTCTGGCCAAGATGGTCAGTTCAATGTTAAGGGTCTGGACGCTGGCACCTACTACCTGAAGGAGACCAAAACTCCTGACGGTTACAGTGCCTGCAAAGTAATCCCAGTGACCATCAAAGCAGACCACTCCAGAAATGATCAGGTTAATCTTGAAGGCTCCAACCTGACGAATGATATCGTCAACATAAAAGCCGGCGGCATTACCCTGCCCTCCACCGGCGGCATCGGCACTACCCTGTTCTATGTGGTCGGCGGCGGCCTGATGGTTGCGGCCATCGTTCTGCTGGTCACCAAGAAGCGCATGGAGAACAAGTAAGCTCCATTTCCCCCAAGAACCCGGAGCAAAGGGGCCGCAAGGCCCCCGCTCCTATCCTTATAACATTAGGGAGTAGCCCATGAAAAAGAACAAAAGCACCATCATCCTGATCCTCGTCTTTTTCGTGGGTCTATCCGTGATGTTATACCCCACCCTCAGCGATTACGTCAACCAGCTGCATCAGTCCCGTGCTGTGGCCACCTATGCCGAGGACGTGGACAAGCTGACCGATGCCGACTACAGCGCCTATTTCGAGGCGGCAGATGCGTTCAATGCGCAGATCGCCGCCGACCCGGACGCGCTGTTCCATGCCGACCGGTTCACCAGCTACAACGCCACGCTGGATGTGACCGGCACCGGCATCATGGGCTACATCACCATTGAAAAGATCGGTGTGGAGCTGCCCATCTACCACGGCACCAGCGATGGTGTGCTGCAGATCGCCGCAGGCCACTTGGAGGGCACCAGCCTGCCGGTGGGCGGCGGCAGCACCCACGCGGTCATCTCGGCGCACCGCGGCCTGCCCAGCGCCAAGCTGTTCACCAATCTGGACCAGCTGGAAGTGGGCGATACCTTCACCATCACAGTGCTGGACCGGGTGCTGACCTATGAGGTGGACCAGATCTCCATCGTTCTGCCCACCGAGACCGACAACCTCAAGGTGGTGGACGGCAAGGATTACGTCACCCTGATGACCTGCACCCCCTACGGCATCAACTCCCACCGCCTTCTGGTGCGGGGACGCCGCATCGAAACGCCGGACAAGCTCAAGCACATCCGTGTAACAGCCGATGCCATCAAGATCGAACCGATCATCACAGCTCCCATCATGGCACTGCCCCTGCTGCTGGTGCTGCTGCTCTGGCTGCTGTTCTCCAACCGCAAACGCAAATCTACAAGAGGTGAAAAACATGAAACGCACTGATCTCAAAAAGCACGCTGCGGCCCTGCTTTTGGTGCTGTGCCTTCTGGTAACAAGTGCGCTGCCTGCCCTTGCCACCAGCGCAAACATCAAGCTGGTGGACAGCAGCGGCAATCCCACTACCGGCACCATCCGCGTTACGCTGTACGACAGCGCCAACGATAAGGCGCTGAGCGGCGGCAAGCTCACTTTGTACCGTGTGGCCGAGGTAAAGCGCCAAAACGGCAACCTGAGCTACGAATACTGCGGCGATTTCTACGGCTGCGGCATTGCGCTGGGTGATTTGACCGACAGCACCCTTGCGGCCCAGCTGCAGGAGTATCTGCCCCAAAGCGCCGAGGGCACCACAAAGACCATTGATGCGGACGGCAACGTGACTTTCCGTGGTCTGGAGCTGGGCCTGTATCTGATCGTGCAGACCGAGGCTTCCAAGGGCTATGAGCCGATCAATCCGTTCCTTGTCTCTCTGCCCATGGCGGAGGATGGCAAGTGGAATTATGCGGTGGATGCCAGCCCCAAGGTGGGTGCTTACACCCCCACCAAGCCGGACACGCCGCCTACGCCCCCTACCCCGCCTACGCCCGATTATCCTGATACGCCTACCCCGCCGGACAACCCGGATAACCCGGTCTCTCCCGGTAATCCGGACAATCCCGTGGCTCCGGGCCATCCGGACAATCCCGTGGCCCCGGGCCATCCGGATCATCCGGTAGCACCCGGTAATCCAGACAGCCCCGTTCTGCCGGGCCACCCGGATAACCCGGTAATGAGCGGTCTGCCGCAGACCGGTCAGCTGAACTGGCCCGTGCCGGTGCTGGCTGTCAGTGGTGTGGTGCTGTTTGCATTCGGCTGGGCGCTGGATCGCAAGTACCGTACAGTATAATTTTATTCTGATACAACAAAGAGGACCCGATGCAGATGCATCGGGTCCTCTTTTTCGGTTTCTTTTATGCAGTCAGGGTTTACTGCTGCTGTGCCTGCTGCTCGGCGCGCTTGGCTTCCAGCGCCAGAATGGCATCGCGGCGGCTCAGGTTGATACGGCCCTGCTGGTCGATGTCGGTCACCTTGACCACGATGGCATCGCCCACAGCCACCACATCCTCCACGCGCTCCACACGCTTAGTGTCCAGCTTGGAGATGTGCACCAGACCTTCCTTGCCCGGTGCGATCTCAACGAAGGCACCAAAGTTCATCAGGCGGGTCACTTTGCCCTTGTAGATGGCACCGATCTCGGGGTCCTCCACAATGGTCTTGATGGTAAAGATGGCGCGCTTTGCATCCTCCTGATCCACAGCAGAGACGAACACATGGCCGTCCTCCTGCACGTCGATCTTGCAGTTGCAGGTAGCGCAGATGTCCTGAATGACCTTGCCGCCCTTGCCGATGACATCCTTGATCTTATCGGTGGGGATCATCATGCTGAACATCTTGGGTGCGTAGCGGCTCAGCTCGTGGCGGGGCTCTGCGATCACCGGCTTGATGATCTCGTCCAGAATATACAGGCGGCCCTTGCGGCACTTCTCGAAGGCCTCGGCAATGATGTCGTAGGTCAGGCCATCGATCTTGATGTCCATCTGGATGGCAGTGATGCCCTTGCGGGTGC
>ENA-OROH01002730-OROH01002730.1-human-gut-metagenome-genome-assembly--contig:-NODE-2730-length-12915-cov-2.263064_pt1 | contig 12915 bp, 15 predicted proteins | sample MGYA00242125_ERZ509042 | MGnify/ENA primary metagenome ERZ509042 (study PRJEB26280, sample SAMEA2338738) | human gut metagenome | biome: human gut; feature: human-associated habitat; material: faeces... | reverse complement strand
GGGCAACGTGTACCGGGGCGTTTGCATCGACACCTCCTGCAGCATGGGTTTCTGCGCGGAGCACGCCGCTATTGCCGCCATGCTCACCGCCGGAGAAAACCGGGTGGAAAAAATTGTGGCGGTCAACTGGGACAAGCACATCCTTCCCCCCTGCGGCCGCTGCCGGGAGTTTCTCCTGCAGCTGGGCAACCCGGAAACCCTGGTGCTGGTGGCCGAAAACACTGCCGTACCTGTGAAGGACTTGCTGCCTTATGCCTGGCAGGACGCGCGGTAGGATTATTTTGCAGCCCCACGGGCTGCGTCAACCCGCCCAGGACGGGCGGAATCTTTCTTTTCAGTAAGGGAGGCAATCGTTTTGAAACTCACTCATTTGCGTGTCAACCATGTAACCGAACCCCTGGGCCTCTGCATGGACCACCCGGTGTTCTCCTGGGTGGCGGAAGATACCCCGGACAAACGGCAGAAATGCGCCCAAATCGTGGTGGAAAATCCCCAGGGAGAGACCGTCTACCACAGCGGGCGCCGGGAGGACATCTCCTCTCTGGGGTTTGAAGCGCCCCTGGACCTGGCGCCCCGGACCCGCTACCAGTGGACCGTCACCGTGTGGGGCGACCAGGGGGACTGGGCCAGCGCCACCTCTTGGTTTGAAACCGCCAAGCAGGAGGAGCCCTGGCAGGCCCAGTGGATCGCCGCAGATTTTGCCGACAAGGAGGCCCAACCTCTGCTGGCCAAAGACTTCACCCTGTCGGGCAAGGTCCAGTCCGCCCGGGCCTACGTGTGCGGCTTGGGGTTGTATGAACTGGAGATCAACGGCCAGAAGGCCGGCAACGAGTACCTGCTGCCCGGCTATCACTGCTACGATGCCCAGCTGGAATACCAGACGTTTGACATCACGGCTTTGCTCAATGAGGGCAAAAACCGGGTGGGCCTGGCCCTGGCCCCCGGCTGGTACAAAGGGGACATCATCTTTGACCGCTACCACAACTTGTACGGGGACACCATGCAGGCCATCTGCGAGGTGCACGCGCTCTTGGAGGACGGGCAGGAGCAGGTAATTCCCACGGACCTGACCTGGAAGAGTTACCCCTCCCCGGTCACCTTCAGCAATATCTACGACGGGGAACACTACGACGCCCGCCGGGAGGTGGCAGGCTGGTCCTGCCCCGGCTGCGGGGAAAAGGCCTCTGGGGTAGTGCCCGGCACCGAGAGCGTGGAAAAGCTCATGGCCCGGCTCAGCCCGAAAATTGTGAAAAAGCAGAGCTTCGCCCCCACGGTGCTCCACACCAAAAAGGACGAGACCGTGCTGGATTTCGGCCAGAACATGACCGGCTGGGTGGAGTTTGATGTGGATCTGCCCCAGGGAGCGGAAGTGAGGCTCTCCTATGGAGAAGTGCTTCAGGACGGCTGCTTCTACCGGGATAACCTGCGCACTGCCAAGGCGGAGTACCGGTATATCTCCAAGGGAGAAAAGGCCCATGTGCGGCCCCACTTCACCTTCTATGGCTTCCGCTATGTGAAGGTGGAAGGGCTGGACACTGTGCGCCCCGAGGATTTCACCGCATGGCACATCCGCTCGGATATAGACCCCATCGGCTCCATTGAGACCGCCGATGCCCGGGTGAACCAGCTGTTCCACAACGCCATGTGGGGCCAGTTTGACAACTTCCTGGACGTGCCCACAGACTGCCCCCAGCGGGACGAGCGCCTGGGCTGGACCGGAGACGCGGCCATCATCTCCGCCACCGCCTGCAAAAACATCTATATGCCCGCCTTCTTCCACCACTTTATCTTCAATGTGGGCCAGGAAGAAAAGGCCTTTGACGGAGTGGTGCCCATCTTTGTGCCCATGCTGAAAGTGCCCGAAGGGCAGAAGGAGCCTTTTGACGAACTGGGCGAGGGCAGGGGCTGCGCCATCTGGAGCGATGTGGCCACCATCATGCCCTGGAACGTCTATGAAAACTACGGGGATTTGGCCCAGCTGCGGCGGGAGTATCCCATTATGAAAACCTGGGTGGAGTCCCTCCGGAAGGACGACGTGGCCGACGGAGACCGGGGCCTGTGGCTGCGGGGCCGCCAGCTGGGGGACTGGCTGGCCTTGGACCGGGAAGACGGAGACACCCAAAACCCCTTTGGCGCCACAGATTTAACCTACACCGCCACAGCCTTCTATTACTACTCCGCCAGCTTGACCGCCAAGGCTGCCAAAGCCCTGGGCTATGAGGAAGACCGGCAGGCCTACGAGGCCCTTGCCCAAAAGATCAAAAAGGCCATCCAGGACGAGTATTTCCAGCCGGACGGCTCTTTGAAAATCCACGTGACCCAGACTGGCTGCGTGCTGGCTTTGTTCTTCCAGCTCTATCCGGAAGGAACCCGGGACAAGGTGCTGGATGCCCTGCGGGAGCGCATTGCCGCCCGGGGCAACCATCTGGACACAGGTTTCTGCGGCACGCCCTTCCTGTGCCGGGCTCTTTCCGACAACGGAGCAGGAGACCTGGCCTACACCCTGTTCCTCAACCAGGATTATCCCAGCTGGCTGTATGAGGTAAACATGGGCGCCACCACCGTGTGGGAGCGATGGAATTCCCTCCTGCCGGACGGATCTATCAGCGGCACGGGCATGAACAGCTTAAACCACTATGCCTACGGCTCCATTGTGGATTGGATGTATCGGAACATGATGGGTCTCAACCCCGTGGAGGAGGCTCCCGGCTACAAGCGGGCAGTCATCCGTCCCCAGCCGGACAAACGCATTCCCTGGGCCAAGCTGCAGCTGGACACTGCCTCCGGCACGTACCGTGTAGCGTGGAAGCTGGAAGGCGACCAGCTCCACGGCAGCGTCACCGTGCCCTTTGACTGCCAGGCCACTTTGCTCCTTCCCGACGGGAACCAGCGGGAGTTGACCGCCGGCACCTTCGTCTTTTAAAGCAAGGCCGTTTTCAACCACGTTTTTTCTCTCCATAAAAAAGGCCGCTGCAGCAAGCAGCGGTCTATTTTTTTGAAGTTTTTCCCCCAGACGGGCACGGAAAAAGGGCCGGCTGAAAGCCGGCCCTTTCCTATGTTCTTGACTTTTCCTTACTCAGCCACGGAGGAATCGGAAGCTACAGACTCCTCAGAAGCCACGGAGGAATCGGTGGTGCCGGCATCCTCAGAAGCGCTGGAATCGGTGCCCTCCTCAGAAACAGTGGAAGAAGTAGAGGTGCTGCTGCTGGTAGAACCAGTGCTGGCGGAGCTGTTGGTGTCGCTGCCGCAAGCAGCCATAGACAGAGCCATGGTCAGAACCAGAGCGGCTGCAAGAAGTTTCTTCATGATGATGTTTCCCCTTTATTTGGAATTTTGCGAAGGTCAACCCCAACAGGGCGCCTTCCCGGCCGGGGGACGGTGTTCACTGCCTTCCCGGCTGTACAATACAGAGTCTAATTCTTAATACTTACAAAGATCTGTTAGAATATTTTACAAGTTTCTTACAATCTCTGATTCTATTTTACACAGGTTTATGCATTATTCGACAGGAATCTCCATTTTTTCAGAATAACTTTTATCTATCTTTCTAAACCGCAGTTTATAAACGGGGGAAAGGGCAAAGGGATTCCCATCGTTTGCAAGGCTATCCTAGGCTGAGCAAAGTCAGGCCGGAAGCGGTGTTGCCGGACGGCTACCTGGCTGTGCCCTAAAGAAACAGCGCACCTGTACAAAAGAAGGGAAAAACGTGCACCCCTCCCCTGTGGTGAAAGTCGCGGATGATACGGCGTTCTTAAGGATACTTTGCCAAAGAAAAGAACGAGCGTCCTTAGGCAAAGCAAATAAAAAGACCCGGAGCCCCGTTGGCTCCAGGCCTACCCTGCTGTGACTCGCCCTAAGGGACATAAAAAATCGAGTACCCTTACTGGGTACTCGAACTGGTCGAGGTGACAGGATTTGAAACAGCGTTCCTGCCTTTTCCCCTCCCCTTCCGCTTCCAAAATTTCTAGGTTTTATGCTGGTTTCAGCGTTTCAATATGCGCTGCCGTCTCCTGATCTGTAAAGACCAAACGTAAAAACAAAGACCAAATAAAGACCAGAAAGCGGCCTCGATACCGCTTGTACACGCCCTCACGCTTGCAAAGCTCTTCCAGGGAGATCGTCTGGTGCTTGTCGGGGTCGTTTACATAGTCTTGGTACAGCTGTTCGCAATAGGTGTTGTCGGCTTCTTCATCGGCGGTAAGCCCTTGCGCCAGCCAGCAAGCAAACACAAGGGCAACCCTCACCGGGTCGTGGACATTGTACCACGGCCCTTTTCTTTTTGCAAGGGGAAGCGGCACTGTGTAAAGCATCCCCCTTTACAACAAAACCCGCCAGAGTTGGAAAACCTTCCCCACGCCGGTCCCCGGGGCAACCATCCAGCAGCCAGAGGGAGGGGGGGCTAAAAAGACAGCTATCCGCTTTCCAACACTTGACAAATCATTATAGAATACTTATAATATAACTATGGATAGGATAGAGTTTGAATGGGACGAAAACAAGAACGAAATCAATAAGCGCAAACACCAGGTTTCCTTCGAGGAAGCCCGGACGGTTTTCTATGACGAGGAAGCCCTGGTGATCGACGACCCAGAACACTCCCAGGAGGAAGAGCGCTTTATCATCCTGGGGTTTAGCCAGCAGGCCCGGCTTCTGGTGGTTTGCCACTGTTACAGGGCCTCTGAAACCGTGATACGGATTATTTCAGCGCGAAAAGCCACCCGGGACGAAACCCGGCAATACAACGAATGGAGGGATTGACCATGAAAGCGGAATACGACTTCACCAACGCCAGGAAGAACCCATACAGCAACCGGCTGAAAAAGCAAATCACGATCAACATTGACAGCGACACCATCGACTATTTCAAGGCCCAGTCCCAGGATTCGGGGATTCCCTATCAAACACTGATTAACCTCTACCTGTCCGACTGCGTGAAGAACAAGCGGCGGCTGAACCTGTCGTGGAATTGAGGAAAGCGGGGAGCGTGAAAGCGTTCTCCGCCTTTTTTATGTGTCCAGTTTCGCACACTTTCCCCGCGTACAATGGCAACGTAATGCCCCGCCGGGTGTCCACCGGCGATGCTTGCGCGCCTTTTTATGGCCTCCGAAAACTCTTTTTTCTATGCGGACTTTTGCGGCAGTTTGCGCGCGCGTGCATGGGGTATTCTGGCGGGAATGTCCAGGAACGCCACGAGTAAAGCCCAGCGGGAAAAGCCGGCTTTTTTCTGACCGGGGGGCAGAGTCTTTTTTATGGTCTGCGTTTCTCAGCGGAAACTCTTTTTTCTGTGCCCGGTTTTGCGGGGTTGCGTGGGCGTGGAAGGGGCCTTTCCCTGTGGCGGTATCCCATCATGGAACAGGAAAGAAAAACGGCTTCCCCGGCCTCTGCCAGCCCGTGGCGCACGCCTGCAAACCGAAGCCGAACCCGGTTATTTTCCGCCCCAAACTCTCCGGCTTTCCGCGGGTCGCAGCAACCACTCATGGTTTTTCCCCTGGAAGAACCTACCAGGAATTTCCCGCCCGTCTGCATGAACTAATGTTCGTCCAAGAAAACAGAGAAAGAGCGGTCACACTCTTGTGGGGAAGCGCGCCGCTTTTTATACTCTTTTGAGCTGTCACTCACCTGCTTTCCTGCTTTCCACCAGCCGCTCCTCCACGCTCCCCTGCTCAAAATACCAGGTAAACCACCCCGTCCCGTGATAGGCCGCTGTTTCCAGCGCTTCCTCCCGCAGACACAGCACAGAGGGCTTTCCCCGGAGAAGCTGCAAGGCTCGGGCCTCCTCCCGGCGCACGTCCTGGGGTGTGATGTGCAACGCCTCTGCCGTCTGCTGGCGGGTATGCTGTTGGGTGAACCGGTGCCGCAGCACAGCGCTTTGCACCACAGACAGCTCCCCCAGGGCTTGCTCCAGCACGTTGTGGAAATGGGCCTGTTCCGCTTTTTCGTCCACGTTCAGCAGTTCCCTTTCCGCCTGTTCGTCTGGGAGTGTTTCCCCCTGCTCCCGCCCTTCCTCATCCCCGGGAATAGGCCGCTCCAAGCGGTCAGCGTGGTTCAGCGCGTCCGCCTTGCCCTGGATGCCCATGCAGGCCCGGAAACGGTTCTCTGTTGCCCTGGAAAGATAGGTGGTAAGCTGGTAGCCCTTCTCCGGCTTGTAGGCCTGCACAGCATCGTACAGGGCAAAGAACGCCTCCTGCTGCAAGTCCTCCAACGTCACGCCGTGGGAAGAACACCGCTCTTTCCCCTGCTTTTGGTAGAACTTCCAGGCCAACGAAAACAGCAAGGGCCGGACAGCGCCCCACAAATCCGTGAGCGCCGCCCGGTTCCCGTTCTGTACGTTCCAAGCAAGCTGTTCGTTTGTCATTGACGCAACCCCCGAATCCTGGTAAAATGGTGATAGAATCCAGGGCCGGGGAACAGCTTTCACTCCGGTGATTTCCGCGACAAGAAATCTTTCGGTATGCAGGGACGAGCGAGCCTTGCGAGCGATTCCGCGTCTTGTCCTGCCCGGCCACGGGCGCGGCTTTTTTTATGTGCCGTAGGTGTGGGCCGCCTCGCTTTGTGCCACGTCCTCCAGGGTGCGCAGCCGGTCGAACAGCACCCACAGGCAGTCAGAATAGACCTTCACCCGCTCCGGCTGCATGGTGTCTGTGCCCTCTTGCTCCAGGTTCTCCACCAGCAGGCCCACCAGCTGCCTGGTTTGCCCCAGCTCGATGCCCAAGCACTCCAGCGCGGTCGCCGCTTGAAAAAGCCCTTGCCCCTCTGGGGTTTTTGTGGTATTCTCTTTGTGGTTTTGTTCTATGTATGCGCCTTGCATGGTTGCCGCCGTGCTGGGCGCTTTTTCTTTCTGCATGATTGGTTTGCTCCCTTCTGTTGATTTTCGCAATGCTGATTCCAAACACACCAAGCACAGGGCCATCAGGAAAACCCCCGGCCACAGCCCAAGGCTGCCGTTTTCCACGCCGCCCGCCAGCCCTAAGAGAAGGAGGAAAGCGGCGGCTGTCATGTTGGTTGCTCCCTTCATCGGTTTGTTTGACTGGTGAGATAAAGGGGCCCCGGGGAGGGTTCCCCCTTCACAGGTCTAACGTATCTCGGACATTGTGCCGCCAGCTCCTTGAAACACGCTTCCTGCTGTTCCAGGGTCATGTGAAACGCCTCGCCCGTCCCGCACTCTGGGCAAATCGGGGTCTTGTTGTCAAATCGGGACGTGGCAGGCGGGCAGGAATAGCTTCTTCCACACCGGGGGCAAATGCTTTCATGATTTTTGACGTTGTTGTTTTTCATGTTTTTTCTCCTTTCGGTTTACAGGTCAATATTTACCGCCAAACACGCGGGAATACAGCAGCTCTAAAACCGCAGGGCTGGCAAAGTGGAAGATGCTGCAATCAGAATCCCCGCACAGGCCCTTGTGGTATTCATCGCCAAAATAGGCGTCCACAAAGCCCTGGTCTGCGTCATACTCAGTTAGAGTGGAGAGAATTTCCTGGAGCTTGTCAGGGTGTACCGATGGATGAGGATGCCCGGTATACTCCTCGTAGCTCCGAAAAAAGTAAGGCAAAACGCTCTCCGTCAACGCGTCAGCGTTGATGTATTCGGTATTCTTTCTCTCTTTCTTTATCTCTAACTCTATCTCTATCTCTGGTGTATGTTTGTCGTACATTTGTACACGCTTCTCTTGTGCAATTCTCTGCCGGTAAGCGCGTATCCTGTCCGCCTCTGTGCTGGATTCCCCTATAAACTCTTGAATATTGAGCATATAGATCACCCCACTGTCCAGTATCTCAATCAGGCCCAGTTTTTGAAAAATATCCAGGGCTTTCTGGACAGTTTCCACAGGATGGTGGGTAACGGTAGCAATCATTTCGGGGCTGTAAGGGATATTGTTGATGGCCAAGCGGCCCTCTCCCCGCAAGCTCCGCAGGTAGAGCTTTAACAGGATGTTGCTGTACAGATACCCGTCCGGCATGGATTCCAGCAAGCTGATCTCGCTGCTGTCAAAGAAATTTTCCTTCAACCTCATGTAATAATATTTCTTGTTGTCTGCCACGCTTTACACCTCTACCCGGCGAACCTTCCCATACACCACCGGCGTTTCCTCCTGGGGCGTGCCGCTTTCCAGCAGCTCTAAGAGGTTGGGCCAGTAAATCAGGGACTTTTTCCCCATCTGGGTGTGTTTCAGCTCCCCACGGGCGCAGAGGGTGCGCAGCTGGTTTTCCGAAAGGCCGATGCCCTCCGCCTTGCAGCGCTGGGCCGTCTTGGGGATGGTTGCCACTTGGGTGAACTCGGTCATAGGTCTAGCACCTCCAGTTTCTTGGTAAATTCCGTCTGCAAGGTTTGCTCCTGCCGGATAAACTCTTGCAGGGTGGTGATCTCGCTGGCCGCCACCTTCTGGCGCAGTGTGGTAGAAACAGCGCCGCGCACCGCTTGGGCCAGGGTAGGGTAATATCTTGGGTTGTCCACCGAAACACCTTTCCCCGCGCGTTGGCGGGGCTTCCCCACCATGTAACACTCGCTGTCCGCTGTGACGGCCAGTTTGTCCGTTAAGTAGATCATGGTTTATACCTCCTTTTCCAGAATGCTTTCCAGCGGCACGCCAAGGCCCTGGGCTAACTTGGCGGCGGTTTCCTCGGTGCAGGATTTGCCGCTTTTTACAGCTGTAATGGTAGCTCGGGAAACTTGAGAAAGCTCTGTCAGCTTCTTAATGTTCATATCCTTGCGGGCCATTTCAGCGACTAGGGAAACTCGATTGATACGCACAGACTCACCTCCGTTTGTAAAATATCTTTTATGAGTGTATTTTATCATGAACGACGGTAAAAGTCAACGCCAATTGCTTTTTATCCGAAAATAATTTTAAATTTGCAAGTTGCTTGCTATTTGGGGCTGTTCGTGGTAAGATACATCTAGGAGTTATGTACCAAAGGAGTGGAGTACAATGGAAGAAAGGCAAAAGGAAATCTTTGCCCAAAGGTTATCTGAACTCAGAAAAGAAAAAAATGAGACACAAGCGGAATTTAGCCAACGTACTGGAATACGACAGCAGACAATTTCCGGCTATGAAAATGGGAAGATATCCCCCACGCTGGATGCCGCAATTGAGATTGCAAAGGCGTGCGACGTGTCGGTGGATTGGCTTTGTGGTCTGACTGATACAAGGAGAAACAAGTTTATAGAATACGCCGATGTTATTATGGCGTTGGTAAATATTGGGCAAGCAACAGGGGGAAATCTTTATCTTACCAAAGTCGAAGTGGATAGGTACGACTATGATGGTCCCTGGGTAGAAGAGCAAATAGCGCTAAGAATTGAAGATGAGGAAATTCAAAAATTCCTAAAATCTTGGAATGACATTTTACCTTTAGTGAAATCAAAGACAATTTCAGGAAATTTATACAGCCTTTGGTTAAAAGATGAAATGAGAAAGTATAAAACAAAAACCCCTGCTGCGAAAGAGCAAGAGGAATGGGAGAATATTTTATCCGATGATGATTTACCATTCATCGTAGATGACGGAACCGATCAAGCAAAGGACACGATTCCCCAGGAATCCTCCTATCCCACTGAGGACAAAGAAAACAAAGACAGCGAGGAAAGGTGAACCGCTTGCTTGCCGCTAAGATTTGCTAGAGCTCGTTACCCCTTTGCTAAGATTCGCTCGGGGTTTGCTAGAGTTTGCTAAGGGGCGCTGTTGCGAAGAAACCCATTGGTTTTGCCGGATGGCCCTGTCACAAGAACGATGGCAAAAATAGCAAGTGCCATTTGCCAGATAGCAAAGCATGGCAGAAGATGGCAAGGTCATAAAAAAATAGCCAGGCCATAAAGTTGATGGCCAGGCCACAGAGAAAGGAGGCTTTGCACATGGCAACCATTACCAAACGGGGGGACACCTACCGCATCCGCTGTTCTTTGGGCTATGACAGCCAGGGGAAGCAGGTGATCCGCTCCACCACCTGGAAGCCCGCCCCCGGCATGACGGCCAAGCAGGCGGAGAAGGAGCTGAACCGCTTTGCCGTGCTCTTTGAGGAGAAGTGCAAGCGGCGGCGGTGACCCCCATATCACCTTTGAAAAGCTGGCGGAAAAGTGGTTCTCGGAGTACGCCAAAAGCCACTTGAAAGCCAAGACCTACCACGAATACCGGGGCATGACGGCCCGCACCTACGCCGCTTTGGGACATATCAAGGTGGACAAGCTGCGGCCCCGGCACTTCCGGGAGTTTTTCGCCCAGCTTTCCGAACCGGGCATGAACCAGCTCAACGGCAAGGCCCTGGCCCCCAAGACTGTTTGGAATTATTATTCTTTCTGTTCCTCGGTGCTGAGCTGGGCGGTAAAGTCCGAACTGATCGACCGCAACCCCTGCACGGCTGCGGCACCGAAAAAGCCAGCCTCCCACATTGTGTGCCTGGACGATGAACAGGCCCGGCAATTCTTGGAAGCCTTGGAGAAAGAACCGCTGGAAGATCGGGTATTCTTCACCCTGGCGCTGCTTACAGGCTACCGGCGGGGCGAGCTGCTGGGCCTGGAATGGCCGGACGTGGATTTTGAAGCGGGGGTTATCACTGTCCGGCGCACCTCTCAATACACCAACGACCGGGGCATTTACACCGACACGCCTAAGACTGCCAGCTCTGCCCGTTCCACAAAGATTTCCCCCGCCCTGGTGGAGCTGCTGCGCTCGTACAAGGTAGCCCAGGCCACGGCACGGCTGGAACGCGGGGACTTGTGGTCCAGCGAGTGGACAGACCACCCCCGGCTGTTTACCGCCTTGAACGGCACCCCCATGCAGCCGAACCTCCCAGGGAAGCGACTTCACAAAATCCTGGAGCGGGCAGGGCTGCCCCAGGTAACGCTCCACTCCTTGCGCCACACAAACGCCAGCCTGCTGATCACCGGCGGCGTGGACGTGCGAACCGTAGCCGCCCGGCTGGGCCACAGCCAAACCAGCACCACGCTGAACATCTATGCCGAGACCATCAAAAACGCGGAAGCGGCAGCTGCCCAGGCGCTGGACGATATACTCCTGAAAAAGGCATGATGGTGCGCCTGGAATTTCAAACGCGGGCGGCAAACCAACCGCCATAGCAAGTTTCTGCGGCGCAAGCCGCAGTGCGCGACTTGTTCTGTCCGAGCACGGACAAAGCATAAAAGAAGGGGCCTTCCAACCGCTGGAAAGCCCCGATTTTTTACCCCATAAAGACCAAATAAAGACCAAACCGCAAAAGCGAAAAAGAAAGACCCCCGAAGAATGGCTCTAGACCGCCATTTTCCAGGGGTTAGTGGGTGGTCGAGGTGACAGGATTTGAACCTGCGACTTCTACGTCCCGAACGTAGCGCTCTACCAAACTGAGCCACACCTCGTAAAAAAGCCTCGGATTTTAACAACCGAGGCTTTTGGCAGCGGTACCAGGATTTGAACCCAGACAAACAGAGTCAGAGTCTGCTGTGCTACCCTTACACAATACCGCTATCTTTCCTGCCGCCCTGTCCGAACGGCAGTATTTATTATAACAGGTTTTCCGGAAAAGTCAATACCTTTTTTCACTTTTTTCTTGGCGGATTTTGCGCCAGGCTTTTTCCCCTTACGCTGGACGCACAGGAATGTCCCGGTTTTCCAAATACCGCTTCAGATCGGGAATGGCGATCTCCCGGAAATGGAACAGGCTGGCCGCCAGCACCGCATCTGCTTTTCCCACCGTGAAGGCGTCGTAGAAATGCTCCAGCTTCCCCGCCCCGCCAGAGGCTATCACCGGGATGCTCACCGCTTCCGAAATGGCTCGGGTCAGTTCCAGGTCATAGCCCGCCTTGGTGCCGTCGCAATCCATGCTGGTCAGGAGGATTTCCCCCGCCCCCAGGCGCTCCACCTCTTCGGCCCACGCCACCGCATCCTTGCCTGTGTCCACCCGGCCGCCGTTGAGATACAGGGTCCAGCCCCCCTCGGGACGGCGTTTGGCGTCCATAGCCACCACCACACACTGGCTGCCGAACTTGTAGGCCGCCTCTTGGATGATGGAAGGATCTTTCAACGCCGCCGAATTGACCGACACCTTGTCCGCCCCGGCCCGAAGAATGCGGGTAAAATCCTCCACCGTGCGGATGCCGCCTCCCACAGTGAAGGGGATGAAGATGCTCTCCGCCACCCGAGTGACAATGTCCACCATAATGTTCCGATCATCGGAAGAGGCGGTGATGTCCAACAGCACCAGCTCATCGGCCCCCTGGCGGTCGTATTCGATGGCGCACTCCACCGGGTCTCCAGCGTCCCGCAGGCCTACAAAATTGGTCCCCTTGACCACCCGGCCGCTCTTCAAATCTAAGCAGGGGATGATTCGTTTTGCATACATGGTCAGTCCTCCTCTCGCAGCAGAGCGGCAAAGTTGCGCAAAATCTGCAGCCCCACCTGGCCGCTCTTCTCCGGGTGGAACTGGCAGGCCATTACATTTCCTTTGCGCACGGCCGCGTGGATGGTGATCCCATACTCCGCTGTGGCGGTGACCACGTCTTCCGCCGCCTGGAGATAGTAGGAGTGGACAAAATACACATAGGGCTCTGCCGGCAATCCGGCGAACAGGGGCTCTCCCTCTTTCAGGGTCAGGGAGTTCCATCCAATGTGGGGAATTTTCAGGCCGCTTTCCTTGGGCAGGCGGAGGATGCGGCCCTTCAGCAAACCCAGCCCCCGGGCACCGGGGGACTCTTCGCTCTCTTCAAACAAGATCTGCAGGCCCAGGCAGATACCCAAAAAGGGCCTGCCAGAGTCCACAAAATCGTGGATGGGCCCCTCCAAGCCCCGGGCCCGGAGCTGGTCCATGGCGTCGCCGAAGGAGCCTACCCCGGGCAGCACCGCGGCCTCTGAGGCCAGCAGTGCGACGGGGTCGGCGGTCACTTGGCAATCGGGGCCGATGTGGCGCAGGGCCTTCTCCACGCTTTGGA
>ENA-OROH01002727-OROH01002727.1-human-gut-metagenome-genome-assembly--contig:-NODE-2727-length-12927-cov-2.435131_pt1 | contig 12927 bp, 12 predicted proteins | sample MGYA00242125_ERZ509042 | MGnify/ENA primary metagenome ERZ509042 (study PRJEB26280, sample SAMEA2338738) | human gut metagenome | biome: human gut; feature: human-associated habitat; material: faeces... | reverse complement strand
CGGAGGAAGGGGATGCGGTGACCATCACCCCCAAGCCGGACGAAGGCTTTGAGGTGGACGAAATCCTGGTGAAAGACGAGGACGGCAAGGAGATTAAGGTCACCCAGAACCCGGACGGCACCTACACCTTCACCCAGCCCGACGGGAAAGTGACCATCACCGTGACCTTCCGCTGCGACGGTGGCGAGCTTTGCCCCGGCCACCACCTGACGGACGTGCGCAAGGACGCCTGGTACCATGCCGCCGTGGACTATGTGGTAGAACAGGGCATCATGGAGGGCATGAGCGCTACAACCTTCTCCCCCAACACAGAGGTGACCCGCGCCCAGGCGGTGCAGATCTTCTATAACTTGGAAGGCCAGCCGGACATCTCGGACGAGAACTTGGGCTATCCCTACGAGGACGTAAACGCGCAAGCCTGGTACGGCGATGCGGTGTACTGGGCCAGGATCACCGGTGTAGCCACCGGCTACGGGGATGGGACTTTCCAGCCCGGCGATAACATCACCCGCCAGGAGTTCGCCCAAATGCTCTACAACTACGCCAAGTATAAGGACTATGACTTGACTGCCCAGGGTGACCTTTCCCAGTTCCCGGACAGCGGCAGCGTAGCAGATTGGGCGGAAGCAGCCATGAGCTGGGCCAATGGCAACGAGCTGATTAACGGCCACGACAACGGCACCATCGATGCGGCAGGCACCGCCATCCGCGCCCAGGCGGCAAGTATCTTGATGCAGTTCGACCAGAACCTGGTGAAAAATTGAATTTTTATGCGGAGGCCGGGAGCAATCCCGGCCTTTTGCGTAAGCGTCAAATGAGAGGAAAGAACGAGCCGCACACTGCTGTGTGCGGCTCCCAGCCCGTCGAAAAAGTCCAGCTTTCGCTGGGCTTTTTCGACAGGCTGAAAAGCACCCTGTCGGGGTGCTCTTTTCCTCATTATGTACGCAGCTTCTTTTCCGACTTTTTGATGACGTGCAGGAACACTTCGTCCACCAGGTAGGTGTCCCGCCCCTCTTCCAGCCATTTGTTCCGTAATTCATTGAGGCCGTGAAGCAGGACGTTGGCTTCGGTAGGGGTAAGGTTTAGGCGGATGGTTTGTTTCATGGGGTGGCCTCCTCTCTTTTGATGGTTTCATTATAGAGAAAAAGACGGATTTTTGCCAATGTGCGAATCGATGAGGCCAATTTTACCATTTTTGCAACATTGCCGATGGCTGCAAACCGCATAAAACCTGAGTTTTTCCAGGCCCCTTATGGTTCTTACTTTCTTTAGGACTTCCTACCTTAAGGGCGGCAAGGTCGGCTATCTACATACAGCAAGCGGCGATACTCCTGCTCTGGAATATCGCCGCTTATGTTCTTCTATTTCGAAACTTGTCACATCAAGGTTCTTTCGAAAATGGTGTAGTAGTGGTGTAGTAAGCGCCTTTTCGCTTCGTGAAACCCTTGATTTTACTGGCTTTTCCGGGATTTTTAAGGATACTGCCGTGGCATATGAATAGTATTTTTATCATGAGTTTAAAGCTCCTTTGCTTCTTCTAGTTTTTCTCGGAGAATACATTTATCCGGTTGTCGTACGCCGAGCTGTTTTATTCTAAGGCCCCTCCATTCCAAACCCCGGGCTATAACCTTCATCTTTCTCCCCGTTCCCGGAAAGATATTTCTGCAGAGAACACAGAGGCTGCTATTTCGCAGAAAAACACTCCCAAGGGATTCTCCCTTTGAGAGTGTCTCATTGCGTGCTGGAACGGAGTCTCTTGCAGGCTTTCATCCCATTCTTATCGAATTCGATATCTCCTTCGGGGCTGCACTCTTTGAAACGGAAGAAGAGCGCCCCTCAAATATACCAGGAAAAATACGCACCCATACAGGACAATGCCAAAGATCACATCCACCACAGAATGCTGCTTCAGGAATACAGTGGACAAGATAATGAAAATTGCCAAAATCCAAGAAGCCTTTTGCAGAAGCCAATGCTTATGCAGTGCCTCGGAACGGTCGATGGCCACCGCTACGGCCAGGGAATTGAACACATGGATGCTGGGAAGAATATTCGTAGACGTATCCACACGATACAAGGCGCGCACCAATTGCACAAAGAAGTTTCCATCCGCAGGCAGTTCTGGACGAAGATTGTGTCCGTTTGGGTAAAGCCAGGACACCACAAGGAACAGGGTCATTCCAATTCCCAAACTGATGGTAAGCTGCCAATACTCCCGCATATTCTTCTGCACACACAAGAAGTAGATCCACGCGGCGCCTACATATACAAACCAAAGCAAATAGGGAACAACAAAATATTCACAAAACGGGATGGCGTCGTCGAGCCGTGTGTGAACCATGTGCCAATGATCCACCTTTCTCGTCTCGAGAAACTCAAAAGCCAACAAGTAGCAAATCACATAGCCGATGACCAGACCGCTATGCCTTCTCTCGAAAAATTGCTTCATAGGGCCTTATGCTCCTTCTTTTGTCACCCAGTCGAGTTATACTCTCAAAAACCGCTTCCCCTACAACCAAGTGGGAACCTTGGAAGCTTCTCCCGCAGGATGTCCGCACAGAAAACGTGTGGTTAACATGTGAGAAGCATTATAGCACACCATTTCAATTTTTTCTAGACCTTTTGAACAGAAACTCTCTTGTCCTCTCTTCGCGTCCCTGCACAAAAGCTGTAGAAAACTCCACACGAAAAGAGCTTCAGTTTTTCCAGGAGAAATTCTCTTTTCCTGCGCCTACCTCAAAGTGGTACTTGACGATGCCCAAATCCACCTTTGTGTAAAAACCTCCCAAGGATTTGGCCGACACCGTGCTGCCTTGGAGAGAGAGAAGGAATTTCTGCTGATTCATCGCCGTAGGGGCAAGCTGGGCCGCTTCCATCCCCTTGCGGAACCAATCCGGCATAGAGCCTTCCACCTGGCAGAGCTTTTCCAGGGGTTTGCTTTTGTGGGCAATCCCCTGGGTGGTCCCCTTGCCCAGGGCAAGAACGCACACCAGCTTTTCCCCCGGCGCGATGGTGCAGCGGTTCTTCGCCGCCCCTTTGCCAAAGGTCAATGCTACCCAGCAGGTGTTCAGACCCAGCATCTGCGCAAACAAAGCCAACCGTTCTCCATAATAACCCAGCTTCTCTTCTAAATCAGCACTCTTTTTCCCAATTAGGGCAATGTAATTTTGCACCCCGGAAAATTTGCCATAATGGGCCATCAAGCTGTCAAAGGCCTTGGGCTCCCCTGCCACCAGCTGCATGTGCAGACCGCCCTCTCGATTGCATCTCTCTATTTCCTGCTGCAAAGCAGCGGCAGCATCCGGACGAAGAGGAATCCCCTTATAACTGCGCACAGAATGGCGGTTTTGCATGGCTTCTAAAATCGTCACAATGTTCATCCTTTCTGTTGTAAATTGGGATAATGGGCTCGGGCGGCATCCTGCGCCACTTGGCAAACATGATCTACCAAAACTTTGATCTCTCCCCATTTTCCCAGATTAGCGTCCACATAGTAATAATTCATGGTCCCCTGGCGGTGTACATTGACCAACCCGGCATCTTTTAGGATGCGCAAGTGGTGAGACACTGCCGGGCGAGAAAGGTGGGTTCGTCTGGTGATTTCCGGCACCCGCATTCCAACGGTTTCATATTCCAGCAGAGCGATAAAAATCTGCTGACGGGTTTCGTCTCCCAGAGCTACAAAAAAACTTTGCAATTCTTTAAACTCCTCCGCCAGAGATTGGCGCTGTGCCCTGCAAGCATCCATCGCTCCTCCTCCCTTCGCAAATGCACCAATGGTTTAAACGCTTGAACCATTATAGCACAACTTCCCCCTTTTGTGTGCATTGGGAAAGAAAATAGGGACGATCAAGCGTGGAAAAGTCACGCTTACCTAGTAGAACAACCGCAGCGGTCTTCCCTGGTTTCAGAAGAACACAGCTTTTCTAAGGCGGATGAATCCAGCACCTGCACCCTCCCTCGGGAAGTGGCGACAATCCCTCTGCGGCGAAGTTCAGAAAGTCCCCGGGTAAGCTGCACCCGGCTGATTCCTAAAATCTCCGCCAGTTCGTCCTGGGTCATGTCCACTTTTAAGGCAGGGACGGCGCTTTGCTGGGACGCCAGCAGATACAGCAGATTGCTCAGCTTCACCAAGGAAGGATTGTACTCTTGGTGAATGGTTTCGAACAGGAACAAATTGACATAGGAGGCATACCAATCCACCACCTGCTCCCCCAGGGCTGGATTCGCCTGGAACATCTCCCGAAACTGGGCAACGGAGAATTCCAGCACACGCATGGGGGAAAGCGCTACTGTCACCAAAGAAAGCTCGATTATAAAATCTTGCCGGTGGTATCCAGGGAAGACGGTTCCCGCCCCATGAAAACTGATGATCTTCCGCCGGCCTCGCTCATGATCGGCATAGTGCATCTCCAGTCCGGAAAGGATATAGTGGATTTTTTCGTAAGGTTGCCCCGGCTTCCACAGCAATTCTCCCTTTTGCACGGTGCGCATAACATGGGGCTGTGCTGCAAAGAAGTCTTGAAAAGCCGAAAAATCTCCCGCAAAATAGTAGCGCGGCGTCAGCAAAAGATTTCCCTCCCCACTGCCTGTGTATTGCTTTTTTCTATTCTACCACAGGGGCGTTTCCCCTGCAATTGTCCCCAGGAACCTGAAGCGACGCGGCCTCTGGATAGCCCGGCAAAAGGCAACAGCGCAGACCTCCACGAAATAGAGGCCCACGCTGCAACCACACACGCACATTGGTTTTTACTACACGCCGGAGCTACACAAGTCTCCTTTGCCGCTGTACGCCGGTCAATCTCTGGAAGGGATTTCCCACCAGGGGGCTGTACTCCGGAAAAAACGCTTCCTTTCCAATAATACCCCAAGAATATCTCTGTACTGGCTTAGGGGCAGTTGGAAAGGGTCCCCTCTCAAAAAAACCTTGACAAAACCGACGATTTGTGGTATAAGGTTTACTTGGCAAATGTGTTATATAGGTTCCCGACTTGGGGGAACGTTTCTACCGGCCGCCTGAAGGCCGACTATAACGCGCCGCATCAGGCGGGCGTATAGCCGGATTGGGCGGCTTTTTTGTGCATACTACCAGGAAGAAAGGTGGATTATTTTATGAACACAGACATTCTCATTATCGGCGCTGGGCCCGCGGGCATTTTCACCGCCATGGAGCTGCTCCGTCAAGGCAGCCGTCAAAAAATCCTGCTGGTGGAAAAAGGCAAGGCCGTGGAGGAACGCCGCTGTCCGAAAGGGCAGACCGGTCGCTGCATGAACTGCAAACCCTACTGCCATATCACCACCGGTTTTTCCGGGGCAGGAGCTTTTTCCGATGGAAAGCTCTCTCTTTCCACCGAAGTGGGCGGCGACCTGCCCCAGCTCATTGGAGACGATTTGGCCCAATCCCTGCTTGCATATACGGACTCCATCTATTTGGAATTCGGTGCGGATTCCCACGTGGAAGGCGTCTCGGAAAAAGAGGCCGTTAAGGAAATCCGCAAAAGGGCCATTCAAACCGGTTTAAAGCTGGTGGACTGTCCCATCCGTCACCTGGGCACGGAGAAAGCCCAGGAAATTTACACGGCCATCGAGCGTTATCTGCTGGAAAACGGGGTGGAAATTCGTTTTGGCTGCGCCTGTACCGACCTGATTCTGCAGGATGGCGTATGTTTGGGCGCTTATTTGACAGAAGGGCAAACGGAATATTCCGTATTTGCCAAGCACACCATTGTGGCCGCCGGACGGCGGGGCGCCGACTGGTTTGACAAACTCTGCGCCCAACACGGCATTGCCCACGCTCCGGGCACAGTGGACATTGGCGTGCGGGTGGAAGTGCGCAATGAGGTTATGGAGACAGTCAACAATGTGCTGTACGAGTCCAAGCTGATTGGGTATCCCAAACCCTTTAAAAACAAGGTGCGCACCTTTTGCCAAAATCCTGGAGGATTTGTCAGCCAAGAAAACTACGACAACAACCTGGCTGTCGTCAACGGCCATTCCTACAAAGACAAAAAATCTTCCAACACCAACCTGGCCATTCTCTGCTCGCACAACTTTACGGAACCCTTCCACCAACCCATTGAGTACGCACAAAAAGTGGGAGAGCTCACCAATATGCTGGGAGCAGGGCACATTTTGGTGCAGCGCTACGGGGATATTCTAGACGGCAAGCGCACCTGGCAGGAGGAGCTTTCCCGCTCCAACCTCAAGCCCACTTTGCCCGACGCTGTAGCAGGCGACATTACGGCAGCCATGCCCTACCGGGCCATGGTGAATATCCTCCATTTTATGCAGGCTGTAGACCACGTGGTGCCTGGCTTCGCAGCTGTGGAAACTTTGCTCTATTCCCCGGAACTGAAGTTCTACAGCAACCGGGTAAAGATGGATGCGCAGTTAAACACCAGCGTCCCCAACCTCCACTGTCTGGGAGATTCCAGCGGATGGACCCGGGGCCTGATGATGGCCTCCGCCATGGGTGTGCTCATGGGCCGGCTTCTGGCGGCGGAATCTCCCACCGCTTAAACGGCTGCCTCCTCTTTCCCAAAAAAGAAAACGTGGGAACCCTTCCCCCTGGGGTTCTCACGTTTTTTTATGCTGCAAGTATGGGAATACAAGTTGTGTTTTCCCTTGGAACCTGCTCACGCCAAGCATTCCCGGAAAAGGGTCGAACACGGGATCTGTGCCTTACCGGCCCGGACCAGCCCTTATCCCCCCAGCGTTATGTCGTGTCTCTGGTACCACTGTAGCGCTTGGAAAAAATCTTCCGGCTGAAAATCCGGCCACAGGCGGTCTACCACAAAAAAATCCGCGTACACAGATTGCACCGGCAAAAAGCCGGACAACCGGCGCATGCCGCCCCAGCGGATCACCAGATCCACCCGGGAAATGTCCCACGTGCGCAGCTGCTTGCGGATCCCCTTGCGGCAGTTTCCCGGCCGGTCCATCTGGGCCAAATCCCATTCCCATCCATAGTTTACCAAGAAGTTGACCCGCATTCCCCCACCGTTTCGGTCCTGTCGCACGGTGTACGGCAGCAGCTCCTTAGGAAACGCGGGGGCGTCTTTGTCCCCCACAACCAAAAGGGAGATGGGTTCCAAAGCAACACGTTCCACGGCTTCCACGCAAGCTCTCGAAAAAGCTTGCACCTGTTCCAGCGGCCGTCCGCAGTTATCGGTGGTAAACCCGTAAAATGTCAGCTCCTGAACGCCTGCCTCCCGAGCCAGATGCAGCAGTTCCACGCCGGGCACAAGGCCATGCGCATATCCCTCTTGTTTGGCCAAACCCGCCTGTTTGGCCCATCGCCGGTTGCCGTCTGGAATGATCCCCACATGTTTTGGAATGCGCATTGTATCACCTCCCCTGCAGTATGTGTTCTCTCCCCAACAAGTATACGCCTCCTTCCTGAAAAAAGACCAGCATTTCCAGCCGGGTCCCTCTCGACCTTTCCCCCTGCAATAACCCAAAAACAAGCACTTGCACAATCGCCTTACCCTGCTAAAAAGCAAAAAATCACTTTACACAAAAATAGATAAGGTTTTGTTCGCGTTTTCTTGTTTTATGGCAAGATATTTGCTATAATAAGCCCACAGAGGCACGTAAGACTATAGAAAAAACTTGTATACCTCTGAAATGTCCATCATACAAAGAAAGCTAGGAATAAAAAATTCCTTGCTCTACTTCTCCAATCCAGTTGGAGCTTGCATTTGTTTCACATGCGCCGGGAGCCATTACCTGCTCCCGGACGAAAGATATGGGAAAGGAAGGTTCGTTATGGCTCGGAAAAAAGCAGATCCAGCAAAGAAGAAACCCACTCCAAAAAAGGCGGATGCCCCCACCGTAGAAAAGAAAGCGCCTGCCGCAGCAGTTCCCACCTCTCCGAAGGATTCGACCCCTGTTTCGCCTAAGGGGACGGCTCCCGCCAAAAAAGACAGTTCTCTCACGGCGGAAAAGACGACTCCTGCTCCGGCTGTGGAGAAACCCGCTCCGAAAAAGGAAACTCCTCCTCAGGAAACTGCTTCTCCTGCAGTGGAAAAGGCAGCTCCTGCTCCGGCTGTGGAGAAGCCCGCTCCGAAAAAGGAAACTCCCGCTCAGGAAACTGTTTCTCCCGCAGTGAAAAAGGCAGCTCCTGCCCCGGCTGTGGAGAAACCCGCTTCGAAAAAGGAGACTCCTCCTCAGGAAACTGCTTCTCCCGCAGTGGAAAAGGCAGCTCCTGCTCCGGCTGTGGAGAAACCCGCTTCGAAAAAGGAGACTCCCGCTCAGGAAACTGCTTCTCCCGCAGTGGAAAAGGCAGCTCCTGCAAAGAAGGCGGCCGCTTCCAAAAAGGCTGCCACTCCGAAACCGAAGGCCGCACCGGCTGAGAAAGAACCTGCTCCCGCGGAACAAGCAGCCCCGAAGGAGCCCGCTCCCGTCGCAGAGGAACCGGCAGGTGTGCAGGTGCTCTCGGAACTGCCTCGCCGCAGCGTAGCCTTTATTGGATCCGAGTGCCATCCCTTCGTCAAAACAGGAGGCTTGGGGGATGTGATGTATGCCCTGCCCCGGGAGTTGGTCCGCCTCAACTGCGATGTGCGGGTGATTTTGCCTCGTTACGCCTGCATTCCCCAGAAGTACCAGGATAAAATGGTCTACCGGGGTGAATTCTACATGGATGTGGGTAACACTGGCCGCCAGTACTATGTGGGTATTATGGAGTACATCTGCGACGGCGTAGTCTATGACTTTATCGACAACCAGGAGTTTTTCTCCTCTGGGAATCCCTATGTGAACCTGGTGGACGACATTCCCAAGTACTGTTTCTTCAGCAAGGCTGCTTTGGCCGCTTTGAACTTTATGAACTGGATTCCCGATGTGATCCACTGCCACGACTGGCAGGCCGCACTGGTGCCCATCTACCTGCGCACCCTTTTCAAAAATTCTCCTGTGGGACATGCAAAATCGATCCTCACCATTCACAATCTCCGATTCCAGGGAATCTACAACATTCCCACCATTCAATATTGGACCGGCTTGCCCAACGACGTGTTCAATATAGGCGCGCTGAAACAGGGCTGGGAAGACGCCAACATGTTCAAGGGCGGCCTGGCGTACGCAGACCGCATCACCACCGTCAGCGGCACCTACGCCCAGGAAATCCAAACCAGGGAGTACGGCGAGGGTTTGGAGGGGCATCTGCGGTATCACAGCTACAAACTGCGGGGCATTGTCAACGGCATTGACTACGACATGTGGAACCCGGAAACCGACCCTGCTTTGGCGGTCAACTACGGGCTCTCCACAGTGTTGGAGCATAAAATGGAGAACAAGCTGGCTCTGCAAAAAGAGCTGGGCCTGGAGGAAAACCAGGACAAATTCGTGATCGGACTGATCTCCCGCTTGACGAACCAAAAGGGATTGGATCTGGTCAGCGCAGTGATTCCTCAGGTAATGGACGGCAACACCCAAGTGGTGATTTTGGGAACCGGCGACAAAGAGTTTGAGGACACGTTCCGCTATTACGAAGGCGCCTATAAGGGGCAGTTTGCCGCCTGTATTCAGTATGATGAATCTCGTGCCCACCGCATTTACGCCGGTGCAGACGCACTGTTGGTGCCCTCCCGTTTTGAGCCCTGCGGCCTGACCCAGCTCAACGCCATGCACTACGGAACCCTGCCCATTGTGCGGGAAACCGGCGGCTTAAAGGACACCGTAGAGCCTTACAACACCTTCTCTGGCGATGGGAACGGCTTCACGTTCGACCGGTACGAATCCGGTCTGTTGCTGGACGCCATCAACCGAGCCAAGACATTGTACTTTACCAACCGCTATCACTGGGACGAGGTGGTCCAGCGGGATATGGCCAAAGACGTTTCCTGGGAGCATTCTGCAAAGCAGTACAAGGATCTGTACCTGGAATTGACCCAATGGTAAAACTCACCTAAGCTTGCGGGGCTCTCCTCTGCATCCCAAGCGGCATTGTATCACAGTAAAACCGGCAGTTGGCCTTGACGGCCCCTGCCGGTTTTTTCTGCATTCCATAGGGTCCAACTAGGCAGCAGCTCTTGCAAGATTTTTCCAACCAGGACTGAAAAGCTGCGCCCCGTTTTCATTTTCCTTTATCCAGAACACCAAAGCCTGCACGCTGCAGAGAAACATTTCTCCCTGCAGAACTTTGTCAGGCTTGGAAGAGATGGAAAGAAGATTGCCGCAGCGTCCACTCGCCCGTCTCCTCTTTTTCAAAGAGGTTCTCTTCGTAATAGAAGAAACACCGAAGCACGCCGGCAGCTGCTTGAGGCGCCAGATAAAACAGCCGGTTAGTGAGCTGGCCGCCTTCTTCCTTCACATCCAGATTGGCAAAGGGAATGCCCGGCACCCGGCCATCCTCTGCTTTGCCACCCCATGCCACATATTTTTCCAAAAGTTCTCGTTTGTCCATAGAAACACCCTTTCCCTACTGCGTATCTTACTTGAAGAACATGTCGCCCTCCTCCCGCTCAATCCGCATGAAGGTGTCCATAGAAACACCTAGGATATAGGAGATTTTGCATACTACTTGAGCGGAGGGATTGCTTTTTCGTCCCGTTTCAAGATCGCGTATGTAGTGATCCGAACTGCCAGCCTGGCTTGCCAAGGACACTTGTGAAAGGTCGCGGCTTTTGCGTACCTCCCGAAGCTTTTTCCCGTCAAAGTTTGCCTCCATTTTTCTCACCTCCTTTATACCAATGATAAAGGAAAATGAGGTGCATCAGTGAGTATCTATAGCTCCTATTTTATAAAAAATATTCGAAAAAGATATTTAATACTCTCACTCTTCTTGAAAATCCTGCAGACAGAGATCCACAGCCTCTAAAAATCTATACGGGCCCGAAGTTTCACTGCAGGCTTGCATTTCCCGGCAGCGTGCAGGGAAACTCCCCATCTCCGGATGGAGCGGAGAGAAAGGCCCCTCCCCTCTGGAAACTTCCTATTGAAAACTGACGGAAAAACCAGTAGAATGAGAGGAACCGGAAGACCCGGAAAAACAAAAAGGAGTTGTATTTTATGCCGAAAATCACCTTTATGGGAGCGGGGAGCACTGTGTTTGCCCGCAATGTGTTGGGAGATTGCATGTGCACCCCCGCCCTGCGGGACAGTGAAATCGCCCTATACGATATTGATGCCCAGAGGCTGGAGGAAAGCTTTATCATCCTCAGCGCCATCAATCGGAACATCAACGAGGGACGTGCAAAAATCAGCACCTACTGTGGTGTGGAAAACCGGAAGGAAGCCCTGCGCGGCGCAGACTTTGTGGTGAATGCCATTCAAGTTGGTTTCTACGAGCCCTGCACTGTCATTGACTTTGAAATTCCAAAAAAATATGGTCTGCGGCAAACCATCGCGGATACCTTAGGCATTGGCGGCATTATGCGCGGCCTGCGCACCATTCCCGTGCTGGCAGACTTTGCTCGGGATATGGAAGAGGTTTGCCCGGACGCATGGTTCCTAAATTACACCAACCCCATGGCCATTTTGTCCGGTTACATGCAGCGGTACACTTCCATCAAAACCGTGGGCCTGTGCCACAGTGTGCAGGTCTGCTCGGAAGGCTTGCTGAAGTCTCTGGATATGGAAGACAAGCTGGAAGGCCGCAAGGAGCTGATCGCCGGCATCAACCACATGGGCTGGCTGCTGGAACTCCAGGATAAAGAGGGAAATGACCTGTATCCGGAAATTCGGAAGAGGGCTGCCGAAAAGAACGCCTCTGAAAAACACAAGGACATGGTCCGCTTCGATTACATCCAAAACTTTGGCTACTATTGTACAGAATCCAGCGAGCACAATGCGGAGTACAACCCCTTCTACATCAAGTCCAACTATCCGGCACTGATTGAAAAATTCAACATTCCCCTGGACGAATATCCCCGCCGCTGTGTCAACCAAATCCAAGGCTGGAAAGAAGAGAAGGAAAACATTCTGAACAACGGCCAGGTCACCCATGAACGGTCCCGGGAATACGCCTCCTACATTATGGAGGCCATGGTCACCGGGAACCCCTACAAAATCGGCGGCAATGTTCTCAACACAGGGTTGATCGACAACCTGCCCTCGGACGCCTGCGTAGAGGTGCCCTGTCTGGTGGACAATCGGGGCGTCCATCCCTGCCACGTGGGCAAATTGCCCTTGCAGCTGGCGGCCATGAACATGACCAACATCAATGCCCAGTTGCTGACCATCCAGGCAGCTGTTACCAAGAAGCGGGAGGACATTTATATGGCGGCCATGCTGGAGCCCCACACCGCCGCCGAGCTCTCCATTGACGACATCAAAGCCATGGTGGACGAACTGATTGAGGCCCACGGGGACTATATGAAAGACTACCGGTAATACTCCCCATTTTCCCTGCCGCCTCTTATGCAGGAAGTGCGCGCACCCCGAAACCAGAGATAGAACTTGAAAAGGAGAGATCGCCTCTGTGAGGTGATCTCTCCTTTTCCGTGTTCGACAGCGATCCACGCAGCCTGTACATGGACCTGCTGGCGCCTGTTTTCTTTCCCAAATAGTCCCCTTTTTTCTCACATTCTCTTGACCTTATTGCTGTATGAGGGTTTGCAATGTGGGCAGTACTAAAGAGAGAAGTACCGCGTCCTTCTCAAAGCCCATTGGTTCCCTAGAGCAAGGAGGAATTGCAGAATGGAAAAAATTAAGGTTGTGCAATACGGCTGCGGTAAAATGGCCAAGTACACCCTGCGTTATCTGTACGAGCACGGCGCACAAATTGTGGGCGCCATTGATGTGAATCCCCAGGTGGTGGGCATGGATGTGGGCGATTACGCCCAGCTTGGCGTAAAGCTGAACGTACCCATCCGCTCGGACGCGGACGCCGTGCTGGACGAATGCGACGCCGACATTGCCGTGGTGACGCTGTTCAGCTTCATGGCGGATATGCTGCCGCATCTGGAACGCTGCCTGTCCCGCGGC
>ENA-OROH01002718-OROH01002718.1-human-gut-metagenome-genome-assembly--contig:-NODE-2718-length-12959-cov-3.790840_pt1 | contig 12959 bp, 14 predicted proteins | sample MGYA00242125_ERZ509042 | MGnify/ENA primary metagenome ERZ509042 (study PRJEB26280, sample SAMEA2338738) | human gut metagenome | biome: human gut; feature: human-associated habitat; material: faeces... | reverse complement strand
CGAGATCAATATATAGGCCATCGTAATATGGCCCCGACGGGGACACACTTGAAGATTCAGGAACGGTCATTTGGACCATTCGGATAAACATGGCTGTCATCAAGGCTATTGCTATGATCATAAACGAGATAAACGAGGCCATAGCTCCCCATAAAATTTTTCTTTTCATACGTTGCTCCCTGTTCTTTTAGATAAATTGATTTGCAGCTGGTGGCCGAAATTATAGCACAGATAGGAAAAGCTGTCCAGTCAAACCCGACTATTTATCTGCACAGGCAAAGTGGAAGGAGAGATACTGAAAGAGTCAGACGCTAAAACTGCAAGGCTTTTGGAGTCTCCAGTAGAGAGAAAATACGGCTCAATTTGTTTTGCGCCGTAAAAAGCGCAGAAATCTGGGCAACTGCTTGGTCACACCTCCAGCTTTCCGTGGTTCGTCTTTTTCGTAGTCGAAATCATCAGGGCAGTCTGTGAGGATATGGGTCATCCAGGAAAGCGTTTGATAGTCAAAACCAGTTTGTTTGATTTGTTCATATTCAGATTTGGTATATATGCACTCGTACACAAAGGCAAGGCTTAAAGGCTCAACAAAGCCTCCCAGTGTGACCGAATAGACCGGCTCTGGTGGATCGTACATCCAGACATAGCGCCACTCATCTGTGATATCTTCTTTGTCAATCCATTCCAATATTTCAATATGATAGCACGGTTGCTCCGGAAAGAACATTCCCTCAGACACAAACTCCCCTCCGGTATCTTGTTTTATATTGCTATCATACACTGGAATCACCTCTTGTCAAGGCAAAAGAAATAAAAGGGCTGGAATATCGGTAGTCCAGTCGGGTAAGAACGCTTTGAGTGCTGGGGGCATAGACGTTCATGTCCACTCTAAACTGCATTCCTAGGAAATGGCCCCACACCGTCCAAAACGATATGGGGCCATCTTTGTGAAAACTTATTCGATTGCGTTGTCCTGGCAGAAATTCATAAAAATCTGCGCCACCTGAGCGCGGGTTGCAGCTCCGTCTGGGTCGAGCATCCCGTCTCCAGTACCAGAAATCAGGCCAGCATTTACTGCCCACTGTACAGCCTCCAATGCCCAGCCGGAGATGGATGCGGAATCACTGAATTCCTGAATGGCCATACCACCCTGGTGGGGAGCATATCCTGCCACCTGGGCATAGTGATAGAGAATCAGAGCCAGCTGCTCTCGGGTCAGAGGGGCGTTGGGGCCGAACATTTCCTTTCCCATACCTGAAACCACACCGTTGGCAGTTGCCCAAGACACCGCATCGGCGTACCAGTCGCCGCGGTTCACATCGACAAAGTCATTGGAAGCAGATACAGTAGGCCCCCCCGCCAGGGCATACAGGATCTGGACCGCCTGGGCCCGGGATAGAATCGCATTTGGGGCAAACTGTCTGTCGGACACCCCGGTCATTAGACCACGCTGGGTCACATACTGGACTGCATCGTAATACCACGCCCCCTGAGCCACATCGTAGAACACATTAGAGGTACTGGGCATCTCCACTCGCACAAAGTGAGCGTCAATGCTGACGCGGCCGTCAGGCATGATAAAGGTGTAGGTATTCTCGTTCCGCTGGGTGAGAGCAAGTTCAGTTCCGCCCTCGTTAAGCACGACAATCCGGTCCAGTTCATAACCACTATCCGAGTCCACTGTGATGGCCACACGAGTGCCAACAGATGCACTGGTGGGCCGCACGGACACATTACCGCCTCGGGTGATCACGTCCACGTCGATACGATAGCTGGGATCGCTGGAAGAATCGCTACCAGAGAGATGATCATCATCTGTAGGTCTGTCAATGTAGACCCAGTGAGCATAAACTGTGGTTTCCTTGGTAAAGACGGTACTCGTTGTAATCTGTACACCGCCGGTAGGCTCAGTAAACCAGCCGTCAAACCGATAATTCCCGTCTCGAGAGGCAGTGGGCAAAGTATCCAGTGTTCCGTCCGTCCCGGTCTCCATGGACGTCTGGGAGGCTGTACCGCCATTTCCATTGAAGATAATTGTGTAGGTTTCAGGTGGGGACGGGACAATCGGCCTCAGATTTATCAGGGATTGGTCTATGTCCGCTGACACTTCCTTATTGCCAGAGGTAATCAGACTGTATTCTTCTGTTTCCGATTGAATAGCTTCGGGAATATTTTGTGTATATGATTGTTCTTTCACCAAGGGAACATTGTAAAATGCAATCTGCCTCGCCGGGGTCTCGCAGCCGGAAAATTCAGTGAGAGTAATATCCATGGTGCCATTGTCTGTTGCTACGTATTTGATCGTGTATAGTAGTGTATCATCCGTATTATCTTTTTTCAAGTACAAGTGATTTTTACTTTGTAAGTCAGTTTTGTCTTTCATTTTATTTTCTAATTTATTTAGCTGCGTCACCATGTTTATATAGATTTACGAGAGAGCGTGTCAGGAAATGCACATGACACACTCTCTCGCAAATGTTACTTATTCACACCTTATTATTGCTAATTTAATAGGAAATTATGCCGTATCCAAAAATCTCATAGTGGCCTTTGGCATATTGGCGCTGCCGGCAGGCATTGCTGGAGTTGCCTTCCACAGTGTAGACGATCCCGTCTTCCACTTTTTCCACGATACCCACATGATCCGCCACCCCGTTCTGGCCCTCGTCCCCATCGTCCCAATCGAAGAAGATCAGGTCGCCGGGGCGCGGCTCATAGTTGCCGTCCTGCCACAGCCCTCTCTCCTGGAACCACCGGATGCCGATGGAGCAGTTTGCAAACCTGGGGATCACACCAGTGTCCAGATAACCGCACTCGTTGGCACACCAGGAAACGAAGCAGGCACACCAGTCCACCCGGCTCTCAAAGCCGTACCAGGACCAATAGGGTTCCCCACCCACATTACCAAGCTGGGAGAGGGCCACCGCCACGATCTTCTCGCTACCCGTGCCAATGCCATACAGGACGACGCTCCACATACCGCTGTTTTCTTCAGCCAATAGCTCCGCAAGCATTTCTCGCTGGTCAGCGGTAAAATTATAGATGTCCGCCATTTCATCAGCGGTTTTGTGGGTCACGGTGATATAAAGGGTCGTGGCTGTTACCTCTACTTCTTCCACAATGATATTTCCTTTTCCATCATCGGTTTCCACAGTTTGGGTGGTGGTCGCCGTTTCTGTCCGGTGGCTGATCTCGTTCATGGCCCAAAATATCTCTTTCAGAAGTCCTTTTTTCCCATCATCCATCGTGGCGACTTCCTGTGGATTGTCCGGATCAGTGGTAGTTTTCACGGCATAGACCGCCAGCACTTCGGGCCAGAGGGCACGGGAACCGGACAGTTTCAGTCGGTCATGTGCGACGCTGCTCTCAATTTCTCCTAGCTTACCCTCGTATTCCTGGTTGATCTCCCGGACAACGGTGGGTATGGTCTGGCTCATGCCGCTGTCCTCCCCAGAAAAGAAGAGGCCAAAGGGAGAGGCGACGATCAGACCAATCAAGCAGATCATCACAATGGCAAGGATAGCAACCCAGCCTCCAGCGGCGATAGCGGCCACCAGCGCCTTGACAGACACAAGCAGGGCCTTTGCCGCAGCAGAAGCGCCCTTTGCGGTGGTTTTCGCGGCAGCGGCGGCGGACTTTGCCGTGACGCGGGCGTCCTGGGCGGTCGCTCTCGCGGTCTTTGCAGCAGCCTGTGCCGTTTTCCGAGCCGCCGTTGCTGTATGATCCGCCGTATTGATGGCGGTTTTCGCCGTGCGTGGAGCAGTCTTGGCGGTATGCTGGGCAGTTTTTATCGTTCTCTGGGCGCGTTTGATGGTGTTCTTCGCGCCCATGCCGGTGTCCTTCGCGGCCTGCCCCATAGCCTGGGCGGGCTGCTTTGCTGTTTTTACGGGGAGTTCCTTCTGCCGGGACGCTTGGACGGCGTCTGGGCTCTTGATATACGGCGTCCGATCAGGCGGGACGGTCTGGTTTTTGACCTGTTGATTCCACTCGGCCTGCTTCTTGGCAAAGGCCCGACCTCTCTCTACATAAGAGATTGTGGTATCCGTTGGGCGCTCTATGCCGGCCTGGGTGGGTGGATGCTCCATCATGCACTTATGCTGTGGAAGGCGCTGGCGCTCTGGGACTGTCCCTCCGCTTCGCTGCGGGGTGTGCCTATCCGGGGCACTCCCCTGGGCCGGTCCAGGGGAGTGGGACTGTTCAGCTGGGGCCGTATTCTCCTGGCGCTTTTCTGCCGCCCATTTCTCCCGCTGGCACTGCAACAGCTTCCGCCCCTGTCGCACCGCCGTTTTCGTGCCGGACGCAGCCACATTTGCCGCATCGTGGGCCAGATCATCCGCGGCAAGCCCTGTCTTGTCTGCGGCATATTCATTGGGGGTGGCCTGCCGGTCATCCATTAGGGCCTCCGCGTTCTTTTTAGAACGGATGAAGGCGCTTTTCATGCGCTGGCCGATTATGGCGGATCTATCCAGCACTTTAATGTCTTTCGTCTTTTCACGGGTCTTAATCTTACTCATGGCCGCTCACCTGCCCGTCTTTTCATCCAGCGATGTTTCAGTTCAGTGGGGGCCACATAGTAGTCCCTGTGGCGCTGGCCCGTCCATACCTGGCCTCCGGCTATGCCGTCAAAAGTAAACCCAGCGGCCCGCAAAGATGCCCCGGTTTCCGATGCCAGCGTATAGGTAATGATACAATCATAGCCCATGACAAACCCGATGCGGCAGCAGGCACCGTAGAGCTTGGAACAGGCGTTGCCTGTCCCGTCTGTGCAGCAACGCAGGATTTCAAGGGTCAGCCCATCGTCCAGATACCGGGCAACGGGACGGCCACAGATGGCGACGCCGCACAGACGGTCCCCATCATAGCAGGCCACGGCAAATTTACCGCCCACGGGTGGGACGCTGTGCCGGTGATACCGGCCCACATAGTCCCTTGCGGCCCGCAGGTGGCATGGCTTGATGTTCAATGGCATTTTCATCCCTCCAATCAAAAGGGGACGGGCATCAGGCCCGTCCCCCGGAAAAGCGGCCCTCACCGGGCCGGGTGGTCATCAAGCGGTACAGCTCCGTGTTGTGCGGAAAACGGTTGACAAAAGGCACCAGGGCAGAACCGTATTTAATCAGGCCGCATCCGGCGTCCGCATTGGTGATATAGCTCATCTGCTCCTCGGAGATATTCAGCAGATGGGCCAGCTTCTCCCGGTCGCCCGCCGCCTGGTTGAGCATGACGATGAACTCGGAGTTACTGAGCATGGTGCTGGCCTGTACGGAGTCCAGAAGATACTCCACATTCTGGGTAATGGCGGTGGGATAGGCGTTGCGCTTGCGGAACTGCCGCCACGCGGAGTTGAAAAAGGCGGCGGAAAATTCGTTCTCAAACATCACATGGAACTCGTCGATAAAGACATGGGTGCGCCTGCCCTTCTTCCAATTTAAGGTGACGCGGTTGAGCATGGTGTCGGTGATGACCAGGTGGCCGATGGGCTTCAACTGTTCGCCCAGGCCGTGGATGTCGAACACCACCACCCGCTTGTCCAGATCCACGGTGCTGTCGTGGCCGAAGATGTCCAGGGAGCCGGTGGTGAACAGCTCCAGCGCCAGGGCGATCTCCCTCGCTTCCGCCTCCGGCTGTTCCATCAACTTTTCACGGAGAGCAGCGAGGGTGGGAACTGTACTATTCTGCTCCGCTTCTTCATACAAGTCCCCCGTGCATCGGTCAATGATGGACTTCTGCTTGGCACCCACACCTTTGGGGTCGATCCGCTCCACCAGGGACATGATAAACTGCGACTTCACCACAATGGGGTTGTTCTCGCCGTAGCCGTCCACCATATACATGGCGTTGAGCCGGTCTTTCCCACCAGCGGCCACCCGGATCACAGCGCCCAGACCGTCCATAGCTTCAATGAGAGGTGCGTACTCGCCCTCCGGGTCTGCTATGAGAATGTCATCATCCGTATTGAGAATGAGGAACACAATTTCCTCTTTCACACTGAACGACTTGCCGGAGCCGGGAACGCCCAGCCGGAAGGAGGACTGATTGAGCAGATTGGCCTTGTTGCACATGATAAGGTTGTGGGAGATGGCATTCTCCCCAAAGTAGATGCCACCCCGGTCCATGATCTCTTGCACCTTGAAGGGCATGAACACGGCCAGGCTTTCGGTGGTCAGGGTGCGGAAAGCGTTAATCTTCCGTGTCCCGATGGGCAGGACCGTGTTCAGACCGTCGATCTGCTGGTATTTCAACACTGCCAGCTGGCACCGCCCGGACAGGGAGCGTATTTTCTCTGTGTCAGTATCAAGCTGCTGTTTGGTGTCGGCGGTGATGACCAGGGTGAGGACGGCCTGCATCATCCGCTGGTCGCGGGTGGTCAGGTCAGCCAAAAACTCCTTGCTCTCCCTGCGCTGCAATTCCATATCGTAGGGGACGATGGCGGAGAAGTTGTTGTTTTGATTTTGTCGGCGCTGCCAGTTCGTGATGTTGGTTTCCACCCCCAGCAGACGGTTCTCCACCTCCCGCACAGCCTCGTCCGTGGGCACATTGAGGATGTCGATGGACAACATCATATTGCGGTCCAGGTCGGTCAGGTTCGTCACAATCTCGTCCTGGATATAGTTGGCGTAGTCCTTCAGGAACAGCACCCGGCAATAGCGGTCGCCCAGCTTCAAATAGTCGCTGTGCTTCTCAATTCCGTCCGGGCAGATGTAGTCCTTGAAGTCGTGGCCCTTCCGGGCCATATCCGCCATATCAAAATGAAAATTACCCTCGTCTCCGGCCCGGTAGAAGTCGTGGAGGATACGGAGCCGGTCCGTGGCGTCCAGCTCCACGCACTTGGAGCCGAGGGCAGCGAAGCGGGCGGTCAAATCGGCTCCGATGCGAGCGAAGTAGGCGCGGGCGTCCTCAATATCCCGCTTGTAGACCGTGATGGTGACATACTTCTCCTGGGTGATGCCGTTGGCCCCGGTTGCCTTGTCCATGAGCATTTGATTGTACTCCCTGCGGTACTTGTCCAGTCCGTCCTCCCGCATGGGCATGAGGACAGACTGCTCAAAATCCGCTTGGCTTTGACGGCGGTTACAGATGGTGAGCTTGGTGGTGGCGGCGCAATCCAGGCTGTTCAGCAGTTCCGAGTAGGCCAGGAACATGGTTTCCTTATCGTTCCGGCTGGCTACCTTATAATTGATGTCGGTGAAGCGGTAGGTCTTGGAGAACTTGATACCCACCTTAAATATGCCGTCCGGCCAGACGCATTGAATGGGGATCACATCCTGCACCCTGCGGGGGACGCGGTACGGCTCCCGGTCCTGCCGCATGATGGTCTTGATACTTCTAATCATGGCGCTTGTATTCCTCCTTTTCCCACTTGTCTATGCTTGGCTTCAAGAGATCGTAGTAGAGGTTGGACGATTCAAAGCGCAGCTCCCTGGGTTCCAGCACCTCCGAGCGCAGCCACGCCCAGATGAATTGTTCCGCCGCCATACCGTGGTAGGTAAAAAAGCCCAGGGCGGCGAAGGGGGCCGCGCCCAGAACGCATACCCAGGACACGGTTTCCGTGCCGACATAGGGTTTCAGCAGAAAGTACAGCCCTACGGCCACGGCCATCGCCAGGGCAGAAAAAATGAGTTGCCGCAGAGACAGCCCGAAAAACATACTCTCCGTGTAGTTGCGTATTTCACGGTTGATTTTGACTTCCAAAAAATCTCCTCCTTTATCGCTCCATGCCCAGCTTCTGCCTGGGCGGTTTCTGACGGGAGGGGTAGGGGATAAACTCCTCCTCTCCCTTAATGATGCTGAACTGCGCGCGCAGGAAGGGATGGGTCTCACGGCTCTGCCACAGGCGGATCATCTCTAACGCTTCCTCCCGTGTTTCCATGCTTCCCTTCTGCACCCCGTCTTTGAATAGATAAAACCGGTGCATGATCTGCTCCTTTCCCGCTGGCGGTTATCGCTCCCGGTCATCGTGCTTTTTCAGTTCCCGTGTGGCTTGCCGGGCCTCGCCGGGGAGAATATAGGTCCTGCCGTCCCTGCTGACGGTGTGGGTGTCATAACCCATCACCTTGAGGGCCTTGCGGACTTGCAGGGCGTGTTCCTCCGGGGGCTGACAGATACCAACCGTCATATACATTTGAAAGTCACCGTACCACAGCTCATGTTGAAAGTTATCTGGGCGGAAGAATATATCATCCCTGATCTCCTCAATGGACTTTTCCATCAATTCGCGGTATTCATCTTCAAAACTCATGGCTGCTCCTCCTTATCGCTCCATGTCCTGCTTCTGCCTGGGCGGTTTCTGGCGGGAGGGATAGGGGATAAATTCTTCCTCTCCCTCAATAATGCTGAACTCCGCGCGCAGGAAGGGGTGGGTTTCCAATTCCTGATACTGACGGATCAGGTCAACCGCCAGCTCTCTCGTGGCGGTACTCCCTTGCTGGGTCCCGTCCTTGAATATATAAAACCGTTTCATCCAATGTGCCTCCTATAAGCCCATCATTTCCCGTATCACATGGTCGGACATTTTGACGCTGCCCACCAAAATAAGCATATTAAAGGTAATTTCGCCAATATAGCTCCACACCATCGAGGCCGCCGCAGCGTCCGGGTCAGCAACAGGCGGGGAACTGGCGAACACGGAGAAGATGATACAGGCCAGCACGATGACGGCTCCCTCCAGACAGACGGCGGCATAACTTTTGAGAAAGCTCTTGCCCACATTCTGGCTGGGTTCCCCGGCAAAAGTAGACAGGGGGATAGGGGCCAGCGCAGCATACATATACATCTTAAAAAAGCGCCCGTAGACGCTCAGGATCATCACAAAAGACAGCACCCAAATAAGAAGCCCGCCGATCAGCGTCACCGCCCATAGGGGGATGCTCTCAAAAAAGCCGCAATCCTCAACGGCTGTCACGATCTCTGCGGGTAAAACAGTGGACGATGGCGCGCCAAAGCCTGCCGCGTTCATAATGGAGGATACCACGCCCTGGATGATGTCCAGAAGGGCCAGCATCAGCTCCATGCCATAGGTGATCAGGGCCTTTGCCAGAACAAAGCGGACGAACAGTTTCAGCGCGTGTTCCGGTTTTTTGACTTCCACAAAGCTGCCGCAGGTCTTGACCATACCCACCACAAAAAACAGCACCAGCAGGGCGTAGCCGATGGCTTGGAGCGCGCCGTGGATGTCCTCTATCGCGGCCCAGATTGCGCCGCCCTTGAAGTCCTGGGGGGATTGGGTGATAAGCTGCCAAATCTCACTCAACTTGCCGTTCCAGACCTCCAGCGCATTTTCCAGGTTTTGCACGACCCAATTATCCGACACGCAAAGCACCTCCTTCAGGGGCAGGCTTTTGGGGCCTGCCCCCTGTGTTCGGATAACTTTGCATCATCAGCCGGTGATAAGGGTCAAAATCTCCTTCGCAAAGGTTATAACAATGCCGCCCGCAAGGGTGAGGAAGCCGTTGGACCGCTGGGACGGGTCGTGGCTCTGGAGGGAGAGGCCCACCTGGACAATGCCCCAGCCCAGCAGGATCAGGCCCACCGCCCGGATCAAGCCAAAAATGAACTCCGACAAATTGTTGACCACCTCCAGGGGGTCATCGGCGGCGAAGGCCGTCATGGAGCAGCAGCCCAGCAGGGCTACGGCCATTACCAGCGTGCAGTAGCAGCGGAGACCCTGTTTCACCTTACCGGGCATGGGGAGCCGCTTATTTTCCTTTTTGTTGTTCAGCATTTTCTTGTTCCTCCAGTTCAATAAATTTGTGTTCCAACTCCTCCTCCGTGAGAAGAATGAAACGATGTTTCGGCGCGTCCTGACCATCCTTTTCCACTGCCCGCTTCAACAGCTCCTTGTCAAAGCGGATAGACACGATGCTGTGGACATCCTCACCGTGCCGGTATGGTTCCGCCCCGCCGTCTGTGGTGAGTTTGATATTGGGATGTTTAAGGATGTCATACTTGAGGTCCCGCACGGGCCGCTCTCCGCGAACAAAAAGAAGCGCGTACTGGTTGTCCAGCATACGCACTTCATCCGGCATGAGCAGTTCTCGGCCCGTGAGCTGCCAGTTGGTGGAGTAGCTGCCGCTCCGCCCTTTGGACTGGCCATAGGTGTTCGTGTCAATGGTCTCCTTGCCCAGCAGTTTGGACACATACTCGTGGGTGGACTGCTCGTTGCCGCCCAAATAGAGAAATTCATCACAGTTTCCCACAATGCTCTCCCACTGCTTTTCAAAGAGGGCCTTGAGCTGAGCGAGGTTCTGGATGATGATGCTCACGGAGATCTCTCGGCTCCGCATGGTGGCAAGCAACTTGTCGAATTCATCGGGCAAGGCAACATTCGCAAACTCGTCCATAACGAAATGCACATGGACGGGCAGCCTACCGCCGTGTACTACATCCGCCTGATAGTAGAGCTGTTGGAACAGTTGGGTATAGAGCATCCCCACAATAAAGTTAAAACTGGAGTCATTGTCGGGGATCACGGCAAAAATGGCCGTCTTTTTCTCACCCAAACTCCACAATTCCATCTCGTCTGTCTGCGTCATGCCGGCCAGCGATTCCAGATTGAACTTCTCCAGCCGAGACACCAGCGTGATTTGGATGGATTTCAGGGTCTTGCCGCTGCCGGAGCGGTAATTACGGTAGTATTTCAGGGCAATGTGCTCCGGGTCCTGCATTTCCAGGCGGTCAAAGAGTTCATCCAGCGGGGATCGGTAGGCGTCGTCGTCCTCCCGGACCTCGCCGGCCCGGATCATCTCCATCACCATGGGGAAGTTCTGTTCCTCCTCCGGAGCCTCGTAGTGGAGGTAGAACACCAGCGCCAGCAAGAGCATCTGCGCCGCCTGATCCCAGAAGGGGTCCTGTGACTGTGCGCCTTTGGGCGTGGTGTTCTTGAACAGGTTGGTCACCAGTCGCTGGATGTCGTTGTCGTTCCGAAGATAGTCAAAAGGGTTGTAGCAGTGGCTTTTCTCCATGTTGATGAGGTCCAATACCTTGATGTTGTAGCCGCTTGCTTCGAGTAGGCCCCCGGTGTCGCGCAGAATCTCACCCTTGCAGTCCAGTACGATCAGGCTGGTGTTGGCGTTCATAATGTTGGGCTTGGCGTAGAACCTGGTCTTGCCCGCGCCGCTGCCGCCTACCACCAGAACATTCAGATTGCGTCGGTGTTTGCGGCCATCCAGTCCAATGGCGACATTCTGTGTAAGAATTTTGTTCGCGCTCGGCTCCTTATCGGAATATTTCCTGTTGATTGCTTTGGGATCACCCCACTTGGCGGAGCCGTGTTCCTCCCGCCTGCGGTAGTTGCGGTCAGTGGAGAGGTAGACGCCGATCCCCAGCCCATAGCAGAGCATAAAAATGAGGACAGTTTTCAAACTGTCCTCACACCATATAATGTGAAACGGATGCTCCAGCGCTACGCCGCCGTTCCGCACCAGGTCCACCAGCCCACTGCTCAGATAGGGGGCCAGCAGCAGGGCCAGCCAGACCACGGGGATGATCCCGCAGGCGTAGAGGATCAGATGGGCTTTGGAAAACTTATCTTGCCTCACGATCAGCCCTCCGTTTTTCCCGTTTTGGGGGTGCGTCTATGACTTTGAGAATGAGATCGTCCACATCCTCGGTGGACTTACCATCCCGGAGTGCGTCGTTGCGGAAGTCAGTCAGGCCCCGCACCATAAGCCTCTGTTCGTAGTTATTCAGCGTGACCACACGCTTCTCATCACGCATAGAGCGCCCCCCTTATCTCGCCTCGTCATCTCGGTTCTTCTGTGCCTTTTCCTGGGCGGCAAAAAGCCGGTTCATATCGGCGGTGATACTGCCCGCAACATCCCGCATGATGCCCACCTCGGCCCGGAGCGCCCTGGTGTCCATCCCGGCATAGCTCTCCGGCAGGCGTTCAAAGGAAAAGCCCTCTACCGGCACACCATTTCTCCTGCACAGCATATAAGACACGCTGTACGCCGTGAAATCGGGGCTGTCGCAGGTGATCCCATCCCGGTCCATGTGGGCGCGGGCAAGCTCCTGGGCCAGCCCCCGGAAGATGGTGGGGGCGTCCAACCCTTGGCGGATATAGACGGTATGCTCCTGGGGATGATAGGCCACATTGATACTCTCCGGCAGTTCATTGGAGATAGCGAACCGGCAGGGGGCGTTGTTCATCAGAGCTTTCAGCAGCAGCCGTTCATCCCGGACCACAGCGGGGGCGGGGCGCTGGGCGGCCCTGGTCTGGGAAATGTCAAATACCTTCCGCACATTGTAGGACACGCCCACGCTACCATCGTCCCGCTGATACTCCTTGCCCGGTTCCAGGATGGTGATGGCGTCCGCTCCCCGCCGGACATACATGCCTCTGGCCTTCCAGCTGTCGAAGTCGGCCAGTCTGGTGGCCTCCGGGCATTGGGCCGCGATCAGGATGGCGTTGCTCACGGAGTAGAGATCAAAGCGGGCCTGCACATCCAGGTAGGCTTGCAACAGCCCGCCCTCCCTACCCATATCCTGCGTATAGCTGTCGATCATGGCGTAGACGCCCTCACGCTCCGCCTGTTTTCTCGCCGCCCAAACCGTCTTGTCAAAGGGCTGTTCCTCCTGCTGGATGGGCTGGCCGGTAAACAGATCATCATAGTTCGGCATACATTATCGCTCCTTCTGCTTCCTGATTTTTTTGTTCTTCTTTTTGGGCGGAGCTTTGTGTCGGGGCGGCTTCTGCCGCCCGACATCCTCCCTGGCTCTATCCTCCACCCGCTGCTTCTGTTCCGCCCGGATCTCCTTCAGCGCCTGACGGACGGAAGGGCGGGAACGCTCCATCGGATCAGGGATACCCGGATTGTCGGCCTCTTTGGGCTTTGAGGTAGGCTCGGACAGACGGGATTTCTCGGTCCGGCCCACGGTGGGGTTTTCGGTCCTGCCCTCCTCTCTGGCAGAGGACGCGCCCCGCGCCGCCTTCAAAAACTCATCCAGGTCCCGGTCCGGATCGT
>ENA-OROH01002716-OROH01002716.1-human-gut-metagenome-genome-assembly--contig:-NODE-2716-length-12965-cov-2.454222_pt1 | contig 12965 bp, 18 predicted proteins | sample MGYA00242125_ERZ509042 | MGnify/ENA primary metagenome ERZ509042 (study PRJEB26280, sample SAMEA2338738) | human gut metagenome | biome: human gut; feature: human-associated habitat; material: faeces... | reverse complement strand
GACGAAAAGTCGAGATTTTATTTAGAAACAGCCCCTAGGCCGTATTGCCGTTCAACCTCCGTGCAGACACGGGCCAGTTCCTTATGATCATAGAAGGGCTCATGGATAGTCAGCTTTTCAGGATGAATCTTGTTGATGGCGATGTGCAGATGGAGGTGTTCCGTGTCGCCGTGCAGGACGGACACACGCTGGTGACTTCCATAGCCAAGACTTTCGCAAAACCGCTGCTCGATCTCTGCAATCTCCGCCGGGGAAGGATGCTCCCCTTCCTGAAAGCTGATCATACAGTGGTAGGTTTTATCGCTCTTTGCCCGAGTGTTCTGCTGCTGGACGGCCAGCATTTCCATGCTCGCCCATGTAGCGTCTTCAGACTCGCATCCCGTTATGCGAACGTCCTGTACCCGGTTGCTGCTCCCCTGCGAATTTGTAAGGTAGGCAATCAGCCGGGTAATGCTGCTTTTTGATGGAGTGTTCATGCGCAAGCGCCGGGCAATCATAATCTAGTCCCTTAAAATTCTTTTAGAAATCAACGCCAAGGAAGATTGGAGCCTGTTGATCTCGCCTACCGTGTTGTTGGTCATTTGCCTCAGTTGTTCCCCAGAATAGCCGATGAGTCTTTCCTCGTTTTTTAGAAGCATCTTGAGTAAGCCCCCGGCCCGGCCCAGATCGGCGTTGACCTTGGCAAGCGCCTTGATCGACTGCACGTCCACCCGGCTTTTCACTGGCGTCCCCTTTCCAACATTCCGCAGGTATTCTGAAACGCTCATGCCGGCAGTTTTGGCCTGTTCTTCAATCACGGCCCGTTCCTCTTTCGTGCAGTACACCTTCAAAGGGAGGAGCTTTCGGCGGGCATTTGGGTCGGTTCCTTTTTTCCGAACCGCAGGATCGAGCTTGTGTTTTGTCATGCCTTTGAGCCCCGCAGGGCAGGATGGTTCCCGTTGAGCACGCCAGTGCGAATAAGGGAACGTGGGGTGGGCGTAGGCCCACGCCACACATCCTGCCCTTTTTTCATCGTTGTACTTCGTATATCACTTTCTGCAATTTTATGTCAAAATATACGAAAAACAGAGTTATCCAGAGTTTTGCAGAATCTTGCAGAGTCTTACAGAGACTTACAGAATTGTGCAGAGAAATACAGAATAAGATAAATAATTACTGATTATTACAGATTTATATAAAAAACTTGCAGCGAGTTACAGAATCATATATTTCGATTTATATAAAATTTTATTCAATATTTTTTCTTTAAATTGACATTTTATAAGCCTAACAGTAGGAACCAAACAGGGAGTTTTTATGACTGCAAGCCTTTCAGAGATACTGAGGGAAGAAACTCTAAGAAAAGCAAAGTGTTCCGACAGAGTAAGCCGCTGCCGCCTTCTCGTTCTTTCTTTATGGGCTGAAATCAATACCTCTCTCCAAGACGGCTGGTCTTTGAGGAGCGTATGGAAAGCTCTAAAAGATACGGGGAAATACCCAAGTTCCTATGAGTCGTTCAGGGCGAACGTGAGGGCTTTGCAAGGAACCGGCGGCAAGGTGGAATCACCTATTCCTTCAGGCCAAAAAGCTGTTACGCCAGAAAAAAAGCCGGAGACTCCTCCGGCTTCTCAAACGAGCACTGCTCTCAAGGATTTCAGCGTCAAAGGGGTCGACTGGAACCCTGCTAAGAAAGACGATCCAACCCTCTTCTAAGGAGAAAAATGATGGCCCATGTTCACTTCTTTCTGAACCCCAAAGGGGGAACCGGCAAAAGCCTCGTCAGCTACATCGTGGCTCAATACCTTATCAGCAAAGGCGTCAAAACCACCTGTATCGACTGCGATCCCGTTACCCCTACCCTCATCGCCTATGAAGCCCTCCACGCCGTGCGGGTCAACATTATGGTGGAAAACAACATCGACAAAACCAAATTTGACCGCTTCGTCGAGCTTATTGCCCGAGGGGAGGAAAATGAACATTTCGTCATCGACAACGGCACCTGCTCCTTTGTGCCGCTGTTGGACTACATGGTAACAAATGCCATTACGCCCCTTCTCGTTTCGATGGGACATACTGTGACCTTCCATGTCATTATAGTGGGGGGCGACAACCTCACCGGTACGGTCGACGGCTTCAAACAAATTGTGACGCAGTTCGCCCCCGAAGCCCGTATAATTGTCTGGTTGAATCCTTTCTTTGGCACCATTGAACGGGGCGGAAAATCTTTTGAGGACTTTGGCGTATACCGGGAAAACGGGGCTCACGTAAGCGCGGTATTATATTATCCCGATTTTCCAAAAGATACCTTCGGCAAATCTTTTGCCCTCTTGCAAAAGGATCGCCTCACCTTTGCCGAAGTTTGCGATGAGGAACAAGCTCCACAGGACTATGACCTCATGACTCGGCATCGCATCGGTATGCTCAGACAACGTGTTTTCACCATGCTTGACGCCGCAAGGGTGCTCTAAATGGATTCTCTTGAGGAATATATCGCTCTTATTGCGAAGGAAAATCACGTTAGCCTTGACCGGAAGGACTCGATCTGTATCCTCCATACTATCCTTGCCAAATTTGAGAGAGATTTACTTGAAAGCCAGAGAAAAATTCTCGATGATTTCAGCGGAAAAATCGAAACCCTTTGTCTAGAGCTTGACCTCGCGGAAAAAGCGAGATCGGAAAAAGCTCTCTCCTTCGCCCGCTCCAGCGCCGAACAGTTGATGAAAAGCATTCCCACAACGATGAAGGCTACTGTGGAGGAAGCCTCTTTCAAAAAACTGCTGGCACAAACCGCTTTGGCCACTCTAAAGGATCAGATGTCCGTTATCGTCCATATCCCGCGCAAAGTTTGGATAGGAGGAAGCGTTCTTGCTCTCCTGAACCTTTTAAGCCTCTTTCTGTTTTTGATTAATGTAATCTGAAGGGAGATCGTCTTGTGGAAGATTATTCAAAAATATTCCAATCCCATATCATCCGTTTTTATCATGAATGGGGGTATTCTCGACAACAATTTGCTGAGATTATAGGGATTTCATATGGAAGAACCTACAGTCTCCTCAGTGAAGGCGGGGATATAGGTCTGACGCTTAATACAATGCAAGCCATTTCGGACTCTCTCGGACTGCCCCTTCCCCTGCTGCTTAAACCTCTCGAATCCGAAGAATGGCAATCCGTTCTCGCTCTTTGGAAATGGAATCCCCCCTACCACAGCTATATTCCTGACGGCTATACGCTGGTGAGGAACGTGGTTCTTCCCGAACATAAGGCTGTCATTGTTAATGAATGGGGAAAAATAGCCGCAAAAGAACTCAAAAAACTCAAAAAACAAAAGAACTCCCCCGAACTCAAAGAAGAACAGGATGGGAACGTTTGATTTAACTAAAGAATATGTTGTGTCAGGATATTGGCGGCTAGAATTTGAGAATGATAAAGAATATGGTGATTATTTGGGAACACTCCAGTATCTTCCAGATGATGGCTGTACACTAACTCTTACATTCAAAAATAAAGATGTACCTAACGAACTTCGCACGAGAGCATATCCTCAAGTTGAAATAAGTAGAATTGTTGGATTAACTAATTTCGGACTTTGTCATCTTTACGACGCTTTTATGTTAGGTTCAAGTAGCGGATCAGAACTTTCAGAATATCGTATCTATGTGAACTTAGCATCTTTTGCTATTAAATCCGACCAAGTATATGGTGAAAAATATACATGTTACGATCTTAAATCCCTTGATGAACAAATTTTCTATGCAGCAGAAGTTCATTTTAGTTAATTATTTCAATAGATTGAACACATGACAATTAATACAAGACTAAACAGTGAGGGATATTCCTTTTACAAAAAGTGTGAAACATGTGGGAATATAAAGGTAAATGACTATTACCAAAACTGGACAAAAGTTAAACTTACTTCAGACATAACTATATATTTTGATATATTTACAACAATTCAAGTAAAAAAATCGGGGAAAGAAGAAGAAAAACCAAATATAAAGATTAGAATTGAATCAAATAAAAAAAGTTTGAAAGACTTTAAAAATATTGCTTTAAAGCTTCAAAATATATTTTCAATATTTCTTGACAGTTCTCCCGTTATTACCGATATCACATGCATCAAAGAATCACATGACGAAAATAAAAAAATGATTATTCTTGTGAAGAATATCATCTTTTATTTTTAACAAGCAAAAAAATAAGCAAAATAACTTTTTTGACACGCCAGTAAAATTTACCAGTCGAGAGCAGTTCAATTCTATGCTGATTAAGAGTTATTCTATTTTTGATTCTATGTCTGATTTTTTTATTAACATGCAAAGAATTGATAGCAATTATACTATAAATCTAGTTTCACTATTTAAAATAATAGACGGATCATATAAAACATTATCAAAAGAAGAAAATTTACCACTTTCAGAAAAACGAAATTTTAAAGGAAAAATTGAAATCTGCTTTATCAATTTCAGAATTTACCGATGAAGAAAGAAATAATATTATACATAACGCATGTTCTCTAACTCTAAAAGAGAAAGTAATGGCTGTAGTGGATAGTGCTATTAAAAACTTTTCACTTGAACATCCTGATAATTACGATCAGCTTATTGCCAAGGCAATAAAATTACGGAATAAAGAAAGTCATGGTGAAATTATAAAAATGTTTAAGAGTATCGGTATAACTCATGAAGAGATAGAAATAATCTATACGGTATGTCGTACTGCACTGTACGCTCAGTTTCTCAAAACTATTGGTATGAATTCTGATTTAATCTCAAAAACTATATATTCTTATTTTATGATAGGATTTATGGGGCATTGGGATCCTATCGACTATTCAAAAATATGATTATCTCTTGTTATCAATAAAAATTTAAACAAGGTTTTCGACTTTCAAGTACATACAAGAAATGGACTTTGAGGGCGATCCTGTCATTTCTAGCTATGTAATGGATAGTATACGAATGTAACCCTCCCTTAAAATAGTGCAGACCAAAACTGGAGACTTCTGGTAAACCATCCCCAGGAGGGAGCCATGAAGAAGTCACGGTTTTCTGAACACCAAATCATCACAATCCTGAAGTCTGTCGAAGCGGGCAGGACTGCCAAGGACGTATGTCGTGAGCACGGTATCAGCAGCGCCACGTTCTACGCCTGGAAGAGCAAGTTCGGCGGCATGGAAGCTTCGGACATCAAGCGTATGCGCGACCTTGAGCATGAAAATGCCCGTCTCAAACAAATGTATGCGGACTTAAGCCTGGAAAATCGGGCCTTGAAGGATGTGATCGAAAAAAAGCTCTGAAGCCAGCCGAGAAGCGTGACGTCGTGCTGTTCGTTCACGAAGAGCATGGACTTTCCGTCAGCAGGGCGTGCACGGCATTGCGCATAAGTCGAAGCGCGTTTCTTTACAAACCAACGCCGCGTGAGCACAGCCTTGTGATAACGACGCTTCTTGAGCTGGCCGAACGCTACCCGCGATACGGATTTGCCAAATATTTTGCTGTGCTGCGTCGCGGGGGATATACATGGAACCATAAGCGCGTCTACCGAGTCTATCGGCAGTTGCAGTTGAACATGCGCCGCAAAGGAAAACGGCGCCTGCCCAGCCGGGCTCCCGTCCGTCTGGAGGCGCAAACCGTCGTCAACGGTTGCTGGTCTGTGGACTTTATGGGCGATGCGCTGATGCACGGTCAGCGTTTTCGCATGTTCAACGTGCTTGACGATTTCAGCCGTGAAGTATTGGCCGTGGAAGTGGACACCAACTTGCCTGCAGCCCGTATCATTCGTGTGCTTGACCGCATAGCCGCCTGGAGAGGCTATCCTACAAAAATGCGTATGGACAATGGCCCGGAATTGCCGGATGGGCTTTACAACACGGGATTGACCTTGAGTTCACTCAACCCGGCAAGCCCACGCAAAACTCATATGTGGAGCGGTTCAACCATACCTTCCGCGAGGAGGTACTGAACTTCTATGTTTTTAGCAGACTGAGTGAGGTTCGCACCATTGTTGAAGCATGGGTACAAGAATACAACGAGCAAAGGCCACACGAATCATTGGGCAATCTCACGCCAGACAAGTTTGCCCTCAAACATGCCGGGGGCTCCAGTTTAGCTTTGTACTAACTGCGGGGGCTTTGCACACTGGCGCGTCACGTTTCTTGCAGCCGCGACATTTCCCCTGCGGTGACAGGCCGTGCATGACCCCCTGAAAGCTCACGGTATGGGCATCAAGCCCCACGGCACGGGCTTATGGTGTTTGACCTACACGGCAGACACAACGCCAAGGCCAGCATCATTGACCGCAGACTTTCGGCCAAGCGCCTATAGGAGCGGTTCGGGGAGTTCCGCCCGTACCACAGCTTGCGCCCCATTCAGGAGTTTTCGCGTTATGAGGCAGAGCCCTTACTCCGCTCCCCTGAACATGGAGAACTGTTCGCCCGCTTCAAGGCGGGCATTGAAAGCCGAAAAAATGCACTGGCAGACATCAAGGAGCACGAAGACGTAATCCTTGCCGCCATCGGCAAAAGTGGGCGGCCAAGCGGCGGGAGATTGAGGAAAACACAAGCCTGTTGAAACAAACCGCCGTAAACTGCTCACACTGGCCCACAAGCACGAGGCCGAAGCTTTTGCCAAGGCCAAGCTAGCTGCATTGTCGGAACGCGAAGCCGTGCGCCGGGAAATACCGCAACATCTTGGAGTGATTTTTTGCAACACGAAGCCGGAAACGGCAACGAGGTAGCCCTTGCCGTGCTGCGTTCCCGCTCCGAGGCCGTGGAACGGGAAGCCGCTCCGACAAATGGAGTAAACCAGCACGGACAGGATTACGCGGCCACACTCGCCATCCGCGCCGAGTACGCCGAAAAACAACGCCAGTTACAACAGCAGCCCAGGCTTTCCGCCAGCAGTAAGAAAAGCCTGCAAGCCTTTTTACGCATGGAGCAGGTCGCCGCCGAAGCCCGCGCCCAAAGCGCAGACCTCGGCAGCATCCAACGCTGCATCGACGGCAAGGGAGTAGTCATTTTTTTCGCTGGAGAACGGCGGCACCATCAGAGAAACGGGCGCTGTGCGCGTCAGGATGGCGCGCCCGAAGTGCGAAGCGATTGAAAACCACGCAGCATTTTAGAAGGTTGGCAAACCCGCGTTTTTGCCAAGCCGAGATGCAAAAGCCCAGGACGGACTTTTGCATCATCCTGTTAGAGGACCCTCTACTCCAGATTCGCTCAGATCACATTGTTAACTATGCACATGCCTTGGCTATCCTTCTATGAATTCATTTCATGATGCGCGTAAGTACGGCATTTGCCCCTGTGTTGGGCAGCGTCGTTCAGCGGCAGCAATATTCAGCGTCTCTTTTTGCAAGAAACCTATGGGATTATATGTTTCTTTAGCATGGCGCATGCCCTCTTCACCCAAATCCTGTTCACGATTCAGAATAGTGAACGATTCGGGTGCGTGTACTGCCATGGCATTATTGATGGCCTGATACACCCCCTTGTATCCCAGTCGGCGCACCCCCAGTTCCCCACAGGTGCCCAGAACTGTACGAAGGGGCGGGTCTGACGAATCCAGCACAGATCATCCCGAAAACTCAGTTCCAACCCGTAGTGATCTGCCCAGCCCCAGAGGTTGGTAAAGGTATAGTCGGCGGATCGACATGAAGTCGCCCAAAAATACGTCATGTACGAATCCAACAGATCAAGCGTGACGGGCATAAAAGCTGTATTCATGACTTCCTCCGTGTTCGCATAAAAAAAATCAATACCATCCAAACAGTGTTTTTCCCTGATCCAGCGCGACAATGCGGCGCATATCCTCTTCGCTCAGTTGAAAATCGAATATATCCATGTTTTCTTGCATCCTTTCCCTCTGTGACGATTTCGGGATCACGGAAAAACCACGCTGTACAAGGAATTTCAAGCCAACTTGCGCCGATGACTTTCCGTAGGCATTCCCGATGGACTGCAACACGGAATTGCCAAAAAAATCGTTCTTGCCCGCTGCAAGAGGACTCCATGCCTGCATGCATGTGCCTCGTCTCTGCATGGTGCTTTGCATTGCGGTCTGCTGAAAGAATATATGTGCTTCTACCTGATTAACCGCAGGAATCACGTTGCAGGCATGGACAAAATCCGCATAGCGGGCGGCATTGAAATTGGAAATGCCTATAGCTTTGACCCGTCCGTCGCCATGCGCTTCTTCCATGGCCCGGTACATATCCTCCGCTTCCGCGTAGGGTTCGTGGATCAGCAACAAATCAATGTACTCCAGCCCCAAGGTTCGCAAAGACATTTCGATGGCACGTTTTGCCAGCGCATAGCTGGTGTTGGGGCGGTACAGTTTTGTAGTGACGAACAGCTCCTCACGCGGGACGAGGCTTTCCTGGAGAGCACGGCCCAACTCTTTTTCATTGCCGTACATCTGAGCCGTATCAAACAGGCGGTATCCCAGTTCAATGGCATTCAGTACAGCGTGTTCACATTCTTTTCCATGAAGGGCGTAAATACCAAGTCCTAGCATGGGCATACGGCTACCGGTATTCAGCGTAACGTATTCCATTGGTGCGCTCACATTTTCTCTCTAATAGTTACGCGTGTTACTTGCGGATAAGCCCTACGAGGTTTCCTGGGCGCTAGCGGCCCTTCGCCCGCTAACGACAAGGCCTTCAAGCACAGTGGCCTGCGGGCATGCGCTGGCAATGTCGCGGGAGCTGTTGGCAAGCCCGTTTCCGCCGTGTGTTGTGAAGGGAACAATCGTTTTCCCGGCGAACTTGAACTGTTCAAGGAAGGTGAACATGGCCATCGGTGCCGTTTTGAACCAATTGGGATAGCCCACAAAAATGATGTTGTATTTGTCCGCAGGGAAAGTAGTCGCCAGAGCAGGCCGGGCCTTGTCATCGAACTCCTGCCGCGCACGGCGTTCGGTGGGGTTGTGCTCCGACGGGTAGGCTTGCTGTACTTTGATTTCAAGCATGTCGCCGCCCACGGCGGTATGAATCATCTGCGCCACGGTTCTGGTATTTCCGGTGTGGGAAAAATACGCGATCAGCACTTTGGGACTTTCAGGGGCTGCATGAGCGGTAAGGGATGTAAAGGGGAGCATCCCAGCTACAAGAGCAGCCATTCCAAGTCCCTTCAGTACTGTGCGTCTGCTATGGTTGGTCTTTATATTCAATATGATCTTGTTTCTCATGATTATTCTCCTGTATTCGATGGAAATTTGTTCCGGCTATTCCGGACTACCAAGAAAGTGTTGCTGATGCAGCATGCCGAGGATTTGCTTGTAGTGGTACGGCGTACTGTAGAAATCACTGACCAGCTCAGTCCATGTACCTACACGGTTGTTGAACGGTCTTTCCTTGAGATACTGGGCATAGGTTTCATCGTATTCCTTCAGCATGCCTTCCAGATCGGTGTTATATGTTTCCTCAAAGTACACGGCCCGCTGAGGGAGCCGGGGTTTCAGGCCAGGGTCTTCTGCCGCATAGCCCACGCAAAGGCCCAACACCGGGAACACATGGGGCGGCAAGCCAAGCTCGTTGATGGCCTCCAGTGGGCTCAGGCGGATATCACCTATGACCACGGTTCCCAGCCCCAAGGATTCCGCCGCTGCTACAGCAGTGCCCACCGCAATGCCCACTTCATGAGCACCCACGATGACGGTGTCGAGGTCTTCCAGTACTTCTCCCAGAGACTGCCCGTGCAGACCGCATGCGAGAGACGTTCGGTAGTAGTCGGCGCAAAACACCAGAAAGACCGGGGCTTCAGAGATATGCCGCTGATTGCCGCACAGAGCGGCGAAACGTTTTCTGCGCTCCTTGTCTCTGACCGCGATGATGGACACGAGCTGCACATTTACCCAGTTAGGGGCTGCCTGCACGGCCTGAATGATTTGAGCCACAGCCTCCTGCGAAACCGGCGTGTCCTGATAGGTACGGATGGAACGGTGAGCCAGCAGACTTTTAATGACGGTATTCATACTTTCCCCCTTACTCCCAATGAGTCTGTTCTTGGGTGAGTCCGTTCTTATTGAGCCATGCGGCAATCTTTCGCTCGGCGTCGTCAACGCTGCCCTCGTACACGTCAAGACAGTCCAGCACTGTGGCCTCCGGCGCCAATTTCTGTATGTCCCGCACCACATGCCCGAGTCCGCCTCCGCCGTGTGTACAGAACGGGATGATGGTCTTACCGGAAAAGTCGCCGGAGGAGTTGCCAGACGCTAAAAATGTTGCCACCGGCGGAGCTATGGTATTGAACCAGTTGGGTGTGCCGAGCAGAATAACCGGGCTTGTTGCAAGGCATTGGCAGTTTTCAGCCAAAGGCGGTTGATAACCGTCTCTGGTTTCCTTCTTGGCCTGCGCCTCGCAGGTATCGTAATCGGTGGAATAGGCTTCGGCGGGCTTGATTTCGAACAGCGTTCCGTCAGTGACGGACTGAATCTTTGCCGCAACGCGCCGGGTGTGCCCTTGATACGAAAAATAGGCGATGAGTGGTGTATTCATGTCGGTATCCTTGAATTGTTGGACAGGAAATTTTCCTGTTCAAGTTTGAAGGTAAGAAAATCGAGACAATCAATTTTCTTTTGATTGTCGTGAACTTCATTGAGCAAGTTTCTTCTGTGTTGCTTCAAGAGACGTAATTCTTCTTCTCTCTTCCCTTCAGCATGGAACTGCAAAATTTTTTCAGTGGTATGTGCGTCACATCCTGCATCGTTCAAATTACGGATGAGTGCGAATTGGGGATCAACAGTCACCTTTCACCTCCTGCTTGATTGCAAAATAGGGCTGCGCCAGTGTAATAGCAAATACTTATATCAAATATTATGAAATGCTTGACAGGCATTTTATACCCATGATAGGAACCGAAGCAGATTCAGGAGGATAGCAATGGAAATACGTGTGCTGCGATACTTTCTTACTGTGGCGCGAGAAGGAAGCGTGACCGGGGCGGCGAACTTTCTGCATGTGACGCAGCCCACGCTTTCCAGGCAAATCAAAGACCTTGAGGAAGAACTGGGCGTCAAGTTGTTTGTGCGCGGCAGCCACAGCGTATCCCTGACGCCGGATGGCATGCGCCTGCGCAAGCGGGCTGAGGAACTGCTGGAGCTGGTGGAAAAAACGGAAGCCGAATTTGCCGTCAAGGAAGAAACCATTGGCGGGGACATCCATATCGGCGGCGGTGAAACGCGGGTCATGCGTCACCTTGCCATGATTATGAGCGAGATTCGGGAAGAATACCCCGGCATTCGTTACCATATCCACAGCGGCAACTCGGAAGACGTGACCGAGCGGCTGGACAAGGGCTTGCTGGATTTTGGCGTGTTGATTCAGCCTGCCGATCTGACCAAGTACGATTATGTCAACCTGCCGGAAAAAGATGCCTGGGGCGTCATTACGCGCAAGGACAGCCCCTTGGCTGCCAAGCGATCCATTGCCAGACAGGATTTGCTCGGCGAGCCGCTTCTTTTGTCACGCCAGGCCATACGGCGCAGCACGGCCAAAAATGAATTTCTTGAATGGTTCAAGGATGATTTTGAAAAAATGGACGTGGTGGGCACCTTCAATCTTGTGTACAATGCCGCCATTCTGGCCGAGGCCGGGCTTGGGCATATCGTCAGTCTTGACGGGCTGGTCAATACCACGGAAAGCGGCACACTCTGTTTCCGCCTGTTGGAACCAAGGCTTGAAACGGGACTGAACATTGTCTGGAAGAAATATCAGGTCTTCTCCCCGGCGGCGGAAGTCTTTCTCAAAAGGATTCAGGAGCGTTTCGGCGGAACTCAATAAAGACACAGAGGATTGGCCACAGTTTCCTCAAAAAGCCTTTTATGTCTCCATAAAAAGAACCCACCGGCCTAGCCGGTGGTTCTTCATATGCGCCTGTAAGGCTCTGTTACCAGCAGCGCCCTAACAGGCGCATAGCGAATCTGGCATCGGCATTTCTGTTACTTGCGGCCCGTAAACGGGCTACCCGGGTAGGGAAGGCAAAGCTGCGTACCCAGTTTATCCTCTTCCAGCTGTTTCTTTATGTAATCCCTAATCTTCTCTTTGTTCTTGCCTACCGTATCCACGTAGTAACCCCGGCACCAGAATTCACGATTGCGGTATTTGAACTTCAGATCGCCAAATCGTTCATACAGCATCAGGCTGCTTTTACCCTTCAGATACCCCCATAAATCCCGACACACTCATCTTGGGTGGTATCTCCAGCAGCATATGTACATGATCCGGGCAGCATTCCGCTTCGAGAATTGTCACTCCTTTCCATTCACAAAGCCTGCGCAATATCTCGCCGATCTCACGCTTCTTTTCCCCATAGAAAACCTGTCTGCGATATTTGGGGGCAAATACCACTTTGTTGCCGCTTGCAGTTGCCAGACCGCAAGCTTTACCAACAAATCAAAAGGAGTTTTTATAACATATGCAAAGCTGTAAGCTTTTCGGAACCTCCCGCCTAGCGGGAGGTTTTCTTTTTCTTCGCTTACTTCCAGCAATTTATATGAATTCGATCTTTTGCCTGTATGTTTTTCTGTTTCGGAATAGACGCATTTTCAGCAGGATAGCCCAATGCCAGAAACAGGGCATGGCATAGGCATCGGGATGTCCTATGACTCTCTGGATATGTTCAGATTCCTCCTGCATGGGGATGCGGGTTACACCCAGTATGCCCTCTGAGGCGGCGGCCAGAAGCATGTTTTCAATGCAGCACCAGATGGAAGCAAAATCGTTGAGCGAACTCAAAGAACTTGGCTTGAGCAACGGTTCTCTGACCTTGAAGAAGGGAAGTATCAGGCATCCGGCGTTGTAAAGCATGGAAAACTGCCTCGGCATGGCCTCGCGGTACATGTCGCGTTGCACCGTGTCCGTCATGCCGAACCCATCCAGCATGGCCTCGCATTCATCTTTGTCGGTCATGTTTGTGACCCGGAGAACCTTGGCTATTTCCTCCTTTCCATCCACAACAACAAATTCCCATTGGCGCAGATGGTTGTTGG
>ENA-OROH01002710-OROH01002710.1-human-gut-metagenome-genome-assembly--contig:-NODE-2710-length-13002-cov-15.827373_pt1 | contig 13002 bp, 10 predicted proteins | sample MGYA00242125_ERZ509042 | MGnify/ENA primary metagenome ERZ509042 (study PRJEB26280, sample SAMEA2338738) | human gut metagenome | biome: human gut; feature: human-associated habitat; material: faeces... | reverse complement strand
GATGCAGTCCCGCTGCAGGGTGCGGCCGTTGCCCAGCCCCTCAAACTGCGCCACAAGGTCGAACACCGGCACGCTGCGGCTGCCTGCAGCCACCAGCGCGCGGCAGAGCATCTGCTTGAAGGTGGACATCAGGCTGGACTGGCGCACCAGAATGACCCCGGCCAGCCCCTCCAGCGGCTGCTGGACTCCCGGCGCGTTGACGCAGAGCAGGACCTTGGGGCCGGGGGCTGTATCAGAGAGGAAAGTCTCCACGGCGGCAGAATCCGCAAAGCAGGCGTGATCCGCGGCGTAAAAGCGGACGGCAGGGTCCACAGTGCGCAGCAGCTTTTCCAGCTCCGTGCCCAGCTTTTCCTGATAGGCGGCGGATTCAAACAGGACCAGATAATGGCCGCTGGTATCGCTGAGCAGGCGGGGCAGCAGAACGGTCAGGTTTTCCACCTGACGCAGAGACCAGCTCAGCTCTTCATATTGAACGCGCAGGGAGGTGTCGCCCTTGGGCATACACAGATTTTTGATCCGGGCGCGCAGGGTGGCCAGCTCCTCCTCCTGAGGCCAGAGCAGGGCCGCATAGGCCGAGGGCACCGGCATGGTCCCGGCGGCCATGGCCTCGGCCACAGTCATGTGGGAGACGATGCAGTCGGCAAACAGCTCCTGCGCGGCGGCGCAGACGGGGGCACCGTTGGGCACACCCAGCCCCAGCACCTTTGCCTGGGGGCACATCCGCAGCAGTTTCTGCACCGACTGCGCCCAACATACGGCGCTCAACTCATGGTAGCAGTCCAGCACGATGCAGCCGGGTTTCTGCTCCCCCAGCCGCACCCACTGCTCCGGGGTGGCGGCGGCCAGTTTTTCGCAATCACAGAAGCGGACATTGCCGGGCAGGGTGCCGCCGTTGTAGCGTGTCAGCTCTGCCTGCCGCAGGGCCAGACGCTGTGCACCGGCCACCAGCCAGAAAAAGGTGGTCTGGGGGTGAGCCTCCACCACCTTCCAGGCAATACAGCTTTTGCCGGTGCCGGTGGGATGGAACACGGCGGCCCGGTTCAGGGTCTCCAGAGACTGTACAGCTTTCTGAAAAGCGGCTTCGTTGACGGGATTCAGGGTCATCGACATGGTGATAGTGTCCTCTCCGAGTTGCATGTTTGACATCGTTGGATACAACGAAAATATTTCATAGAATTAGTTTATCGCAAAAAACATTTTTCTGTCAAGCCCTTTGAAGAGAATTTAGAGCAAAACTCGGGAAAAGAATAAAAATAGTGTAGAATCTGTGGCAGAAACTGCGAACTTTGTGCGCAGCAACGGGGATACTGAAAGTGGAAATGCGTCCCGGAGCGGAGAGAAAGTATGACCTATGGCAGGAAGAAGGCTTCTTTTGCACCGGCAGAGCTGCCCGGGCCGCACCGGGGAGATTTGGGCAGGAAGGCTGCTGCGGGGCATCCAAGAAGCATTTCATCTTTGCGGCCAAAAAAATGAAAAATTCCCTCTTGACTTTATGAAAATAAAGCGTATAATGCAATCAACAAACCGATGAGGCGGAAGAGAACCTGCAAGCGCACTTACAGTGAGCCCGAATGGTGAAAACGGGCAGAGAGCGGGGCAGAGTTCGTGGGCCGCCGAGGGCCGGGCGAACAGGGCAGTGCCTTTAGTAGCTTGGGACGGAAGCCTCCGTTACAGGGCAGGGGAGTGTTGGCTCTCCGTTGAGGGGCTCCTGCAGTTTTCCATGGTGGAAAGACGAGCGGAGCAAGCAAGGTGGCACCGCAGATTCGAATTTCTCGACTCTGTCCTTGTGGATGAACACACAGGGACGGGGCCGTTTTTATTTTACCCGTTCCGCAGGTGGAGCGGGTTTTATTTATTTTTGGGCCGCCCGCTCCGGGAAAGGAGCAACCGCTATGAAAACCATGAACATGATCTCCCGCCGCAGCTTCCTGAAGGCTACCGCCGCAGCCGCTGTCGTATCCGCACTGGGCCTGACCGGCTGCGGCTCCTCCGGCTCTTCTGCCGCAGCATCCGGCACCGCTTCCAGCGCTGCCGGTTCCGCTGCCGCCGCTTCGGAGGCAGGCCAGACCTTTAAGGTGGGCATCGTCAACTATGTGGATCATGCTTCCCTGAACCAGATCGTGGCCTCTGTTGAGAGCCGCCTGGATGAGGTGGGCGCGGAGAAGGGCGTGACCTTCGACTATGCCGATTACTACGCCAACGCCCAGGCTGACCAGTCCAACCTGAACCAGATCGGTGCAGACCTCGTGGCCGACCAGGTAGATGTCATTGTGGCCGTGGCCACCCCCACTGCCGCCACCATGCTGGCCGCTGTGGAAGATACCGACATCCCTGTGGTCTACTCTGCCGTCACCGACCCTGTTTCTGCCGGGTTTGACGGGGAGGAGGGCATCACCGGCACCTCCGATGCCCTGAACACCGAGGCCATTATGAACCTCATCACTGCCATCAACCCCGACATCGACACCATCGGTCTGCTGTACGACCTGAGCCAGGATGCCTCCACCCAGGCCATCGCCGATGCCAAGGCGTTCTGCGACAGCAAGGGCATCAAGTACATTGAAAAGAACGGTACCACCACCGCCGAGGTGCAGATGGCTGCCGAGGCCCTTGTGGCCGCCGGTGTCAAGGCAGTGTTCACCCCCACCGACAACACCGTGATGACCGCCGAGCTGTCCATCTACGAGACCTTTACCGATGCAGGCGTGATGCACTTCACTGGTGCCGACAGCTTTGCTTTGAACGGTGCCTTTGTGGGCTACGGCGTGGATTACGTCCAGCTGGGCGAGGCCACCGCCGATATGGTGGTGGAGCTGCTCTGCGGCGGCAAGACCCCCGCAGACCTGCCCTACCAGACCTTCGACAACGGCATCGTGACCATCAATACAGAAACGGCCGCAGCATTGGGCATGGACGACAATACCCTGAACATGATTAAGGAAGCCTTCAAGCCCTATTGCACCGAAATTGTGGTAGTGACCACGCAGGAGAATTTCTAAAAAGGAGTACATCAACCATGCTGGCGAGTATCTTTTCGCTCAACGTGATCCAGACGGCGCTGGAGCTGGGCTGCATTTACGGTCTGGTGGCGCTGGCGCTGTTTCTGAGCTATTCGATCCTGAACATTGCCGACCTGTCCACTGATGGCTGCTTCACCCTGGGCTGTGCCGTGGCCTGTCAGGTGGCGCTGACAGGCCACCCCATCCTGGCCCTGTTCGCGGCCATGGCGGCGGGTGTGTGTTCGGGCTTTGTCACCGCCTTTTTGCAGACACGTCTGGGCGTTGAGAGCATCATGGCAGGCATCATCGTGAACACCGGTCTGTACACCATCAATCTGGCGGTCATGGGCTTTTCGTCCACGATGTCCCTGGTCAAGACCGATACGGTATTCTCGCTGGCAAAATCCGCGCTGGCCTTTACGGGCGGCTGGTATAAGCTGGTCATCGCGGCGGCGGTCATTGTGATCGCCTGTGCCGCCATGGTGGGTTTCCTGGGCACCCGGCTGGGCCTTTCCATCCGCGCCACCGGCGACAACGCCGCCATGGTGCGGGCCTCCAGCATCAACCCGGCCTTCACCATCACAGTGGGCCTGTGCATCTCGGGCGCGCTGACCGCCCTTTCCGGCGGCCTGCTGGCCCAGTACCAGAAGAGCAGCGACATCAACGTGGGCACCGGCATGGTGACCATTGCACTGGCTTCCCTTATCATCGGCGAAACGCTGGTGGGCAAGCGCACCATGGTGCGCCGGGTGTTGGGCGTGGTGTTTGGCAGCTGCCTGTATCGCTTTATCGTGGCCGTGGCCCTGCGCTTCAATGTGCCCGCCGCCGCCATGAAGCTGGTGAGCGCCCTCATCGTGGCTGTGGCCATCTCGATGCCCGCCATCCGGGCAAAGTTTGCCTTTGAGCAGCGCAAGCACAATGCCCGGAAGGAGGTGCACTGAGATGGAAATGCTGGAACTGAACAACCTGCACAAGACCTTTAACCCCGGCACCGTCAACGAAAAAGTGGCCCTGAACGGTGTGAGCCTGCACATGGAGGCAGGCGACTTTGCCACCATCGTGGGCTCCAACGGCGCGGGCAAATCCACCATGTTCAACGCCATCACCGGCGGTTTCATTGCCGACGAGGGCAGCATCGTGCTGGGCGGGCAGGACATTACCTTTGCGCCCGAGTATGAGCGCAGCAAGGTCATCGGCCACCTGTTCCAGGACCCCCTCAAGGGCACGGCCCCCAATATGACCATTGAGGAAAACCTTGCGCTGGCCTATCTCCGGGCAGGAACCGCCCCCCACGCCATCTTCTCCCGCATCTCCCGCAAGGATAAGGAGCTGTTCCGGGAAAAACTTGCCCTGTTGAACATGGGCCTTGAGGACCGGATGAAGCAGCCGGTGGGTCTGCTTTCCGGCGGCCAGCGGCAGGCGCTGACCCTGCTCATGGCCACCCTCGTTACCCCCAAGCTCCTGCTGCTGGACGAGCACACCGCAGCCCTCGACCCTGCCACGGCGGAGAAGGTGCTGGAGCTGACCAAGAGCATCGTGGCCGAGAAAAAGATCACCTGCCTGATGGTCACCCACAACATGCATCAGGCCCTCGAGCTGGGCAACCGCACCCTGATGATGGACGGCGGCCGCATCGTGTTCGATGTCAAGGGCGAGGAGCGCAGGAAGATGACCGTGGACGACCTGCTGGAAAAGTTCCGCGAGAATGCCGGCAAGGCCCTGGACAATGACCGCATCCTGCTGAGCAAGGTGGAAGCGGGCAACTGAAAAGAAACTCAAACTGCCCTGTCTGGACCCGAAACCGTGTCTGACAGGGCAGTTTTGATACAACAAGGAGAAAACGAGATGAAAATAACGATCCGTACCCCGCAGATGCAGGATTATGACCGATTTTCTGCTATTATGGATCAGGTCCAGCAGATGCATGTCGAGTGGCGGCCGGATGTCTACAAGCCGGCCAGCCCATTGATTACAAAGGAACTGTTTGGCGAACTCCTGAAATGGGACAGCTGGTATATTGCCGAGACGGACGGCATCGTTGTTGGTGTTCTGGAAGTGTTTAAGCGGCATGTGGAAAGCCCGGCACAGGTGACGAAAGATATTTTGTTCGTCAGCACTATGGCGGTGGATGAGGCGTATCGCGGGAAGGGCATCGGGCACCAGTTCTTTGATAAGGTGAAGCAACTCAAAGCAGAAAAGGGATGTGACACCATTGAACTGCAGGTGAACGCTAAAAATAAAATGGCGTATGAGATGTACCGGAACTATGGCTTTACGGAAAAGTCCATCAATATGGAGCTGAAATAAGCAACAAAAAGAGCAGAGCGTTCCAGCCAGCTGGCCAGACGCTCTGCTCTTTTTAATGGAATATACTGAAAACTCAGAACTTACTTCACGTATTCAACGGTGTACTCGAAACCATACTCTTCCTGCAGTTTCTTGACGGCAGGCTCACAGTCCTCGATGAAGCTGGGTGCGTAGACGGAAGCACCGTTGTGGTCCTTCTTGTAGTCCTCCACGATCTGCTGCAGCTTTGCCCAGCCCTCGTTGGCCTTGGCGTTGTCAACAGTGTCGGGGAAGTTGATGATGAATTCACGGTGCTGCGGAATACGAGCTTTCATAAGTGATATCTCCTTAATTAACTATTTGTAGTTTGTTACTTGATTTATACAGAAGCATAATGCTTTTGTAGATAACGGATAGGTTGTATAGAAGGATAGCCTGCCCTCTGTGCCCGGTTACTGCCGGTTTCAGACGGAGAGGTTATATACCTGGCAGGCATTCTCCACCGTCTGCCGGAACACCTGCTCCGGTTCCTCACCCTTGATGCTGGCGATATGCTCGCCTACATAGCGGATGAGGGAGCTGTCACAGCGGGTGCCGCGGACAGGTTCCGGGGCCATATAGGGGCAGTCGGTTTCCAGGACGATGCGTTCCAGCGGCAGGGCGGCAATGGCCTTGGCGGTCCGCTTGGCCCCCTTGAAGGTGCAGGCCCCGCCAAAGCCAATGTAGAGCCCCTGCTCTGCCAGCCAGAGCGCGTCATCGGCGCTGCCGGAATAGCAGTGGACGATGCCCTTGGGCCGGTACTTTTTCAGCAGGGCGTAGACATCGGCGTGGGCGCTGCGGTCGTGCACGATGATGGGCTTGTCCAGTTCCAGCGCCAGCCGGATCTCGGCCTCAAACAGCGCCAGCTGGGCATCCTTGGGCACGGGCCAGTGGTAATCCAGTCCGCACTCCCCCACAGCCACCACCTTGGGGTCCTCGTAATAGGGGGCAAGGGCACGCATCTCTGCGGCCCAGTCGCCGCCGTATACCGAGACAGTAGGGGCGGGGCCTTCCTCACCGCAATCCTCCGGGGCCAGCAGGCTCTCCGGATGGATGCCGACGGCGGCGTACACCCAGGAATATTTGTGGGCCAGCTCCAGCACCTTGGGCGCATCGCCCGAATGGGTGGCCTGCTCGCACACGCCCACCACCCCTTTGCCGGGCAGGCTGTCCAGCAGGGCAAAGCGGTCCGCGTCAAAGGCACGGGCGCTATAATGGGCGTGGGTATCAAAGATGGGGTATTCCATATTACCGGGCACGCTCCTTTTTGGCGGGGGCCTTGTTTACCAGCCAGATGCCGATGCAGACCAGCACCAGCGCCCCCAGATACTGCCACCGGAACAGCGGCTCCCCATTGATGAGGGCGCTGAGCAGAACATTCACCACCGGGTTCACGAACCCGAAGATGGCGATCCGGCTGACGGGATTGTTCTTCATCAGCAGGGCCCAGACGATGTAGCCCGCGCCGCAGATGAAGGCCAGCGCCAGCAGGTCCAGCACGCTGAGCACAGACCAGTGTTCCAGCCGTCCGCCCAGAACAGCGCCCAGCAGGAACAGGGCCGCACCGCCCACGAACAGGTTCACAAAGCAGACGGCAAAGCTGTCTGCCCGGCGGGTGACGGATTTGTTCCAGGGGCCTGCCAGCGTGAAAAGGACGGTGGCAATGAGCATGTAGGCTACGCCCCGGGCGCTGCCGCCGCCGTGGTTGCCCAACGTGGCGATGAGAACGCCCGCAAAGCCGATGCCGCAGCCCAGCGCCTTGGCCGGGGTCATGCGGTCAGCCCTGCCGTAAAGGAAGTGGGCGAAGATGACCCCCAGAAAGCTCTGGGTGCTGTTCAGGATGCCCCCAAAGGCACCGGTGAGCAGGGCAACAGCGCTGTAGAAAAAGGCGTACTGCGCTGTGGTCTGCCACAGGCCCAATGCACAGCATTCGGCCAGGATTTTCCCTTTGGGCATGGCGGGCAGCCTGCCCTCCAGCAGCAGGCTGCCGCCCAGTACCAGCACACTGCCCAGCATGAACCGCACCCCTGCAAAGCAGAGAATGGAGGCCGTGTCAGCGGTGTCGATGGCAAAGAGCCGGTAACCCAGCTTGATGAAAGGGAAAGCCGAACCCCACATGGCGTTGCAGAGGATGGCAATGATAACGGCAAAGGCCGGGGTGCCGAAAAGCCGGTCCAGCTTTTCGGCGCGGCTCAGCTGTGACTCCATGGCTCAGTGGATGCGGCTGCCAACGGGGGTGTTGTCGCCGTAGAAGGCGATGGAGCAGCCGCCGTCAGCGGTGTCGGCAGCAAAGATCATGCCCTCGCTGACATACTTGCCCTTCAGCATGGGGCGGGGGGCCAGATTGCAGACGATGCCGATCTTCTTGCCGATCAGATCCTCCGGCTTGAACCACTTGGCAATGCCGGACAGGATGCAGCGCTCACGCTCGCCGTCAAACACGGTCAGGTGGAGCAGCTTCTTGCTCTCCTTCAGGTTCTCGCAGGCGCGCACCTCGGCCACGCGCAGCTCCACCTTGCAGAAGGTGTCAAAGTCGATCTCTTCCTCGTGGGTAAAATCAACGGTGCTCTCCTCAGCGGCGGGGGCGGCAGCAGCCTTTTCGGCTTCGGCCTTGGCCTTGTTGGCAGCTTCGGCAGCGGCCTTGCGCTTCTCGTCCTCTTCCTTCAGGTGGGCAATCTCCTTGGCCACGTCAATGCGGGGGAACAGGGCATCGCCCTTGTGGACGGTGTAGGTCTCCTGCACGCCGTAAGCAGCCTTGCTCAGGTCGATGTCGGCAGTGGACAGGCCCAGCTGATCCATCATCTTGGGAGCGGTGGAGGGCAGGTAAGCGTTCAGCAGGATGCCTGCCACACGCAGTGCCTCGCACAGGTGGTAGAGCACGCTCTCCAGACGGGCCTTGTTGGCCTCGTCCTTGGCCAGAGCCCAGGGAGCGGTCTCGTCGATATACTTGTTGGCGCGCTGGATCACGGCAAAGATCTCCATCAGGGCCTGGGGGATGGTCAGGTTGTCCATATCGGCAGTGACCTTGCCCAGCAGCTCATTGACCATGGTCTCCAGCTCCGTGTCGATGGCCTCGGTGCCAGCGGCCTTGTGGACCGTGCCACCGAAGTACTTCTCGCACATGGCAACGGTGCGGCTGAGCAGGTTGCCCAGGTCGTTGGCCAGGTCGCTGTTGATGCGGTTGATCAGGGCCTCGTTGGTGAACATGCCGTCGTTGCCAAAGGGAATCTCACGCAGCAGGAAGTAGCGGATGGAGTCCACGCCGTAGCGGTCACACAGGACCACAGGGTCCACAACGTTGCCCACAGACTTGGACATCTTGCCGCCGTTCATCAGCAGCCAGCCGTGGCCAAACACGCGCTTGGGCAGCGGCAGATCCAGAGCCATCAGCATGGCGGGCCACAGGATGGTGTGGAAGCGCAGGATCTCCTTGCCCACCATGTGCAGGTCAGCAGGCCAGAACTTGTTGTAATCGTGGTAGGTCTCGTTGCCGTAACCCAGCGCGGAGATATAGTTGCTCAGCGCATCGACCCAGACATACATGGTGTGCTTGGGGTCAAAGGGAACGGGGATGCCCCACTTGACAGAGGTGCGGGAAACACAGGTGTCCTGCAGGCCCTGCTTGATAAAGGCGATCATCTCGTTCTTCCGGCTCTCGGGCTGGATGAACTGGGGATTCTCCTCGTAGTACTTCAGCAGGCGGTCGGCATACTTGCCGGTCTTGAAGAAGTAGGCCTCCTCGTGGGCATCATAGACCTCGCGGCCGCAGTCGGGGCACTTGCCGTCCACCAGCTGGCTGTCGGTCCAGAAGCTCTCGCAGGGCTTGCAGTAGTGGCCGATGTACTCGCCCTTGTAGATATCGCCCTGCTCATACAGCTGGGTGAAGATCTTCTGGCAGGTCTCCACATGGTAGTCATCGGTGGTGCGGATGAAGCGGTCATAGCTGACATCCAGCAGCTTCCACAGATCCTTGACGGTGGCAACGATCCGGTCAACGTACTCCTTGGGGGTCACGCCTGCATCGGCGGCCTTGTCCTGGATCTTCTGGCCATGCTCATCGGTGCCGGTCAGGAACATGACTTCCTTGCCCTGCATCCGCTTGAAGCGGGCCAGCGCGTCGCAGGCCACGGTGGTGTAACTGTGGCCGATGTGCAGCTTGTCGCTGGGGTAGTAGATGGGGGTCGTGATGTAGAATGTGTTGTGTTCGCTCATGGGGGATGATTCTTCCTTTCTGTTGTGGCTGTGTCACAAAAAAGCTCCCGTCCTGCCGGAATGCACCGGACAAGGACGGGAGCTGAACTTCCGTGGTACCACCTTGCTTCGCCGCGCCCTTGCGGGCATGGCCTTGCGTGCCGGGGTAAAACCGGCCTCCGCGCGGTAACGGGCGCACCCGGCGGGGACTTGGCGGCGTGCCGCTTCACCCCCACAGCTCAGAGGCCATCTTCCACCCCGTGCTCACCTGCCCGGTTCCATCCTTCGGGCTTTCTGTCAGGCGCAGGCGGGGCGTACTCTCCTCGTCAAGGCTGTTCGCTTTTTGCCAAAGGGGCACACGACCCCCTTGTTCCTATTATAATACGCAAAAACGGCGGGTTTGTCAACTCTCCTGGTAAAGTGTTCTGTAAAACGGCTTTTGACTCGGTTTGTGTATATAAACGAGATAGTTATTAACAAAAAGATACGGTCAGGAATTGCTATAGCTGGAAGGTGTGCGGTTGACCCTACACCTATGGTTCGATCAAAACAACTTTTTCTTCTGTGCCAGCAGCACGGTCAGCACACGCTCTTTCAGCAGATAACGAACCTGCTTTGTGGTGAAATCTGCGTCAATGATACTGCAAAGGGTATCTTTGTCGTAATACTGGTATTCCCGCAGCGTATGCGCCTGTTTCATGCTGACCACTCCTTTCTGTAAAAGTGTATCATGTCAGGAGCCGATGTGCAAGATACGGAAAAGTAAAACAGCGGCAGTTTTCCAAATCGGAAAGCGGCCGCTGTTTATGTATAGGGACTTATAAGTTCTTTGCAAGATTTTTGATGAGTTCGGCCATAGAGGGGTAGCCAGCAATTTGGTAAGTGCTGCTGCCGCGTCGGCATCGACCGCACTGTTTTCAGGGATGGACTGCGCTGTTTGATGGGGCATTTCAGGCTCTGCGCCATGATGCTGGTAGAAGAAATCATCAAAACGCTGTGCATTCAGACGCCGATCATCATCCAAGATATGTGCATACTGCTTCTATTTTATCCTTGGGCCATCTCCAGATAAATGTTAAGCTGCATCTGTCTGGCGATCCTATTCGTGATCCTTGGAATCGGCATCAACCTGTGACAGTGCATTTCTCACATCCCTATTTACTTCTTCCAAAGCATGTCTGATGGGTTTGTTATGGCTCCCCATCGCCGCAGCAGTCCACAGGCGGTTTTGAAAGATAAATCTCCTTCATTTTCATTTTCTGCTTAACGGCAGCAATAAAAAAGTCCCCCGCAGCGTATGATTTGACGCCGCAGGGTTTCTCAATTGTTCGGTTTGTATTGCAGCACCTTCTGGGAGAACGTCCGATCGAAGAACTGGATGAAGGGCCCAAGGCAGAACGCACAGATCAAGGTGCCAAGGCCCACAAGGCCACCCAGCAGCCAGCACAGCAGGGCGCTGAGCGCATCGGTGAAGATGCGGCACCCGAAGTACGGGCAGGGTGTGTAGTCCCGCAGACCGAGGGAAAGGTAATCGTAGGGCGCGATGCCGAGGTCTGCGGTCTGGTAGAGCGAAGCGCCCAGCGCCGTGACCAGCACCGCCGCGATGACCCACGCCAACTGCACCGCCAGCGACGGCGCGTCGCCGAAGTGGGCGTGAATGGGGTCATAGAACGCCGTGACGATGTACCCGATGCAGATGCCGTTGACGAAGGTGCCAAGGCCGATGTACTTGCGCCCGAACCAGAATTCCAGCAGGAAAAACAGGATGTTCGTGCACAGGTTCTGGGTGCCCAGCGAGATGCCGAGCAGCTCCGCCAGCCGCATGTTCAGGGCGCTGATGGAGTCATTGCCGAGGTGGGACTGCTTGAAAAGCGCAATGCCAAGGGCGATGATGACGATGCCCGCCACCATGCCCACCACCCGCCGGGCAGTCGGTTTGCGCAATGCGGTGCCGTTCATAGGGGATTCTCCTTTAGCGTTTCTTTTCCCCTATTATACGCCTACTTTGGGCGGGAGACAAACTATTTATGGAAAGATACAACGATATACGGGGGATCCGCCTTACCCCTTTAATCTCACCTCAATCCGTTCTTTCTCCAGCCCCTCCCCGATCACGATGAGCACTTCCTGCCCCTTGGGGGATAGCGTTTGCCGTCAGGCCGTCGGCGGTGGCGTTCAGCTCCACCCAGCCGTTCTCGTCCTGTACGAAGCCTTTCACCCGCAGCACATGGCCGCACGCGGGGTCGGTGAAGAGGGCCGGGATATTCTGTTCGAGCTGCTGGCACGAGAGGCCCAGCTCCAAAAAGTAGGCCGAACCAAAGGCCCTATGCGGTTGGCGTTACCCGCTTCTAATTATAGCAAAAGGAGGTTCTTTTTCTACCGTTTCAACGCTACGGCTCTTTTCTTCCACAAGCATAGCTTGTGGTTTTCTCTATGAATAAGAGCGGGGCCTTGCAAAAGGCTCCGCTCTTGTTGTCTAAGGAAGTATTGCCATTTCGAGACAGAAAGAATATACTTATATTAGCTAAATTCCAATACTAGATGGAGGGACTATTATGGCTAGACCAAAAGGAAGCAGCAGTTCATTGGTCTGTTCCACTGCAAATGCGGCACAAGCTGGCGGCGTGATATCGGATTTTTTGAACGTACTCCAGATATGGTGTTCTCACTGGAACGCAAAAAAGTCAGCTTCCGAGGCTTGTGTCATTTGAGGAGAAAAGAGATATGAAGGATTTTGAAAATGATTTGATTTATTATCCTAATCCGGACCCGGTCAAGGAACCGAGATTTATTTTAAAATCTGTAGATGAATTGGAAAAATCAACAAAATACAGTGTTACCTGCAATGGAACAGAGCGTGTGGTATACCATACAGATTCGTTTGACTATGTTGTAGTAGTAGATAACGAAGCGTATGATCTGGAGATTTCAATCCATACACCATATGAAAAACTTGAAATCCGTCCGTCCAGCTTTGGCATAGTTCCTTTTGTAAAAGGAGAAACAGTCCATATCCATCTTGATGAACCGAGAAAGTTTACTGTAGAGACAGATGGTGGTCTTCATGATGCATTGTTTGTGCTTTGCTCGCACAGGATTGAGAAGCCGGCAGATACCACCATCTGCTTTGAAAAGGGCAAGGTATATAATGTAGGAGTTCTTACCTTAAAGTCCAATGATACGGTTTACATAGAGGAAGGTGCTGTTGTATCAGGTTGTGTATACGCAGACCATTGTGACAATATTTCCATTGTAGGAAACGGAATTATCAACGGAGCCTGCTGGCATCTGCCGGACAGTAATGCAGACCGTTTCTTTATCTATGCCAAGTGGTGTAATAATGTACTCTTAAAAGGCTTTACTGCTGTAGACGGTCCTTCCTGGCATGTAGTTCCTGCGGCGTGTGACCATGTTGTGATTGATGATATGAATATTATGTCGAGGATTGTAACGGGAGACGGTATTGATATTACGAGCAGCCAGGACG
>ENA-OROH01002703-OROH01002703.1-human-gut-metagenome-genome-assembly--contig:-NODE-2703-length-13021-cov-8.593321_pt1 | contig 13021 bp, 13 predicted proteins | sample MGYA00242125_ERZ509042 | MGnify/ENA primary metagenome ERZ509042 (study PRJEB26280, sample SAMEA2338738) | human gut metagenome | biome: human gut; feature: human-associated habitat; material: faeces... | reverse complement strand
AAAGCAACGATAAAAAATTTTTGACCCCATTTCTGAATAACTATACGGCGATGAAAGATTCACCGAGAACTTGTTGACACATACTTCCCTCTTTTCCCCCTTGCGCTCCCCCTCAAAATACGCTATAATACTCCTACAACTGGATAAAACCTTCCTGCGTATGGCACAGGGGCAGGAGGGATCATGAGGACCTGGCATTGAAAAATGTCCGGTCCTCTTTTTTGGTGTTCTACCTGGCACATTCTACAATGAGGTGATTGTATGTCAAACGCAAGCCAAGTACTGCAGGAACTGTTTTCCGGGGTCTTCGCCATGGGCGACTGGACCATCTGGGTCATGCTGGCCATCGGGGCCATCCTGATCTGGCTGGGGGTCCGGAAGGGCTACGAGCCGGTGCTCCTTTTCCCCATGGGGGTGGGCTGCATCCTGGCCAACATCCCCGGCCATTTTGCCGTCATGCCCACCGGGGGCGGTGAACCGGGCTTCCTTACCGTACTGTACAACATGGGCATCGCCAACGAACTGTTCCCGGTGCTGATCTTCATCGGCATCGGCGCCATGTGCGACTTCACTCCCCTGATCCGGGCTCCCTACATGATGCTGTTCGCAGCCGCCGCCCACCTGGGGATTTTCGCCGCCACCCTCTGTGCCACCCTGGTGGGCTTCCCCTTCAACGAAGCCGCTTCCATCGGGATCATCGGCGCCGCTGACGGCCCCACCACCATTTTCGTGGCCCAGAAATTCGCCACCGAGATGCTGGCTCCCCTTACCGTCACCGCCTTCTGCTACATGTCCCTGGTGCCCATTATCCAGCCTCCTGTGGTGAAGCTGCTGACCACCAAAGAAGAACGGCGGATCCGGATGCCCTATCACGAAGAAAAGCCCGTATCCCAGACAGCCCTGTTCCTGTTCCCGCTTATGGTCACCCTGATCGCCGGGATCATCGCTCCCATTTCCGTACCCCTCATCGGGGCCCTGATGTTCGGGAACCTGCTGAAAGTGTCCGGCTGCTGCGACAGCCTGTCCAACTGTGCCCAGAATGAACTGACCAACCTGGTGACCCTGCTCCTGGGGATCACCGTAGGAGCCACCATGACCGCGGAAAACATCCTGACCCTCCAGGTGCTGAAGATCCTGGCCCTGGGTGCGGTGGCCTTCATCTTCGACACGGTGGGTGGCCTGCTGTTCGCCAAAATAGCCAACCTGTTCCTGAAAAAGAAGATCAATCCCATGATCGGGGCCTGCGGCATTTCCGCCTTCCCCATCTCCGGCCGGGTCATCGCCCGGATGGCCCTGAAGGAAGACCCCACCAACTTCATCATCCAGTCCGCCATCGGAGTGAACGTGGCCGGACAGGTGGCCAGCGTAGTAGCCGGCGGCCTGGCCATGGCCCTGATCCCGGTGTTAATGTAAAGGAGGCAGAAACATGGATTCCGTAACCGCAGCCCTGCAGCTTCTCGTCATCGCCTACCCCACCCTGTTCGTGGTCATGGCCCTGTTCGCCGGCCTGACCTGGGGTCTGACGAAACTGTTTCCGGCGAAAGAATAATGTGTGCTGCAGGAGCAGCACACCGGTCGCGGATCGCGGCCCCAAAAAGGAGGCTGCTGTACGTTCTGTGCAGCAGCCTCCTTTTGGTTCTCACATCTTCTTTTCCAAATACACCGTCTTGTGCTTCTTCCCGGGCAGCTGCTTTTCTCCGATCACCTGGAACCCCAGGTGCAGGTACATGGCTTTCAGCCAGGGATGGGTATCCGCCGTGCCCAGGGTTACCGCCGGGGCCTTCAGCTGCTTTTTCAACACCTCTTCCTCCACCCAGTGGAGGATTTTTTTTGCGTACCCCTGGTGGGCATAATCCGGGTCCGTAATGAACTGGCCGATATGGGGCAGTGCCTTGGGCCCCGGGTGCCCTCCCCAGGGCATCCGCAGGGAAATGGCGCTGATCAGCTTCTCCCCCTCGAACCACCCGTAGGTGGGCTGGGTGGCCAGCCACTGTTTTTCGTCCTCCAGGGTGGCGTCCATGGCGGAAAAGCTGATGGGATACTGCCGGTCCGTCTGGTAGCTCCGGTGGAGCACATCAAAATAGGTTTCCGCATCCTCCACGGTCAGCTGACGCGCGTATGCCACAGCCCATCCCCTCCTTCCTGTTCCAGCACCTGGCAGGCCAGGCAGCTGTTGTTCAAAAACCGGTTCAGGAACTGCCGGGTCCGCTGTTCTTTCGGGTGGCTCAGCACCTGATCCGCCGTTCCCTGTTCCACGATCAGGCCGTTTTCCATGAAGATCACCTGGTCGGCGATTTCCCGGGCAAAGGCGATTTCGTGGGTGACGATGATCATGGTCACCTTCCATTCCCGGGCGATCTTTTTAATCACCGTAAGCACTTCTCCCACCAGCTCCGGATCCAGGGCGGAAGTGGGTTCGTCGAACAGGATTACCTTGGGATTCATGGCCAGGGCCCGGGCAATCCCCACCCGCTGCTGCTGTCCCCCGGACAGCTGGATGGGATAATAGTCCCGGAACTGGTCCATATCTACCTCTTTCAGGCAGGCCAGGGCCCGTTCCCGGGCTTCCTGCCGGCTCTTTTTCTGGACGGTTACCAGCCCCTCCATGACGTTTTCCAGCACGGTCATGTGGGAAAACAGGTTGTACAGCTGGAACACCATGGCGGTGTTCCGGCGCACCTGGAGGATCTCCTTTTTGGAGGCATGGGCCATATCCACCGGCTTGTCCTCATCCAGCTGGAGGGTCCCCCCGTCCGCCTGGCCCAGAAAGTTGATAGTCCGCAAGAAAGTGGTCTTCCCGCTGCCCGAGGGCCCCAGGATCACCGTCACGCTGCCGGTGGGCACCTCCATGCTCACATCCCGGAGCACCGTCCGGTTCCCGAATTTTTTCAACACATGTTCCAACCGGATCACAATGCATTCCCCCTTCTGAACCGGCTCAGACGAAATTCCAGCCGGTCAAACACAAATTCAAAAAATACCCCCATGGCCCAGTAAATACAGGCCACTGCCATATAGGCTTCGAAATACTGGGAGTTGTCTTCACAAAACAGTTTCGCCGCTCCGAACAGTTCAATCACCGTGATCACGAACACAATGCTGGTGCTCTTCATGGTGGACAGGAACTGGTTGGCGAAAAGAGGCAGGGCGAACACCGCCGCCTGGGGCAGGATCACCCGCCGGTAGGCCTGGAGCCAGGTCATCCCGATGGACTGGGCTGCTTCCAGCTGGCCTTCCGGGATGGACTGGAGAGCCGCCCGGAAGATTTCCGTCAGATAGGCCCCGGTGTGGAGGGTAAGCCCCACCACCGCAATCTGCAGAGCCGTCACCTTCTCCACATGGAGCACCACATGGCCTTTCTGGGCCAGGGCCATCAGCAGGAGAGGCACCCCGTAATACACCAGGTACAGCAGCACCATGTTGGGCAGGCTCCGGCACACCAGCACATACAGCCGGGCCAATTGGGACAGCACCGGCACCTTCCGGATCTCCACCAGGCATCAGATGAGGCCCAGGATGGCTCCCAGGACCACACTGGCCAAAGTCAGCCCCAGGGTCACCTTCACATAGGGAAGCACCGCCTGAAGGGCGGCCCAGAAATATTCTCCGTCCAAAAACGGTTCATTCATTGAGAGCCACCTCCTTCAGCTGGGTCTTCCGGGCCCTTTGGGCCACATTGAAATGACTTTCCACCTGCCGGCCCGCCACCGCCAGGGCAAAGATCAGGATACCGTACAAAATGGCGGCGTCCACATACAGTTCCAGATACCGCTGGCTGTTGCCCCCCATCAGGTCCGCCTGGCGCATCATGTCCACGATCCCCACGTTAAAGATCAGGGCAGTGCTTTTCAGGGTACTGATGATTTCGTTCAAAAGGGGAGGAATGGACAGCACCAGGGCCTGGGGCAGGATCACCCGCCGGTACACCTGGCAGCTGGTCATCCCCAGGCTGGCGGCGGCTTCCTTTTCTCCCGAGGCCACTGCCAGGATGCTGGACCGGAGGATTTCCGCCCCATAGGCCCCCACATGGAGGACGAAGATCACCAGGATGAACAGCATGGGAGGCAGTTCATTCACGTCCAGCCCCATTTTCTGCAGCAGTTCCGGAACACCGAAATACACCACGAACAGCTGGACCAGGAAGGGGGTGCTCCGGATAAAGGAAATGAACACCCGGGTCAGCAGGTTCAGCCCGGGGATCTTCTTCACCCGGATCACCGCCAGCCCCATCCCCAGGAAAATCCCCAGGACCCCGGACACCAGGGTAATGAACAGGGTCACCGGCAGATAGCTGGCCAGTGTGGGGAACGAGGCCGCCATGTACTGGACACTGAAAAAACTTCCCATGCTTGCTTTCATCCTTTCTTCTTATTGAGGCTGGACCGTGTAGTCCTTGCCCAGGTATTTGATGGAAATCTGCTTTAAGGTTCCATCTTCCTTCATCTGTTTCAGTACCTTGTCGATTTTGTCCGCCACGGTCTGCATAGCCGGATCCTTCCGCAGGAGGAAGTAGGTGGGCACGGACTGCATGACGCTGCCCACTGCCTGGACCGGCAGGTTCTGTTCCTTCCGGGCCACATTCACCACGTATTCATATTCCCCGGCGGCATCGGCCCGTCCGGTGGCCACCAGGTTCAGGTTTTCTGCAGCGCCCTTGTCAGAATAGATAGGATCGATTCCCGGATTGTGGGTCTTGTTGAATTCCTTCACCAGATCGTTGAATTCGGAGTTGGAGGTAATGGCCACCTTTTTCCCGGCCAGGTCATCGAAGCTCTGGATATCCGTCCGGCCTTCCTTCACCACCAGTTTCCGGGCGGTGTAGTTGTTGCTTTCTTTGGTATAGATGTATTTCTTCTCCCGGGTGGGATTCCGACGCATCTGGTTGGCGATCATATCCACCTGCTTGGATTTCATGGCCACAAAGGCCGCATCCGGGCTCATGGGCTTGAATTCAAAATGGAGGCTGGGATCCCGTTTTTCCACTTCTTTCAGCACTTCCACGTCGAAGCCGGTCAGGTTCCCTTTATCGTCCGTAAAGGAGAAGGGCTTGGCCGTACCCCGGGTGGCCACCACAATGGCCTTTTTGTCCCCGCCGGTCTTGCTGCTGTCCTTGGCAGCCTGCTGACCGCCGCAGCCGGCCAGTCCCAGGGCCAGGAGCCCGGCAGCTGCCAGGGCCAGTACTTTTTGGAATCTCTTAGTCATGTTCATATCCCCTTTCATCATACAACAGAGGCAGGATCTCCCCCAGGTTTCCCCGGGGCCAGTCCGCCATTTTATCCAACAACTTCCGGGTCCAGGCTTCTCCTTTGGCCCGGATCAGCTTCTCTTCCAGATCCTCTTCGGAAAATGGATGCTGGGGGCTGCCCAGAGGATCCGGCACTTCCGCTTCCACCGGTTCTCCTTCCAGGGTCACCCCGGTGACCACTGTCCGGCGGACGGTTTTCTCCACAGGAGGCAGGTCGTTGGCCCGATGGAATTTGGGGAGAGCCTGCCGGAAGGCTTCCGGCACCTGGGGCAGATCGAAGATGCTGTCCTCTTCCCCGCCCCGGGTCAGGATCTGCCATCCCACGTATTCCACCGAAAATTTTCCTTCCTTCCCGGTTTCCGGGGCCGGATAGTGGAGGGCTTTGTCCGCTCCCGGAGGAAAATGGAAAGTCACTTCCCGGAGTTTGTCCAGGGTGTACCCCCGCCGGAACAGTTCCCGGCAGGCGGCAGCTCCTCCAATGGCGGCACTGCAGTAGGGATGGAGCTTCATCCACAGGCCCGGAGCAAGGATCTGCCCCGGGTTCAGCCATTTTTGCTCCACTTCTTCCGGATCCAGGGTCAGGCTGCCGAACACCTGCTGCCAGCCGTTGTCGTTATTGAAAGGCCGCAGGCTGGCGGTGACCCGGGTGTACCGGACCATCTCCCAGGCAAACATCGCGTTCCGGGCGGCGAACCCGGCGTGGAGAGGCTTTCCATCGCTGCCGGCTTCCAGCCCCAGGCCCGCCGACTGGGTGGCCCCCAGGGACAGGAGATTGGCGGCAGCTTCCGGTCCCAGCTGCTTCAGGCTGGCCAGGGCCCCGGCCCCTCCGATGGAACCCAGGGTCCCGGTGGAATGCCAGCCCTGGCGCTTGTGCTGAGGATTCAAATACCCTCCCAGGATCCCTTCCAGTTCCGCCCCCACATTGTAGGCGGTGAGGAAGGCTTTCACGGGCACTTCAGGAGTACTTTCCGCCAACAGCACAGAAAACAGTACGGTGCTGAAATGACCGGCAATGCTGGACTGGGCATCGTCCAGATCCAGGTAATGAGACTGGAACCCGTTGAAAAAGGCCGCCATAAAAGGATGGCTGGTGCCGGGAAGACCCAGTAGATGGGCTCTGCCTGGAAAGGTTTCTACCCACCGGGCCATTTTCTGTACCTGGGGTTCCCGGGCCGCCTGAAGAGCGGAGGCCAGGTAATCCAGGAAAGCTATCTTGCTTTGCCGGAAAAGATCCGGACGCCGGTCCAGATCCGTCTGGCGGATCAGGTGGACCAGCGTCGCCGTTACTTCATCCATCATCTTACTTCCCAAACTTCTCCGCCCGGTCATTGGGTTCTTCCCAGATGCTCATGTCCGGGCCTTTGGGGACGATCCGGGGGAAATCTTCGTAGGGGGTGTGGTCCACATAGTAGAACCGCTTCCGCATGGAGTCGAAGTCGGTGTTCCCGCCGAAGGCCGGGTTGCTGTACAGGTCCTTGGCGTAGTTCCACAGGTTGGGGTAATCCACCAGGCGCTTCTTGTTCACGTAGTACTTCTGGTAGAACACCAGGTCGAACCGGCTCAGGGTCACGAACAGCCGGATGTCCGGGTCGGTGATGGTGTCTCCCATGAGATACCGGCGGGTGGCCAGACGGTTTTCCAGCCAGTCCAGACGGTTGAACACCTTTTCATAGTAGAATTCGTAATCCTTCTGGCTGGTGACCAGGGCGGCCAGGTTCACCGCCAGGTTCACGTCGGCGTAGATGATGTCGTTGAGGGCATCGATGTCGTCCCGCCGGTCTTCCGGATAGATGTCGGGAGCGTCGGGACTGATGTACTTGGTCCAGGCCACGGCGATTTCTGTAGTCAGGTCGTGGTAGTCGTTGTTCACTACAGCACCGGTGGTCACGTCCACAATGGCAGGCACCGTGGAGCGCTGGTCATAGGCGGGGTTTCCTTTCCGGTAGGCTTCTCCCAGGGAGTGGATCTTCAGCACCGGGTCCACATTGTCCGGATCCAGGGTGAAGAACCAGTCCCCCACCACCCCGGCGGGACGGAGAGGATCCACCACCCCTTTGGAGATTACCTTGTCCAGGCCCAAAAGGTCGATGGCAATGGCCACCCGGTTGGCCCAGGGGCAGTGCTTGGACCAGACCAGACGGTACCGGCCCGGTTCCACCGGCAGCTGGTCCGGACCTTCCCCGAAGGGAGTGGTGAACTGGGGTTCCTCATCGTCGGCGTATTTCTGCCGGCGGTTGAAGTTGGAGGCGTCCTGGCCTTCATATTCCTTCTGGACCGTATGGGCCCGGGGGTTGCTGGAATGGAATTCGGAAAAGTCGATGGGGCAGGGATTCATGGCCCGTTTTACAGTAATGTCCTTCCAGGCGGCGGCGATTTCCGGATCCTTGATCCGGGCCAGTTTGGCGGCGTGGATGTCGATTTCAGTCATGATGATTCTCTCCTTTGTACAGAACCCGGGATTGCGGGGTTAATGTATAGTATTTTTATATGGATTAGGAGTAAAAAAAAGAAAGCTCCCGTCCCTATTGGGACGAAAGCTTTGGCTCCGTGGATCCACCCAGTTTCGCTGCCCTGTTGCCAGGTGCAGCCTCAGAGGCAGGACAATCCTCCTGCCTGACAGGGTAACGGCTGTCAGTCGGAAAGTCTACTGAGGGCCGGGCCCTGTTGGACTTTGCACGCTCAGAAAGGCACTTCAGATCCCGTAGTCATCCCCGCTTCCACTGTCCGGGTTCGCTGCCTGCATTCCAGGGTCCTACTCTTTTTCGTCATTGCGTTTGTTTTGAAATTATGGGAAGATGATACCATTGAATTGATAGTATGTCAATAGGAATTAAAGAAAATGTGGTTAGGTGATTAGGTGGTTAGGTGGTTAAGTGATTAACGGGTCCGCGGCTGATGGATGCCAGATGCTCAAGCATCTGCCTTCGAACACGAAAAACCGGCGGCCGGGATGGTCTTCCCTTCGGGAAGCCCCTACCACGTTGGGGTCAAAGATGCAACAGAAAATCAGAGAAACGGGGTTGTCAAAAAATCCGTTCCTGTGACCGTTGTATCCAACATCCGACCCCAACGGCGTAGGGGCGAGCCCCGGGCACGCCCGTCCCGGCCTCCCTTTTTTATACGTTCCCAGGAACCCGCCCGGCGGGTTCCCTCCTGCCGCTAGAGACTAGGGACTAGTGACTATCAGCTCATAACCATCTGCGTGAGACCGTCTTTTTTCCCACTCCAAAATTCATTCCCTGCAGATTCTTGCCGTTAATACCCCGATTTTTCCACTCGGGAAGGAACTTTCTGTTGGATGTCGAAGGGGCTATACAGTGACCCTTACCAAATCCTACAGAAAGATGGTGATTCCATGAAAACCTCTACCACTGTTGCCCAGGATCTGGGCACGTGGCAGGAAGAACAGGCGCTGGATGCTGCCTGCTGCCGGCTTTTGGCCAACAAGATCGTCCTGGCCCATGTACTCCAGGGATGCGTCCCGGAATACAGCCGCTGTTCCGTCCCGGAACTGCTTCCCTGTCTGGAAAGCACGCCGGAAATCTGCTCTGTCCCTGTGGATCAGGATGTCCTGGACCCGGGACGCATCCGCGGCGAAAACACGGCGGACAAAAGCATCACGGAAGGAAATGTGAATTTCGACATTCTCCTTTCGGCACGGACTCCCAACGGCAGAGAGTCCCGACAGATTTTCATCAACGTGGAAAGTCAGAACGACTGGAACCCAGGCTATCCCCTGTTGAAGCGGGCCTTCTACTACTGTGGGCGGCTCCTTTCCCGGCAGAAAGGGATCGTCTTCCAGAATTCCGACTACCAGAAACTCCAAAAGGTCTATTCCCTCTGGATCTGTCTGGACCCTCCAAAGTCCAAACAGAACACCCTGACATCGTTCCACATGATGGAAGAAAATTTGGTGGGCAACGCCAAATATGATAAAATGAATTATGATATGGTGTCCATGATGATGATCTGCTTGGGACAGCCGGACAGCAGGCAGGAGGATATTATCCACCTGCTCAGCGTCCTTCTGTCCACAGAAATGGACCCTGACATGAAGAAACAAATTCTGGAACGGGAATACAACATTCCCATGACCGTAGAAATGAAAAAGGAGGCGGAAACCATGTGCGGTATCGGACACGCCATCGCAAGAAAGAACCTGGAAAAAGGGTTGGAACAGGGTCTTGAACAAGGCCTGGCAAAAGGTCTTGAAAAAGGTCTTGAAAAAGGCCGTTTGGAAGGCCGCCAAGAAGGCCGTCAGGAAGAACGGGAATCCAACATTGTTGCCATGCTGAAAGAAAAGATCCCCATGGAGACCATTTCCCGGATCACCCATTACTCTCTGGACCAGATCCAGAAACTGGGAAAATTGCATGGATTGCTGTAGGTTAGAAAACGCCCAGGGCGTTTTCCTTCCCAATGAAAAGGCCGCCGGAAAATCCGGCGGCCTTTTGGTGTATCGTTGGTCGTTCGTCGTGAGTCGTTTCGGATGCCAGAGGCTCACGCATCTGCCTTTGAACCGTAAGAAAGCCGTCAGACCGGCCCTTACGGGCCTATCAGAAATCAGACGTCAGCTTGCGAAAAGCGTCTCACGCTTTTGTCAAAATTCTCGAATGAACAAATCCCGTTAGTATTGATCCAACTTGGTATTTCTTTCTTTTATCATTTTCTCCGTCCAAGAAGGCCTTTATTCATGATTGCCCGGCCATAAAATTCATTTAAATCTAACTTGCCCTTTATTGTTTTTCCATTATAACAACTGGCAATCACATCACAGGACCGAAATAATTCTTTATTACAGTGCCATTGTAGAGAAGTTTTATCCTGTTGAATCATTTGATAATATTTGCTGCCATATGGAAGTATTTTCTTTTGTTCATCCTCTAAGACGCAATGTATAAGTAAATGGCCTTTATGGTACAAGTAAATATTTTCTAGAATAACAGTTACTTTTCCAATATTCACTATTTCAATCTCGTACTCCGAAAGACTGGTCTTGGTTCTTAAACTCTCTTTCTCCAATTTTTCTTTACTATAAGTTAAAACAAATGCTAACTGAGGCTTATTATCAAAGAACCGCGTCAATTGGTTAAGGCCCCACCCTAATAAAACGCCAACTAACCCGAATATCCCGGAAATTAATATATTCGAGTCCATGAAAAATGCACACCTACTTTCAAAAGAAAAACAATCCTGATTAACTTTTATAAGTTCTGTTATCTACCACAATACTCGCAAACCGTTTTAACGCATTTTTTTAAATCTTTCTTGATATCACTTTCCCAGAATCTCAGTACAACCCAGTCCATATCAGTCAGTTCATCATTAACTTCTTTGTCCCGTTCAACATTCCGCTTCAGTTTTTTCTGCCAGAATTCCTTATTGGTTGCAATCTGCTCCCCGGGATGTTCCCGGTGCCCCTTTGCATGCCAAAAATCCCCATCGACAAAAATGGCAATACGATAACGGGTAATTGCAATATCCGGTGAACCTGGAAGTTGTCTGTAATTTTTCCTGTACCGCAGCCCGCAGTGCCAAAGTGCTTTTCGAAGCAAAATTTCCGGTGTTGTATCTTTGGCCCGGATATGAGACATATTTTTATGTCGCTGTTCTCTGCTTAAAACATCCATCCGGAGTCATCCTTCACGATAATTTTAAAATACTGATATCAATTTTCCGGTCAGCCAGATAATCATCGAATATTTTTCGGGCAGGTACCAGGCGGACGGCTATATTTTTCAAACCCAGGGAATGAAGAAAATCCAGTCTCACATACCCCTTATCCTGAACTGTATCTTCTTCTGTTGGAAACAGGAAGCAATTGATAACTGACTCAATACCATGTTTTTGGATAAAATCCTTATAGGCCAGTTCGTAAAGGTACTGCTTGGTAATTGATTCAATCCCGGGTTGCCCTTTCAAAGCCATATTTTTCTCAAATTGCAAATTATAGTATTTAGCATCGAGAATAACAAATTTATATTTCCCGTTCAACTTTCTTATTGCAAGAAAATCAGGAATCAATGTCTTGTCAGCTTTTTGGTAAAAATAAGACCCGTCTTTTGTCAACCCACACCATTCAGGACGCTCAATAACGGATATAAGCGGTTCTGTCCGCTTATATCCGTTATTGAGTTTCTGGGGAAGCAATAAAGAACCCATTGGTATATTCCGCTCATCACCAAAGACTTCATTGCAGACATTTTCCCAAATCAGATTGAATCTCGTTGTTCCAAACATGCTGAACGTTTCAGCAGCATCTGCAGTTATAGATTTGTTGCTGATATAGATGGCCATTGCCTGAAGGAGGGAATTTTTTCTGGTATTGAACTGTATATCAATTTCTCTATCAATGCGATAAAGAATATAATCTGCATCCCCCAGATCCTCCCGTTTTTCATCTGAATGAGGAAGCCCGGAAATATCAAAAAGGTCAATCAGCCCCGCTTCTTCCATTTCTTTTGAAACTTCACCTAATATACAGGCATGCAGCCGCCGGAAAAAATTTTCATCATCTGTTACATGATATCTGGTATACAAAGTTGAATAAAATGGTTCACCATCACTTATTATCGGGTAAACAGTATTGACAGTTTTATCCCAAAGGATTTCTCCTCTTCCATTTTCAGCAATGATATCCCTGACTTCTGAATACAAGCCATAATCATAGTAATCCTGTAGCAGAAAAATCATGATTGCAAGCCTGTTAACCGTCATTTTCTCACCGAGATCAGAATATAAGTCAAGCTGCTGACTTTGCCTGTCATATTTTTCAATGACTCTGAGAGCCTGCTTCAGTACAGGATTATAATCCGAAGTTTTTTTCAAGTATTTGGGACAACATTTCAATACTACATCTTTGACCGCCACAATCCCTACATATGTAAAAACATAAAAAACTTTATCCGGGGAATCATCGTAGCTTTCTTCTTCATTGGTAAGATCACTTAAATTGGCCTCTTCTGAAGTCTTCTTTACATTCTTTACGATACCATTTAGTTTCAGTTGCTTCAGTATTTCTTTGAGGTCACTACGGCTTCCCGCCAATAATTCTTCCAGTTCATCGAATGTATACCGCCGCTGTTCACGTATAAAAACGGATATCATCTTTCAACAACTCCGTCATTACCATTTTGCTGGTTAACAAATTGACTGCGAATTGAACTATGAAAAATAGCTACACCTTTTTCATCAAATTCTTTTACAATTTCAGAATATAACCGACTGTTAGTACATCCACCAAACAACAGGGAAGGATCCCTTCTGACAACATCTTCAAACAGGTACATCAGTACCTTATCTTTGAATACTTGTCTGAACTGCTCACCATTATCTTCAGAAATTGTCTGCAGTACATTCATTGAAATAAAGAAAGGACCCATAAGTTTATCTTCATTGATATGAACCTCCAGCAACTTATCGTTGATTGCCTTACGCAGCTTATTCCAGGATACAGAACGGGCATAATCACCTGTCCCGAGAACAACATTAATATCTGCAATTTCTTTTTCATTAGTATTAATACCAAAATACGTAAAATCCCACCGCCGTTTGAAAGCCGTGTCCATGGGAAATACCCCCTGGTCAGCACTGTTCATAGTCGCCCAGATAAACATATTATCCGGAATACGTACTTCATTATAATCATCTTCTTTTCCGCCCAGTTTTTCTGCCAGATATTTTTTCATATCTTCGGAAGCATGGATCGGGTATTCACTAATGTGGCCTGACCCCCGACGATTAGACTCTTTAAACGAAAGGAAGCTCTTTAAATCT
>ENA-OROH01002689-OROH01002689.1-human-gut-metagenome-genome-assembly--contig:-NODE-2689-length-13093-cov-4.460347_pt1 | contig 13093 bp, 12 predicted proteins | sample MGYA00242125_ERZ509042 | MGnify/ENA primary metagenome ERZ509042 (study PRJEB26280, sample SAMEA2338738) | human gut metagenome | biome: human gut; feature: human-associated habitat; material: faeces... | reverse complement strand
AACACAATGAGCGTGAAAAGGACAGCTACAGCAATCAGGACATCGTGCCGGAACGTACTGCGCTGAATGTTCACTTCAAGTCTCCCACTGACGATTATGTAAAAATGTTCGAGCAGATGGAACAGGATGGCGTGATCTCCACCAGAGGTCTGAAACCGGATGCCGTCAAATACGGTGAGTTGATCTTTGATGTGAACTCTGCTTACTTCTACAATCACGGCGGCTATGAATTTGCAAAACAGTTTTATGCCGATGCCTATAAAGCCGCCGTGGAGATCGTAGGCGGTGAGCAGTATATCCTATCCGCTGTGATGCACGCCGACGAGCGCAACCAGGCAATGTCCGAAGCTCTGGGCGAAGATGTGTACCACTACCACCTTCATGTGGTTTATATCCCGGTGGTAGAGAAGCAAATTCTGTGGTCGAAGCGATGTAAGGATGAATCCCTCCGGGGAACGGTAAAGGAAACGATCACGCAGGTCAGCCGCAGTAAAAAATGGGAGTCCAAGCCGGTGCTTGACAAGGATGGTAATCCAATGTTGAACGCAAAAGGAAAAAAGATTTTGAAGTCGTCCTACAGTGTGTTGCAGGATGACTTTTTTCATTTCATGCGAAATGCCGGATATACCGATGTGGAGCGTGGAGAGCGTGGCAGCACCGAGGAACATCTGACCGTTACTCAGTTTAAGGTGCAAGCCGAAACCCAGCGTCTGGAAGCTGTGACGGCACGGGCAGACCAAGCGGAACAGGCATTGGCGGATACCCAATCTGCTGTGGAGAAACAGGAAAAGAAGCTGAAAGCTCTGCAAAAGGAAACCAAGACTGCGAAGACGGTGGCAGTGACCGTGCAGGATATTGAAGCGATGGGTAAGAAAAATTCCTTCACCGGAAATGTCACCCTCACAGCAGACCAGTGCGATACCCTGAAACGATACGCCACAAACGGAATTATCTTCAATGCTGAGAATGAACGCCTGAAAGAAAAATTGGCTTCCGCTGTAAAATCCGCTTCCATCTGGAAACAGCGGCATGACGAACTGAACGAAAAATATAAAGAACTGAAAGAAAAAGCCCAGCCCTATCTGGATGCGTTGGAAATCGCAGCAGAACGGGTCAGGGCTTTTCTTTCTGCCATCCTCGCCAGAGGAAAGGAAACTCGTGAACACAAGGCTCCTGCCCGCAAGCACGGACGGGATATGGAAATATAAGAAAGGAATTATTTGTGCCTATGATGAATCAGAACCAGCAGGCAACGATCCTGCCTATCGACCGTAAAATGCTGCTTTCCATTCGGGAAGCGGCTGAATACAGCAATATCGGAATCAACAAGATTGACGAGATGCTGAAACAACCCAACTGTCCCTTTGTATTGTATGTAGGTACAAAGAAACTGGTCAAACGCAAGGCTTTTGAGGAATTTATCGAAGGGAGAGTTGCGATTTGATGAACAGAACAGGCAAAATTGGTGCGCACCAAAAACATCGAAATCTATTGAAAAAAAAGCACTTTCATGATAGAATGGAGTGTCGTGATGAACTCTCGTTTCCGGCACTCAGGAAAGGAGTTCATTAAATGGGCAAAAACTTAAAAGGCAAAGAAATTGGCAAAGGTATCTGCCAGAGAAAAGACGGAAAGTACGCCGCAAGATATACCGCAAAGGACGGCTCCCGCAAGGAAAAGCACTTTGACACACTTCCGGAAGCTCGCAACTGGCTGGCTGATGCGCAGTACGAAGATAAGCACGATGTTTGCAACACATCCTCCGAAATGACGGTGGATGCCTGGTTTGAGTTCTGGATCACCAATCTGATTGCGGATCTGGCTCCCAACACCCGGCGAAATTACCGGGAACGGTATCAAAAGAACATCCAGCCTGTTATCGGAAATATGCGCTTATGTGATGTCAAACCCATGCACTGCAAGATTGTCCTGAATCGGATGGAAGCCACTTATGCTGGCTCCACCATTCGGCAGGCGTATATTGCCATGGGAACCATGTTCCGAGCCGCAGTCATGAACGATATGCTTACAAAACATCCTATGGACGGGGTTCGTTATACGAAGCCCGTCCGGGCTGTGGATGACATCAAGTTCTTAACTGTGGAAGAACAGACGCTGTTTCTGGAAACCGCAAAACGCTCTCACAACTACAGACAGTATGTATTGCTGTTGGAGACCGGACTGCGCACTTCGGAAATGATCGGCTTGACTTGGGATGCGATTGACTGGAAGAAGCGGACACTGACTGTCAACAAGACCTTGGAATATCGCCACAGCGAAGGCATTTGGCGTGCTGGTCCTCCTAAGACAAAGACCAGCTACCGCACGATCCTGCTGACGAAGCGGGCATACGATGTATTGAAATCGTGCTACGATGAACGCTTCACCCGCAAAGAATCAGAACTGTTATCTCAGATTCTGGAATATGTGGATCGCCGGACAGGTCAGACAGAGTACCTTTGTATGCGAGATTTGGTGTTTATCAATTTCCGTACCGGAGAGCCTGCAAAAAACAGTTCCTATGACACCCATCTGTACAAGCTGTGCGATGAGGCGAAAATCAAGCGGTTCTGTATGCACGCTCTGAGACACACCTACGCTACCCGTGCGATTGAACGGGGCGTTATGCCGAAAGTCTTGCAGAAGCTGCTCGGTCATGCGAGCATTAAAACAACCATGGATCGTTATGTCCATGTCACCGACACATCCCTGACCAACGCCATCAAACTGTTCGAACAGGACACCAATGTGGCAAGTTAAAAATGGTGCGCTGCGAAAAATTGGTGCGGAATTGGTGCGGAGTGTGTCCCCAAAACCCGAAAAACCATTGAAAATAAAGGAGATTTAGAATATATGAAATTAGGTATTGTGGGTCTGCCAAACGTTGGCAAGAGCACCCTTTTTAATGCGATCACCAACGCAGGTGCACAGTCTGCAAACTACCCATTCTGCACCATCGAGCCAAATATCGGCACCGTTGCAGTTCCAGACGCACGTCTGGATGCACTGGCTAAAATGTATGACCCAGATAAAATCACCCCTGCTGTTATCGAATTTGTTGACATTGCAGGTCTGGTAAAGGGCGCATCCAAAGGCGAAGGTCTTGGCAACAAGTTTTTGTCCAACATCCGTGAAGTAGATGCCATTGTGCATGTAGTCCGCTGCTTTGAAGACGGCGAGATTGTCCATGTTGAGGGCAGCATCGGTCCAAAGAGAGACATCGAGGTCATCAATCTGGAGCTGATCTTCTCTGACCTGGATATTCTGGAACGCCGCATCGACAAAGCAGTCAAAGCTGCAAAAGGCGACAAGAAATATCTGGCAGAAGTTGACCTGTTAAACCGCGTAAAAGCACATCTGGAAGAGGGCAAATCTGCACGCAGCATGGAATTTACCGACGAAGAAAAAGCAATCATGGCTGACATTCCGCTGCTCTCCAACAAGCCGATCATCTATGTTGCAAACATGAGTGAAAACGACTTTAACGGCAAACTTGATTCCAACCCATTCTATCACGAGGTTCTGGAAATCGCTAAGGAAGAAAACTCCGAGGTTGTTCCGATCTGTGCAAGACTGGAAGAGGAAATTTCCGATATGTCCAAAGAGGACAAACTGATGTTCCTGGAAGAAATCGGCCTGGAAGAATCCGGTCTGGACAGACTCATCAAAGCAGGCTATCATCTGCTGGGTCTCATCTCTTACCTCACCGCAGGCAAGCCGGAAGTTCGTGCATGGACCATTACCCGCGGTACCAAAGCTCCTCAGGCTGCCGGCAAAATCCACAGCGACTTTGAGCGTGGCTTTATCCGTGCTGAAGTTATCTCCTTCGAGGATCTGATTGCAAACGGCTCGATTGCAGCTGCAAAAGAAAAAGGTCTGGTTCGTTCCGAAGGCAAAGAATACGTGATGCAGGATGGAGACGTTGTTCTCTTCCGTTTCAATGTTTAATTTCCAAGAAAACATAAAAAAGGATGCTGACTCTCGTCAGCATCCTTTTCTCATTTCTTATCCTCTCTTTTTTACCGGAATCCAGATTTCACTGTACGCATAATCGTTTCTTTCACCATCCATTTTGGTAAAAGAGAAAGAAAATGGCTTTGTTAACTCATAATCTGCGGTCATAAACCATTCCGAATAGATTCTTGCCATCGTGTCCTGCATCGTAAAGGGAAACGGCCCTTCATTCGGAAATACTGCCCATGTACCAGCTGGAACAGGTATCTTTTCCAAACAATCTGACACATCCTCTCTGGTCGTTAAAACGCCGATCATATGTGTGAGTTCACCTTTTTCCTCAAGGAAATCTGTGTCGGATTCATACGATACATTAACAATTTCATGTGGGTCAGTATTCTGAACTCGATGCATTTCCGTTCTTTGCTGTTCTGTAATGCTCTGCGCCAATTTTACGATTTCAAGATTAACCCCTTCAAACTGCATGGGTACCCTTTTGCTGACTCCTGCAAAACAAAAAGCTTCTTTTTCGATGATCTTGTACTCCATCATGTTTCCTCCCTTGATTGTCACCACAAAACTTAGTTTTTGAAAGGTTTTACATTTTTGAAGTTTTGCTGCTTCTGATGGCAGCATCCCACTCCATTTTTTAAATGCCCTGCTAAAACCATCCACCGACTGATACCCATATTGATATGCGACTTCGGTTACCGATTTTCCTCGCAAAAGTTCCTGATTTGCCTTTGACATCCTTCTGTTTTTTACATAGTCGTTTAAACTCATGTTGGTCAAAGCAAAGAATATTTTTCTAAGGTGCAGGTCGGAAACATGAACATATTCCGCGATCTTGTCCAGAGAAAAATCCTCCTCCAAATGTTCCTCAATATAGTCCATTGCTTCATTGAGTTTCTTCAGCATACCCTCTCTCCTCCCTGTCAAAATCATACCACAATTATTATTAAGATGCTCGACTTATCCATTTAAAAAAAGTCGGTTGCTCATACCACAAGAACATTGAGTTTTTCTTGTCTTCCTTGCCCTGCCATGGTAAAATAAAATAGGAATCCTATTTGCTCTGAGGGCTAACTTTATTTTGGGAGGAAACACGTATGAAACGAGTACTCGTTGCTGGTTTACAGCATGAATCCAATTCTTTTAACCCGATTGTTGCTGGAAAAAACGATTTTCAGGTGATCCGCGGCGCTGAAGTTTTTAACCGCTTCCGCGACAACGACCCGGTCACCGGCGTTATCAAACCGCTGATGGAGCAGGGCTATGAAGTTGTTCCTACCATCTTTACCAGTGCCGTTCCAAACGGCGAGGTTGACTATGATTTCTACATGGGTGTCAAAGCAGAAATCATCCGTATTGCAAAAGAAGAACAGGCAAAAAAACCGATTGATGCCATCACTCTGGCTCTGCACGGTTCGATGCGTGTCAAAGGCTTAGGCGAAGCAGAAGGTTATCTGCTGGAAGAATTAAGAGCAATCTTCCCGGACATTCCACTGTTCTGCTCTCTGGACATGCACACCACCATGACCGAAAGAATGCACAATAACTGTGATGGTTTTGTCGGCTACAAATGCGCTCCACACACCGACCGCTACGAAACCGGCATTCATGCTTCCCGCATGACCATTGCTGCTCTGGAAGAAGGCTTCAAGCCATATTCTGCCTGGGTCAAAGTTCCGATTCTGATTGCAGGCGAACAGTCCTCCACTACCGTAGAGCCAATGAAGAGCATGATTGACGAGCTGCGCCGCACCGAAACTCAGCCTGGCATTATGGCTGCTTCCTACCTGATGGGCTTCCCATGGGCAGACAACGAGGACAGCTCCTGTGCTGTTTATGTTGTTGCAGACAGTCAGGAATTGGCTGACAAAGAAGCAATCCGTCTGGCTGACGAGATGTGGAACCGCAGACATGAATTCTGCTTCCAGACTGAAACCTATCCAGAAAAAGAAGCAATCGACGTTGCATTCAAAGCAATTCAGGAAGGTCATGAAACCCCAGTATACCTCTCCGACTCCGGAGACAATCCGACCGCTGGTTCTTCCTCTGACTGCACCGGTTTCCTGCGTCTGCTGATGGAAGACAGCCGCACCGACCTGCTCAAGACTCCTGTTCTGTACGGCGGCATCTATGATCCGGAAGCAACCAGAGCCTGCAAAGGTAAAGTTGGTCAGGAAATCACCATCACCTTCGGCGCAAAATTTGACAATAAGACCACCCAGCCGATCACCGCTACCGGAACCGTTATGGCTTACATCGAAAACTGGGATAAATCCTCGGTAAAATGCGATCTTGCTCTGTTCCGTTCCTGTGGTGTTGATATCGTTCTGGCAGAAGCACACGTTGGTTACACCACACCGGTCATCTTCTCCGATCTTGGCCGTGAAGCAACCGAAGCAGATATCGTTGTCTGCAAGCTGGGCTACCTCACCGAGTTCCACTCTGCAATTGCAAAGAGAAGTATTATGGCACTCTCCAAAGGCAGCACTAACGAAGACCTCAAGACCTTAAACTACACCAAGGTTCCAAGACCAATCTTCCCGCTGGATGATAATTTCCCATACAGTGCAAAAGAAAATCTTGTTGCTAAAAAATAACATCAGATAAAAAGAGAGGGCAAGCATTCGCCCTCTCTTTTCTTATGCATATAAAACCTCAAACTCCTCGCAGACTACCTTCATCTGCTCGTCAAAGTTTAAGCCCTTTCTTTCAAGGGCGTTTTTGAAAAACTCTTCATGCACCTTTCTCCAGTAGGAAAGGCTTTTGTCTCCTTCCCCTTCTTTGAATGCGTGGCTCTCGCTTATCTCGCAAAATGGCGTCACATAAACTTTTGTGGTGCGGATAATGCATACCGCTTCTTCCCTGCTGTTTAAGATCACACTGTATTCGCCTTCCTTTGGGAGTGGGTCTCCTCCCAACTCATACAGAGGATAAGCAGAAGCAGTTGCCGTTTTTTCTCCCTTTCTGACAAGCTCTGCCAGCTCATCTGCCTGTGCACCAAAAGCCCACGCTTCATAAGTTTGCTCTGTCAGATTATTTTGCTTTGCAAAAGCTTCCCACATATTTTCTGCATTCATTTTCTCAGCCTTCTTTCTCATGTTGGCATTTAAAAAAACCGGAGCACAGAAGTTTCTGTGCTCCGGTTTGATTTTGACTACTTAAACAGATGGCAGGATACAATGTGTCCTGGCTCGATTTCTTTTGGAGTTGGTCTTGTCTCCAGACATTCCGGTTTGCACATCTTACATCTTGCTGCAAAAGGACAGCCTTTTGGCAGATTGATGGTGCTTGGGATATCGCCTTCCAGAATGATTCTTTCCTTCTGGTGGCCTGGGTCCGGAATTGGAACTGCAGACAGCAGCGCCTGAGTATATGGATGGGACGGATTCTTGTAGAGCATTTCCTTTGGAGCTGTCTCTACAACAAAGCCCAGATACATAACCGCAATGCGGTCAGAGATCATCTCGACAACCGACAGGTCGTGGGAGATGAACATATAGGTCAGGTTAAATTTCTGCTGAAGCTCATGCAGAAGGTTGAGTACCTGTGCCTGAATCGAAACGTCCAGCGCAGAAATCGGCTCGTCAGCGATAATCAGTTTTGGACGAACAGTCAGCGCTCTTGCGATACCGATACGCTGTTTCTGACCACCGGAAAACTCATGCGGATAACGTTTTGCATGCTTTGCACTCAAGCCTACTGTTTCCAGCAGCTCGTGTACAATCTTCATGCGCTCCTCTTTGGAAAGATTGGTGTGGATGAGCAGCGGCTCTTCTACCAGATCCTCAACACGCATACGAGGGTTAAGGCTTCCTGCCGGGTCCTGGAAGATCATCTGGATATCTTTTCTCAGCGGACGCATTTCATTTTCCGAAAGCTTGCTGATGTCCTTGCCCTCAAACCAGATCTCACCACTGTCCGGAATCAGCAGATGGTCGATCAGACGGCCGGTTGTACTTTTACCACAGCCGGATTCGCCTACTACCGAGAAGGTCTCGCCTTCCTGAATATCAAAGCTGACATCATTTACTGCATGGACAAATTTATCTGGTTTTCCAAACAGGTTTTTGCCAACTGGAAAAATCTTGGATACATTTTTTACCGAAACAATTGTTCCCATCCTTATTTCTCCTCCTTTCCTTCCTGAGGAACGCCTGCATGAGGATCTCTCAGCCAGCATCTGCATTTCTGATGCTCGCTTACCTCGAACAGATCTGGCTCCTCATTGTGGCAGCGCTCTGTTGCATATTTGCAGCGAGGTGCAAAACGGCAGCCTTTTGGCAGCATGGACAAATCCGGAACGCTTCCTGGGATGCTTGGCAGAACTTTTACGCCAGAACCAAGTTTTGGAACCGAAGCAATCAGACCTTCGGTATATGGATGAGTTGGATTGTTAAACAGAACCTCTACCGGAGCTTCCTCTACAATCTCACCAGCATACATAACAATAACGCGGGTGCACATCTCTGCAACAACACCAAGGTCATGGGTAATCAGCAGAATGCTCATGCCCTCTTCCTGCTGGATCTTCTTCATCAGTTCCAGAATCTGTGCCTGAATGGTAACGTCCAGAGCAGTGGTTGGCTCGTCAGCAATCAGCAGCTGTGGGTTACAGCTCATTGCCATCGCAATCATAACACGCTGGCTCATACCACCGGAAAGCTGATGCGGATAGTTTTTCAGTACTCGTTCTGGGTCAGGGATACCAACCTGCTGGAGAATTTTTGCTGCTCTTTCACGCGCTTCCTGTTTGGAAAGATTGGTGTGCAGGCGGATGCCCTCGATCATCTGTTTGTCAATTCGCATTGCCGGATTCAAGCTGCTCATTGGCTCCTGGAAGATCATGCTCATCTTGCCGCCGCGGATTTCGCGCATTTCTTTTTCGCTCAGTTTCTGCAGATCCTTGCCGTCAAAGATGACTTCGCCCTTGGTTACCTTACCAGAAGTAAAGTTTAAAAGACGCATAATCGAAAGGGAGGTAACGCTCTTTCCGCATCCGGATTCGCCTACCAGACCCAAAATTTCGCCTTTGCCAATATCAAAGCTGATCTCATTGATCGCTGTTACACTTGTTTTTTTGTTCTGGAAAAATTCTGTACGCAGCTTGTTAACTGTAAGTAGCTTTTCCTGTACCATAGTGTACTCCTTTCCTTGTTTCGCTCGTTACTTAATCTTTGGGTCAAGAGTATCTCTCAAGCCATCGCCAAACAGGTTGAATGCAAGTACTGTTACAAAGATAGCCAGACCTGGGAAGTACACCATGTGCGAAGCAATACCGATATAGCTTCTTCCCTGAGAAAGCATTGCACCCCATTCTGGTTCGGTAACATTTGCGCCGAAACCAAGGAAGCTCAGAGAAGCTGCTGCCATAATAGCGGAACCAATTCTCATTGTGAAGTTTACGATCAAAGACTGGATGGTTCCAGGGAAGATATGTACAAACAAGAGTCTGCTGTCCTTACAGCCAAGGCTCTTTGCAACCTCAACATACAGCGAGCTCTTTACCGCCAGTGTCGCGCTTCGCATGATTCGGGCAAAGCTTGGAACAGTAAAGACCATTACCGCGATCAGTACGTTGATGATACCAGGGCCAAGGATCGCTACGATTGCGATTGCAAGCAGGATGTCCGGGAAGCTGAACAGAACGTCGGAACCACGCATAACCAGCATTTCAATAACGCCGCCGTAGTAACCTGCCATCAGACCCAGAACGGTACCCAGTGCAGCACCGATTACTACTGCCGACAGGGAAACACCCAGTGTCAGTCTGGCACCTACCAGCATACGGCTGAAGATGTCTCGACCATAGTGGTCGGTTCCAAAAATATGCTCTGGGGTTGGTCCGGTCAGAACATTCATATAGTCATATTCGTTGTAATCATAAGGTGCAATGGATGGTCCAATAATTGCGATAACAACCAGCAAAAGAATGATGATTAATCCCAAAACTGCTGTTTTTCTTTTCAAAAATTTTTTAACAAACGCTTTTACTCTGCTGTCGCTGTCAGCCTTGATGGTTTCATCAATATAGTTTGCAGCAAAAGATGCGTTCTGCTGTTCTTTTTTCTCAATTTCAGCCATAAACGATTACTCCTCCTTCTTGATTGTTAATCGAGCCTGATCTTCGGATTGATTACACCGTATAACAGGTCAACAACCAGGTTGATCAGTACATACTGAAGAGCAAACAGCATCAACAGACCCTGTACAACTGCATAGTCACGGAACGAAATCGAGTCTGTCAGCAGACGGCCCATACCAGCGATGGAGAATACAGTCTCGGTCAGAACGGAACCGGACAGCAAACCACCAATCTGCAGACCCAAAATGGTTACAACCTGAATCAGAGAGTTGCGGAAGGCATGTGCAAACATAACCATCGACTCTTTCTGACCTTTTGCTCTTGCGGTACGAACATAGTCTTCACGCAGAGTTTCCAGCATGGAGGAACGGGAATATCTTGCAAGTACTGCCATGATACCACATCCCATGGTAAACGAAGGAAGGATAAATCCTTTCCAGCTGTCCAGACCACCGGAAGGCAGCCAGCCCAGCTGTACCGAGAAGATCTGAATACCCATCAGACCGAGCCAGAAACCTGGAGCCGACAGACCGGTAATCGCAATCAGCATGCTGACGTGGTCCAGCATCTTGCCATGTTTAATTGCCGAGATAACACCGATAAAAATACCCAGTACCGGCGCCCACAAAACACCTGCAAATACCAGTTTCAGTGTCTGCGGCATTCTGTCTGCGATCAGCTCGGTAACCGGTGTATCCGATTTCATGCTGCGGCCCATATCGCCTTTGAACAGTTTTACCATATAATCGACATACTGTACGATAATTGGCTTGTTCAGGCCATATTCTTCACGAATTGCTTCTACTTCCCACTCTTCTGCATCCAGACCAGCAATACTTCTTGCCGGGTCACCTGGAATTAAATGGATAAACATAAATACAAAAATCGAAATAATCAGCATCAACGGAATTGTTTCCAGTATACGTCTGATAAAATAACGACTCATAAGAAAATTTGCCCCCTTCTGCAAAGAAAGGAGTAGCAAATCACTACTCCTTTCTCCTAATTATCAAATATGGGTATCTGCTGTAAAACTTACTGTTCCAGTTCAGCTGTTGTCAGAACAACGTCGCCGCCTGGTTTGTAGGTCAGACCTTTTACATAGCTTCTCTGTGCCATGATGGAGTTATCATTTGCAAGGAAGATCCATGGGCATTCTTCCCAAGCAATTGCCTGTGCCTGTGCGTACAGATCTGCAATGGTTGCTTCATCGGTTGCCAGCAGAGCGTCATCCAACAGTTTGTTGAATTCTGCATTGTTCCAGAATGCGGTGTTGTAACCGGATGGTGGATATTTGTCACCGTGCAGGATGTTTCTCATAGAACCATCTGCTTCGTAGGAACCGGAGCTCCAGTTTACATACCACATCTGAACTTCTGTTTCATCTTCTGGCAGAGCGGTCATATCAGCGATTGTTGTGGATTCCATTGGCATAACGTTAACGTCAATGTTGATCTGTGCCATCTGCTGTTTTACAAATTCTGCACCCTGCATTTCGATGGTGGTGTTATCTACCCAGATATTAACTGGGAAACCATCTGCATAGCCAGCTTCTTCCATCAGAGCTTTTGCCTTTTCCAGGTCAAGATCGTATGGAGTCTGTTCTGCATAGTACATGATCGAATCGGAGAAGATGGAGGTTGGTTTTACTGCGTAACCCTTGAATACTACCTGGCAGAATGCTTCGTTATCGAATGCATAGTTCATAGCCTGACGAACTCTTACATCGTCAAATGGTTTTCTGCCATCTTCCAGTGTGTAGTTCTTGTTCAGGGTAACGTAACGGTATGTAATACCTTTTTCATTCATAACCTGAATGTTAGGATCGCCTTCGATTTTTTCTACCTGGATTGGTGGAACAGGGTTGATAACGTCTGCTTCACCAGTCTGCAGCATAGCGATACGAGCGCCATCTTCTGGAACTACTTTAAAGGTCAGGGTATCAACCTTTGGACCTTCTCTCCAGTAGTTTTCGTTGCGAACCATCTTGGTGTAACCGCCATCTACACGCTCAGAGAGGATGTATGGACCGGTACCTGCAGACTGTTTTGCCAGACCGTCTTTACCAAGCTCTTTGATTGCTTTTGGGCTGATGATTCGAACCTGAGTCAGTTTGTTGAGGAAGGTGTTGTTTGGCTCGTCCAGGGTAATGGTCAGCTGATATTCGCTGTCTGCTACTGCGCTTACCCAGGATTTTGTCTGAGAATAAACTCTCAGGGATTCGTCTGCCTTACCGCGTTCCCAGTTTGCAATAACTGCTTCAGCGTTGAATGGTTCACCATCATGGAAGGTGATTCCTTCATTCAGAATGAAGGTGTAGCTCTTACCATCTTCAGACATTGTCCACTCTTTTGCCAGCATTGGAACGATGTTGGAGTCTGCATCAAAAGTAACCAGAGACTCATACATTGCGTTAGTTACGGTATTGGAAACACCGTTGCCGGATACATGTGGGTCCAGATGAGTTGCGTCTGCCTGCATTGCAACAACCAGATCATTGTCTGGGGATTTTGCGGTGGAGGTTTCTGCGGATGCTTCTTCTTTTGTTTCTTCCTGAGTTGTCTCTGTTGGAGTTTCGGTATTTGTGGTACTCTCATTACCACTTCCGCCCGAGCTGCATGCAGCAAAAGTAAATGCCATCACTACAGCCAACAGAAAAGATAATTTCTTCTTCATAGTAGATCTCCCTTTCTTGTTGTAATTTTCAACAAAACAATTCTTTGGGGAATTAAACTCACCTAAAGTATAAGGTTTTTTAAACATTTTTGCAAGTACTTTATGAACTTTTTTTAATTTTTTTATGTTGTTTTTTTGTACAATGTTTATTGTGGAATTTGTTCATCTACATAAATTACATAAAAATATTTCCTTATTTAGTAATTTTAACATATATTTTGTTGTAAATCCTTTAAAACAATCGGATTATATCTGTTTATGCTAACTATCATTGTGAATTATCACAATAAATTTCAACAATTTTATTGCAGTGTTCACTATATGTTCATATTTATTCAGATATTAGAGCAATAAAACAGGGGATTGTCC
>ENA-OROH01002678-OROH01002678.1-human-gut-metagenome-genome-assembly--contig:-NODE-2678-length-13167-cov-3.576037_pt1 | contig 13167 bp, 9 predicted proteins | sample MGYA00242125_ERZ509042 | MGnify/ENA primary metagenome ERZ509042 (study PRJEB26280, sample SAMEA2338738) | human gut metagenome | biome: human gut; feature: human-associated habitat; material: faeces... | reverse complement strand
TAGCAGCCTACGGGCAAACCTTGGTGTCTATCCTTTTGGACCACTCAGCCGTCTGGACGGCACCTGCGCAACACTCGTCAGTGCACGACAAAATTCCACAAACAAAACCGGCACATAAGGAGAGAAAGCTCTGTATGTGCCGGTTTTCGCTTGCAGCTAAGAAAAATACTGGTGTCTCAGCTCCAGATTGTACGCAAGCAGCGTCCGCAGCCGCTTTTTGCCGCGGGAACAGTGCCGCGATACCGCCGATGGACTGATCCCAAGCCGTTCAGCGCACTGTTTGCAGGATAATCCCTCCACCTCGATCATCCACAGCACCTCGTACTGCCGCGGTGTCAGCTGCTCGCGCATGGCCCGGAAGAAGGCTGTGCGGAATGCCTGCCGGAAGCCGCGGTCGTCCTCCGCGAGCAGACCGAGATACTGCCGGTAGGCCAGCCGTGTCGCTGTGTGCTCAGACAGCGCGACAGTCCGCATGCGCGTCACCTTCTTCACTGTGGTCGTGGTAGTGCTCCATCAGGAATACGGTCTGGCGGCTTTCGTTGATCAGCGTCTGCAGGAATTTCGCGCGCTGCTTGAGCCGGTAGCGCACCTCCGGCTGACGCGCACGCTTCTGCGCCGCCTGAAGCTGCTTGATACGCAGCTCCAGCAGAGCGACATTTACACGGTATTCCTGCGCCATCTCACATAATTTCATGGCGGCCCCTCCTTACGATATACGAACAAATGTTCGATTCTTTATGTCCCTTATAATACAACATAAAGTATGAGTTGTCAATGAAAAACTATATTTTGTGTTATATTCCTCAAATCTGCATCATACACTGTGGTAGAGAGGGAAGGAGGAGATACCATGCGCAGACTGCTGCTGACCGGTGTCGGACTGGTGCTGGTGCTGTATTTGCTGCCGGTATTTTACCCATCGGAAACGGACAAGACGGAGCCGCAGGCACCCACAGAAAGCGTCACAGCGGCAGCAACAGACGGCTTAACCATCACGGTTCTGGTGAACGGCAAGGCGCAGGAAATGCCGCTGGAGACCTATGTGGAAGGCGTGACGGCGGCAGAGATTGCGGACGATTTTCCGGTTGAAGCCATCCGCGCACAGGTGGTCGCAGCGCGGACGTACGCGGTGTATAAGCAGTCGAGAGGACGGCCGGCAGAGCATCCGGATGCGGATGTCTGCGACGATTACAGCCATTGTGCGGCATATCAGCCGGACGCGGTCAAGACGTTCAGCACCGGCTATTCGCGGATACGCAAGGCCGTCAAGGACACGGCAGGGCAGATCCTGACTTGCGACGGTGCACCGATTGCGGCTGTGTTCCATTGTGTGAGCGGTCCGAAGACCGAGTCTGCCGCCGATGTCTGGGGCGAGGATATTCCGTATCTGCAAAGCGTGGTCAGTCCGGGCGGCACGCAGTACGCCGGATACGAGAGCGAGGTGACGCTAACGGCGGATGCGTTCCGCGAAAAGGTCGCGCAGACTCTGCCAAAAGCGGATGTGAGCGGTACGCCCGACCGCTGGTTTGCGTCCTCGGTGCGCTCGGCGGCTGGCGGTGTGAAAACCGTAAAGCTCGGCGGCGTGACCGTCGAGGGAACCGCAGTGCGGGCGCTGTTTGGCCTGCAGTCCACGAATTTCACCATCACAACCACCGAGGACAGTATTACGTTTCACACCATCGGATACGGACACGGTGTTGGTCTGTCGCAGTACGGTGCGAAATATATGGCGGAGCAGGGATATGATTATACCGAGATACTTGCGCATTACTACCCGAATACAGAGTTGAGATTGGAGAGTGGAGAGTGAAGAGTTGAGATTGGAGAGTTGAGATTGGAGAGTGAAGAGAATGGATAACGGAAAATGCATGAGAAAAGTCCCCGGAATCATCGATTCCGGGGACTTTTGTTGATTGGTTTGCAGTTAGAATGCGAAATTCGTTTTTACTCTCCAGATATTCTGTGCGTACTCAGCGATGGAGCGGTCGGCTGCGAAGCGGCCGGAGTTTGCAATGTTGATCAGCGCCATGCGGTTCCACTGATCCTGATCGCGGTAAACCTCGCTTACGCGCTCCTGAGCGGCTGCGTAGGATGCGAAGTCCTTGAGGCTCATATAGCGGTCAGCCGGGCCGCCGTTGCCGCCGTGCAGCAGCAGGTTGGCAATATCGGTGTAGTCCACGCCGTCACCGAAGCCGTGGATCATCTGATCGAGCACGCGGCGGATCACCGGATCGTTCTGGTAGATGACCATCGGCTCATAGCTGCCGGAAGCGGCCAGTGCCTCAGCCTCGGGCGTTTCCATACCGAAGATGAAGATGTTCTCCTTGCCGACTGCCTCGCAGATCTCAACGTTTGCGCCGTCCATCGTGCCGATGGTCAGAGCACCGTTCATCATGAACTTCATGTTGCCGGTACCGGATGCTTCCTTGCCGGCGATGGAGATCTGCTCGGAAACCTCGGCGGCCGGCATGATAATCTCAGCCAGAGATACCTTGTAGTCCTCGAGGAATACGACCTTCAGCTTGTCGCGTACTGCCGGATCGTTGTCGATCATCTTGGAGATGGAGTTGATCAGCTGGATGGTCTTCTTCGCTACTGCGTAGCCCGGTGCGGCCTTGGAGCCGAAGATAAAGGTGCGCGGAACGAAATCCATATCCGGATTGTCCTTCAGCTTGTGATACAGGCTGATGATGTGCAGAATGTTCAGCATCTGGCGCTTGTACTCGTGCAGACGCTTAACCTGTACGTCAAAGATGGAGTCCATGTTGACTTCGATGCCGTTGTGCGCCTTGATATAATCCGCCAGACGCTGCTTGTTGTGGCGCTTGATCTCGCCCAGCTTGTCGAGCAGCTCCTTGTCGTCCGCATAGTTGTTCAGAACCTGCAGCTCGGACGGATGGGTGCGGTAGCCGGTGCCGATCTTGCTCTCGATCAGCTCAGCCAGCTCCGGGTTGGCCTCACACAGCCAGCGGCGGTGTGCAATGCCGTTGGTGACGTTGCAGAACTTGGAGGAGTAGATCTTGTAGAAATCGGTGAATACACGCTCCTTGAGGATCTCGGAGTGCAGCGCGGATACGCCGTTGATGGAGAACGAGCCTGCGATAGCCAGATGCGCCATGCGGACGGTATCGTCGGCAACGATAGCCAGCTTGGAGATCTTCTGGAAGTCGTTCGGGAAGTAGTTCCACAGCTCCTTGCAGAAGCGCTCGTTGATTTCGTAGACGATCTGCATGATGCGCGGCATGAGCTCCTGAACGAGCGATACCGGCCAGCACTCGAGTGCCTCGGGCATAACGGTGTGGTTGGTGTAAGCGACGGACTGGCTGGTGATGTTCCATGCCTGCTCCCAGCTCATGTCGTTCTCGTCCATCAGGATACGCATCAGCTCCGGGATAACGAGGGTCGGGTGCGTATCGTTGATGTGCAGAACGTGCTTGTGCGCGAAGTTCTCGAGCGTGCCGTACTTGGCCTTGTGCTTGGCGCAGATGTCCTGCAGGGTTGCGGAAACGAGGAAATACTGCTGCTTCAGGCGCAGGGACTGACCCTCGCGGTGGTTATCCTCCGGATAGAGGACCATCGAGATGGTTTCCGCCAGTGCGTGCTTCTCCAGCGCCTTCAGATACTCACCGGAGGAGAACAGCTTCATGTCCAGTGCGATCGGGCTCTGTGCCTTCCACAGGCGCAGACGCGCGATGTTGTTGGTGCCGTAGCCGGAGATCGGCATATCATACGGAACTGCCAGAACCGGCGTGTAATCGTGGTAGTTGACGACCAGCTTGCCGTTATCGTCGAAGTAGGTGTCAACCGTGCCGCCGATCTTGACCTCGCGGGTCTCATCCATTGCCGGAATCTGCCAAACCTCGCCGGTAGACAGCCAGGAATCCGGCAGCTCGACCTGCTGGCCCTCAACGATCTTCTGCTTGAAAATGCCGTGCTCGTAGCGGATGGAGTAGCCGGTGCCGCGTACGCCGTCGGTCGCCATGCCGTCCATGTAGCAGGCAGCCAGACGGCCAAGACCGCCGTTGCCCAGACCGGGATCAGCTTCCTCCTCGAAGATGTCCGCCATCTCGAAGCCCATGTCCTTCAGGGCTGCGGTCAGAGCGTCCAGCATACCGAGGTTGTAGGCGTTGTTGCGCAGGCTGCGGCCGACAAGAAATTCCATGCACAGGTAATGCACCTGACGCTCTCCGTCTTGCTCTACCTCATTCTGGGTTTCGATCATGTGCTCGGTCAGTGCATCGCGCACTACGAGGGCACAAGCCTCGTATACCTGATCCTTGGTAGCGTCCTCTACCTCGCAGGCAAAATGTCGCTGCAGTTTACCTGCAATGGCTTCTTTCAAAGCGGTCTTTGTGTACTGGGTCTTTGGCATGGTCTTTCTTATCTCCTCACATAATTTTGGTAGGCAGTCCCACGCGGTTGCATCGGCGGTGCTTGTCGGAAATTTTGTGCCCTGATTTCGTTGCGGCTTTTTGCAATACACAAAGTATTGCTGCAAACCCGCGCCTCGTCAGGACGCAAAATTTGCTCGACAATCCCTCGCCGCTGAACCACGCGGGACTGCCTTGGAAATACCGCAGATTTTACTGGGTAAAAATAATACGGTATTACCGGGTACCGTCACCGTATTCCCTCAAATCGGGTGACGGGTCGGGCTGACAGGTCGGTTACTGACCCATCGCGGTCTTGTAAACCTCGATATATTTATCGGCAGAGCTGCCCCAGCTGAAGTCGCTCTGCATACCCTGCATAATCAGCTTGCTCCACGCAGGCTTGTTAAAGCGGAATACGCCGCAGGCCTCGCGGATAACGTGCAGCATGTCGTGCGCGTTGTAGCTTGCAAAGGTGAAGCCGTTGCCCGTGCCGGCATAATCGACAAAGGCGTGAACGGTGTCCTTGAGGCCGCCGGTCTCGCGGACGATCGGAATGGTGCCGTAGCGCAGTGCGATCATCTGTGCCAGGCCGCACGGCTCGAACTTGGACGGCATCAGGAACATATCGGCGCCTGCATAAATACGGTTTGCCAGATCGCCGGAGAACATGATGGACGCGGAAACCTTATCCGGCCAGCGGCGCTTTGCCTCGATGAACATCTGCTCATAGCGGTAGTCGCCGGTGCCGAGCACGATCAGGCGAACATCATCCGCCAGAATATCCGGCAGGACTGCTTCCACAAGGTCGAGGCCCTTCTGGTCAACAAAGCGGGTAACGATGCCGATGACAGGCGTGTTTGCATCGCCCTCAAGGCCGCAGAGCTTCAAAAGCTCGGTCTTGTTGACCAGCTTATCCTGCGGATTATTTGGGCCGTAGTTCTTGAAGATCTTGCTGTCGGTCTCCGGATTGAAGGCATCCATGTTGATGCCGTTCAGGATGCCGTGCAGCTTGTAGCTGTTCATGCGCAGCACGGAATCCAGACGGTAGCCGTAGTATTCGGTCTGAATTTCGTTGGCATAGGTCGGTGAAACCGTGGTGACAGCCGTGGAAGCTACGATAGCAGCCTTCATCAGGTTGACGTCGCCGTCCATCGCCATAAAGCCGGAGCGGAAGTGTGCATCGTCAATGCCGAGCACATACTCCAGAATCTCACGACCGTAGCGGCCCTGGTACTGGATGTTGTGGATAGTGAACACGGTCTTGATGTTCTCGTAGAATGGACGGGAAGCGAACATCAGGTTGTAGTAAACCGGAACGAGGGCGGTCTGCCAGTCGTTGCAGTTGATCACATCCGGCTTCCACTCCAGATCGGGCAGTACCTCGAGTACCGCCTTGGAGTAGTACGCGAAGCGCTCTGCGTCGTCGTACTCGCCGTAGATCTGGCCGCGTGCGAAGTAATACTCATTATCGATGAAATAATAGGTAACGTCGTCTGCCTCATAGCGGAAGATACCGCAGTACTGGTTGCGCCAGCCCAGACGGACGTAAGCGTTTTTGATGTAATAGAACTTTTCGCGCATACTCTGGTCGATCGCAGAATACAGCGGGCAGAATACACGCACGTCATGTCCCTTGGCAGCGAGTGCCTGCGGGAGCGAACCTGCTACATCGCCCAATCCGCCGGTTTTGATGAACGGAGCGCATTCGCTGGTAACATACATGATTTTCATAAAGCCGAGCCTCCCCAACAGAGAGTGCGGAAACAGCGCTGACCGTTTCCGCACCCGTTGTAATTTTATTATACTCGTTTCTGTCTGAATGTAATATAGCAATATTTCACGAACATTTGCGCTGCGGAAAATGCGTTTTTGCTGTGATAGCAACTTCTAAACAGAAGTTTATGCGGATTTAACAGAAAAGGATCAAACGGTTGCGTTTTTTGCGATGGTGATCGGATAATTTTCGTGTCCCATCATCGTGCGGCCATCACGGATAATAACATTGCGGTCGGTGATGACATGACGGAGCGAAGCCTCGGTCAGAATGCGTCCGCCTTCCATGATGATGCAGTTATTGACCTCGGCGCCCTTTTCAATCACAACGTCGCGGAACAGGACGGAGTTCTTTACCTTGCCCTCGATGCGGCAGCCGTCGGCGATGAGGCAGTCCTCTACGTCGGCTTCATCGCCGTAATAGGTCGGAGCCTCGTCCTTGATGCGGGTCAGGATCGGACGGGTGCGCTTGAATACCTCGTTGCGGACATCCTTGTCGAGCATGTCCATGTTGGAGCGGTAGTAGTCGAAGGTGTCCTCGATCTTGACGGCGTACTCGTTGAACAGGTAGCCGGCTACCGTGCCGTCCATCAGGGCACGGGTGAGGAACTCGCGCTCGAAGTGGATGCAGTTATGGGTTACGCAGTCGGACAGCATGTGGATAAGGTACTGGCGGCTCATGACGTAAATGCCGAGTGCCGCATGCTTGCACTTGCCCTCGTTGCAGTCTCCAACGCGGATGTCAACGGCTTCCTTCTTGCGGTTCAGCTCCACATAGGTGGTGAACGGGGAATTCTTCTGCTTCTTGGTGCATACCATGGTCAGGTCTGCGCCGGACTTGATGTGGCGGTCGATCACGTCGTCGAGCGGTACATTGGCAACAATGTCGCCGTCCGCTACGACTACATAGTCTGCACGGTTCTTCTGCAGGAAGTCAACCGCACCGGCCAGTGCGTCAATTTTGCCGCGGTACTCGCCGGTTACCAGCGGAGACGCCTTCTTGGAGTAGGAGTACGGCGGCAGCAAGGTTACGCCGCTGTTCTTGCGGGAAAGATCCCAGTCCTTGGCATTGCCGATGTGGTCGATCAGGGACTGGTACTTGTCCTTCATCAGTACGCCCACGCGGTAAATGCCGCTGTTTACCATATTGGAAAGCATAAAGTCGATAATGCGATACCGGCCGCCCCACTGTACCGCACCGACTGTGCGGTGCTCGGTGATCTCGCGGAGATCGTTGTCGGTATCAAATGCAATGATCATGCCTAAAACGCTGTTCATGTTTGTGCCGCCCCCTTACTTTACGTCCGGCAGATCCTCGTCTGCCATTTCCTTAGCGGCCAGCTTTGCGCCGCTGCCGATGCGAACGCCTTCGGCTACTACCGCAACGCCCCAGTTGTCTGCGTCGCTGTCGGACGGGCTGCCGCCGACTTCCGCGCCCTTGGCGATAACGGCCTTTTCGGCTACGATGGAGTAGCGCACGGTCGCGCCTTCCTCAACCACAGCACCCGGCATCAGGATGGAATATTCCACCTTGGCACCCTTGCCGATCTTAACATCCGAGAACAGGACGGACTCGGAAACGTCGCCGTAGATCTCACAGCCCTCGGAGAGCAGGGTATGGGTAACCTTAGCCTGCTTGGAGGTGAAATGCGGAGGCGAACCGGTGGTGCGGCCGTAGATCTTCCAGCTGTCATCGGAAAGCTGCAGGCCGGAGTTCGGAGAGAGCAGATCCATGTTTGCTTCCCACAGGCTCTCGATGGTGCCTACGTCCTTCCAGTAGCCCTTGAAGCGGTAGGAAACCAGCTTTTCGCCGTTATTCAGCATCGCCGGAATAATGTCCTTGCCGAAGTCGTTGGAGGACTGCTCGTTGGCCTCGTCATTGATGAGGTATTCCTTCAGCTTTTTCCAGGTGAAAATGTAGATGCCCATGGAAGCCAGCGTGGACTTCGGCTCCTTCGGCTTCTCCTCGAATTCGTAGATGGTGCCGTCCGGCTTGCAGTTCATGATGCCGAAACGGGAAGCCTCGGAAAGCGGAACGTCCAGCACCGCGATGGTCGCGTCAGCGCCGGTCTCCTTGTGCTGCTGGAGCATCTTGTTATAGTCCATCTTGTAGATGTGGTCGCCCGAAAGAATGAGGACGTACTCGGGATCGTAATCCTCCAGGAACTGAATGTTCTGGTAGATGGCGTTTGCGGTGCCCTTGTACCACTCGGTCTTTTTGCTCTCGTACGGCGGCAGAACATAGACGCCGCCGCGCAGGCGGTCGAGGTCCCACGTCTGGCCGGAACCGATGTAAGCGTTGAGCACATGCGGCTCGTACTGGGTCAGCACGCCGACAGTATCAATGCCGGAGTTGACGCAGTTGGAAAGCGGGAAGTCGATAATACGGTACTTACCGCCGAACGGTACGGCAGGCTTAGCGACCTTTTTGGTCAGCACATACAAACGGCTGCCGCGGCCGCCTGCGAGCAGCATGGCTACGCATTCTTTTTTCCGATACATGTAAATTCTCCTTTTTCACAGTTTGCATCGCTGCGATCTATACGCCGTCTGGCGTATCCCCTCTGTGTATCTTTCTTTGCGGATTTGCGTCTGTTTCAGGCGTTAATCTGCTTTATTAGGTAATACCGCATAAATGAACAAGAGCGATTTATAAGTAAATTTTGCGTACTGATTAGGCGCGGTTTTGCAGCAATACTGTCGTATTGCAAGAAAGCGCAACGACATCAGAACATAAAATTTCCGTAAAGCGCCGCAGCTTTAATTGTGCGGTGTTGCCTCTTAACCGCCGGTTGCGGTTACTGCCTTGTCTGTCGGTACGGAAACCGCTTTTTCGGTGGTTTTCGCAACTGCCTTGGTTCCGGTGCGTGTCACCGCTTTTTCGGTGGTTTTCGCAACTGCCTTGGTTCCGGTGCGTGCCACCGCCTTTTCAGTGGTCTTTGCAACGGATTTGGAGCCGGTTTTGGCTACGGCCTTCTCGGTTGTGCGGGCAACGGCCTTGGTGCCGGATTTCGCAACTGCCTTGGTCGAGCGGGTGCGCTTTACCGGTTTCTTGGCAGCCGCAGCTTTTGCGGCCTCGATCTCTGCCTTGGTGCGGCGCTTGGCTCTTGCCTTGCCCTTGAAGAACAGCACGCCGAAGCGCGGAATCTTCAGAACAATGGACTGTTCCTGACCGTGCATGGGCTTGTTTTCGGTCTTGAGCTTGCCGTTTGCCATGCCGCTGCCGCCGAACTCGGTCTTGTCCGAGGTGAATATCTCTTCATAAGTGCCGGTGATCGGAACGCCGATGCGGTATTCCTGCTGCTCCTCCGGAGAGAAGTTGACAACGACCACGATATCCGAGCCGTCCTTCGCCACACGGCGGAAGGCGATGATGTTGTTGCGGTTGTCCTCATGGCTGATCCACTCAAAGCCGCGCCAGTCGGTATCCTGCTCCCACAGCTGCGGAGTAGCAAGGTAGAAGTGATTGAGCGCCTTGACGTACGCCTGCATCTGGCGGTGCGCCGGATAATCCAGCAGCATCCAGTCCAGTCCGCGCTGATACGCCCATTCAGAGAATTGTGCAAACTCGCCGCCCATGAACAGCATCTTCTTGCCCGGGTGTGCGGCCATGTAGCCGTACAGCGCGCGCAGACCGCCGAACTGATTTTCGTACGGAGGCGGCATCTTGCTGATGAGCGAGCACTTGCCGTGCACGACCTCATCGTGCGAGAGCGGCAGAATGTAGTTTTCGGAAAAGGCGTACATGAACGAGAAGGTGATCTTGTCGTGCATGTCCTTGCGGAAGAACGGGTCCGCCGAGCAGTAGCACAGCATGTCGTTCATCCAGCCCATGTTCCACTTGAAGTTGAAGCCCAGACCGCCGTCGTAACCCGGCTTGGTCACCATCGGCCATGCGGTGGACTCCTCGGCGATCATCATAACGTCCGGATGATCGGTCAGGATGTACTCGTTGAGCAGCCGCAGGAAGTCAACGGCCTCGAGGTTCTCACGGCCGCCGTGGACATTCGGCCGCCATTCGCCCTGCCGGTTGTAGTCCAGATACAGCATGGAAGCGACTGCGTCCACACGCAGGCCGTCCATGTGGAATTTCTCGATCCAGAACATCGCGGAGGAGAACAGCAGGTTTCTGGTGGAAACCTTGCCGTAGTCGAATACGCGCGTGCCCCATTCCTTGTGCTCCATCTTGAGCGGATCGGCGTATTCGTACAGGTGCGAGCCGTCAAACTCGACCAGTCCGCAGCCGTCCTTCGGGAAGTGCGCCGGAACCCAGTCCATGATAACGCCCAGACCGGCCTGATGCGCCTTGTCGATCAGGTACATCAGATCCTTCGGCGTGCCGTAGCGGCTGGTGGCGGCAAAGTAGCCGATTACCTGATAGCCCCACGAGCCGTCGAACGGATACTCGGTCAGCGGCATAAACTCAATGTGGGTGTAGCCCATTTCCTTGACATACGGCACAAGCTCGTCCGCCAGCTGGCGGTAGGAGTAGAAGTTGCCGTCCTCGTGCATCTTCCACGAGCCGAGGTGGCATTCGTAGATGTTGACCGGATTGGAATACGGCAGGTGCTTTTTGCGCCAGTCCAGCCACGAGGCGTCGCCCCATTCGTAGCCGTCGAGGTCATACGCCTTGGTGGCGTTGCCCGGACGGGTCTCGAAATGGAAGCCGTACGGGTCGGACTTGTCAAACACATCGCCGGACTTGGCCCATACACTATACTTGTATGCGGCATATTCCGGAATATTCGGAATAAATTTCTCCCAGATACCCTGTTCATCGCGCGTCATATAATCGGCGTCGCGCTTCCAGTCGTTGAACTCACCCATGACGGAAACTTTTTCGGCCTCCGGTGCATAAACACGGAACAGATAACCCTGTTCACCATCCTGCACGAAAGGGTGGGCTCCCATGTAATCGAACGCGCGACAATCCCGGCCGGAATAGTAAAGCTCGCTTCGCTTTTCCGCGGCGGGTGCTGCGGATTTTTTCTTCATACAGCATCTCTCCCTTTACAGCCGCCAAATGAAGGAAAATACGAATATTTTCCAACAGTTTGTGTACTTCGACAGAATTTTGGCGGAATACCCTCACTTTAGTTAGATATAGTATACATCACATAAATAGAAAAGTCCAGCAATTTAACACAATTACTGGACTTTCTTTACAGAAATTTTGTTTGCTTTCCACATCATTTGAGTGGAAATGACAAAATAACGTACAATTCGATATAAATTTGTTCAGAAAATGTGGCGGCGAATGAGATCAAGCGCCGTAGAAGCGGCCTGCATGCGCACACGGTCGCGGCCGAGCGAGGACTGCATTTTACGGGTAAAGAACTTGCCGTCGTACCAAACGCTGATATAGACCAGACCGGTCGGCTTGTCCTCGGTGCCGCCGCCCGGGCCGGCAATGCCGGTGATGCCGACGCCGATGTCCGAGCCAAGCGCATTTGCAACGCCGACAGCCATCTGCTCTGCGGTTTCGGGAGATACCGCGCCGACCGTGTCGAGGGTCTCCTTCTTCACGCCGAGCACCTTCTCCTTGACGCTGTTGCTGTACGAGCATACACCGCCGAGGTAGTAATCGGATGCGCCCGGGATGTCGGTCAGGCGCTTGGACAGCAGACCGCCGGTGCAGCTTTCGGCTACTGCGAGGGTCAGCTTGCGCTCGCGCAGGCCGTCGCCGACTACCTGCTCGAGAGAGTCAACGTCTACGCCGTAAACGTCGTCGCCGAGCAGCTCCAGAATTTCGTCAACGACCGGGTCGAGCATCTTCTCGCATTCTGCTGGGGTGTCCGCCTTGGCGGTAACGCGCGCGAAGCACTCCGAGGTGCGGGCATACGGCGCAATGGTCGGGTTTGCGCTTTTTTCCATCATGTCGTGCAGGATATTCTCCATGTTGCTCTCGCCGAGGCCGAATACGCGGATGTTGCGGGATACGATGCAGCCGCCTGCCAGCTTGTACAGATACGGCATTGCACATTCCTTCCACATCGGGTTGCACTCGCGCGGAGGGCCGGGCAGCATGAGAACGTGCTTGCCGTCGGCCTCAAACGCACAGCCGGGTGCCGTGCCCCACAGGTTGGTGAATACGGTGCAGCCCTCCGGCAGCCATGCCTGCTTTTCGTTGTTCTTGGTCATTTCGCGGCCGATGGTCTTGAAAAAGTCGGTCAGACGGTCCATGGACGGCTGATGCAGTACCATCTTTTTGCCGAAAACGGTCGCCAGCGTCTCCTTGGTCAGATCGTCAAGAGTTGGGCCAAGGCCGCCGGTGGTGATGATGATGTCAGCACGGTCCTTTGCCTCGCGGACTACGCGCTCGAGACGCGCCGGATTGTCACCGACAACGGTCTGGTAGAATACATTGATGCCCAGCTCGGACAGACCCTGCGAGATCAGCTGTGCATCGGTGTTTACGATGTCGCCCAGCAGGATCTCTGTGCCGACTGCGATAAGTTCTGCGTTCACTTTGAGTTGCCTCCATTTATAGTCGTTAGATTGATAAGAGAGTGAAGAGTGTAGAGTTGAGAGTGGAGATTAGATAAGATGGGAATTGTGCAGAGAAAGCCATCACGTTCTCTTCGCTCTGGTTTTACGGCAGGTGGATAATCTCCACGCCCGCGACGGCCTCATTAACGAGCGCTTCGACATCGAGGTGGCTCTCCGCCTCGAGGATCTTCGGCATCTTCGGCTTGGTATTCGGGTGCTTCGGGGTGAATACGGTGCAGCAGTCCTCGTAGGGAAGGATGGAGGTCTCAAAGGTGTCGATCTTACGGGCGATCGTGACAATTTCCTCCTTATCCATGCCGATGCAGGGACGGAATACCGGCAGGTCGCACACCGCGCCGGTAACGGCCATGGCGGGCATGGTCTGGCTGGCAACCTGACCGAGCGACTCACCAGTGATGAGCGCACCGCAGCCATACTCAACAGCTACGCGCTCGGCAATGCGCATCATAAAGCGGCGCATGATGACCGTCGTGGGAATCTTTGGATAGGTACCACTTACCATTTATTCCGG
>ENA-OROH01002668-OROH01002668.1-human-gut-metagenome-genome-assembly--contig:-NODE-2668-length-13214-cov-3.318413_pt1 | contig 13214 bp, 8 predicted proteins | sample MGYA00242125_ERZ509042 | MGnify/ENA primary metagenome ERZ509042 (study PRJEB26280, sample SAMEA2338738) | human gut metagenome | biome: human gut; feature: human-associated habitat; material: faeces... | reverse complement strand
CCGCCGGTCAGTGAAGGAAAGCCTTAACGGACCGTTCCAGGCGAACCGGTCTAACGGTATAAAGCCCGGAATCGGAATAGAAAGAAAAAAAATTAAACCTACCATTCTTTAGTGATAACGGTTATACAAGCCACAATGGTTAGACCAGACTTCCGTAACTATTTATAAACTAATTTTATTTTAGAATTATATTTTACAACTAAAAAATTAGTTATACATTTGTCTGTAAAAAGAAATTCAATAAAAACAACTATGAAAGAATTAACAAGAGCAGAAGAACAAATTATGCAAGTGCTTTGGGATTTAGGAAAAGGTTTTGTGAAAGATATTATAGATAAACTTCCGGAGCCCAGGCCAGCTTACAACACAGTCTCTACTATCGTTCGGATTTTGCAGGATAAAGGATTTGTCGGTCACGAAACTTTTGGGAAAAGTCATTGTTATTATCCTTTGGTAGCCAAAGATACTTATACCAAAAAGTTTTTAAAGAATTTCATCGGTAACTATTTTGGAAATTCATTCAGCCAAATGGTTTCTTTTTTTGCCAAAGAGGAAAACATTGATTTGAAGGAATTGGAAGAAATTCTAAAACGTGCAGACGAAGCACGACGATCAGAAAACTAACTCTTTAAAATCTATCCTCCATGCAAACTTTCCTCCTTTACATGATCAAATCTTCAACAATTCTGATCGTATTATTGACCTATTATCAATTTTTCCTGAAAAGACATACTTTCTTTAATCTGAACCGGATTTTTTTGCTAGGCGTATTGATCCTATCGGCATTGCTTCCCTTTATTTCCATTGAAATAAACCGGAACGATATGATCGGTTTTCCCACTCTCGCCTCAGTCAGTGAATTGTTGGAGGAAAACCAGATAGGGAAAAGCAGTCAAAGCACGCTTATTACAGCCACAGAACAGCCGATCCCTATGATTCCCCTACTTTATGGGATCGGAGTTGTGTTTTTCCTGACTTCGTCATTGCGTACCCCAAAATTCTTCGTCAAAGAGTTTAGCTATTTTCTGATGCCTTGCCATCAGCATGGTTTGCGTATAAACCTCCTTGTTCAGAGGTAGTTTGATTTGTATGGTTGTGATTGTCTTAGCCAATGCAAGCACCTTGTCTACGCTCATCTTAATCTCTGAGACTTTCAGCATACGCTCCAATTCCTTGTATACTTTCAAAGCCACAAAGCAGATGCATATATGAGCCTCGATGCGTTTGCGTGTAAAATGAAACATGGGGCGTATCTCTATCTTTGATTTGGCTATACGAAAGGCACGTTCTACGTGCCAAAGGTTGTGGTATGCAGCATAAACATCTTGTATTGGTATGTTAGACAGAATCCGTATACTACCATCAGCATTTTTTCCTGACTTCGTCACTATAAAATTATCGATTTTGTAATTGCTTGATAAATAATTATATATACTTTTCGTACCCCAAAAATGGGGTACGAAAAGTATTTTTCTATGTTCATTAAGCGTAAAAAGAATCGGTCTGGTACCGTAAGCATTGTTGTCGCTGAAAAGAGTTCCGGCTTTTACAAGGAGTTTGCAACTATAGGCATCGCCAAAAGTCCAGATGAGATCGATGGACTTTTGGTCAAAGCTCGTGTCTGGATTGACAGGGAGGAAGAACGCCGCCATCCACGTCTGGACCTTTTCGGTGATGAACGCAAGAAATGTGAGACTGAACTGCTAAGTGCCGAACAAATGCTTTCATGTATCACTAATATATCTATCAACGGAGCTGATTTAATACTCGATCGTGTATTTGATAATATTGGCTTTAACCGAATTGAGGACATTGTTTTTCGGCAGCTTGTCAAGGCACGTCTTGCTTATCCTGTAAGCAAATCAGCCACAGTAGAATATCTGAAGAATCATTTTGACGAAGATGTCAGCTTGTCAAAGATATACCGCTATCTGGACAAACTTAGCGACAATCAGCATGAAATTGTCCAGGGTATCAGCGTTATGCACACCAGTAAAATACCAGATGGGCATATTGGCGTTCTTTTTTATGATGTAACCACCCTTTATTTTGAGGCCGATTATGAAGACGACTTGCGTAAGACCGGATTTTCCAAGGAAGGCCGTCACAAGAATCCGCAAATAATCCCAGGGCTGCTTGTCAGTATTGGAGGCTACCCGTTGGCATATTGTATATACGAGGGCAATAAATATGAAGGACATACAATGTTACCTGTCGTGACTGAATTTGTCAGGAAGTACAGTCTTGATGATTTTATTGTCGTAGCCGACTCCGGGCTTATGAACGGCAATAATATAGCGGACCTTGAGAGTAATGGCTACAAATATATTATCGGCGCAAAGATAAAGAATGAAAGCAAGAAAATACAGGAGTGGATTCTTGCACAGCCGAAGGTCAATTGTCAAATGATAGAGTACGACAAAGGTAACGGACAGCGACTCTTGGTAGGATATACCGACGACCGTGCCCGCAAGGACGCCTATAACAGAGAAAAGGGAATACGCCGTTTGGAAAAGGCTTATAACCGAGGAACACTTACGAAAGACAACATTAACAAGCGTGGTTACAACAAATTCTTAAAAATGGAAGGAGACGTAAAGGTTTCCATAAATTATGATAAGCTTGAAGCGGACGAGAAATGGGACGGTCTTAAAGGGTATCTTACAAACACGGATATTCCTGTTAGCGAGGTATACGCCGCATACCATAATCTCGGGCATGTTGAGAGGGCTTTCCGGATATCAAAATCAAAAATAGAGATAAGGCCGATGTTTCATTTTACCCGTAGGAGAATAGAAGCTCACGTGTGCATCTGCTTTGTGGCACTTAAAGTCTACAAAGAGCTAGAGAGACTACTGAAGCTATCCAATATAAACATGAGTGTAGATAAAGTGCTGGCGCTTGCACAGACTATAGTCACGATACAGGTGACTTTACCTCAAAGTAAGCAAACTATAACAAGAACAATGCTTATGAAACGTCATCAACGGATCGCACCATTGTTTAATGATGGGTTTTGGGGTACGCATTGACGAAGTCAGGAAATAACTCAGTAATATTTTGAACAATAAATAAAAGAAAAAAATCTTCCTTTTCTGTTCAAATATTATCTACTTTCGCATTTTTCCCGACAAAATACAGCCTCTTTTAGTCCCTTCGTTTTTTTGTGTGAAAAGATTTGCTTTTTGGGGAATAAGTTTTATATTCGTGGCAAGATGTAATCTTTGACTTGGAAGGTATTTGCAGTTCACTTGAGTGTTTTATGTTGAAGCCGAATGAGTTTTTCTTAAGTTGATGTTATATATCTAAAATCGAATACTATGGATACGCATACTTTTTTCTTGATAATGCGGAATGAAATGAAATTGCAGATGCGCAGCTGGGTGTTTCGTTTCTTTATAGTCTTGTCTTTGGTGGGAATAGTTGCGTATCAGATGTATATACATGGAGCAGGCAGTAGTGCCTGGAAAATGGTAGCACTTCCCTGTTCCATGCCCTTGATGAACGCATATCTTTTTAGCGTGGTTCAATCGCTTTTCCTGATAGTTATTATGTCCGAGTTTCCGCAACGTCTGATACGGTCGGGATTGCGTGACGGGGTGATGGTGCGTCCCTTTAGTAACACGGTGTATTATTGGGGGGCATTGACGGGAATATTCCTTCTTTTCCTTTTGGTGAATGTGGTGGAGGTATTTGTGGTAATTCTATTAGTGAATTCAGTCAATGCTGCTCCGTTATCATTGTCGCTTTATTTCTTTTATATTCTGACTTTAAATGTCCCTTGTTTTTTCTTTGTGTCCGGCTTAGCTGCGTGTCTTGGTGCTGTTTTTTCGCGCGTGTTCGGTCTTTTTGTCAGTTTAGTATGGTTTGTTTTCGGTGTGTTTTGGTTGCCTTATATTTTGCATGGAACATTTGATTATTTTTCAGTGGGGGTTCCTAATCTGTTTTCTGATATGGTGGGTCATGTAAACCTGTGGGGGTATTTGCAGCATCGTTTGATTTATTTATTTGCAGGAATTGGTTTGTTGTTGTTGGGTTTGTGGCATCTGGGGCGTTTGCCTAATAGTCAATCTTGTAGACGATTGGTCCGTGTTTGGGGGCTTTGTTTTTTTGTCATTGGTTTGTCTTTTCTATGTAGTCTTGAGTATAGTTATTGGCGGACTGCCCATCAACGAGAGTGTTGGGTTTCTGTTTTTGAACGTCACTGGCATGCGACAACCAGCCGGGTGAAAACGCATGTCATCCATTTGAGCCAGTCTGGCAAACATTTGACTGCTTCGAGTCGGATGGTGCTCTATAATCCCGGAGAGACAGCGTTGGATAGTCTGGTGTTGTTCTTAAATCCGGGGCTGCATTTGTCACGTGTTTCTAGCGGGAAGGTTACATTGCCTTATTGGCGGGATGAGCAGGTGTGTGTAATAAACTGCCGTCTGGAAAGCAAAGATTCGCTCGTAGTGGATATGGATTATGCCGGAGTTCTGGATGATCGGATTTGCGACTTGTTTTTGAACCGAAAGGATTATGAGGACAGTTTTTGTGGTGACCATTTTTTTCCGACTGGAAGGCGAGGAGCTTTTGTCGATGATGACATTTTACTTTTAACCTCTTCCAGTATATGGTATCCGGTGGCTCTTCCTCCGGTGAATCCGGTGGATCCTTTTTCTACACTTTGGGATTTTACTCGCTTCAGTCTTTCTGTCAGTTCTCCTCGTCAGAACATTGTGGTCGCTTCCGGCTTGGGTAAGCGTAATGGTGAGGATATTTCTTTTGAATCGGAACGTCCTTTGCAGGCATTGACGGTTTATGGAATAAATGGTGCTAGTTATGATGTTCCGGTAGATAGAGGGCTGAGTCTGCGTTGTTGCCTGTCTGCTTGGGGAAAGCAATGGGCGAAAAAGTTCAAGAATATTCAGGCTAAGGACTTTTCTGCTTATTGGAGGTCATTGACCAATGATTATGAGAATTATATAAAAACCTCTTGGTATTCTTCTTCCTATCCTTTTTTGCACTGTCTGGAGTGTCCGGTGTCTTATCTTCCATCGGATTTTTCGGCGAGATATGCAGGTGGTATGGTGGAACCCGGTGCGGTATTTGTGCGGGAACGTCTGTTCGATTCTGCCTATGCAGATGAATACTGCCGAGGGTTATACGGGATAGAAGAGTTTCAGGCTGCCGTATACTCTTTGTATTGGACTGTATTTGCAGATAACGGAGTGCATGGCAGTAGCCTCAGTCATCCTTTCCGGAGTGGAGGGTTGTACGGACGGGGATGGGGAGGAGGACAGGGACGCGTGTCGCGAGCTTCTGGAAAAACGGTTTGGAATATCCCGCGTATGTGTCTGTTCAGTGAAAAATATCCTTTTATGGGGTGTATGTGGAGAAAACTGCCGAGTGTAAATAAGCATTCCATAATGCTTTCCGGGTCTGTGATTTCTAACGATATGGTAGAGATATATGATTATTTTATCGATAGGAATTTGATGGAATTGCTATCGGATACAGGGATAAATGATTATACCAAGTCCGTGCGCTTGAATTTTAAAATTAGGGATTTGTGGAATCGATTGGTATTGGATGTGCCGGAGAATGAGTTTGCGAAAGCTTTGGATTCTCTGTATGTAAATCATGTGGGGGAGGTGATTCTGGATTCGTTGCTTTCGAAATGGAACAGACGCTGGCATGTCTCTTTGGATAGTGCGCAGTCGGAATGGTTGCTAAGCCGACATAACCACTATTTCCGTTGCCGCAGCTTTAAGAAATATGTTTCTAAAGAGAAAGGTTTGCAAAAAGTGGAGGGTATGGTGTATAATGCCGGGAGAGAAGGAGGACTTGTTGGGGTGGAATGCAGTAGTTGGAGAGAGAATACCTATTTTAATGCATTTGTTGAGGCTGGTGAAGCCAAACGTTTTTCTGTGGTACGTTCTTTGGATGGGTATGCCGAAGGTATGGGTTTCTTTATGGGTTTGTCTGCAAATCGTCCGCTTGTCATTGATTTTGAAGAAGAATCTTGTTCTGAAGATGTGGCATCCCACTGGCATGTAGGCAGTTGTTGGGAAACTATAACCGAGGAAGAGTTTATGGCGAATGAGGCTGCCAATGAGTATGTGGTGGATGACTCGGATGCGGATTTTGAATTGGTGGATGCAAATAAAACGATGATTCAGCATTATTTTCCTCCGAAACACTCCTATAGAACCTTACAAGGCGGACATACGAATTGTTGGAAAGATGTATTGGGTACAAGATTCCAGGGAGATTCCATCCGCGGAGCCAGGATTATTAGTGGTGGTAACGGAAAATCCACAGCAACCTGGCGAGCAACATTGCCTAAGGGGTATTACGATGTGCAGGTGTTTGTCTATAAAAGTTTGACGATACCGGGTGCTTCGTTGCCGTCTGTAATAAATCACTATACGGTGTATTATGGTGACGAGCAGGAAGAGATTGCCCTTTCATTGGATGAGGCATTGGGGAATAAGCAACAAGGGTGGGTTTCTTTAGGAAATTTTGATTTCCCCGGTGGAGGGGTGAAGATTACCCTTTCCAATAAAGAGAATAATCAGAATCAGGATATTGCGATTATTGCTGATGCCGTGAAGTTCGTTCGTTTGGAGTAGGCTATTATAAATCTAAAATATAGACTGATGGACACACATGTTTTTTTTCTGATTATAAGGAATGAAATGAAACTGCAGATGCGCAGCTGGGTGTTTCGTTTCTTTGTAGTCTTGTCTTTGGTGGGAGTGGTTGTGTGTCAGATGTATAGGCAAGGGGGCGATGACATACATTGGAAAATGGTGGGGCTTCCTTGTTCTATTCCTTTGGTGAATGCTTATTTGTTCAGCTTGGTTCAGTCTCTTTTTCTAATAGTCATTATGTCGGATTTCCCTCGGCGTCTGGTTCGTTCCGGTTTGCGTGACGGGGTATTGGTCCGTCCGTTTGGCAATACGTTGTATTATTGGGGTTCTCTGACGGGAGTCTTTCTCTCTTTCATGGCTGTCTGTTTGTCGGTGATGTTTGTTGTGATATTGGTGGTGCATTCGGTCAGCCTTGCTCCTTTCCGTTTGGGGTACTATCTTTTTTATCTGTTGACTTTGACGATTCCCTGTTGGGTGTTTGTCGCCGGCTTAATGGTGTTTTTGAGCAGTTATGTTTCAAGATTGATGGCTTTGCTGGCCGGGATATTGTGGTGTCTGGGAGGTTTCTGGTTATTGCCTTATGTTGGACATGGAACCTTCGATTTCTTTGCTGTGGGGGTGCCTAATTTGTTTTCGGATATGGTGGGGCATATAAATTTGTCGGCTTATTTGTTCCATCGTTTGATTTATTTCTTTGCGGGAATCGGCTTTTTGTTGTTGGGGTTGGGAAAGCTGGGACGGATTCCCAATAGAGAAATTCGGGGCATTTGTCATTGGTGTGGTTTGGTTGCGCTTGTGATGGGCTTGGGGTGTCTGTTTTTACTTGAATATAGTTATCGGGATGACCGCATCGTGCGTCACGAGTGGAAAAATGCGTTTGAACGCTATTGGAACGAAACGACATGCCGTGTGAAAAATCATCGGATTCGGCTGGCTCAGAGTGATAATGTTTTGGAAATCGGCAGTGATATGACTGTTTATAATCCTCAAAGCACTGCATTGGATAGTATTGTCCTGTTTTTGAATCCCGGCTTGCATATTCGTGAATTGCGTTGCGGTGCGGAAGATTTGAGCTATACAAGAAGCGGTCAGGTTGTTGTTGTGCGTTGCAGTTTGCCTGCGGCAGACAGCCTGGTGTTGCATTGGGAGTATGGCGGAACGGTGGACGACCGTATCTGTGATTTGCATCTGTCCGACAAGGAGTATGAGAATGTTTTCCATGCTGATAATTTTTTTCCGACGGGGCGGCGGGGTGCATTTGTCCACAAGGATATTTTATTATTGACTCCCGCATGTATGTGGTATCCGGCGGCATCCCCTCCTGTGAATCCGTTGTGTGAAACTTTTACACATTGGGATTTTACATTATTCCAATTGACGGTTGTATCGCCGTCTCAATGTTGTGTTGTTTCTCAGGGGAGATGTGACAGAAGGGGGGATTTTGTCTGTTTTTCTTCTTGTCTGTCTCCCGGAATCTCTGTTTATGCGGCGAATGTAGACAGTTATTCGCTTCCTTTGCATCAGACGTTAAAACTGGATTGTTATGTAGGGGAATGGGGTAAAATATTGAAGAAATGCTTCGGTAAGGTCAATCGGTCGGCGTTTTCCCGCTATATGCAGGAAGATGGAATGAGAAGAATAGGATATGACCCTGATGATTACAAGGCAGTCCTTTGGAATGAGACCGGTAATGCTCGGGTTGTTTGTGTGGAAACTCCGGTATCTTTTGTGCCTTCGGGTTATAGGAAAGAACCCATAGATGTGAAGGTGGAACCGGGAATGTTTTTTTGTCCGGAGTATATGTTTTTCCAATCCTACTATACCGGTTCTTTGTCCGGTGATTTCCGGATATATGATGATTGCAATCAGGCATTCCGGGATTTGTTCATGAACATGTTTGTAAGTATGAAAATGCGTGGTAGCCATCCTTTGCCGGGGTTGGACAAGAGAGTCCTGCCCGTGGTTAGGCATGCTGCCAATACGGTATTCATGTTGCCTCGGGGTAGAGTGTATTCTGAAAAGTATCCTTTTATGGGGGATGCACTTGAATTGTTGAGACGGGTTGATAAGCAACAACTCTTTAGTGTAGAGGATATTGCCCATGTGAGTAAAAATGGTAATGTTTATGACTGCCTGATAGGGCGGACGTTGGAGGAGATTCTGGCGGACGATACTTTAGATGAAGGCCTGAAGTATGAAGCATTGGCTGTAAAAGTGAAGGAGTTGTGGTCGTATATTACGATTGTTGCTCCCGAGAGCGAATTTGCAGTCTCTTTGGACAGTATTCTTGCCGTGTCTGTCGGGGAGGTGAATTACGATTCGTTAGTGGTCTGTTGGAATCGGCGTTGGCAGATGAATATGGATTCGATGGTCCATTCATGGCAAGCAGCCAGACATACTCATTATTTCAGAGTGAAGGATGCTGTGCGGTACTATGATGAACAGACCGGATTGCATCGGCTTGATGCGTTGGTTCGGAATATGGGGAATTGCGGAGGAATTTTTTCCATTGAATGTGGTAGTCTGATGACACGTAAGAATGTTCATGCCTATTTTGCCCCTCATGAAGCGAAATACCTTTCTCTGATAGTGCAGGGCGCATCCCGGGATGCAGATTGGATGGCGGGCAATAGTTCAGATAAAATTGGTTATATGTATGCTTATTTGTCGACTAATCGTCCGATAGCCTGGTGGGGAGACAATAAGCGTTGCTCCCCGGAAATGGCGGCATCCTGGAAGCCGGGTTTTGTCTATAGGACTATTTCGGACGAGGAGTTTGAAAAGTCGGATGAGAATATATGGCTTGTCGATGATACAGATGCCGGTTTTGAGGTGAAAAACAACAACGAGTCATGGTTTCAGCGTAAGTTTGGAAAAAAGCCGACTTATCGCGTTATCACGCGTGCCGGCAGATCATCCCGGTGGGTGCCTGTATATAATGTGTCGGCTTGCGGGGATTCTATCCGCGGATATCATTGTATAAGTGGAGGTCGCGGAGAGTCGACTGCAACATGGCGGGTCGCATTACCTAAAGGAAATTATGAGGTTTGGGTAAAGGTATTTAAGGATTACATCACTACTTTCCCGGGTATAAAGACCTTCCCCTCTTCTGTTGTCAACTATTATACGGTTTGTTATGGTGATAAACAAGAGAAGGTAGAGCTTTCATTGGATGAAGAACTGGTGGGTATTTCATCCGGTTGGGTGTCTTTGGGAAATTTTGATTTCCCAGGAGGAGAAGTTCGCGTAGTGCTTTCAGACAAGGAGATTAACAGGGACAAAGATGTTGCGATTATTGCTGATGCCGTGAAGTTCGTTCGTTTGGAGTAGGTATATTTATAATTATGTTCAAGGATTATTAGGAGTGTTGAATATTTTTTGCTACACTTGTATGATAATCTTGCACAGATAATATTGTGAATATTGCAATAGAACAGATACAACATGGTAATGAACAAGCTTTTAAAAGTTTGTTTGATGAATATTATCAAGGGTTGTGTGTATTTGCTTCTGCTTATTTGAAGGATGATGACTTGTCGGCGGATGTTGTGCAAGAGGCATTTGTGAAGTTTTGGAATCGTAGGAGGGATTTTGACCATATTGTTAAAATCAAATCTTTTCTTTATACTATTGTCAGGAACGATTGTTTGAATATTGTTCAGCGTCAGAAAGTGGTGTTGGAGGATGTTTCCGTGTTTGAAAACAGCGGTTTTTTTCATGACAAATTGATAGAGACAGAGAGCTATCGCATCTTTTATGCCGCTATAGAAACACTTTCTCCTCAAGGAAGAGAGGTGATTCAATTGGCTTTGGATGGCTTGAAAAACAGCGAGATAGCCGCTCGATTGGGGATTGCTGAAAGCTCTGTCCATACGCAGAAAAAGATAGCTTATAAGAAATTAAGGGTGGTCTTAAAAGATTATTACTACCTGATCTATTTGTTCCTGGGATAATTATTCTTTGTTTTTTTTGAAAAAAAGTGGGGATGGACTTCCCCATAAAAATCTTTTTTGGTGTTTTATTATAAATGGAGCTTGTTGTAAGAAGCTTGTTATAAGGGATATGCGGGGAATGAAGAATTATCACAGGAGCAGCGTCAGAAAAAACGGATAGATTCTCTTTTGTGCATTTTTTGGGAGCTAATAGACGTATAAAAATAGATAGAAATAAAAAATTTTAAGGATAAGACGAGAGCAGATGGGTTGTTTTGTCTTGTCTTATCAAAATAATCAACATAACTATCAAATTACAAGCTTATGAGAAAATTGCGACTTATGTTTAGATGGACATTTGTATTTGTTTTGCTGGGAATGTTGCATGTTCATGCAAACGCTTACCGGCAGAACAGACAACAAGTGACGCTTTCGATGAAGGCAGTCAGTCTGAAGGATGTGCTTTGGGCGATAGAACGCCAGACATCGTTTGTTTTTATGTATAATGAAGAGGATTTGGACAAAATCGGTAAGGTGGATGTTGATGTGCAGGGAGATGATATCCGGACGATTTTGAATGTGTGTCTGAGAAATACAAACCTGACTTATGTGCTGCAGGATGAGGTGATTGTGATTAAACCCGAGGTGCAATCACAAAAGGTAAAGGAGGTGAGAATCAAAGGTACTGTGAAAGATGAAAAGGGACATTTGCTGCCGGGCGTGACGGTGTTTATAAAAGGTTTGCAGATAGGAACGGTGACAGATGGGGATGGGAGATTTACCATCGCAATCCCTGATATGGAGTCGATTGTATTACAGTTTTCTTTTGTCGGAATGCTTTCAAAGGAGGTTAAATATGAGGGACAGGAGGAGATACATGTGGTGTTGAGGGAGACGAAAGAGGAGTTGGAAGAAGTTGTGGTTACCGGCTATGCCAATATCCGTAAGGAAAGTTTTACCGGAAATGCAACGACGGTAACAAAAGATCAGTTGTTAAAAACAAACAATAAAAATGTGATTGCTGCTTTGCAGACGTTTGATCCTTCTTTTCGAATTAAGGAAAATAATTTATGGGGTTCAGACCCGAATGCCTTACCGGAATTCAATATACGCGGGGAGTCAAGTATTTCGATGAATAAGGGGTTGGATGTGGAAAGAGAGAGAAGAAGCCAGCGAACAAACTTAAAAAACAATCCAAATATGCCTGTGTTTATATTGGATGGTTTTGAGGTTTCTGTGGAGAAAATCTATGATATGGATATGAACCGTATAGAAAGCATGACTATTTTGAAGGATGCCGCTGCGACTGCTTTATACGGTTCTCGGGCGGCCAATGGGGTTGTGGTTGTGACAACGGTTGCCCCCAAACCGGGAGAAATGCAGATTACTTATAATTTGACAGGAGGCGGTGATTTTCCTGATTTGACCGATTATAATCTTTGTAATGCAGCCGAGATGTTGGAGATTGAAAGACGTATGGGATTGTACACATCTGCTATAGATCAGGCTTTAAAGGATTTGGATTATAACCGTCGGTTGCAGCAGGTGTTGCGTGGAGTGGACACTTATTGGTTGTCAAAGCCGCTACGTAATGTATTCAATCATAAGCACAGTTTGAATGTTTCCGGAGGAGAGGAAACTATCCGATATAGTCTGGATTTGAATTATGATAGCAATAAAGGTGTTATGAAGGGGTCGCACAGAACACGTGCCGGGGCTGGCTTGACGATTGATTATCGCCTAAATCATGGTTGCAGTTAATGAATTCTATTACCTATAACTGGACGGGAACAGAAGATTCTCCTTACGGTTCGTTCAGTACCTATGCTGAAATGAAACCTTATTTGCCTATATATGACGATAATGGAGAATTATTGCAAAATCTTCAGGCAGGAGAGTTTAAGGCTGCAAATCCTCTGTATCCTGTAAAATATCTTGAAAGTTACAGAGGGAAGGGAAAAACAGATGATATTACAGATAATTTCAATGTCAATATGTATTTTGCGAATGGTTTGCAATTTAAAGGACAATTCAGTATTACGAAAACAACAAGCAAGACAGAAACTTTTGTTGATCCGAAAGACGCTTCGTTTCAATATAGCGGAATTACAGATGACAAGAAAGGCTCTTTGGATAGAAGTACTTCCAGCAACTGGAATTGGAATTTAAATACGATGTTTTATTATAACAAGACATTGGGAGGACGTCATTTTATAAATGCGACGTTGGGTATGAATGCAAAAGAGACTTCAAGCGAATCGGAGCAAATGAGATTTCTGGGTTTTGGATTGGGAGGTATTAATTCTCCGTTGTTTGCTGCAGGTCAGCCCGACAAGACAAAAATTTCCACTTCGAAAAACAGATTGATTGGTTTTCTGGGTTCTGTGAATTATTCATTTGATGACGTTTATCTGTTTGATGCTTCATTCCGTTTTGATGCCTCTTCTCAATTCGGAAAGGACAAGCGTTGGGCTCCTTTCTGGTCGGTGGGAACCGGTATTAACTTTCACAATTATGAGTTCTTGAAGGATAATTGGTTGATCAGTCAATTGAAGATTCGTGCCACTTATGGTAGTACCGGTAATGTGAATTTCCCGTTAAGTATGGCAACGACAACTTATAATATGAATATGGACAGTTGGTT
>ENA-OROH01002662-OROH01002662.1-human-gut-metagenome-genome-assembly--contig:-NODE-2662-length-13225-cov-2.072058_pt1 | contig 13225 bp, 9 predicted proteins | sample MGYA00242125_ERZ509042 | MGnify/ENA primary metagenome ERZ509042 (study PRJEB26280, sample SAMEA2338738) | human gut metagenome | biome: human gut; feature: human-associated habitat; material: faeces... | reverse complement strand
GAGATCGTTTTTCCGGTTTACAGCAGAGCGGATCGATTCTGATTACAGTATAGATGAAAAGGGATTTTTTAGCAAGAAATAAATAGAATTGCATATAATTATGAGATTAAAACAAAAAATAAAATAAAAAAATAGAATGGTAGAAATTTGCCACGATGATAGTTTCCAACTTGATCAATAACAAATAATCCATGTGTCCAATAAGAAAGCAAAGAAGATCCTATAAAAAAGATAAGAGGAATAAAAGTAAGCACTAATATTTTTTTATGCTTCAAAACAGCTGAATGAAGTGTTTTTTGGACATAAATATACCAAGAACAAACAAGCATTGCTAGTGAACAAATAGAAGCTATTAAATATTCCACTTTGAATCTTACTAAAAGTAAGAAGATGTTTTACATTCATAATCCAAATTGCATCCATAAACAAATAAACACAAGCCCAAGCAATGGTATAATAAAAATAGTTCCAATGATCATTTTGTTCACGATTGATATACATTTGATATAAAATTCGAATCAATAACAATAAACAAAAAACATCCATTTCTAAACTCATTATTTCACTACTCATAATACACCTTCATTCATATCAATATAGCCTTATTATACACTATTTACTAATGCAAAAAAACACCGTTAAACGGTATTTATTCGCCAAATGTAATCCCCATTTTTTTAGCACTCGAAACAACTTCACACTCAGGATCAACAAATTTTAATTTACCTGCTGTTTCACTTAAAGGAATATTTAATTGCTTTGATTTCATTTTTATCAAAAACAACAAGTTTTCCAAAATCTTTGTTTAAAAGAAGACTTGCCCCATATGCCCCAAAGCGTGTTGCCATAAAACGATCATAACCACAAGGATTTCCTCCTCTTTGAATATGTCCAGCTAACGCCACACGAATTTCATTAGGAATCAACTCTTGTAATTGTTCAGCGACTTCATAAGCAACCGAACGTCCTTGACGACTTGCAACTTTTGCTTTGTATTTTTTCTTTGATAAAAGACTATCTTCTTCACTAATCGCTCCTTCTGCACAAGCAATGATTGTATATTCTTTTCCTGCTTTTTGATTTTCTTTAATTTTTTTCGCAACCACTTTAATATCATAAGGAATTTCTGGAAGTAAAATCGCATCCACTCCTGCTGCAATACCTGCCTGTAAGCAAATATGTCCTACTTTATGTCCCATGATTTCTACAACGAAAACTCGACTATGACTTTTAGCAGTTGTTTCAATTTCATTTAAATAGTTTGTTGCAATATCGACCGCACTTTGAAAACCAAAAGTATAATCTGTACCCCATGTATCATTATCGATTGTTTTAGGGAGTCCTATCACATTTAAACCTTCTTGTGCTAACATATTAGCCGATTTTAAAGAACCATTTCCTCCTAAAACCACAAGACAATCAAGTTTCAATTTCTTGTATGTTTTTTTCATAGCTTCAACTTTGTCAAAACCATCTTCAATAACACGCATTTTTTTAAAAGGACAACGTGAAGAACCTAAAATCGTTCCACCAACATTTAAAATATCTTCAAAATCACTTAAAGACATCTTTTTATATTTTTCATACATCAATCCTTGATAACCTTTTAAAAAGCCAATAATTTCAATATCTTTTCTTTGTTGGTAAAGTGCTTTTACTAAACCACGCATTGTTGCATTAAGTGCTTGACAATCACCACCACTTGTAAGAATTCCAACTCTCATAAAACTCCTCCTATTTCACATCATTTTTAAAAAAGTATTCTTGACTATTCATTTCTCTATTTTTATTTTTTATACGTTTGTATTTACCATTATTTTCTAATGAACATGCTTTTACATTATCACGAAGCATACAATCAAACATTGTTAGTAACTTATGTTTTAATTTTTCATCTAATACAGGCGCTGCTACTTCAACACGTCTTTCAAGATTTCGTGTCATTAAATCAGCTGAAGAAATATAAACAGTTGGATTGTTTTTACCGAAAATATAAATTCTAGAATGTTCCAAATATCTTCCAACAATTGATAGAACTCGGATATTTTCCGTTGCTTCTTCAACACCAGGAATAATACAACAAATTCCCCTTACAACCATATCAATTTGAACCCCTGCTTGACTTGCTTCAATAAGCTTATCAATCATCTTTTTACTTGTTACTGAATTACATTTAAAGCCAATATAAGCTTCTTTTCCTTGTTTAGCAAGTTCGATTTGTTCATCGATATACTTAAAGATATGACTGATCATACAATGTGGTGCTACCATGAGTAAATCTGTATGATTTTCGGTTTCACCTAAACATAAATGATTAAATACTCCATTAATTTCTTCTCCGATTTCATATTTAGAAGTCATTAATGATAAATCTGTATAAAGTCTTGATGTTTTTTCATTATAATTTCCCGTACCAATTTGGCTAATATATTGAATTCCTTTTTCATTTTTATACGTGATTAAACATAATTTAGAATGCACTTTTAAACCATCTAAACCATAAATCACACGACATCCGGCCTCTTCTAAACGTTTCGACCAACCAATATTATTTTCTTCATCAAAACGCGCTCTTAATTCAACTAAAACAACAACTTCTTTTCCATTTTCTGCTGCTTTAATTAAAGATTTTACGATTTTAGAATTCTTTGCTACACGATAAAGTGTCATTTTAATACTTACCACATTTTTATCACTACTTGCTTCATCTAAAAGTCTTAAAAATGGTGACATAGATTCAAACGGATAAGAAAGTAATAAATCTCTTTTTAAGATTTGTTTAATCATTGGTACTCTATTTTCAACGAATGCATTATTTCTTGCTTCTAAACGTTTATAGAACATACTTGGACAAATATATCTTAAACGCTCTCTTAATTCACCCACAAAACCAAAATCAAGAGGTGAATTATTAATGAAAACTTGATTTTTCATTAAATTCAAGAAATTCATCAACATAAGTACTTCAAGTTCGCCTAATCCTGGCGTCATTTCTAAACGCATTGGTGAAAGTTTTCTTCTTTGTTTAATTAAGTTTTCCATCATTTCTCGATAATCTTCATGTCCTTCTAATGAATGATCATCTTCATCAATATCCGCACTTCTTGTTACACGAATAAGTGCTTTTTCTTTTACAGTATATTTAGAAAAAATACGTGAAACAAAATGTAAAATAATATCTTCTACTAAAATAAATTTTTGTGGTTGACTTGGAAGTGCAATCAGTCTTTCATCCATCGCATTAGCACAAGAAATAATTCCCATTTTTCTTTTACCTTTTTTCGATTCAAGGCGTACAACGACATACATTTCACGATTGTTGATAAATGGAAATGGTTGTCTTTTAGAAATAACTTGTGGTGAGATAAGTGGTAGTAATTCTCTTTCAAAATAATCAGCAAAATAACGACGGTCTTCCTTGTTTTCAATATCTTTATATTTTATTACTGACCATCCTGATCGTCCAAGTTCTGACATCACATTTTCATAAATACGATCTTTCTTTTTATTAAGATAATGGACTTTTTTTAAACAGGCTTTTAATTGTTCTAAACCCGTCATTCCTGTTTTATTGTCTTTGGAATCTGGATAAAATAACATTTGGTCATAAAGTGATCCTATACGTACCATAAAAAACTCATCTAAATTTGTTTGATAAATTGAAATAAAGCTTAACTTTTCCGCAAGTGGTACTTGTGGATCTTTTGCTTGCATTAAAACACGATCGTTAAATTTAAGCCATGATAACTCTCTATTTTCTCGGCATACGTTCATTTTTATTCCCCCAATGTATAATTTATACACTCTTTCTTATTTAATATAAAAACATTTTATACTTTCAACAATCTACCATCTATCAAGTTTATGTAAAATTCAAAAAAAGAAGAATTATTTTTTCTTAATTTGTCGATTATAAAACTCATCTTCTGGTGTTGGTTTTCCAAAAAGATAACCTTGAATATAATCTGGATTTAATTTTTTGATTTCTTGAAGTTCTTCTTCCGTTTCAACACCTTCAATACATACATTCAATTTCAAAGAATGTGCCATTTCAATAATATAAATCAAAATACTTCTTTCATAATTTGAAGAAAGTGCTTTTTGGGTTAAAACACGATCTATTTTAATATAATGCGGTGTTAAATCACTTAAACGATATGCATTTGAATAACCTGTTCCATAATCATCCAAAATAAGCGTAATTCCTTCTTCTTTCAATGATGACCAAAGTTTTTTATAATGATATGTATTTTCTAAATAACCTGATTCTGTTACCTCAATCCCTAACAAAGCAGGTTTTAAGTTAAAATCTTTTAAAGCTTGTTTAATTTCATCTAAGATCTTACTTTTAATAATTTGTACATAGGACAAATTAACATTCACCTTAAATTCAGGAATAAATTCTTGCCACTTTTTACAACAAGCAACCGCTTGTCTTAAAATCCAACGACCAGCAGGAATAATTAAACCAGATTCTTCTAAAATAGGAATAAATTCTGCTGGTGAAATAAATTCAATTTGTTCATTTCTTTTCATTTTAAAACGCATTAAAGCTTCTGCGCCTATAAGATTTCTTGTATGTATATCAATAATTGGTTGGTAATAAACATCAAAATTCTTAAAATTGTGATCAACTGCATTTTGTAATTCAACACGAATTTCTCTTCTTCGAATGAATTGTTTATATTTATCTTGTGTAAAGAAATAACAACTATTCTTTCCTTTTTTCTTAGCTTCGTTTAAGGCAAAGTCTGAATATTTAATAAGTGTATCATAATCTTTCATTTCTTTATCAATCTCAACAATCCCTACTGAAATCGTATAAACCACGCGATAGACATTCTCTTCTAAAGCAACCTCAACTGATTTTTTTAATTCATCATAAAGTTCTAAGATATCTTCTTTTGAGTGATTTGCTAAGTCCATAATTATAAAGCGGCCATTTCCCAATTCGTAAATCTTTTGATTTTCATTGATACACGATTGCATACACATAGAAAACTGTTTTAAAATTTCATCTCCACACTTTAAACCAAAACGCCCATTGATTTCGTCAAAATCATCAATACCAATTTGCATAAAATAACCTGTAATATTATTTTTACTTTTAGAAGAAACATACTCCTCTAAACTTGGTTCTCTTAAAAGTCCACTAATATTATCTGCTTTTTGTCTTTTTCCAATTTCATTAACACAACCAATAAGGTATAAAGGTTTATTAAATTCATCTAAAATCACATCACCTCGACAATTGACCCAAACTGGATTATGTTGTCGATCTAACCAACGATAATGTAAACTATGCTCCGTAATTTCTCCCGATTTAATTTTATTGAACTCATCAAATAATAAAGGGAAATCGTCTTCATAAACAAAATAATTATGGGCTTTTGTTGCATCACAAAAATGATAATTTGGCAAACAAAAACGACTTACGGCATGTTTTGAAATACTATAATAATCATTTTGAATATCAAAAAGATATAAATAATCATCCATACTTCGATTAAATAATTGAATAACTTCTTCCAATTGTTCTCTTGAAAGATTTATTTTATTTTTTTTCAAAACAGTTCCTCCTTATCCTTTTTTTCCTCTTTGTATATGTTTTTCCTTTTTTCTTTCATACATTAATGTATCTGCCAATCTAATGGTATGATTTAAATCAAAAGGACTATTATAGTCAAAGACACTTATTCCATAGGATAAACTAACATAATAAGGTAAATGATATTTTTTATTAAAGTATTGTGTTCTTTCTTGAATTAATGAATCAATTTGAATAATAAAATCTTCATTTTTACAAGTAAACGCAATACCAAATTCATCGCCACCTAAGCGTCCAATAACAGCATGTGTTTGAAAAATATCATTTAGTATTTCACATACTGTTTGAATTGCTTTATCTCCCTGGTCATGTCCAAATGTATCATTAATATATTTTAAATTATCTAAATCCCCTATAAAGAAATAAAGATTTTTGGAAAGTTCTTTATATTTTTTATAAAGAACTTTAATATTTTGAATAAGTCCTCGTCGGTTATAAATATGAGTTAATTCATCTGTATTAGAAATACTATTTAGTTCTCTAACAATAGAATTGACATTTAAAGATATCCCAATTTGATTAGAAAGATATTCAAGTGTTTCTAAATCAAAATATGTACAATCCGTCACCAAAAAGCCATAAAAATTTTCATTAGAGTAAATGCTTGTAAGTATTTTATAAGGTTGCTTTGCAAGATTTAAAACATCTTTTAGTAACACATGTGTATTTTTAATAGGCTGTCTTTGACCATTTTCTACATTTATAATTAATTCCATTGTTTTTGGCATGATAAATGGTCTAAATTCATAAGTCATAACAGGTGTTTCAAAAAGATAAAGCTGTGCATTATGAATACCTAGAGAAGGTATATTATCCGCAATAGCATAAATATCATCATTCAATGATTCAAACAACATCCCTTTATTCACTTGTCCAATACTTCTCATTCTCCTTGTATATCGCTTTTCTTTTAACAAAAGAAGATAATTATAACTACTAATCATTTGTAAATAAATATATTGTTTAAAAGATTGGAGTTTTATTTTATCTTCCATGTTGAGGTAGTTCTCAGTATTTATTAAAAGTGATAGACATAAAAAGAGTCTTTCTAAATCCAAATAACGAATATCATCTTCATTAAAAATCAAATTAATATAATCTCCTATTTGTTGATAAACGCGATGTTTCGTACAATCTTTTACCGAAAGATCCAATAAATAAGTAAAGAAACTCCATACAGTTTTTTGATAATTGGAACTATAAACCAATTTATTATCAAAAACATATTGTGTCATTCCTTGAGCTATATATTCATTACTTTCTTTTTCAGCTCTACAAAAACGAATAAATTCACCAATTTCAGTTTCTTCATGGTTTTCACAATCAACAGAAAGACGAGGAATAAAATGGGCATCAATGTATTGATTTTGTGTAGAACCATTTTTATAAAGATCATAGCCTTGTTTTATTCCTAAATAAGCAATAAAAGAAGCATCCGCATGACAAGAAGCAAGTGGTGGAACCATATGTGTTGATTCTGGTTTATCATCAAAACCAGACACCATAATATCTTTACCTACACGTTTTCCTATTTTTTCTAATTCACGATATAAATAATAAGCAATATCATCCGTCACGCACATAATTCCATCTAATTCAGGATTTTCTTGAAGCCATTTATTCATTAAATTCCCTGAATCAATATTATAACCCGGTGTTGATAAAATATACTTTTCTTCAAAAAGCATATCATGACTTGATAAGGCTTCTTGATAGCCTGCAAGTCTTTGCTTTGCAGTAACCCCACTATCATAACCAGTAATAATTCCAATATGTTGACAATGATTTTTTTCAATCATATAACTTACAGCATCATAAACAGCTTTTTTGTTATTATAGACAACAAAAGGATAATCTTTTATTTGTGAATTTAAAGTAACTATTGGTATATGAAAATATTTTGGAAAAGCTTCTCTTGTTTTTTGATCCGTACGACAAATACTTGAAGCGGGAATAACTAAAAAATCTAAATCCAAATAATTTGCAAAAGCATAGACATTTGCTTTTTGATAATCAGAAGATTGTACAAACTTTACATTTGGATCAACTGAACCACCAAAAAAGATAACAAGTTCTATTCCCAGTTCTTTACACGCTTCATTTGCTCCTCGACATATTTCCATATTATAATCAGAGGCACTTGTAATCATAAGTCCTGCTTTAATTGAGTGTTCCATTTTTTCACCTCTTTTCATCAATTATAACACAAACCTATAAAAAAGATAAAAAAAAGACCAAATGGCCTTCAGATAAATTCTACAAGTCTTGTACAAATTTCAGAATGTTATTGTCAAAAAATTATTTAAGGAAGAAAAACCTGTTCATGATTTGTCTATGATGTTTATTATATTTTTTCTTAGATAAAAATCAATTTATTCTTATCAAAAGCAAAAATAAAAGCGATTACATTGTTAAAAACTTAATTAACTATCTGACACATCTTTTGATTTAACACCGTTATTATCACTTTAAACCGAGGAGTATCATCTATCACTTCTTTAAAATATTATATACTTGTCTTAAAGAGGTTACTATGGCTAAAAATCAAAAACCAAAAAAGGATTCTTTAATTACTTTAACTAGAAAATATGCAAATAATCATAATGAATGTGTAAAATTCTTTTTCAAAATGAAATGGCCTGTTGGCTTTTACTGTGAAAAATGTAGATGTACACATTACTATTCTATTAAAAGAGGTGACGTCTTTCAATGTAAAGAATGTGGTCATCAACATTACCTACTTTCTAATACTATATTTCAAGATAATAAGTTAGATCTTTATAAATTAATTTTAGGAATGTATCTCTTTTTTACGGCAAATAAAGGTCTTTCTGCGATTGAATTAGCTAATGAATTAGAAATAAATTATAAAACAGCGCTATTACTTTGTAGAAAATGTAGAATTCTTATGTCCCAAAGTAACAGTGAAAAAATTCTGGATAGCTTTTTTTATGAAGCAGACGTTGCTTATATAGGCTCAAAAAGTAAAGAAGAACACAAACAAGGAGTTGCTACTGAACAGCAACCCTTTTTAGTAATGTTATCAACAGATAAAGAAATAAATATCCAAATTTTTTAAAATTGATGCCAGTAGCTGTAGATAGTACAAATAATATTGTTAGATTCATCTCAAAAAAAGCAATACTTTCAAAAGAAAGAATACTAAACACTGATGGAAAAACAACTTTTTTAGGATTAACTGATAAAATAACATTAAAATCAGAAAAAATACTCTATGATGAAGAAAATCATAGATTGTATTGGCTTAGTGTATTAATTGGTGATATAAAAATAATATTATTGGTATATATCATGGAGTAACTAAACGTGACTTACCTTTGTTTTTAAATGAACAAGAATGGCGTTTCAACCATAGATATACTGGAAAGAACTTCATGAATAAAATACAGAAATATGTTTTGAAATCACATCCATGTCCTAAAAAAGCAATTATTACTGTACTCAATTTATCAAAACCATACTATGCACATGTGTCAGATGGTTAATTAAGAAAAAAAATAAAAAAAGGACAAACCAGTATAAAAAACTTATATATGGCAAATAGTCTATATAAATGAGAATAACTGATATATTACTTATAAAAAATTCAAGAAAAGGATTTTCATAAAAGACCAATGAATATTAAGCAATAATGAAATCATTTCATAAGTCATGATAAATAAGATACCATTCATACAATAAGTTAATTCAACATAGACCTCCATCTTGCTTACCCCTTTATCATCATATATGATGGCAAGTAAAAAAGATGTCAAAAAAGATTGGACATTTAAAAAAGTATGGACAAAAATCCATACTTTCTACACATTATTTTTTTGAACGATCGATTGCTTCCATCACAGCGTTTCTAAAATTATTTTCTTCTAAAGCCTTAACACCTTGAATCGTAATACCACCTGGAGAACAAACTTGATCTTTTAAAATACCTGGATGTAATTGCATCTCTTTAACCATTTTTGCACTTCCTAAAACAGTTTGGCTGGCAAGCTTATAAGCCAAATCACGAGGCAAACCATTTAAGACTGCACCATCTGCTAAAGCTTCAATAAACATATAAACAAAAGCTGGTCCACAACCACTTAAAGCACCACCGGCAACCATTTGATAATTTTCAATAAGATAAACCTCACCGATGCTTTCAAACATTGTTTGTACATAATTTAATTCTTCAGCTGTTAAAGTATTGTCTTTTTCAAATAAAGTCGTTCCTTCTAATACCTTAGCTGGTGTGTTTGGCATAATTGTTAAGTGATGTGTTCCCGGTAATAATTCTTCATATTTATCATTTCCATAACCAGCAACAATTGAAACGATCACTTGATGATCAATGACTGATTTTATTTTTGAAATAACACTTTCTACGACATTTGGTTTGACCCCCATCACCAAATAATCACAATTTTTAACAACGTCTTGTTCACTTGAACATACATGAATACCAAAATCTTGTTCAAACATCATCAGCTGTTGACTATTTATATCATATCCATATACCTCACTACCATCAATAAAATCACTTTTAATAAGACCTTGGCAAATTGTCCCGGCCATATTCCCTAATCCTATAAATCCAATTTTCATTTAAATTTCCCCCTTTATAAAAATGAGCTAACATCGTTAGCTCATCTTATTAAATTCTTCTATTTTTGATAAATGCTGGTGGAAAACCATCATCATCATCTTCGTCATCATCATATGATTCAAAAGTTTGAGGTTCTTCACCTAAAGGTCTTGCTACTGAAGGTTGGACAGTTACTTCTTCCTTTTCTTCCTCGAATCCTGTTGCGATAACAGTAACAATAATTTCATCATCTAAGTTTTCATTAATAGCAATACCTAAATAAGTATTAATGTCATCTCCAACTTCTTGAGTAATTGTTTCAAGAGCAATATTAGCATCATATAATGAAATATTTGGTCCACCTGTAACGTTAATAATAGCGTCTTTAGCACCTGCTACGGAAACTTCTAATAACGGTGAAGAAATTGCACGTTTTGCAGCTTCTTTTGCTTTATCATCTCCTGATGACATGCCAATACCAATTAACGCATTTCCTCTATTTTTCATAACTGCACAGATATCTGCAAAGTCAAGGTTGATAAATGCAGGAACAGCAATTAAATCAGTAATTGTTTGAACACCTTGTCTTAATACATTATCAGCTTCTCTAAATGCTTCTTGCATTGGACGTCCACCAATTAGTTGTAATAAACGGTCATTTGAAACCACAATAATACTATCTACATTAGAACGTAATTCATCAATACCTTCGATTGCTTGTTTTTTACGTTTCATTCCTTCAAAAGTAAATGGTTTAGTAATAACACCTACTGTTAGTGCTCCTAATTCACGAGCAATCTTAGCGAAAACAGGTGCTGCACCAGTACCAGTTCCACCACCCATACCAGCAGCAATGAAAACCATATCTGCACCTTCAAGGGCAGTTCTAATATCTCCTTCAGATTCTAAAGCAGCTTTCTTTCCTACTTCTGGATTACCTCCTGCTCCTAAACCTTTTGTTAAATCTTTTCCTAAAACAATTTTATTTTCTACAGGCGAACGACGTAATACTTGTACATCTGTATTTGCGACAAAGAATTCTACTCCTCTAACGCCTTCTTCAACCATGCGGTTAACAGCGTTGTTTCCTCCGCCACCAACACCGATTACTTTTATTTTTGCAACTTGTTCAAAATCTAATTCTTCGTTCATGATTTACCCTCTCTTTTATCTATTCTTCTTCACCAAAGAAAGTATCTAGTAATCTACTAAATCTTCCAGTTTTCTCTTTTGTATCTTTTACTTTCGTAAGTCCTTTAAATCTCACAGCCATTGTATTAGAAATATCCGGTAAAACAACAGATGTTTCATAAGGACCAAGATATTTAGCACGATCAGACATATAAAAAATCATTCCTACAGAAGAAACAAATGCCATATCTCTAATGCCAATAATATCTGGACGATAAACTCTCACTGGACCTTCTAAAACACGACCAGCAACTTTATCTAGTAGCTCAAGTTCTCCTCCGCCACCAACAATCAGTGTTTCATAATGTTGTCCATTATCGATAACACCCATTTTTTCTTTAATAACATTTAACATATCAACTGCAGCTTCTTCTAAAATACCCGCAAAATCTTTTTGTGTATAATCTTTACGACCATCTGGAAGCTCAGTTGTATGAATAATATCCTCTTGTCCAACAGTATAATCCAAAGAACCATATTTGACTTTATATGTTTCAGCTTGATTCATAGAAATTTGTAAATGTTGAGCAATTGCTCGAGTCAAATTATAACCCCCAACTGAACATACTGTTAAATATTTTAAATATCCATCCTTGTAGAAAGATATTGTTGACGTTTTATATCCCATATCAATAATCAATGCACCTTCTTGAAGATAAACTGCATCAAAAGCTTCCTTTGCACACGCAAAGGCATTGATACAAATATCCATAATTTCTAAACCTGCCTTTTCAACAGCCATAATATATGGATATAAAATCTGTTTTTGTGAAGTAATAATCAATGTATCAATAATTAAATTTCTTGAAGCTTCTCCTATAGGAGGTACTTGACTAATTCCAAAATCACCATTAAAGCGAACTGGTATTACACAAACCACCTCTTCTTCATGAGATTTTTTGAATTTAGTAGAAAGTTTTAAACCTCTTACAATATCATCCTTAGAAATCTTATCATGATCACTAAGTGATACACTACTATTACTTTGATAAAGTTTAGAACGAATAGTAGGGATTGTAAGACCAACTGCTTTGATTTCTCCATCTAGAAAATCATTAGCTTCTTGAACAACTCCTTTGATATCATTTACTAATAAATTTTCATCTTCAATGATGCCTTTTTTTACACCATGACTAGGGACCTTTTTAGAAAAAAGAACATGTAAATTAGAATTGATAATTTCACCAACTAACAATTCAATTGAAGCACTACCTATATCCAATACTGCATAAACTTCATTCATGTCTATCTCCCCTTACTACATATATCATTATATTATCATAAAAGCTACGATATTTAAAGGTTTTAGTTTCAAACACGTAGCTTTTTTCATACACTATTTAATTGTATACATAGACATTTTTTCCTAAATAATCATAGTATTTATAATCAGGATAACTTTGAATAACCAAGTAATAATTTGTTGATGTAAGTTGTTTTTCCATGTCTTCAATACGTACATAAAAAACCTTACCATCATCAAGTTCCAACTTACATTTGGTTTGATCTTTTTCATCAGGTTCAAAGACAATACTAGAGATTTGATTTTGAACAACTGATGGTAATTTGACATATGCTTTCACAAATGATTGGAAATGTTCTTCGTCAAAATTCATCATTTGTGGACAACGTTGTACATAAGAAATCCATTTTTGTTGTTGATCTTGTTCAAAAATTCCATCTTGATCTGCAACATATAAAATATTATTAATATAGCCATATAAAGAAGCATTGTTTTCTTTAATTCTTATCTTTATATTCCCTATCAAATCTTTCGTTACAGTTGCTTTTTCAACAAAGATCATTTTTTCAACCTCTGTTTCAACCTGTTTTTTATTTACTTT
>ENA-OROH01002636-OROH01002636.1-human-gut-metagenome-genome-assembly--contig:-NODE-2636-length-13296-cov-5.031267_pt1 | contig 13296 bp, 8 predicted proteins | sample MGYA00242125_ERZ509042 | MGnify/ENA primary metagenome ERZ509042 (study PRJEB26280, sample SAMEA2338738) | human gut metagenome | biome: human gut; feature: human-associated habitat; material: faeces... | reverse complement strand
CACATCGCCGACGTTGTTGTTGTCCTCGTTCCAGAACTCGTTCTGATCAGGGTGGTTGTTATCGCCGCCCTGGTAGTGCGCGAACGCCACCCAGTACAGCAGCTTCTTGAACTGCTCATTGGTGATGTAGCCATTCTTGGCTGCATCGTAGTTGCGAATACCGGCCGAGTAGACCTGCAGCAGCGGCTGCGCATTAATGATGGAGAAGTTGTTGGAACCGGGGAAGTTCAACGCGGCCTTGTCCGCCTGGTTGGCGGTGAAGAACGGGAAGATCGGGAACTCGTTGGAATCCTCGAACAGGCGCAGAGCCTTGTTGTAATCTTCGTTGCCGGTAGGCATCAGGCCTTCGGAGTACGGGTAGTAGTTATTGATCTCCTTGTACTTGGCGAAAGCACCGTCGTTCAGCCACCTGTGCTTGAGCAGGTTGTCGGACTTGTCCCACAGTTCAGTGGTGACTTCTTTCTGGATCTTGTCGGCGATGGCCTGCATCTTCTCGGCGTTGGCGGTATCGCCAGCAGCCTTGTATGCCTGAGCAGCCGCGTTAGCGTTGGCCCACATATTGGCGGAACCATCGGCGCGATCCATGCGCTGGCCGGAGCGACCCGGCTCAGAGAAGGAAACGGCGTCGGCATCGTTACCGGTCATCGACCACCAGGACCAGTCAATCAAGCTGTTGTCATTGTTGTTCTGGTTGTCGTTGTTGTCCGGCTCGCTCTTGGAAGCGAGTAGACCTTGCACGTCCTCGGCACCCTGGTCGGCCAGCTTCTCGGCCACGGTGAACGGACCGCCGTGCACCTTGTAGGAGTCCCAGCCGGCGCGCGTGATGTACTGCGTGTAGCTATGGTTCCAGTTGGCCGGGTCGCCCGGATTGTCGTGGTAGTAGTAATAGCCCGCCTTGCTCTTCTTGGCGGTATCGCCGGCGGAAAGCCAGGTGCCGTAGGAGTACTCGGGGTTGCGGAACCACTTGGTGTCCATCATGAACATGCCGGAGGTGAGCACGATCTGGTTGTTGTAGCCGAGCACACCCTCGATGGAGGTCGGGTACTGGAAGGTGTTGCCAGGTATGTTGGCGTCGAGCATGTTGAAACGACTCAGCCACCAGCGGTAGACCACGGTCTTATCGATGTTGTCTTCCGGAGTGTCCACATAGGGAGCGTTATCGACCCACCACTTGTTGTAGGTGGTCACGGAATCCTTGTAGGAGGCGGCAGCATCCTTAAAGTCGCCGGTGTAACGGGCCTCATATTCCTTGGTGGAGTCAGGCAGTTCGTTGGCGATCAGGCCGAGCTGAATCTTGACGGTCTGCGGTTCGTTGGCCTTGAGGCTCAACGTGCTGGTGAGTTTGCCACCGCTGACGATCCAGTTGGAACCGTCCTGGTTGTTGGCGGAGAAGCGCGGATAGATGGTCGTCAGGTTGTTCTTGACGTTCACGCGGCCAGTAAGTTCGGTGGCACCATCAGCACCCTCGGCGGCGAACGGCGAGGCCGTGGTCAGTGTGACATCGCGGTCCTGCGTGCTTTCCACGGTGAGGTTCGCAACCATCACGTTGTTGTAGGTGATGTACTTAACTTCCTTGATCTTGAGGCTCTTGCCACCGGTCTGGAACAGGGAGGTGAAGTAGCTCGGTGTCTGCTTGCGCTGGGAGGCGTCTTCGTTAAGGGTCTGGTTTGCACCGTCAGCGTTTACGGTAACGGTAAAGCCATCCCTGTTGGTCTCATCCCAGTAGGCGGTGTTACCCACAAAACCGAGCCGATTAGGCGTGTGCGTGTACATGTAGGCGGCGCGACCACGGGTGAACAGGTAGTTGTTGCCGTCGGAGCCTTCATACGAGTAAGCACCCTTGTCGTTCGTGCCTTTACCAGTTGGCTGTGCACCAGTACGGGTGAGAATCTTATCGATCCAGAAGTCATGGTCGGTGTCGGTGCCGGCCAGGTTCTTCACGTCGTTATCGAATGTCTCCTGCAGATAGCTGGCGGCAGGGTTATATGTGGTGTTGTTCGCCGCCGTCTTCATCGGATCATCAGATCCCTTGAACGACGGATATGCCACATCCGCATTCTTGATGACGGGCGTATCGGCTGCCTGCGCGGTGACTGCACCGCCGGTGGCCAGTGTGGCGACCGCTGCAACCGCGCCGATTGACGCAAGCCACCGCTTTCGTGTTGATTGATGCATTCCTGCTTGGACCTCTCCGCCCCGGTCTTTCGCGTCTTCGCTCAGGCTACGTCGCGTCTATGCGACCAGGACTTCTTCTGTGGATGCTGGGCCGCAGAGCCCGTTCTCCATCAGTTTCCTTTATTGGTTATTGGGTTCACCGGAATGAGTGTCTTCAGTAAATCTGGTGTGATATCCGCCATGGATATCCCGGTTGGAGCAATTCACCGAAGCTGATTCCACATCATAACCGAGCGAATACGGTTTCACAACTTTCCCTCAGTGATATCAACCATCTTATACAACAAAAACCCGGTAATTTCTCAGCTTTCGCATTTATTTTCGCATTAGAGCATTGCTGCGTTTCGCCGTGTCGCAGTACCTACGGCGCAACGATTCAGCCTCGCTGAATCAGGAACCAACAGGCTCCCGCTGGCGGGAGCTGGCTCGCAAAGCGAGACTGAGGGTGGCTTACACGGTACCGCTTATGACCGCCCTCAGTCGACTCCGCCGACAGCTCTCACAGCAGGAGCATATAATTAAAAAATAATCTCCTGCACGGGTATTACCCCGCACAGGAGACCTCATTCCCCGGATGTGTTTTCGGCTCCAATCGATACTGACATCCGGCCTATGCCGTCATCGACTTATTACAGACGATGGCGGCATAAGTATTTTTTTGCCGGCCAGTTGCGCGCAGGCCGGCATATCGCCGATATTTATCGACGCTGGAAGACACGCATCTCGCCTATCTCGCGGTTGGCCCACGAGTAGTACGGCACCAAGCGCAGCGTCGCGGGTTCGCCCGCACGCGGTTCGTCGGCATCCACGTACAGCGGCGCGTCATCCTCGTCGGCGTGCTCGCGCACTGCCGGCAAATCAACGGTATCGACGCCACCCAGCAAGTCGGCCTGGAAAGCCACAGCGGCATCCGCACCGGTGACGCCATCGGCCAGACGATAGTTCCACAGATCACCGGGGTTATCGACCTGTTCGGCGCAGTAGACCAGCGGACCGCGCATAACGGCCACCTGGCCGGCGTCGGAGCGCACGCGGGAGTTGGCGCGCACGAACTTGACGGACATGTCGAGCTCGAGCGCAATCTCCAACGTATCGCCGGCGTTGACCACAAGGTATACGAAGCCGTCTTCCAGCGAACCCACTGCGGGCTTGCCGTTCACGGTCAGCGTGTAGGAGCCCAAGGACCAGCCGGGGATGCGCAGTCCAAATCGGACCGAGCTGTCCGCAGCGCTGGCGGGCAGGCTCACCGTGTATTCCACGTGACTGTCCCACGGGAAGTCCGAACGCTGTTCGACCGTAAGGCCGGAAGCAAAATCGGCCTTGTTGGCGATGAACTGGTGGCTCAGCACGATCTTGCCGCCGTCGCGCTCGGTGTAGATGTAACGGTCCACTGAAGCGATGAGTCGGGCGATGTTGGCCGGGCAGCATGCGCAGCCGAACCAGTCGACACGATGGGAGAGCACGTGGTGACGATCCGGGTTGTCCAGTCCGTCGGGAGTAGTCTCCAGTGCGTTGACGTAGTAGTACTGCTTGCCGTCAAGCGAGATGCCGGCGATGGAGCCATTGAACAGTTCCTTCTCCAGCACATCGGCGTATTCGCCCTTGGGCTCGAGGTCGAGCATCTGCTGGGCGAACATGCTCATGGCCACGGAAGCGCAGGTCTCGCCGTACATCGTGTCGTTCGGCAGGTCGTAATCGTAGGTGAACGATTCGCCCACATGGGTGGAGCCGATCGCACCGGTGACATACATGCGACGGGTGACGATGTTCTTCCAGAAACGCTTGGCAGTGTCGATCAGCCCCTGATCGCCGAGTAGTCGGCCCACGTGAGCCACGCCGGTGCACAGGTAACCGACGCGCACGGCGTGGCCGTCCGCGGTCTGCTGGTCGCGTACGGGCTCGGCAGCCTGGAAGTAGGTGGGCTTGTAGAAGCCGAGATCATGGAAGATGTTGTCGCCGTTCATCGCCTTGAGCTGCTTGGCGTAGAACTGCGGATCCTGACCGCGCACGTCGATGAGATACTGGGAAAGCGTCAGATAACGCTTCTCACCGGTCTCTTCATACAGCTTGGCGAGGGCGAGCTCGATCTCAGGATGACCATCGGCGCCGTGGATCTTGCCTTCTTCGGGGCCGAAGTTGGCATCCAGGCAGTCGGCCATCTTTTTGGCGACTTCAAGGGCCTGCTCGTTGCCGGTCACCTGATGGTAGGCGACGGCGGCCTCGATGTAGTGACCCATCACGTACATCTCGTGGCTCTGCTGAATCAGGCTGAAGCGCGGGCGGTCGGCCCATACGCCGGACTTGATCTGGTACGGGGTGTCCAAATAGCCGTCCGACTGCTGGGCGCGGGCGATGAGATCGACCGTGCGGTCGCACAGCGCCTTGAGCTCGGGATCCGGGTGGTATGCCAATGCGTAGGCGGCTTCCTCAAGCCACTTGTAGACGTCGGAGTCTTGGAAGACCATGCCATGGAACTCGTCGTCCAATTCGCCGGCGGCAACCTTCAGGTTGGCAACCGCATGGCTCTTGTTGTCAGCCAGCTGGTTGCCGGCTGGGTCGTCGGGCACCGTGGTGTCGATCTCGTCGTTCATCACGCCCCACTGGTAGGGGATGACGGATTCGACGATCTGGTCGCGACGCCGCTTCCAGAACGGGGAAGTGATTGTAACGTTCATGATCAGCCCTTCACGGCTCCGGCCATAAAGCCCTTGACGTAGTACTTCTGGAGTGCGAGGAACAGGATGGCGCAGGGAATCAGCAGGATCACGACGCCGGCCTCGGTGGCACCGTAATCGATGACGCCCATGGTCTGCTGACGCATGTTCACCATCGCCAGCGGCAGCGTGGACTTGGACGAAGAGCTCAAGTACAGCGGAATCATGAAGTTGTTCCATGCCTCGAGGAAGGCGAGCAGGCCAACCGTAACCATCGAAGGCTTGACCACCGGCACCAGGATCTTGAACAAGGCCTGGAGGCTGTTGCAGCCGTCGACCATGGCGGCCTCCTCCATGTCCTTGGGGATCGCGTCAAATGCGTTACGCATGATGAACGTGCTCATAGGCAGCTGGAACAGGGTGATGACCAGGCCCACGCCCAGCAGGCTGTCGTTCAGGCCGATCTGCTTGTACCAGACCATCAGCGGGATCAGCAGCGAGGCGTACGGTACCATCAGGATCGACAGGGTGACCATGAAGCCGAGGTTGCGGCCCGGGTAGTCGAAGCGGGAGAACGAGTAGCCGGCCAGCGTACAGACGACCACGGAGAACACGACCGCGACCAGAGTCACGATTACCGAGTTGAACAGGTACTTGGGCAGACCTTCCTGATAACCGAACAGGGTCAGGTAGTTGGCCACGCCCCAGCCCTTGGACTGGGCCGAACCGGCCTGCGGGCTGAACGAGCAGATGATGACCCAGACCAGCGGGCTGATGAAGATGATGGCCAGCAGGGCCTCGAGGATCCGGGCGATGATACGCTTCCACAATGGGGTAGTCATAATGTGTTACCTCCCCTTTCTCACTTGGTGTTGTCGCGCATGCCGCGCATCTGGATGGAGTTGATGATGACCAGGGCCACCAGCACGATCAGCGAGAGCGCCGCAGCCATACCCAGATCCTTCTTGGAATCGAAGGCGAAGTTGTAGATGAGCTGCACCACGGTCATGGTGGAGTTGTTCGGACCACCCTTGGTCAGAATGAAGAACTGATCGAACGCGAGGATCGAGCCGGTCACGCAGTAGACCAGGCACATCACGATGGTCGGCTTCATCAACGGCAGGGTGATCGAGCGGAAGATACGCCAGGAACCGGCGCCGTCCATGCGGGCCGCCTCGTACAGATCACCGGGGATAGCCTGCAGACCGATCATCATCAGCAGCATGTAGTAGCCCGAGAAACGCCAAACAATCACGATAATCGTGGCCCACAGGGCCGACTGGCCGGTGGCCAGCACCGAACCACCCTCCTGCATCAGGCCCAACGAGCTCAGAATCTTGGTGACAGGGCCCACCTGCGGGGAATACAGGGCGTAGAACAGCAGGGACGCGGACGCCAGGCCCGTCGCGGACGGCAGCAGGAAGCAGGTACGCAGCACGTTGTTCCACTTCGAGCTCTCCTGCACAATCATGGCCATGCCCAGACCAAGGACCAACAGGAAGACCGTGACGATCACGGTGTACTCGAGCGTGAACCAAATCGAGGGCCAGAACAATTTGTTCTCGAACACCTTGACGAAGTTGTCCGGGAAGTTCACGCCGCGGTTGCCACCCAGCAGGCTCCAACGAGAGCAGGCCATGACGACCAGTAGAACAATCGGCACGAAGAACAGGACGATAATCATCAGCCAGTCCGGAAGTGCGTACAGCAGACCTCGCCTGGTCTGCGCCGCCTTCGCCTTGGACTTATGCACGGGCACAGCCCCGGCGCTCTTGGAAACACTCGACATGTTTCTCTCTCCTTTGGGAAATTACTGTGAAATGGTAATCACGGAATCCGAATGCAATCCGATGTCAGGGCTTCGAGGAAGGAGGACTCCGAAGCCCCGCCAACACACCGCATTCATAAGGTATGTAGTGATGAAGGAAGAGAAGGAATGAAGAAGAAGATAGAAGTTCGATTATGTGGTTGAGCCGGCTCCTGCCCTCACAAGGGAGGGACCGGCTCAATCTGTTCAGTTATTATTCAGTTATTGCTGTGATTTGATGAGTGATGGTGAGGAGCATCACCACCGAATCACTGGGCAGACAGGACGTCGGTGACGGCCTTGTTGTCGGCCTTGAGGTCACCGGAACCCCACACGGCGTTCTGCACGAGCAGCTGCCACGGGGAGCCAGCGGCGTTGAAGGCTTCGTTGAAGGCCGGGGACTTCGGGGTCTGGCCGTTGCCGTCGATAATCACGGAGTTGATGGTCTGGATGCGTGGGTCAGCGTCTTTGTAAGCGGTCTTCAGGGTCTGGATGTTGGAGGCAGTGTCGCCTTGGTCAGCGAAGACTTCCTTCTGAGCGTCAGACTGCATCAGCCAGTAGAGGAAGTTCCAGGCCTGAGCAACGTGCTTGGAGTCCTTGGAGATACCCATGGCATCGCCGCCGAGGAACGTGGAGGTCTTGCCTTCCTTGGTGCCCGGGATCGGAGCAACGCCGACCTCGAAGCCGCCGTCCTTCTCAGCATCGAACAGAGCAGTGGTGGAGGTGTTCGGGTAAGGCATAACGCCGATCTTGCCGTTCGCGAACGGAGCGGTCCAGGTGGCGCCGGTCTCTTCCTTGGAGCCTGCACCCAGGCCGTTGGTGGTGTTGGCCAGCTCCTTGTAAGCGTCCAAGACGCCCTTCATGGAGTCGTTGTCCAGGGTGGCCTCGGAGCCATCCTTGTTCATGACGGATTCGCCGTCAGCCCACACGGACGGGAAGAGGTCGAAGACCAGAGCACCACCGGACTGACCGGCGAGGTAGGAGCCTGCGACGCCATCCTTGTTGAGGGCGGCGACCTTCTTGGCCTGCTCGACGAACTGGTCGATGCTCTTCGGACCCTGCTCCGGGTCCAGACCGGCTTCCTTGTACAGGTTCTTGTTCCAGACCATCACGGAAACGTCAGTGATGAACGGCAGGGTGTACTCGGCGCCATCAACAGTACCGGCTTCGATGTGGCCCTGCTGCAGGTCGGCCTTGTTGTCCAGGCCATCGATTTGCTTGGTGATGTCGGTGAAGATGCCCTCGGAAGCCCAGTACGGAATACGGACCACGTCGCCGGCGAGGATGTCAGGCAGGGAGTCGGTCTGCGAAGCGCCGCCGACCTTGCCTTCCATATCGTCGTTCGGGATGATCTCGAGCTTGACCTGATTCTTGTGGCTCTTGTTGTAAGCCTCGACCACGTTCTTGGCCTGACGCTCCAGAGGGGAACGGGTCCACAGGGTGATCTCGGTACCATCGTCGGTGCCCTTGGCCGGGATACCTTCGGCGGTGGCAGTGCCACCATTGCCGGAGCCACCACAGGCGGCCAGCGGAACGATCAACGCGGCGGCAGCGATGCCAGCAAGAGTACGGGTCAGTTTATTGAAAGACACCATGTTCGCTTCTTTCTCTATATATCCGCTCAACTATGAGAGGCGGTGGCGGACGGTCCGCCTCCTTGGTTTCGCCCTGCTCGCTCCTTTGCCCGGAGCAGGTAACACTGCGAAAGCCTTTTCTCAATATAAACGAACATGGAAGTTTTTGCAAAAGCGCTTTCGCATTTTCGCGTTTTTTCTCACATCAAACGGGTTCGAGACTGTGATTCGACTATGAATAACGTGCTTGAATTGGCTTAATATCAATGATTATTCCGGCGTGTCGAGCAAATCAAACAAAAGCGAACATGGAAGTAACGCTTTCTTTCACTTACCTTGCACTTGAACAATTTCCCTGACTACGCCACGCCGAAAAAAAGATGTTTGCGAAAGTTTTCGCATTGAAGCTACAATTATTCCCAGATGCAATGGCGCACCACACCGTATGAGGTATTTCATCGCAAAACAATGCGCTATATACTGCTGAAGAACCAAGGAATCGAGGCATGATGACCCAGCCAGCAACCGGACGGGCAGCGCGACTTGAGGATGTGGCGGCATTGGCCGGAGTCTCGACGGCCACTGCATCCAAGGCACTGCACAACAAACCCCGCATCAGCGAAGAAACCAAGCAGCGTGTACTGGATGCCGCCAAGCAACTCAACTACTCTCCCAACAAACTCGCCCAATCCCTAGCCCGCGGCACCACCGGCACTATCGGCCTGGTCACCTCCGATCTGCAGGGTCGTTTCTCCACACCGATTCTTATCGGCGCGGAGAACGAGTTGCGAGCCCAATCGACCTCAGTATTGTTGGCCAACGCTCGTGGCGACGCCGCCTTGGAACGTCAGCATGTCGAGAAACTGCTGTCCCTCAAGGTCGACGGTCTACTCATCGTGCAGTGCGAAACCAACCCCAGGCCCACGCTTGGCCATGACTGGGGCGTGCCACTGGTCTACGTCTACGGCCCCTCCACCGACCCCAAAGACTGCTCGGTCACTTGCGACAACGTGGACGCCGGCCGCATGGCCATCAACCATCTCATCTCGTGTGGCCGCCGGCGCATCGCCATTATCGGCGGCGACGAAACCTATACCGCTGCCACCGACCGCGCCAAGGGAGCTCTCGAGGCGCTCTCCGAATTAGGTATTGAACCCGCCGGCCCAATTCGTTACGGCAAATGGGACGAAGGCTGGGGCCGTGCGGCCACCCGTCTGCTGCTCGACCAAGGGGTCACGTTCGACGCCGTGGTCTGTCAAAACGACCAGCTGGCCAGAGGCTGCATTGATGCGCTCAAGCAGCAGGGACTGCGCATCCCGGATGACGTCGCCGTCATCGGCCACGATAACTGGTCGGTACTGACCTCCAGCTCGAGGCCCGCACTGACGTCGATCGACAACGAAACCGAAACCATCGGACGGCGTGCGGCACGATACTTGGTCGATGCCATCGACGGCAACCCGCATCACGGTGTCGACTACGTACCCTGCCACCTTATCCAGCGCGAATCCACCCTCCCGCTGGACTGATATCAATCGATACCCTACCGCTTCTTGGTTTTGCGCCCCTTTAAGTAGATGTCGATGACGATCCATACGCCGAGGGCGAAGGCCACGACGTAGCCCATGAAGCCGATGACCGGAATGCCGAAGATAATCGGCTTCATGCCGGCGTAGTAGACAATCGACGAGCCAACGAACAAACCGACCACAATCAGGGCCATCGTCAGACGATTCACCATATCCGAAAGCAGCTGGAACGGCTCTTCGGAGCCGACCAGTTCCATGTTGACGCGCAACTGACCACGGGTCAGCATACGGGCCACGGTCTTGAGTTCGGTCATGGTGCCGAGCGTGGCATGCAAAGCCTGATGTCCCTCAACGCCCAGCGACTTGATCTCGTCTTTGGTGGCGTTCTTCAGCGATTTCGACGTGGCGATATGGTCGGAAATGATTTCGATCATATTCACATCAGGAATGAACTCGTCCAGCAAGCCTTCGAGCGTAACCAACGCGCGGCCGACGGTGGTCACCGTACTGGGCACCTCGATGTTGTGGCGGCCGGCCATCTGCGTCAGTGCGGTCAGGAAGGCGGCAATGTCCAGTTCGGCCAGATCCACGGTGCCGAATTCCTTGACGATCACGTCCAGATCAGCCAGCAGTGCTGGGTAGTCCTCCGGATCGGCCTCGGTGCCGGCAAATCGCAGCAGCCCCTCGGCCAGAGCGGGCGAATCCTGTTTGGCGACGGCGAAAATCATTTCTTTGAGGACTGCACGGGTGCGCTGGTCGAGCCGACCGGTCATACCGAGGTCGATAAGTACGATCTGGCCGCCCCGGATGATGATATTGCCGGGATGTGGGTCAGCGTGGAAGAAGCCGTCGTCGAGAATCTGCGTGGCGTAATTGTCGACGAGCTTGGTACCAATCTCCTTCAAGTCATAACCAGCATCGACGAGCTGGCCCGGGTGGGAGACGGAGATGCCGTCGATGTACTCCATGACCACCACATGCTCGGTGCACAGTTCGGTGTACGCCGTCGGGCAGTCCATGTATTTGAATCGGGCGGCGAAACGCTTGAATTCGGCGAGGTTGCGGGCCTCAATCAGAAAGTCAGTCTCCGATTCGAAGGTGTCCCACAGCTCCTCGACCACGCCCTTCAGGTCCACGATCTGTGAGGTGCGAATCACCTTAGTGGCGGCCTTGGCTATGGAGCGCATGATGGAGACGTCCTGAGCCATGGTTTCGCGCACACCCGGGCGCTGCACTTTAATGGCCACATCTTCGCCGGTTTTCAGCGTGGCGCGATGCACTTGCGCCAGTGAAGCAGAGCCCAACGGCTTGGGATCGATATGCGCGAACACCTCGTCGGCGGGACGCCCGTATTCGGCGGCAAGCACATCCAACACCGTGGAATACGGCATCGGGTCGGCGTCGGCGCGCAGTTTGGCGAGTTCGTCGCAGAAGCTTTGCGGCAGAATCTCGGAGCGCATCGACAGAATCTGGCCCACTTTGACGAACGTGGGGCCGAGCGCCTCGAACATGAGGCGCATTTTGACCGGAGTCAGGCCGTGCAGCACGTCGAATTGCTCGACGATTCTGGTGATCTGCCCCAGTCGTTTGATCTTGCCACGGCGCGTCAGATGGTAGCGCGTGGCGAAATCGTTCCTGCGTCCGAACAGTGCCAGCGTTTCGTCGGATACGCTCGGAGTCGCCTTGGTAACGGTCTGCTTGAGCGTGTCCGACGTGTCGACGGACCGGTTCGCCGCCGCCTCACGTTCGGCTTTCGCAGGCGTCAGAATAGGGTCGACCCTGCTGGAAAGCGGGGTCGACCCTGATTCCGGCGTAGCGCGTGTGGGCTTGGTCACTCGGCCTTGCCCTCGTCAGCGGGCTTGTCGGCGGCACTGGTGTCGGCTGCGGCAGCAGCTTTGTCGCCGGCTTCGGCGGCGGCCTTCTTGGCGTCATCCACCGTCTCGCTCACCTTGCGCTTGAGCTCGGTGTTCAGCGCCTTGCCCTGCTCGACCGTAATCTCACCCTTCTTGACGAGTTCGTCGACGAGCTCGCTGCTCTTCTCGTATCCGGTGGCAAGGGCTCCGATGCCCGCCAGCAGGACCTTGCGCAGGCCATCACCCAGAAGATCAAAATCAGCCATGATACCCCTCCTTCGAGGTCCGACATGGCCTGGTGCCATGTCTCGTACCACCAAGCCTAGCGCAAACAACAGGGCAATGTACTAGACCCTCAGACTGATTTCGACTGATTTTTCGCTGATTGGTACTTACCGAGGACTCACCGAGAATTCACCGAGGACGTTCGGCGGCAACCTTGCGCGCGTTGGTGGCTACTTGATCGAGCCGGGCGAGCTCCTTGGCTTGTTCGGGGGTCTGATCGGACGTATCGAACGTACCGTAACGACGAGTCACGGCAGTTTCGATAAGGAAATCGCTGATGGCGGGGTTTTTAGGCAGCAACGAGCCGTGCATGTAGGTGCCGATCACGTTGTGCACGCGCGCGCCCTCGGTATGGTCTTCGCCATTGTTGCCTCGGCCGTCCTGATTGACGGTGCCGAGTGGCTGAACGCCTTCGCGCAGGAAGGTCTGGCCGGAGTGGTTCTCGTAGCCAATCACATCGCCGAACTGGTCGGAATGCTCAACAAGATTGCCGATCATACGCACGTTCTGGCCCACGGTATAAGCACCGATAACGCCGATGCCGTCCAGACGGGTGCCGTCCACGGTTTCAAAGTACTCGCCGAACAGCTGGTACAGGCCGCAGATCATCAGCATCGGCGTACCGTCTGCGGCAAGCGAACGCAACAGGTCGGCGCGATGGTAGAAGTCGTCGATGATTTTCTTCTGGCCGGTGTCTTGGCCGCCGCCTCCCAGAATAAGGTCCACCTGGTCGGGCCAGTCGTCGCCTTGATTGTACTGGTGGACGACCGGTTCATAACCGTACAGTTCCAGACGGCGGCGGATAGTCAGCACGTTGCCGGAATCGCCGTAGATGTTCATGTCTTTGGGATACAGGGACACCACATCAATTGTTCTGGCCATGTCACGTTCTCCTTGTCGATGTCTTCCCGCTGACGGGAAGCGTCTTATTCCTCACCATGTCCTCCCGCAGGCGGGAGGTGGCGCGCGGGCGCTAGAGGATAGTTACTTGCCCACGCCCGCGTCCCGTACTTCGGTGATGCGGCCCAGTACGGCGCGGGTTTTGAGCATGGCGGTGTAGGTGCAGTAGATGTGCTTGCGTGTGCCGGGATTGGCGTTGACGAATGCGGTGACGGCCTGTTCGAGGTCGGTGTTCGTATCGGCGACTGGCACTTGGTCATACCCCAGGCGCAATGCCATGTCCCAGACACGCACGCCGGAGACCATGGCGACACCGGACGCGCGCAGGGAAGTGAAGTCCACGTCCCACAGCCAGCTCATGTCGCGGCCGTCGGCATATTCGTCGTTGATGGCGATCATGGTGTCCGCGTTGGCCGGGTCGAAGCTGGCGAGCGAGAGGCGGAAGCCCATCGGGTTCTTGACCAGCAGCAGTTCGACCGGGGAACCGTTGACGTCGATGACCTCGCCACGGCCGAAAGC
>ENA-OROH01002621-OROH01002621.1-human-gut-metagenome-genome-assembly--contig:-NODE-2621-length-13365-cov-2.580616_pt1 | contig 13365 bp, 13 predicted proteins | sample MGYA00242125_ERZ509042 | MGnify/ENA primary metagenome ERZ509042 (study PRJEB26280, sample SAMEA2338738) | human gut metagenome | biome: human gut; feature: human-associated habitat; material: faeces... | reverse complement strand
ACTGATTGAAAATGATTCCCTGCGTGAACAGATGTCAGAGGCACAGCGCAGAGAACGCAAGCCTGAAGCTGCCATGCAGATTGTAAGTCTGTTAGAACGACTTGTTTCTCATGAATAGAAAGGGGTTTTTATGTTATATCTCTTCTTTACGATTCTTGGATTTGCCCTCGGAAGCACACTGTTTGCTTACTGGACACCAAAAATCATACGGCACATTGATATCCGGGAACTTCCCGCAGACCACAATCCGGGCGTTGCAAATGCCTTTATGTACGGCGGATTTTTCTGTGGGCTGCTCTCCCTTATTTTAGAGCTGGCAAAGGGATTTGTTCCGGTATTTCTCGGGCAGCGCTTTTTAGATACTCACTCGCTGCTTTTTATTCCGGTGCTCATCGCCCCGGTGTTCGGACACGCATTTCCATTTTTCCGAAAAGAAAAAGGCGGCAAAGCAATTACCGCCTCCTTTGGAGTCCTGCTCGGTCTGTTTCCGGAGATGCGTCCGGCAGTGTACCTTGCATTTTTCTTTATTTTCTTTTCCCTGATCGTTGTGGTCAGCCCACATTCTTTCCGGTCTGTCGTTACTTTTGGACTGTTTGCATTATGTGTGCTGTTTACCGTAAAAGTTCCATCCATCCAGATTGGAAGCTTTCTGATCGCTGCGGTCGTGATCTACCGGCATTTTATCAAATACCTCGGCGAGCCGCTCCACATACAGCTTTTCAAACATACAGCATAGCCTCACGGCTATGCTGCTTTTTTCTTCTCCACACTATTCAGCTTACCAGCACAGGACTTCATGTCCGTCCTCCGTCACAAGCACCATGATCTCCCACTGTGCGGATGGAAGTCCATCGTCTGTGTATACTTCCCAGTCATTATCGGAATCAACATAAATATCCGGCTGTCCCATATTCACCATCGGTTCGATCGTAAAGATCATGCCCGGAACCATCAGCATCTCCTGTCCACGTCTGGAATTATATCCTACCCACGGCTCCTCATGGAACTCAAGACCTACACCATGTCCGCCAATTTCACGGACAACTGTGTATCCATTGGAAAATGCATGGTCGTGGACTGCCTGCCCCATGTCACCTAAAAATCCCCATGGTTTTACTTCAGCAAGTCCCAGCTCCACACATTCCTTAGCAACCTTGACCAGGTTTGCCGCATTTTCGGAAACTTCGCCGATGCAGAACATTCTGGAAGAATCAGAAAAATAACCGTTGTAGATGGTGGAAACATCCACATTGATAATATCGCCGTCTTTTAAGACAACCTTGTCGGATGGGATACCATGACATACCTGATCGTTTACCGAGGTGCACACGCTCTTTGGAAATCCTTCATAGTTGAGAGGTGCAGGGATACCGCCCAGACGAGTGGTCTCATCATAAACAATCTTATCAATCTCTTCGGTGGTCATTCCGGCATGAATCTTCTGTGCCACCAGGTCAAGCACTGCAATGTTGATCTTGCTGCTCTGACGAATGCCCTCAATCTGTTCTGGTGTTTTGATCATCTCATGGGTCGGTACGGTATGACCCTCTCTGCGGAAGTGGTCCAGTTTTTCATCGAATTCCATGTGGCAGTGTTTATATTTTTTCTGGCTGCCGCACCAGCATGGGTCGTTGCGGCCCAGTTTTTTCTCAGACATTGTTGTTACCTCCTGTCAAATATTCTTCTCTTGTCAGCGAATAGATACAGTCGTCATGAATCACACCGTTGCGGTCTGAAACCGCGTGGCGGATGCAGCCTTCCTTAACAAATCCTAACTTTTGGGCAAGCTTTGCCGAAGCAATATTTTCTGCATAGCACCGCAGGGAAAGGATCTGCACCCCCTGCGCAAATAACATCTCTATCAATGCCTGCATTGCTTCGGTCATATATCCTTTTCTGGCTTCTTTCTGCGCAAGATAATAGGAGAGGGTCTGGGAATGGACCTGATAACGCAATGCATCCCCGCCAAAGAAGCAGGCTCCAATCACCTTGCTGTCTTCCTTTTTCTCGAGAATCAGGGTACGATCCTGTTCTTCCATCAGTTCTTCCTGCAGCTGCTTCTGATTTTTGGGAATAGTCGGATTAAACTGAAGAACAAAATCACTGTTTCGAATCGGGAGTAAAGGCACCGCATCCTCCGGTGTGGGAGCTCTCAATATCAAGCGTTCGGTTTCGATCTGTTTCACCCTGTTCTTCCCTTCTTTCCGCCGCAGAAAAAGATATACCAAATCCATCGGCTTTGTTTTTAGTATAACGCACTCCTGCCATCAATTGCAAGATTTGTTTGTAAACTGTATTCAAATCTTTTGTCTAAAAAAGGAACCGGTCACAAAACCGGTTCCTTTTCATTTCTCTTAGTTTTCCATCTTCCATTTTACGCCCTGTGGGGTATCCAGCAGAACGATTCCGCGTGCTTTCAGATCATCACGAATCTTGTCAGCCAGTGCAAAATTCTTTTCTTTTCTTGCCTGCTGACGCTGCTCGATCAGTGCTTCGATCTCTGCATCCAGATTGTCTTCCTTGCGGTCGTACAAAAGACCCAGAACATCGGTAACCAAACGATCAAACATCTCGCTTGCATAGGAAAGTGCTTCTTTTGCTCTTGGCACTGCAATAAAGGTATTGATGTCGCGTACCAGATCAAATACTGCTGCGATACCGTCAGCGGTGTTGAGGTCATCGTCCATTGCTTCAATAAACTGTGCCTTTCTGCTGTCTACCTGCTGTTTGAATGCTTCATCTGCAGCAGCATCAGCAGTTTCCGGCAGAGCGTTTTTGATCGCAAAGTCGAGGTTATCGCGGCAGTTGTGCAGACGCTCCAGTGCTGCCTTGCACTGCTCGATGATGGTGAGGTTGTAGTTGATTGGGCTTCTGTAATGAGCGGAAAGCATCATGTATTTGATTGGCTCGTAGCCGTATTTCTCCGCTACCTCACGAACGGTAAAGAAGTTGCCCAGAGATTTGCTCATCTTCTTGTTGTCAACGTTGATATAGCCGTTGTGCATCCAGTAGTGAGCATATTCTTTTCCGGTGCAGCACTCAGACTGTGCGATTTCATTTTCATGATGTGGGAAGATCAGGTCCTGACCGCCGCAGTGGATGTCGATGGTTTCACCCAGATGTTTGTGAATCATTGCGGTACATTCGATATGCCAGCCTGGACGACCTTCACCCCAGCGGGAAGACCAATGTGGTTCTCCCGGTTTTGCGGATTTCCACAGTACAAAGTCCAGCGGATCTTCCTTGTGTTCGCCGACACTGATTCTGGCACCGCTTTCGAGCTCTTCCAGTGGCTGATGGGACAGCTTGCCATAACCTGGATCTTTCTTTGTGCGGAACAGAACGTCGCCGTTTGCTTCGTAAGCAAAGCCCTTGTCTTCGAGGGTTTCCACGATGTGTTTGATCTCATCGATAGTTTCGGTTGCCTTTGGATGAATGGTTGCTTCGCGGATACCAAGGCCTTTGGTATCGGTCAGGTATTCGTTGATGTAACGCTCTGCGATTTCCTTTGCAGTTACGCCTTCTTCGTTTGCCTTTTTGATGATCTTGTCATCGATGTCGGTAAAGTTCTGGACAAAGGTAACATCGTATCCTTTAAATTCCAGATATCTGCGCATGGTGTCAAATACACAGATTGGACGTGCGTTGCCGATGTGGATAAAGTTATATACAGTCGGTCCGCAGGCATACATTTTTACCTTGCCCTGCTCGATCGGCACAAATTCTTCTTTTTCTCGGGTTAGAGTGTTAAATATTTTCATAGAGAATCTCTCCTTTCAGTAACCAGTTTTTTATCTGTTCTCATGTGTTATGTATTGCATATATAAAATGGGATAAGGATTTCCCATTTCATCCTTCGGTGTACGGCGGAACACAGAAAAGCCCATATGTTGGTAAAAGCCGACCGCCTGCGGATTCTGTTCATTGACTGTCACTTCTTGTACCTGATACTGGTCAAGTGCCATCTGAATCAGTTGTTTTCCCAGCCCTCTGCCTCTGTATGCAGGCGCAGCAAACAGCATTTCCAGTCTATGTTCTTCCGTTCCCATAAATGCTGCCGGATGCCCTTGCGCAAAAGCCACTAACAGATGTTCTACCTCACGGAGCATCTGCGGCACAAAAGGAGCAAGCGCATGAATCTGGTCTCCAGATAAAAACAGATGGGTCTCCCGCACCGATGCCTCCCATACAGCGCAAAGCTGTGCAATCAGCCCACTGTCACGATCCTCTTTGCTGATTTCTCTGATCTGAAGCATTCTTTTCCTTTCTGCAAAAAAATCCGCCCCCACCTGCCAAACGGCAGATGAAGGCGGAGTAACATTTCCGCGGTTCCACTTCAAATTTATCGCTTTTCCCTTTAACGCAGGGGGTACGTTCCTCTATACTCGGCTTGCTTTCCAGAGGACAGCTCGCAGGTGCATTCAAAAAGATTCCTACCCTGACCGGTTCTCACCTGTTCCGGTCTCTCTGTCGGGGGAGCTTCTCTTCTACTCTTCCTGGGTCATCGCTTTTTTGCGTTTTCCACTGTTTAATCAGCGTACCACATTTTCGTTTTGATTGCAAGCGTTCAAAATGATTGAACAAAAAAAGAGAGTAAAAACTTTGAGCATTTTCAAAATTTTTCCCTCTTTCTTGCTTTTATATTACCACAAAATCGGAAAAAATTCAAGACTTGTTCTTTTGTCCGCTTAGGTGTATGAAGAATATGGAGGTAAAAAATATGAATCCATCTTTTCTGTCACTCATCCACTCTTCAGCACAAACAACTCTGAAACAAACACTGACTGCGCTCAACACCCAAACTCAAACTTTCGGTCTTTCTCTCAGCGAAGAACAGATCAACTACCTGTTGGAACGACGATCGGTTGCACTTGAAAACACAGGAAGAATCGAGTTTGGAGAAAGCGTCCTCATCAAAATCATTCAAACATTTTCTGATTCTGCCCATCTCTCCTCCGACAACTATGAAGAAACGCTTGCCGAACTTCAGGATTTATTTTTCTTTATAAAAAATGAGTCCAACGATTGTTTGTCTGACGATGAGATTCTTTCTGTCATGAAGCACACCTTTGAAACGAAAGCACAAGGCTGTGTTGACTATCTGTCAGATATCCTCGAAGAAATGCTTTATAACAAAACCTTTTCTGTGGAAGGAGGAAATCTATGAATCAACTTTCCCTAAATCCCAAATATCCTTCAACATTTTCATCTATACCCGACTTTGAAAAACAGCTTTCTCATCTTCTTTGGAAACAGGCACAAAACTATACCCAGATGCAAAGCAGTTCGCTTCCTGTCGACATCATAAAAGAACTGTTCCTCTCTGTCGATTATGTTCTGCACCATTCATCCGCTTTGCCACAGTATCATGAGCTGGAAGAATACTATCTAAGCGGACTTACCAGCATCGAACAAAAAATTCGCTATACCAAACAACTTTGGGAATTCCTCTGTCTGCATCCCCTTCCTGCAGAAAATCGTTCCTATACTGATACCCTAAAGAGTATTGGACTTTTTTGGCAACGTTATCAATATCATTTTTTTGCCCATCAAATCCCCTGTGAGATTGATTATCAACCCTGCCACCCCGTTTCCGAAGATTTGCTTGGAATTGACTATCTGAAAACCTATCTGGAAACACTTTGTGTAGAACAGGAATTTATTTCCCGATTTGATGCAGAGCTATGCACTTCTGTACTGGAACACTCTTGCCCGGACCACAAAGAACTCCTCATCAATCTCTATCATCCTATCGCTACCAACGCCATTGGACTTTCCCTGATTGGCGAAGACTTCTATTTGCTCAATGTTTCTCCTCAGCATCTTTCCAAAATAGAAGAACAGTTCCTCACTCGCAATCACACCGAATCTCTCCTGATTCTTAAAAAAGCAGCACAAAAAATCGCACATACTCTTCATTTAGGTTCTGATTTTTCTGTCAATTATCTGGAACAAACCGCCTGCGACCTTTACCCTAGAATCAAAGTCTCTCTTCCACATAAAAACCTCAAGAACATTTTTCTTGAGATAAACCAAATTTAAAGATTTGACCTATTCTTCCCATAAACAAAAAGCTGCCAGCAAATAGCCGACAGCCTTTATTCTTATTTTGCCTGAGCAATCAGGGCACGGTTTTTCCACAGGTAATTGAAACCGGAAAGGAGGGTCAGCGCCAGAGAAAGGATCATCAGCGCAATATGGATTCCGGTGCACACACTCTGCATTCCAATCGACATAGTATCGATAAAGTTTGTCATCAAAAGTGCGTAGCAAATCCACACCATGGTGGTAGCGGTTTTATACTTGCCCCATTTATCTGCCGCAATGACAATGCCCTTGCCCGAAGCGATCAGTCTCAGCGAGGTAACCAGGAATTCCCTTGCCAGAATCAAAATCACAATCCATGCAGGAGCCAGTCTTAACGGGATAAAATAGATCAAGGCTGCTGTTACCAGAATTTTGTCTGCCAGCGGGTCCATAAACTTTCCAAAGTCGGTGACTAGGTTATACTTTCTTGCGATCTTTCCGTCCAGCATATCGGTAAGAGATGCCAGAACAAACACCACAAATGCCCACAAAATATGGTTAGGCAGGCTGTTAAGCTCGATAAACACCATGAATACCGGAATCATCAGGATTCTTAACATGGTCAGTTTATTCGGTAAATTCATATTAAAACCTTCTTTACTCTTCGTCTGGTTCGGTCTGACGTCCGATCAGGTCATATCCAACCGAGTCGAGAATCTCTACCCAGACAAAATCGCCTGGTTTCACATCTTCGTATTCGCTTACGAAGCTTGTTTTGGTGTCAATGTCCGGCGCATCCATATAGCTTCTGCCGACATACATCTGCTGCTCGTCATCATATCCCTCGACCAGAACCTCCAGCTTCTTACCGACCAGAGATTTGCCCAGTTCAAAGGCAATTCCCATCTGTTCTTCCATGACAAGGTCTGCACGATGTCTTCTTACCTCTTCATCGATCTGGTCTTCACGTTCTCCAGCCGGAGTGTCCTCTTCGGTGGAATAAGCAAAGCAGCCCATACGCTCAAATCGTACCGCACGGACAAACTCAACAAGCTGTGCAAATTCTTCTTCCGTTTCTCCCGGGAAGCCTGCAATGAAGGTTGTTCTGAGCACTACACCCGGAACCTTGTCTCGGATTCTCTGCATCAGAGCGGTCAGCGACTCAAAGCTACCATTGCGGTTCATCTCACGCAGAACCTTTTCATTTGCGTGCTGGAGCGGCAGGTCGATATATTTTACTACTTTTGGTTCTCTTGCCATTACTTCCAGCAGACTGTCGGTCACGCGATCTGGGTAACCGTAAAGAATACGAATCCAGTGGAAGCCGTCGATCTTGCACAGCTCAGTCAGCAGTTTATCCAGAGAATATTCCCCGTACAAATCCTGACCATATTTGGTGGTGTCCTGAGCAACGAGGTTGAGTTCTTTGACACCGCTTTCAGCAAGACCTCTTGCCTCTTCGAGAATGTCCTCCATCTTTCTGGAACGGAAGCCCCCACGAATCAGCGGGATTGCACAGTAGCTGCACTTGTTGTCACAGCCTTCTGCAATCTTTAAGTACGCCGAATATTTTTCGGTACTCAGTACGCGGTCGCCGTTGAGCGGCAGATCTGCTTTGTCGCCAAACGCGGTGACGCGCTGTCCATCCAGCGCTTCCTTGACTGCTTTTGCAATCTCGGTATTTTTGCCGATACCAAGCACAACATCCGCTTCTGGAATCTCCATAGCCAGTTCTTCGCGATAACGCTCAGCAAGACAACCAGTAACTACCAGAACCTTGACCTTACCCTGTGCTTTCAGCTGGGCAAACTCAAAGATGGTTTCAATCGACTCTTTTTTTGCGTCCTCGATAAATCCGCAGGTGTTGATGATGACAACATCACACTGCTCTGGGTCCACACACAGTTCATAACCGTTATTTACCATCAGGGCAAGCAGGATTTCTGCATCGACCTGATTTTTGGAACAGCCTAAGGATACCATTCCTACTTTTACTGCCATAATTTCTTCCTTTCCAAAATTTATGATTGTTATTCCTCTTCTAAAATCTCGTTTAAAACCCGTTTGATATCTCCGTAATGATAGCCTTTTCGCATGAGTCCGCGAATCGCTCTGTCCTTCCCCTTCTGCTCGCCCAACACACTTTTGTACTTTTTGAGCAGCAAGGTGCGGATTTCTCCCTCGATGTCCCGTTCTTCCAAAGATTCCTCCTCTTCGGATTCTTCTTCAGCATCTTCCTGCATCTGGGAAAGCAGGGAGCTAATCTGTGAACGGATATCATCCGGCTCATATCCTAAGCGCATCAGAGCAGCAAATGCCCTGCGCCGTCCTTTTTCCTCTTTGAGGGAGGAAGCATATTTTCTTTCCAGAATTTGAGCAATTGCCTGCTGCTCATCAAAATCGGAAAACTCCTCCATGACATCTTCGATATCATTTCGGTCAATTCCCCGGACAGCCAGTTCCTGCCGGACCCTTGCCGGAGCATAATGTTTGATTGAAAACAGATCCCTTGCACAGCGAAGCGCATAGTCTGCATCATTGATTAGTCCCAGCTCCTCCAAACGGTCGAGCACATCCTCCACACAGTCTTCGGAAAAATCCCGTGCCAGACGCTCGCCCAGCTGTTTTCGGGTAAAGGACTTGTAGGACAAAAGCGAAAACGCCTTTTCTCTTGCTTTCTGGTACTGGGTCTCACTCTTGAGCTGTTCATACTGCGCGGGAGTAAATTTTTGCCCGACCTTTAGCTTGTGCCGGAGCAAGGTCTCTTCATCCACCGAGAAATCAAAAGTATCATCAAAAAAGACAGCCATCCGGCCCTGTCGGGTTTCCTTCAGAGCCGTGATGGTTTTAAAATTGGGCTGCATTATTTATCGTCTGCCTCAATGTCGATGATCTTGCTGGAAGAGCTTCTCTGTCCGCCAAAATCCTCGTCCAGATCCGGCATGCTGCTGACTGGAGCCTCATCATCCATCGGCATTTCGTCACGATCCACCGGTGCTGCTGTTGGAGCAGAGGTGTCTGCATCTGCATCCTCTTTGCCTTTCTTCTTTGCTCCACCTTTGGACATGGACAGCAGTTTGTCCTTCTGTGCCATAACTTCCTGTGCGATCTTCTCACAGAATTCCGGATTATCTTTCAGGTACTGTTTTACCTTATCTCTTCCCTGACCGATACGGTTGTCCTGGTAGCTGTACCAGGAACCGGATTTCTTGATGATATCCAGTTTGACTGCAAGGTCGATAACCTCGCCCTCACGGGAGATACCTTCGCCATACATGATATCGAACTCTGCTTCTCTAAACGGAGGAGCAACCTTATTCTTAACGATCTTAACCTTGGTCAGGTTACCGATAACATCGCTGCCCTCTTTGATTGGATCTTTCTTGCGAATATCCATACGGACAGAGGAATAGAATTTGAGCGCACGTCCGCCCGGGGTAGTTTCTGGATTTCCGTACATAACGCCGATCTTTTCACGCAGCTGGTTGATAAAGATGCAGACTGCGTTGGATTTGGAGATAGCGCCGGTGAGCTTTCTGAGAGCCTGAGACATCAGTCTTGCCTGCAAACCAACAAAGGAATCACCCATCTCGCCTTCGATTTCTGCTTTGGTGGTCATCGCTGCAACCGAGTCGACAACGACTACATCGATAGCACCCGAACGAACCAGTGCTTCACAGATTTCCAGTGCCTGTTCACCGGTATCTGGCTGGGAAACCAGCAGGGAGTCAATGTCAACACCCAAAGCCTGTGCATAAACTGGGTCAAGTGCATGCTCAACGTCGATGAATACAGCCTCGCCGCCCATTTTCTGCGCTTCGGCAACGATATGCAGGGCAACGGTAGTTTTACCGGAACTTTCTGGTCCATAGATTTCGATGATTCTTCCGCGCGGAACACCGCCGATGCCGAGTGCGATATCCAGCGAAAGAGAACCGGTCGGAATTGCTTCTACATTCAGGGATGAATTTTGACCAAGCTTCATAACAGCGCCTTTACCGAACTGTTTTTCGATCTGTGCAAGGGCTGTTTGAAGTGCCTTTTCTTTTTCGGATTCTGCCATATTGTCCTCCTGTTCTTATTAAAACCATTGTGTGGATATTTACTATTTGAGCTTCTTCTTATTATATTATATCACACCATAAAAATCAACGGAGCTGCTTTCTCTTTGTAAAAGAAAAGCAGCTCCAACAATTTTTATTCGGTTTAAGTGTAAATACATTTTTCCTTTGTTCCTTATTCATTGATTTCCCAGTATAATTTTATAAAGTGATAGCTTACAAATTAAGAAGCGATTTTCATTTATAAGCTATCATCTATATGAAATAAAGGAGATCAGAAATTATGTCCCTAAAAAATGTATCAATTCGTATAGAAGAAGAGATGTTGCAGAAACTCAATTGTATAGCTAACTATGAAGGACGTTCTTTGAATAGTCAAATATTGATTCTCATACGAAATAGTATCGAAACTTTTGAAAATGATAATGGAAATATTAAGGATTCCATCAATTTAAGTTTTAATGCAAAACCTCGAAAACAGAAAAAGAGCTGACCGAGTAGGTCAGCTCTTTTTCTTATCTTCAGTTCAATCTTGCCGAAAACTTTTCTGCCCGTCTTTGCGCCGTAGGCGAAATAGGTGCAGGCTCAGCCTGCTCAAAAATCATCCACCGGATAATTTTTGAGGGATAGTTTCTACCTGCAATCAGTTTTCGAGAACCTTTTCTCTTGCAAAAAGGTTCTCGAGCTCTCCCAATGAGCGCCTGACGATACAAGATTTTCGCTCACTGCGGTGAGCGAACAAAGACGCTGTCTTTGGAATCTGCGAACTTTTTGAAAAAAGTTCGATCAAAAACTTTTCTTTCGCACCAACGAGTGCAGCCGGAGGCAAGCGACCTGCGCGAGAGCGAGGCTCTCAAGTTCGCACTTAGCCAACTACGCGAGCTGCGTGCAGGCTCAGCCTGCTACTCGATTACATCAAAACCAAGGTCTTCGATTGCCTGAGCAAGTGCATCGCGATCCAGATTCTCGCCAGTTACTACAACCGAACCATCTGCTGCTTTTGCAGTTACTGCATCTACTCCTGCCATGGAAGAAAGTTTTTCCACTACTCTTGCTTCACATTTGCTGCAAGCCATACCTTCGGTGATAAATTTGATTTCCATAAAAAAACCTCCTATAATCAGTTGATATTGATAACAGCCTTACTTTTTGTTTGGCTGATAACGGGTCAGTCTCAAAGAATTGGAAACGACCGATACGGACGAAAATGCCATTGCTGCTCCGCCAAATACCGGAGAAAATGCTGGACCACCAAACAGAACCAACAATCCTGCCGCAATCGGAATTCCAATCATATTATAAATAAATGCCCAGAACAGATTCTGACGAATGATCTGCATGGTCTTGCGGGAAAGTTTGAGCGAATCAACCACTGCATGAAGATCTTCCCTCATCAGGATAATTCCTGCAGATTCTGCCGCTACATCCGTTCCAGAGGAAAGAGCAATGCCAACATTGGCTCCTGCCAGAGCTGGAGCATCGTTGATTCCGTCTCCAACCATTGCTACAATGCGTCCCTGTTTTTTAAACTCCTCTACTGCCTGGTGTTTGTCCTGTGGGAGTACCTGTGCTCTTACCGAAGCAATTCCTGCTTCCTTCGCAATCAGTTTTGCTGCTCCTTCATTATCTCCAGTGATCATAACCGTCTCGATTCCCATCGCATTCAGCTGTGCAATCGCGTCGCGGGCATCCGGACGGATGGTATCGGAGAGAGAAATCATTCCGATATAGTTTGCATCCAGTGCAACATAGATTGCGGTACATCCCGGTAAAACAGTGGTATCTTCATCCTCTGGGATTTCAATTTTTTCCAGTTCCATCAATGCCATCGTTCCGGCAATCACTGTTTTGCCATCCACCTTTGCAATGATTCCTCTTCCCGGTATGCTCTGTGTGGACTCCGGACGAATCACAGTAATACCGTCCTGCTGTGCACGTTCCAGAATTGCCGCAGCGATCGGATGCTCCGAGCCGGATTCTGCTGACGCACAGTATCCCAACAGTTCCAACTCCTCAATTCCCTTTGCTGGTGTAACTGCTGCTGTTTTGAGTTTTCCATAGGTAATGGTTCCTGTTTTATCGAAGATAACGGTATTAACTCCGGCAGCGGTTTCAATGACATCTCCGCCGCGGTAAAGAATCCCCAGATTTGCTCCGCGTCCGGTACCGGCAATAACTGCAATTGGTGTTGCAAGTCCCAGTGCACATGGACAGGCAACCACCAGCACCGCTACAAAGTTATTGAGTACAAAGGCAAGTTCCTTGCCGCTGATTGCCCACAAAATCGAAGTGATAATCGCAATCGAAACTACTGTCGGCACAAAAATTCCCGAAATCTTGTCGGCGAGTCTTGCCGCCGGAGCCTTTCTTTCCTGCGCTTCGGTAACCAAACGCAGCACCTGCGAGATCGCTGTGTTGCCGCCAACTCCGGTCGCCTCAATCTGGAGCATACCATCCTTGCAGATGGTGCCACCGGAAACATGGGAACCTACTTCCTTATAGACCGGCAGACTTTCTCCAGTCAGCATGGATTCATCCACCGATGCCTGACCAGACAGAACTTTTCCATCTACCGGAATTCGTGTTCCCGGTTTTACCAGCACAATATTCTTGACACGTACCTGTTTTGCGGGAACTTCCACTTCCTGCCCATCCTTTAAAAGGATGGCTGTATTTGGAATCATGGATACCAGAGAATTGATCGCTTTCTTTGCCGAGTTTTTGCTGTTTTCTTCCAAAAACTTACCCAACAGCACCAGAGCAACCACTACTGCCGCCGATTCATAATACAGATTGTGCGCTCCATGTGCATTTCCCTGCACAATCGTAAAGGTGTTATACAAGCTATACAGGAACGCGGTTGTGGTTCCAATCATCACCAGAGAATCCATATTTGGATGGCGTTTGATCAGATTTTTCATTCCGTTTATGAAGAAGTTCCTTCCACAAATCAAAACCGGAACAGTAAACACCAGCTGAATCAGCGCAAAGTTTAACGGGTTTATCCTGTCGTCAATAATAGCTGGCAGAGGCAGACGAACTGGAAGCATATGTGACATTCCAATATACAGAACAACTGCTCCGCAGATCAAAGCGGTAATCAGTCTCTTTTTACTGATGGTATGGGTCAATGCCACATTGACTTCATCTTCATCCGCCAAAGCAGCGGTGAAGCCTGTTTTGTTCACTACTTCCACCAGATGCTCCGGAGAAACGGATGGATCACACAGAACCGTTGCACTGTTCGTCGCAAGATTTACCGTTGCCTGCACTACTC